>Ga0208310_1000788_pt1 | contig 7038 bp, 6 predicted proteins | sample Colrivmet1557A02_FD_187675 | JGI IMG/M metagenome (GOLD analysis project Ga0208310, IMG submission 187675) | Estuarine microbial communities from the Columbia River estuary - metaG 1557A-02 (SPAdes) (version 2) | ecosystem: Environmental > Aquatic > Marine > Intertidal zone > Estuary | place: USA... | reverse complement strand
TTTAAGAAGGTAGCACTAGTCGCGAAGTTAAAAGAAAGTTGAGGCGATGGTTAAGTCAACTTTTATTTCAATAGGGCTTCATGTTTTTTTTATATTAGTTGCATACTACGGCTTGCCCTCATTTAAAGTTAAAGAACCTCTTGAACAACCTATTGATATTGTAGAAGAAACTCTTATAAGCTCTAAAACTGTTCTTAAACTCGGAAATCCTAATAAAGAAGTTAAAAAAATAAAAAAAGATATTACTCCTCAAGAAAAAGTTGTTCAAAAATATACAGATAAAGATGTGGAAGCCTTCAAAAAAATAGCAGCAGAATCTCCAAAAGATAAATCTTCCAAACTTTATACTGAAAAAGATTTCAAAGCATTTGAAAATATTTTAAATAAAAACAATGCTATAGATAAAAAACTACCAGTCAAAAATATAACTGGAAAAGTATATGAAGACCCCATATTCAAACCAGGTGGAGACAAATACATGTTTATTGAATTTGGAAATCTTATGGATCTTGAAATAAACTTTACAGCACAAAACTTGGCCAAAGCTATTTATGATAATAAAATTAAAGGTATTTATGAAACTGCTCCTTGTTTTGCTTCAATGCTTATTCATTATAATCCTGATAAAATAAATTTTAACGATTTAAAAAATGAGATGAAATCACTTATTAAATCATTAGGTCCGACTGATGATATTGAAATTAATAGTAGAATTTTTTCATTTCCTACTGTTTATCTTGATAAATGGACAAAAGAATGCATCGATGATTATTCAAGCAAAATATCACAAAAAACTCCTGATCCAGAGTTTATTGTAGAATTAAATAACCTTGAAAATACTGAACAATTTGTAAGAGTCCACTCAGGAACAGAATACTGGGTGTCAGCCCTAGGTTTTTGGCCAGGATTACCGTTCATGATGCCTCTTGATCCTAGATGTAAACTAACAGCCCCAAAATATAATCCACCAAGAACTTGGACCCCTAAAGGTGCTGTGGGTATGGGAGGATCCTCCACATCAATTTATCCAGACAGATTACCTGGAGGTTATCAAATATTTGGTATTATCCCAGTTCCTATTTGGGATACACAAAAAAGTTTTTCAGTTTTTGAAGAAAGCATATGTCTTTTCAAACCAGGCGATAGAGTAAAATTTGTACCAACTAGCTATGAAGAATTTGATCATGTTTCAAATAAAGTAAAAGATAAATCTTATGATTATAATATTATTGAATATCAAAAATTTTCAGTCAAAAACTATAAAAAATGGTTAACAACAATTGATAAAACAAAAAGGTTTTAGCTTTTATGGTACAAGTAATTAAAAAAGGTCTAGAAACATCTGTTCAAGATTATCCTGGAAGAATTGGAACTTTAAATCAAGGATTTCCAGCTTCTGGTCCTATGGATAGTTGGTCTTTTAGACTTGCAAATATACTTGTTGGAAATAAACCTGGTGAAGCAGCATTAGAATGTCAGTTTATGGGGCCAACACTTAAATTTAATAGTGACAGAACAATAGCTATTACGGGAGCAAACATGTCTCCTAAATTAGATGGTGAAAATATTCCATTATGGGAAAGTTTAGAAGTTAAGGCAAATCAAACATTAGAAATGGAATTTGCTACTATAGGCGCAAGGTCATACATTGCTTTCTCAGGTGGTATTAATAGCGAACCATGGCTTGGTTCAAGATCGACATTTCATAAAGCGGGTGTGGGTGGAATTGATGGTAAAGCTATACAGAATGGTCAAACTTTACCATTAGGGAAAAATAACAATATTCTTCCAAGAAAAATTAAAAAAAACTCAATACCAATAATGTCTACTGATAAAAACTGGTCAATAGAGGTTGTGTTAGGTCCAAATGATGATTGGATTGATAAAAAAGGACATGAAATTTTTCTTAATTCTAAATGGAAACTACAAGCAAAAAGTGATCGAACAGGTTATAGACTAAATGGACCTAAATTAACTTTTGCCAACAAAGCAACTAATAAAAGTCTTGAAAATGGATCTGAACCATCCAATATTATTGACCAAGGTTATCCTGCTGGAGCTATTAATCTTGCTGGACAAACTCCAATTATACTTGTTAATGATGGGCCAAGCATGGGTGGGTTCATTAATCCATATACTGTTCCATCGTCAGCATTTTGGAAATTAGGACAAGCTAAGCCTGGAGATACTTTTAAATTTGTTGAAATTTCTGTTGAAAAAGCTCAGTTATTAAGAGCTGAACAATCAATTATTTGTAGCGAAGAAAGCCTCGAGTCTTTTAAAGACAATAAATCAATGAATAATAATGAAACAATAAAGAAAGTTACCTCAATCAAAATAGTTGATTTTGAAAAAAATAAATTAGATGAAAAAATTAGAAGAAAAATGATGGAAAAAAAAGGTATAAAAAATATGAAAGTTCGTTTTTTTGACTAAGATTAATATGGAAGGAATATAAAATATGACAACCGAAGTAAAAACAACTGTGCCAGGTAATATTTGGAAAGTTTTAGTTAAAGTAGGAGATCTTGTTAAAAAAAATGATGATTTGTTTATTATGGAGGTAATGAAAACAGAAGTACATCATAACTCACCAATGGATGGAAAAGTTATTGAGGTCAATATTGTAAATGATCAAGAAGCAGTAGACCCAGGAACTGTAGCTATTGTTATAGAATAAAATATCAATTTATGAAAAATACAAAATCTTACTCACAAATCATACAAGATCTTTCTGAAGAAATTGGTATCTCCATAGAAGATACAAAAAGTTTAGCTGATGCTGCTTTGTTGTCAGTTGATATTAAAAAAATAAATTATGAAGATTTTAAAGAAGAAATATTGACTTTTTTAGTAATAAATATGTTTTCTCTTATTTGTAAATTGTAACTTTATGATAAATAAAATAATATTATTTAATGGTCCAAATTCACCATTTGGAAGAAAAACAAAAATTACTTCTTTAGTTCAAAGTATAACTTTAGAAGAAAAAATAATTAAAGTCCAAGAAGCTGATTTTTTAGATAAACACAATCCTTTAAGAAAAATACCAACTCTGTTAGTTGATGATTTGACAATTATTGATAGTGACAATATTTGTATTTACTTAGATTCAATTTCAAACAAAAAAACTCTTTTTCCAAAAAATGAGTACTTCAAGGTTGTTTCGATGGTTTCTGTCGCTAATGGATTAATGGAATCTGTTTTAGAAAGACGTATGGAATTAATCAGACCAACTAATGAGCAAAGCAATAGTTTTATTAATAAACAAGAAATTAGAATAGCAAGAACTATCAAATGGCTTGAAAATAATTGGAAAAATTATGACGATAGTTATTTAACTATGGACCAGATAGCTATTGCTTGTTCATTAGAATACACAAATTTTAGACTTAATAACCAATGGGAAAAAGATTCTCCTAACCTTATAAAATGGTTGAATACTTTTAGACAAAAAGATTTTATGAAATCTACAGTTCCATTGGAAGCTAAATAATTTTTGAACTAATCATAATAGAACATTGGTGCTTTGTTCCAATCTAACCAAGTAACAGGATCATGACCCCATACAACTTTTGCATTAGTTTCTCTAGCAATCTTTCTTAATTTTGCAACTGAATCTGCGGCATCAGAAGCTGAAGCAACAAGTCCCGGCAAACATCGATCACACCAATGATCCCCTGTATAACAAGCATCCCCAGTTAAGAGCATATGACCAGTTTTCGGTAAATTAATTAATACAGATTGGTGACCTGGAGTATGGCCTGGTGTGAATATTATTTTTATAACTCCATCACCATATACATCATAATAATCAGTTTTTTTTCCCTGTAAGAATTTCCATTTAATATTAGGCTTATCAAAGTCTTCTTTTATATAAGCAGGTTGAGAAAACCAGTCAGGATTAAATGCATAATCATATTCTATTCTCTGAGTTATATGAGTAGCATTTGGAAAGTGTCCTATTGCGCCTGAATGATCTAAATGTAAATGAGTCTGTATAACATTTTTTACATCTTCTGGATTTGTATTAACAGTTTTTACTTGATCTCTACACCACTCAGATGCTTTCATAACTGGATCATAAGCTTCAACTACAGAGCCCCAATGCTTATGCTTGTCAAGAGCAGCTTCAATTGGCATTCCCCCGTCAATAATGACATCTCCTTGAGGATGTTTGATTAAAAACCAAGGTACAGGTATTTCATAAGGTTCTTCTCCCTGATTCATTTTTATAAATTTTACTTTTGTTTTAATAGATCCTGTCTGAAACATATACAGTCGAATACCTGTATTAAACTTTGTTGTATGTTCAAATATATCTTTATCTTTTTCTTCCATAAATATTATTACCAGGCAGCCTCATAAATATTAAGCGCATCATTTTCAGTTAGTTCTCTTGGATTATTAACTAATAAACGAGTCTGTTTCATTGCATCAGATGCCATTTTTTTACATGCATCTTTTGGAATATTTACCTCTCTTAATTTTTGAGGAAGTCCAATTTTTTTTGATAAAACTTCTAATTGATCAATAAAATCTTTACATACTGCTTGGTTGCCTTGATCGATGTTAATTTCTGGAAAAATAAATGGTGCTAGCTCAGCATAATTTTTAGCAGTTTTGCTATCAATGCTATTGAATCTTAAAACATATGGAAGAACTAGTGAATTTGATAATCCATGAGATACATGAAAAGTTCCTCCAATAGGATAAGCAAGAGCATGAACTGCTGCCACAGGTGAATTTGCAAATGATTTTCCAGCTAACATTGCGCCAATTAACATGTTACCTCTAGCTTCTATATCAGATCCATCAAATACAGCTTTTTCAATTGAACCAGCTAAAAGTTTTAGCGCTTCTATTCCTAACATTTTTGAAATTGGATTATTATTTTTATTTGCTGAGGTATACCCTTCTATTGCATGCACCATTGCATCAATTCCTGTTGCTGCTGTTGTATGCGCTGGCAATCCAATTGTTAAATCGGGGTCTAAAATTGCAATATCTGGTAAAATTATTGATGATGAAACGCCTTTTTTTTCTTCTTCACCAACGGTGATTATAGATATGGGAGTTACTTCTGAACCAGTTCCAGCAGTAGTGGGTACTAAAACTAAGGGCAATCTTGGGCCCTTAGCATTGGAAACGCCCCAAGCTTCATCAATATTTTCATTTGAACCTAGGATTAAAGAGGTCAATTTAGCAATATCCATTGAAGATCCTCCACCAAATCCAATAACTCCTGTCGCATTTATTTTTTTTCCAGCTTCTATAGCATTCAAAAGGGTTTTAATTGATGGATCGGCTTCAACATCTTGAAATATTTCAAGTGTAGGTGAAGATTTTCTTAATTCAATTAGAGTTGGTTCAGTTAATTTTAATGACATCAAATCTTTATCAGTAATAAATAAAATATTTGGTCCCAATTTTTTAGAAACTTCTTCAGCACATAACTTAGACATACCGCTGCCAAATCTAATTCCAGGAGTCGTATTAAATGTAAAATTATTTAAACTCATAAAAACCTAAACGTAATATACATAAAAGATTATTGAAAATATAGCTATACCTACTAATATTAAAATCCAACCATAACCAGTTCCCAAGTTATCTAAATAATTTTTCTCTCCCGACACTTCGTCTGGATGTTTGTGAAGGTCACCAGATTGAATGGGTTTATTTGGTAAAGTTGATAAATCCATTTTGCTTGCTAGAAACCAAATTAAACCAATTCCAAAGAACCACCATATTAATTGATAACCCCAAAGAGAAGGTATTTTAAGAATCCAAGATTCATAACCTGCATCTGGAGCTCCAAAAAAATTATTTCCAATTATTTGCCCAGGTCCAACTCCAAAAAATAACCATATTAAAGCTATAACATATGCGAATGATCTTAGTTTTGTTCTGCTTGGATGAAGTCCCATGTGTTCATTTAAAAAATCATGAAATGTTTGTCGATAGTCTCTATCACTATCTATTTTTATTATTGATGAAAAAGCAGAAACTGAAAAGCAAATAAATACATTAAACAATAAACCCCATACACCAGAATGAATAGTGAAAGGCCATCTTCCCCAAGGCAATCTATTTCCTGAAATTTGCTGACCAACAGTTTCAGTTAAAATTACAATTATTATACCAATTATTACCCCAGATATTGCGGCCCCTCTCGTTATCCATGGAAACCAAACTAGACCAAGTAAAACAATTAAAAACTGAAATGCTATAGCAATAGAAATTCCACTAAAGATAATCATTGCTGGTTTTGCAAATGTTGCTAAATAAAGTGACGCTAGAAATATAAATAGCATAATTATACGAGCTGCTCTACGCTCCTTCTCCCAGTTTATATTTTTATCAATATAAACTTTATAAAAATCTCTTGTAACAATGCTTCCTGACGTCATTAAAAGAGCTGCTGCTGTAGCCTGAAGTGCAGCAATTAATCCTACACCCAACAAACCAGTTAACCATAAAGCGTGTTTATCCATTAAACTTATAATGTGATAAATAATTGATGAATGATCTTGGTTAGAAATTTCTGGCAATAATTTATTAATAAAAAGACCATTGCTATTAATTTCAGCATTTGCTCCTAATAAACTGGCACCAATTCCTTGAAAAGTTGTAAATATAAATAACAGCAAACCAACAACAACTGCCGAGCCCCATATTTGATAATAAGAAAAAGCTTTTGGATGTTTGGCTGTATAACTCAGCATTGTAAATGATGGAGAAAGAATTATTCCCATAAAAGACATTGTAAAAGTAAAAATCATCATTGCTGTCCATGGACCTCCTACAGCTTCATTTTTTCCTAATCCTGCAACCCATTGTATAACGCCAGGTAATGCAAAATAACCATTATAATCGCCTCCTCCATAGCCATTTGTATTCCCCCAAAAACTAATTTTTGTACTTGCTATTCTTGCTAAAGATTTACCAAAAGTTTCGATATCTCCTATAAAAGAATAAGTGATCAATCCTAAAATAATTATTGTTAAAAAATAAAGCCAAGATTGAACCACCCCT
>Ga0208310_1000743_pt1 | contig 7237 bp, 6 predicted proteins | sample Colrivmet1557A02_FD_187675 | JGI IMG/M metagenome (GOLD analysis project Ga0208310, IMG submission 187675) | Estuarine microbial communities from the Columbia River estuary - metaG 1557A-02 (SPAdes) (version 2) | ecosystem: Environmental > Aquatic > Marine > Intertidal zone > Estuary | place: USA... | reverse complement strand
AAAAGTGCGTAGTTCAAATGGTATTGTAACCAACAGATACCAGATAAAAATGGATGTGGAAATAAACGGTCACAGTTTTCGGACCACATTTAACTTAAGTAATCGTTACAAAATGCGTTTCCCAACGCTATTAGGCAGAAAACTGCTTGGCAATAGATTTATAGTAGACGTAACTAAAAATAGAAACCCAAAAAGAATTAACACTACAAAATCAGTATAATTTATTTTGTTTAATGACTTTTAAATAATGAAATGATATTTCTGTTACACTTGGATAAGTTGTCCGTTTTTGAGTGTGTACACCGTATCGCAGAACTGTAATTCATCCTCTTTGTGCGTAATAAGAATAGCTGTTTTTCCTTCTTTCTTTAGATCTCTTATGGCTATTAAAGTTTGTTCTTTTGAGTAAGTATCAAGGTTATTTGAAACCTCGTCAAAAATAAATACTTCCGCATCCTTATATAGCGATCTTGCGATAGCGATTCGCTGTTTTTGACCGCCACTTATATGATTACCTAATTCTCCCACTTTCGTATCCCAGCCAATTGGCAATCCATCTAACCAAGTGGTTAAATTTACCTTCTCTATGCATTCCCTTGCCTTATCCAAGTCTGGATTTGGATCTAAAAATGCCACATTACGAAGCACAGAGTCATTCAGCATGAACACCTCTTGTTCTACATATGAAAATAGAAAACGGTAGGCTACATAATTTTCTGGCTCTAACTTTTTACCGTCTATCATAATACAACCGCTCGTTGGTAATATCAGAGATGATAAAATATTGACCGCTGTTGATTTCCCTGAACCGCTGGCACCAATTAGCCCAATAAAGCTGCCTTTTGGTATATCAATGTTAATATTATTTAGTACACTTGTTCCATCCGGGTAAGAAAAGCTAACTGCATTTAAACTTATAACCGTGTTCAAGCTAAGCTTTGTTGGAGAAACGACTAATATTTCTTCAGATTGTTCATCTACCATGACCATATCCAAGATAAAACTACTAACGGACAAACTGTTAGAAGCCATAACTAATCTGTTAATACTTGGCAAAAGTCTGAAAGAGACCCCAGCATAGATTGAAATATAAGTGGCGATTTTGGAAAAGTTATGGTCCGCTAGCATCGCATAAAGCACCACACATAATATCCCTGAAATAGCGATAACCTCAAATATGCGTATTGGAATAAATTGTGAACTTACATAAATGTTGGTTTTGAGTGCGTAAGCCTCCTTTTTTAGTTTTTCATATCTATCATAAAAATAATCGGCTCCATTCCATAGTTTTATGTTCGCTATTCCTGAGGCTAATTCACCCGCATTTTCGTATATCAAAGGACTAATATTACTTAGCCTAGCGCCTGCACGTCGTAATTTTCTGCGATTGATGTACATAAGTATTCCCGCTGTCGGTATTAAGGTGAGAAAGGAAAATACAAAAAGCAATGGGTTATAAATCAATACGCCACACAATGCCAGTATAATTAACATTAATTCTGAGATGACCACGATACTTGAAAGCAATATTCCCTCAGCAAAACTTAGACTTGTCATGCCTATCTCATGCATAATTTCTGAAGATTTCTTTTGCGTGAAATAAAGTAAATCTTGCTTTGCTATAAACCGATAAAAACTACTAGAAACCTCGTCTGTGATCTCAAAAGCATACCTAACCTGAAGCTTATTAAGCTGAACTAAAATTACATTTTTAACAACATAAAACAGAAAAAGAAAGGTGGAAATAACGAGAATGAATGTTTTAGAATCACGAATACCTAGACCATTGTAAACAAAAGAAGTAAAAAAATTACTTCGCAAAAACTCGGGCTTCAGGATAGAAAGTACGGTATGTAACAGTACAGAAATACCTGCAATTTCCAATAGTGCTGCACATAAACTGATGGCAACCATAATCGAGAATTTCCTTTTCTGCGAAACACTTAAAATATCACTCAACTTTTGCTGAACCGCAGATAACTCCTTTACACTTTTCATTTCAATATAGCCAACACCTCTATCTCCACTAGTATAGGAGTATAACCTGGGATTTTTGTATTGCCGTCAGAACCAAATGCTTGATCAGATGGAAGTAGAGCTCTTGCGCTTTCTCCAACCGCTAAATTGGCCATTAAAAAATGAATTCCTGGGAGAAGGTTTAAGTCTTTAGGATTATAAATGTACGGTTTACCCTCCTGTGTGCCTGCCAATTCATAATCGTTTAAAGACTTTATTACGAATGAGATCTCAGTTTTCTCCGACGTCCCACGAGGTTTTTCATTGATTTTTAGCCGTTCAAAGTAGATAAGTGTATTGCTATCTCTTATTGCATTCCACTTATTTTGTTCCATGTACCTGTTTATGATCTCGCTTTCAAATAATTTTTTGTAAGCAATGTGGTCTAAATCGTCTAGCATATCCCTCATCCATATTTTAATATTTAAAACGTCATTTACGCCCATGTTTTCAGGCACAGCACCACCCAAACCAGTATAAAAATCATTAGCTGATAGCTTCAGTTCTAAACTATCTCCTTTGCATGTTTGGCTAAGTAATTTATAAAAAACAGTAGTGCTATCCAGCATTAATCTGTGTAGCTCTAGTTTTCGATGCATTGTATTTGTGTTAAGATACACGCTATCTGAAACATTCGCGGCTTCTACATCAAGTAACCAGTGGTTTTTAACCCTCTCGGCGCACGGCTCACCTCCCCTCCAATACTCTATATTTCCTTCTCTTTCGTAGGTCTTTCCGCAACTGCTTATTATGAAGCTCAGAAACACAAGGATTATTGCATTCTTCATCCTAGGTGTTGTCTGTAATTTTTTATAGACTCTTTAAACTTCTCTATTGTTTTTTTCAAACCTTCCTCACTTGCCCCTCCCGCTGCATTTTTATGACCACCCCCATTAAAATACTTGGCACTAAACTCGTTACAAGGAAATACATCGGTACTTCTAAAACTCATTTTTACTAAATATCCTCTATCAATAATCAGTGCACTTAATTGAACTCCTTTAATACCCAAACCATAGTTTACAAAACCCTCAGTATCGCCAGTTACCACGTTATATTGAGCAAGTTCATCTTCTGTTAAATACGCAAGAGCTACAGTGCCGTCCTCAATGAGCTCTATTTTATTGGCTAAAAAGTATCCTAATAATTGCAGTCGGTCTAGCCTATTTTGGTCAAAAAGGTTGTTGTATATTTTAGCAGGGACTACTCCTAAATCCATCAGGTCGGCAGCTGTTCGTATAGTATTACTTGTGGTGCTACCATATCTAAAAGAACCGGTATCGGTAATTAACCCGGTATAAATACACTCCCCCATTTCCTTTGTCATAAAGGATATATCTAAATGTTTTTTGAATTAATTCGCAAGTAGAACTTGCCCCTATTTCTATATAACGCTCGTCGTCGAAATCTTGCGGGTCTTGGTGATGGTCTATCATCACTTTTTTAGCTGTACTAGCCGCAACATTCTCTCCCATCTCGTTTATTCTGCCTAATGCATTAAAATCAAGGCAAAAAATGTACGCGGCATCTTTGATATATCCTTGGCACAGTTCCTTTTGTTCCTGGTAAATTAAGACACTTTCATTTGCGGGTAACCAATGTAAAAAATCTGCATAATCCGTTGGTGTAATAACCTTAGATTCTATTCCTGCTGCTTTTAAATAATGATACAAACCCAAGCTAGATCCCATGGCGTCACCATCAGGTTTGTGGTGAGTGGTTATAATGATTTTACCTGATTGTCTTTTTAAATCTTGTAAAGAGTGGCTGATGGTATCTTGCACGTTTTAATTTTGTGACAAAACTCGTGAAAAGAAAAGGATAATTCTATTTTTGCCGCTGTAAATCAATAAAAAACATGTCAAACATCACGTTTACAATGATCAAACCAGATGCCGTAGCAAACGGGCACACTGGAAAAGTAATTAACGATATCATAGAAGGAGGTTTCTCTATCAAAGCTATGAAATATCTTCACTTGTCTAAAGAAAAAGCAGAAGCTTTTTACGGTATTCACCGTGAGCGTCCATTTTTTAACGACCTAGTTAGCTTTATGACCTCTGGTCCTATCGTAGCGGCTGTGTTAACTAAAGAAAATGCAGTAGCAGACTTCAGAACTTTAATTGGTGCTACCAACCCAGCAGATGCTGCTGAGGGTACTATTAGAGCTAAGTACGCGGTTTCTATAGACGCAAATGCGATACATGGAAGCGATAGCGATGAGAACGCAGCAGGAGAAGCATCTTTCTTCTTCTCTGCTTTCGAAATGTTCTAAAAAAACCAAATCAAGTCAATAACCCGATCAATTAAGTTGGTCGGGTTATTTTTATTTTTGATGGTGAAATAAAAACCGCCACACAATAATTCATTACTTTAGTGCCTTAATATGAATAGTTTATTTTTTGATATAAATTGATTATACCATTTACAAAACTTTTATTCCACAGACTTATACCATGAAATTAAAAAATATTTTTTTTGTTGTAGCTCCATTCATTTTTGTAGCCACCGGATTTTACATGAAGGCTCAAGACGAAGGTGAGTCTATATTATTACAAGCTATAAATATGAGTTTGCAAGGTGCGCACTATGATCCACCTGTTGTAGATGATGCTTTCTCTCAAAAAGCTTTTGATTTATACCTTAAAAATATTGATGGAAATAAGCGTCTACTTCTAGCCTCAGATACTGTTCAGTTAGTTAATTACCGCAACGAAATAGACAATGAGATAAATGATGGAACGTATAAACTTTTTGATCTTTCATTGGAATTAATCGAAAAACAAACCAAGGCAACTGAAGTGTATTTTGAAGAAATTTTAGCACAACCTTTTAGTTTTATCGAAAATGAAGAGGTAAATCTAGGAGAAGATATGCCTTTTGCCAAAGATGAAACTGAATTACGAGACCGTTGGAGAAAGTACCTTAAATACAGTGTGCTTTCGCGCCTGCATGATGATATTATTGCGCAAGAAAAGACCTTAGAAAAAGGCGATACCATCTTTACTCCAAAGTCATATGATTCACTAGAGTACCTTGCCCGTAAGAATGTACTAAAAACGCACAGAGATTGGTATAAAAGACTAAATCGACTAGATCGCAAGGACCGTCTTGCACTTTATATAAACAGTATAACTGCGGTATACGATCCGCATACCAACTATTTCCCACCTGAGCAGAAAGAGGATTTTGACATTCAAATGAGTGGTCAATTAGAAGGTATTGGTGCTCAGTTACAAGAAAAAGACGGCTACATTAAAATCACCAACATTATCCCAGGCGGACCGTCCTCACTTCAAGGTGAACTCATGGCCAATGACCTCATTTTAAAAGTAAAACAAGAAGGAGGCGAACCAATAGAGATAATAGACTGGAGAATAAATGATGCCGTAAAAATTATACGTGGTAAAAAAGGAACCAAAGTAACACTTACCGTGCGCAAACCCGATGGTTCTGTAAAAAACATAACTATTACCCGTGATGTGGTAGTATTGGAAGAAACCTACGCCAAATCACTTGTCTTACACGATCAAGATAATATAAAAACGGGTTATATTTACTTACCTACATTCTATGCTGATTTTCAAAACCCTAGAGGACGATTTAGCTGGAAAGATGTAAAAGTAGAAGTAGAAAAACTAAAAGCGACGGGTATAAAAGGAATAATACTAGACCTACGCAATAACGGTGGTGGATCCTTAGATGATGTGGTCAAAATGGGTGGTCTTTTTATAGACCAAGGCCCTATTGTACAAGTAAAAGAAAAAGGAAGACAAGCTCAAGTTCTTGAAGATAGATATCCTGGCGCAGAGTGGGACGGTGCTCTCGTAATCATCATTAATGAATTCAGCGCATCAGCCTCTGAAATTATGGCTGCTGCAATGCAAGACTATGGTAGAGCCGTTATTGTAGGCTCGTCATCATCACATGGCAAAGGAACTGTTCAGCGTTTCCTTAATCTAAATCAAACACTTCGGAATAAAAACCTACCAGACTTAGGTAGCGTCAAACTAACTATTCAAAAATTTTATAGAATAAATGGTGATGCAACTCAACTTAAGGGCGTAAGTTCTGACGTGGTATTGCCAGACAACTATATGTATATAAAAACGGGTGAAAATGAAAATGACTACGCCATGGCTTGGGACCAAATTTCAAGTTCTAAATATGAAACAAAGCCGCTTGATGCACATAACAAAGCCATTAAGAAAAGTCAAGTAAGGGTAAAGAAAAATGAAACTTTTAATTTGATCGAGGAAAATGCTCGTCGTTGGGAGCTGCAACGCGAAACAAATACCTTTCCACTGAGTCTCGAAGCCTATAAGGCTCAAGAAGTAAAAGAGAAAAAAGAAGGAGAGAAATATGAAGCACTTAATAAAATCGTTATAAACGGCTTTGTAGTTAAAAATATACCTTCTGATTTGGCATTAATCAATAGTGAGGAATCACGGGTAAAGCGCAATGAAGAATGGATTAAAGGCATAGCAAAAGATCCATATGTATACGAGGCATTGCAAATTATTGAAGATTTGAATTAAACTTCAGCAAATTCAAAAAAAACCCAAATTTAAACTTGGGTTTTTTTTGAATCATTTTTATGTAACTAATATGCTTCGCGCAAAAACCTTTCTATAGACTATCTTGTTTTTTACCTATGATTAAAAGAGTACTAATAATAGGTGGAAATACAGGGATAGGAGCTGCATTAAATTCGTTGTTACAAGTAGAAGGAATAGAAACCATTATCGCCAGTAAGTCAACTGGACTAGATGTAACCGAAGCAGAACCGAATTTTCCTTTGATAGAGGGCAGTATAGATGCCTTGGTATATTGCCCAGGAAGTATAAACTTAAAGCCATTCAAATCACTCAAAGTGTCTGATTTTGAAAATGATCTTGCCATAAATTACCTAGGAGCTGTGAAAGCTATTCAGCACTACCTAGATCATTTAAAAGAAGCTGAAAACCCATCTATTCTAATGTTTAGCACCGTTGCAGTTCAAAAAGGAATGCCTTTTCATAGCAGCATAAGTGGCGCAAAAGGAGCTGTAGAAGGTCTAACTAAAGCCCTAGCAGCGGAGTTTGCACCCACCATCCGTGTAAACTGCATAGCGCCCAGTCTTACCAACACCCCGTTGGCCATAAAATTACTTCGAAATGAAAAGCAAATTGAAGGAGCAGAGGCTAGGCACCCGCTTAAAAAAATAGGCGAAGCAAACGAT
>Ga0208310_1000717_pt1 | contig 7403 bp, 7 predicted proteins | sample Colrivmet1557A02_FD_187675 | JGI IMG/M metagenome (GOLD analysis project Ga0208310, IMG submission 187675) | Estuarine microbial communities from the Columbia River estuary - metaG 1557A-02 (SPAdes) (version 2) | ecosystem: Environmental > Aquatic > Marine > Intertidal zone > Estuary | place: USA... | reverse complement strand
CCGCTTTTGCTGAAAAATTAGTATGTTCTACAGGAATGTATAAGAATTATATAGCAACTGCTCAGGCATTTGATGATGAGATGCAAAATAAGATCAACAAGCATCAAAAAGATCGTGGAAATGATTGGAATACAATTGAATCACCACTAGAAATACTTCCACTACCCGAGAAAGGTATAATTTTAATTGATTGCCTAACTTTATGGCTAAGTAATAATTTATTAGCTAACAAAGACATAAATACTGAAAGTTTCATTAATGCATGCCATGATGCAAATCACGTTGTCTGCGTCTCTAATGAAACAGGTCTTGGTGTTGTTCCCGATAATTATTTAGCCCGAAAATTCAGAACCGCTCAAGGACAGTTAAATCAAAAAGTAGCAGCACAATCAGATCTTGTTGTGCAAGTTATTGCTGGCATACCGTTAGTTTTAAAGGGTAAATTACCTGAGGATTTCTCATGACAAATTGGTACTGGATAAGACATGGGCCAACTCATTTGAAAAGCTTAGTTGGATGGTCTGATGTAGACGTAGATTTGTCAAATATTAACAGACTTAAAAAATTAGATGATTATTTGCCAAATGATAGTTTAATAATATCATCTGACTTAAAGCGCACAATAAAAACGGCAACAGAAATTCAAAACATGCGTGAACGTTTACCAAACAATAAGAACTTACGTGAATTTAACTTTGGCGAATGGGAACTTAAAAAATCATCTGAAATAGCAGCAAAATACCCTAAGCTATCAAAAGATTATTGGTCTAGACCTGGTGATACAGCACCACCAAATGGAGAAAGTTGGAACCAAGCTGCAAAAAGAATAAATGCAGAAGTTGATAATATAAATGAGCGATATAAAGGAAAAAACATAATTGCTGTTGGTCATTTTGGTGTTATTTTAACACAGTTACAACGTGCTGCAAATATACAACCTCAAAGTGCAATTAGCTTCCAAATTGATAATCTCAGTATAACACATTTAGAACATCTTGGAGACAAAAATTGGAGAATATTAAGTGTTAACAATATATTTTAAAATTTAGATTCTATTGAAAGCCAAATTTTTTCTGCAACATTAATTTCATTAAATCGTTCTAGTTCTTGAATGCCCGTTGGTGATGTAACATTTATTTCGGTGAGGAAGCCGCCAATAACATCAATTCCAACAAATATTTGACCTTTTTTTCTTAATAGAGGTCCAATTTTTTCACATATTTCTAAATCGCGTTCATCTAGCTCAACTTTTTCAGGCCTTCCACCTACATGCATATTTGACCGTGTTTCTCCTTTTGCAGGTACGCGGTTGATAGCTCCTACAGGTTCACCATCAACTAGTATAATACGTTTATCTCCCTTAGAAACCGCAGCTAAAAACTTTTGAGCAATTAAAGGTTCCGTATTTATAGAGCTAAAAAGTTCATGTAATGAATTTAAATTTCTATCATTTTCATCTAATCGAAAAACACCAGCACCACCATTTCCGTATAATGGCTTCAATATAATATCTTTATATTTATTCTTGAATGTCTTTAGAATTTCTATGTCTCGGGCGATTGTCGTTGGGGGTGTTAAATCTGGAAAATTTAATACTAATAATTTTTCAGGATAATTACGCACCCATTTTGGGTCATTAACCACTAGGGTATCGGGATGAACCATTTCGAGCAAATGAGTATTTGTTATGTATCCCATATCAAACGGAGGATCTTGACGAAGCCATACCACATCAAAATTTTTAAGATATACCTTTGTAAATTCACCCTTAGTAAAATGCTTACCTTTAACGCGATCTACGCTAATAGGCCAACCATGAGCGGTGATTTCACCTTCTTCAAAAGCAAGTTGTTCAGGATTATAATAATAGAGTTCATGCCCTCGCAATTGCGCTTCTTCCATTATTCGAAAGGTGCTATCAGCATTAATATCAACCAATTCTATTGGATCCATCTGAATAGCAATTCTTAGGTGCATGGCATTCTCCAAAAAGTAAACATTTTAACTAAATGAAGCATAGACAAAAATGATGCAAGCTTTCTTGTTTGAATTTACTGTCATAAAGTTCTGTAATTATTAATTAGATTTATTAAATTCTGTTTTTATTTTTAAAGCTATTTCGTAGGTTCGTTTTTTTGATACACCAAATTGCTCAGATATCTGCGAAGCAGCGTCTTTTATGCGATATTCTTGTAATGCAATTTTCAATGCAGAACTTATGTCATCATCACTTATTTCTTTTTTTGATGGAGGACCCATAACAATTACAACTTCGCCTTTGAAAGTGTTGCGTGACTCAATTTCATTAATTACCTCATCTACATTCCCCCTTATTACCTCTTCAAATTTCTTTGTCATTTCCCTGCATACTGATATAGACCTACCATTTCCAAAAATTTTTGAAATATCCCTTAATGTTGATAGTGTTCTTTTAGGAGATTCGTAATATACTAGGGTTGCATCTAGATCTTGTATTTTTTCTAAATTCTTCAATCTTTGTGAAGACTTTGAACCTAAAAAACCACCAAAGAAAAAATTATCTGTTGGCAATCCCGCCAAACATAATGCCGTTAATACAGCGCTAGCGCCTGGAGCAGCATGAACCCGAATATTATTTTGAATGGCAATTTTTGCAAGCGAAAATCCCGGGTCAGCTATAAGTGGAGTTCCCGCATCTGAAGCATAGGCCACAGCTTTACCCTCAGTCAGAAGTGCAATTATTTTAGGTCTTTGCGCTTCACCATTGTGATCATGATAAGAAAGAACTTTTCTTCCATTGAGATTAATTCCATGTATCTCCATCAATTTACGAAGAACTCTAGTATCTTCCGCAACTAAAATGTCAGCATCACGTAAGATATTCAAAGCACGAATTGTAATATCATTTGCTGTGCCAATAGGTGTAGCTAATATATGTAGCCCCGAATCAAGTTTCTTAACAATCATGAGATTTTTCTTTCATTGTTATTGCCCACCCGTTGTAATCTAATAGCCTTTAGAATATCTTTTGACTATTGCTAACCTAAGTTACCACTTGTTTTAACAGGAAGTAAGAATGATTAAAAAAAATTCAATATTAGAGCTTACCCGTATTGTTATAATTTGCATTTTGACTTTAACAATTACAGCCTGTCAGGATTTAAGTGTTCAAAAAGCCAATGATGGCCCAATTGTAAATCCTTCAGCAACTATCAAAGTAGCCTTACTTGTTCCATCTGGTTCATCTGATGATAATCAGGAAGATCTAGCACAAAATCTTATTCGTGCAGCAAGAATGGCAATTAATGATCATCCAAAAGCTAAAATTGAGATGTTAATATTTGGAACCGCTGGAGATCCACTCAGAGCAGAGGCTGCTGCAAAAAAAGCTATTTCACAAAACGTCAAACTAATAATAGGTCCCTTATTTGCAGAATCTGCTAAATCTGTTGGGAAAATTGCCGCTGCTAGTAATATAAACGTTTTAAGCTATTTCACAAAACGTCAAACTAATAATAGGTCCCTTATTTGCAGAATCTGCTAAATCTGTTGGGAAAATTGCCGCTGCTAGTAATATAAACGTTTTAAGCTTTTCAAATACTTCTAGCATTGCAGGAAATAATGTTTTTATTCTAGGAAATTCATTCCAAAATACTGCAGACCGATTATTAGGTTTTGCATCTCAAAAAGGTTACAATAAAGTATCAGTTGTTTCTCCTGATACTACGGCAGGAAGTATTGCAGCTAACGCAGTTAGATTATCAGCAAAATCAAATGATTTGGATTTAGTAGGTTCATATAATTACCCGTTTTCAGCAGATGGTATTGCAAATAATGCACGCAAAATAACAAGAAAAATAAGAAGATCTGGTTCTGATGCAGTGGTGTTAACTGCAGATAGTGCATCAGGCTTACCTCTCTTAGCAGAATTTTTATTGGCTAAAGGTTTACCAATAAAAGATATAAAAGTATTAGGCTTATCTAGGTGGGATATCCCACAAACAACACTTAATACTCCCGGGCTCAGAAATGGTTGGTTCACGGTACCTGACGGGGCAGCAATAAACAGTTTCAACAAACGTTATAAAAAGGTTTATGGAAATCCTCCACATCCATTAGCAGGATTTGCTTATGATGGAATGAAGATATTAGCAACACTTCTAAGTGAAGGAAATATAAATGCAGCACAGCGATCACAGATCACACGACCTCAAGGTTTTAAAGGTGCAAGTGGCGCCTTTAGATTGTTGAACAATGGTTCTGCACAACGTGCACTTTCTGTTGCAGAGGCATCTGCAGGTGCATTAAGGATTATTTCTCCAGCGCCTACTAGATTTGGTGGATCAGGAGCTTTTCTGTATGAAATTACAAAGTGAAATTATCCAATCGGATAAGTTAATTTGTTCAGAAAAAGTATTGTTTAATAAGATTGAATTAAACGCTAAAATTAATACGGCCATTAAGACAATGGCAAAGGATAATTTACGTTCTTCAATAGCAACTATCTTAAGTGAAGCGAATGTTAATGGACGCTTAGAAATTCAAAAACAATTTGAAAAGTTACCATTTGAATCAGCTAGAACAATTGCAACATATAGCTTTTTAAAAGATAGCTTAATTTCTTTTGCCTTTGATGTGGTTCAAACCATTTTACAATCCCCAAAAAGCAACGAAACTGTTTTGGATTACATCTCAATAATTGCGGTAGGTGGTTATGGTCGTGCAGAAATGGCTCCACATTCTGATGTTGATCTTTTATTTTTAACTCGCCCAAAACCATCTAACAGAATTCAAAAAATAATCGAAGATATGCTATATATTTTATGGGATATGCGTTTAAAAATTGGATACTCAACACGAAGCATAAATCAATGCATACAATTGGGAAAAACAGATCAAACTATCAAGACTGCTTTATTAGAACATCGTTATCTTTGTGGTAATAAAAATTTATATGATGATTTTGATAGAAAACTTCGTAGAAACTTATTTAAGGCTAGCGCAACAGAATATGTCGAAGAAAAATTAGAAGAACGTGCAAATCGTCATGAACGTCAAGGCGGACAGCGATATATGGTCGAGCCTAATGTTAAAGAAGGCAAAGGAGGTCTTCGCGATTTACAATCTCTTTTCTGGATCACTAAATACGTAGCCCATGCTTCAACGCATAAAGAAATGATAGACCAGGGTTATTTTACGCAACAAGAATATAATAGTTTTCTTGTAGCTCATAATTTTTTATGGGCAGTAAGATGTCACCTTCATCTTTGCGCTAATAGAGCATCTGAACAATTGACTTTTGACCACCAAGTGGAAGTTGCCAAAAGGTTTGGATACAAAGGGGGCAAAGGAATGCGTGGTGTCGAGCGGTTTATGCAAGACTATTTCCGCCAAGCTACGCATGTGGGGGAATTAACTCGTGTATTCTTAACTGCACTTGAAGCTAAGCAACTAAAATCAACCTTATCTCTAGGCGATAGATTTAGAAATATACTTTGGCGGACGTTAAATATTGATGGAAATGTATCTGATGGTTTTCAATTAGAGCATGGAAGAATTAATATTGTTGATCCTATTACATTCCTTAAAGATCCAATAAATATCTTACGCTTGTTTGAAGAGGGTTTAAAAACTGGCCTTCTTATACATCAAGATGCAATGAGAGTTGTTACAGCAAATCTAAAAAAAATAACTGCTAAAGTAAGAAAAAATCCTGAAACACAGCGAATATTTATGTCACTTCTTTTAGATTATGGAAATCCTGAACGTGCGTTGAGGCGTATGAATGAGCTTGGTGTTTTAGGCGCAATTATTCCTGAATTTAAGCGTATAATTGCTTTAATGCAATTTAACTTTTATCACAGCTTCACTGTGGATGAGCATACCATTCAATGTATATCTTTTTTAGCAAGAATTGAACAAGGTACCTTAAAAGAAGAACTTCCAATTGCGTCCAAAATACTTAAATCTGGAGTAGATAGAAGAGTTTTATACATTGCTATGCTTTTGCATGATATTGGCAAAGGGCTTCCCGAAGATCATTCAATTGCAGGCGCTAGTCTCGCAAAAAAAATAGCTCCTGAGTTGGGATTAAATACTTCAGAAACTGACAGAGTTGTTTGGTTAATTGAAAACCATTTAGTGATGTCTGACTTTGCACAAAAACGTGATTTATCAGATCCAAAAACTGTAAGTAACTTCGGAAAAATAGTTAAAACAACTTCAAATTTAAACTTACTTACTGTTTTGACAGTTTGTGATATAATGGGAGTTGGTCCAGGCGCACTGAATAATTGGAAAGCTCAACTATTACGTGAACTTTATACTAATACTCGAAGCTTAATTAAAGGCGGTCTTGATACACAAGGAAAAAATAAACCTTATTTAATTGCTAGAAATTCCTTAAAGGTATTATTGGAAAATTGGGATGAATCATCTATTCAAGAAGAAATTAAGCGCCATTACCCAGCTTATTGGCAAGGGCTAGACACTAATACACAATTTATATTTGCAAATTTATTTAAAAACCTTGGCAGTAAAAAAATTGAAAGCCACTTTGAAGTTGATCAAGACCGTGATGCAACTCGAGCTCAATTTGTAATGCAAGATCACCCAGGTATTTTTTCGAGACTTACTGGAGCCATAGCGCTCGCAAATGCCAATGTAATCGATGCTCGGACTTACACCACGTCAGATGGCTACGCTACTCCAGTATTTTGGATACAAGATAACGATGGAAAGCCCTTTGATTTTTCAAAATTAGGAAAACTGAAAAAATTAATTGATCAAACCCTTGCAGGAGATGTTATCGCCAGAGATGTTTTGAAAGTTCGAAATAAATATAAACCCAGAGAGCGAAACTTCAAAGTTCCAACCGATATTACATTTGATAATCAAGGATCAGACATATACACGATTATTGAAGTAGACACCCGGGATCGTCATAGTTTATTATTTGATTTAACGCGCACGCTGGCTAATGCAAACATACAAATAGCAAGTGCAGTCATAGCGACCTATGGAGCACAAGCCGTGGATGTATTTTATGTAAAAGACATGATAGGATTAAAAATTACATCTGAAAATAAGCAGCAAATTATTAAAGGAAAACTCCAAGAAGCAATTGAAGTTGGTGCAGAGGCTTCAATGGCATGATAAAATTTTTTTTAACTGTAAGTGGCTGGACATTAATAAGTCGCTTTGCAGGATTATTCAGAGATTTAATGATGGCTGCATACCTTGGAACAGGTGTAATAGCGGAAGCTTTTCAAGCAGCTTTTTCATTACCAAATTTATTTCGAAGATTTTTTGCTGAAGGTGCATTCAATTTAGCGTTTGTTCCTTTATATACAAAAAAACTGGCGACTCAGGATGGTAATGAAGAGTTTGCTAGTCAGGCATTATCAACGCTTGCAGGTATATTG
>Ga0208310_1000673_pt1 | contig 7642 bp, 7 predicted proteins | sample Colrivmet1557A02_FD_187675 | JGI IMG/M metagenome (GOLD analysis project Ga0208310, IMG submission 187675) | Estuarine microbial communities from the Columbia River estuary - metaG 1557A-02 (SPAdes) (version 2) | ecosystem: Environmental > Aquatic > Marine > Intertidal zone > Estuary | place: USA... | reverse complement strand
TTTTATTTCTCGGATACTGTCTTTTTCAGATATTAGGCTTTGGCTTTTAAATTCAAGGGTGGTTTTCCCAAAGTAAAAACCAGGTTCTAACCTTAGGTCTAAAAGTTCGTTAATGCGCATTTCACCTATTAATCCTACATTAAATCCAGTACTTTTTTGCACTAAAATTTCAGTAGGGCTTAAGGATGGGTTGGCGTCATAGCTAGGGTTTATATAAGAAATTTGATAGTCAAATTGGTTTAAACCCACAAAATAGCCCCAGTTTAAAGGAAGTTTGTCGTCATTGGGTATATTGAGTACTGCGTCTTCATTAAATTGTCCCCAAGCAAAACAGAAGTTTAACAAAAGTGCACCTAATAAAATTACATAATGCCTCATAAATAAAAGCAGTCTTATTTTACTGCTTGGTATATTGTCGCTACGCCAAAAGTTTGTGGATGGTGTACTACTGTAGTAAACCCAATTTCTTTTAAAATATTGTTGAAGCTTATTCCATAAGGAAATTGTGCTGCAGATTCAGACAAGTAGCTATAAGCGCTTTTGTCTTTAGAAAAAAGCCTTCCTATTAAGGGCAGTAAATTTTTAGTGTACAGTCCGTATCCTTGTTTAAAGGGTGTTTTTTCGGGTACGGAAGTCTCCAAAATAACTAAGGTTCCTTTTGGCTTTAATACCCTAAGAATTTCTGAAAGGCCTAAGGCCAAGTTTTCGAAATTTCGAACACCAAAAGCAACAGTCACAGCGTCTATGCTTCCGGTTTCAAAAGGCAAAGCCTCTGAGTCTCCAATGATCATGTCAATTTTGTGGCTTAGATTTTTTTGAGCAACTTTTTCTATACCTACAGACAGCATGCCTGGGGAAAGGTCTAATCCAATAATCTTTTCGGCTCTGGTCTCAGCCAAGTGAATGGCTAAGTCTCCGGTTCCTGTAGCTATGTCAAGTACATTTTTTGGGTTTGTAGCTTCAATAAGTGCCACTACTTTTTTTCTCCATGAAATATCAATCCCAAAGAGATTACCCTGTTTAGGGCATCGTAGTTTTGCGCAATACCATTAAACATATTACGTACTTGTGTCTTCTTTCCTTCTTCGCTATGTCGATACGGTTTTACTGGAGTAGCCATGCTTTTTTTTTACAAAGATAGCTTTTACACGGCTTTATAAAAGCACAATTGGGGTCAGTATCATATAATTGTGTAATTTTGCCCTATAAAACCTAATTTAACATGCTTTATTAGGTTTGTAACAAGCATATGCTTAACATCTTACACTACACATGAAGATTATTATTGCAGGCGCTGGAGAGGTGGGTTTTCACCTCGCTAAATTACTTTCTTACGAGTCTCAAGATATTACCCTAATTGATTCTGACAAAGAGAGTTTGTCCTACGCAGACAACCACCTAGATATTAGGGTGTTAAAAGGAGATGCCACCTCGATTGGTATTTTAGAAGAAGCCCGTGTGGCCCAATCAGACCTTGTAATTGGAGTGACTTCTTCAGAGACCACCAATCTTACGCTCTGTATCTTGGCAAAGCAATTGGGTTGTAAGAGGACAATTGCTAGGATTTCTAATACGGAATTTATAGAAAATAAGGAGCGTTTGCGTTTTTCGGACCTAGGCATTGACGAGCTTATTTCCCCTGAAAGACTCGCCGCTACAGAAATACAATTATTGATCAATCAATCTGCCTTTAATGATACCTACGAATTTGAGGAAGGTAAATTAATTATGGTTGGTATTTGCCTTCCCCCTGGGGCTCCTTTTGTAGGCAAAACGGTAAAAGATGCTGCAGAAACATTTTCTGAGGTCCATTTTATGCCTATTGCTATTAAAAGGTCTGGTACACAATTCACTATTATTCCAAGAGGAGATAGTGTTTTTCAGGCAGAAGACCAGGTGTATTTTATCACTTCTAAGGAAGGGGTAGAGGAGTTGTATAAAATGACAGGTACCGTTAAAAAAGACATTAAAAATGTCATGATTCTCGGTGGTTCAAAAGTAGGTCAAAAAACAGCAAGAGATTTATGCAGTAGAAAGTTCAATGTTAAACTCATTGAAAAAGACAAACAAAAAGCGACCGAATTAGCAGAACAACTCCCCAATGCATTAGTCATTAATGGAGATGGTCGTAATGTGGAATTACTAGAGGAAGAAAGTTTGTCTGCAATGGACGCTTTCATTGCTGTGACAGGAAATTCAGAAACAAATATTATGTCTTGTCTGGTAGCCAAATCCAAAGACATTAAAAAGACTATTGCCCTAGTAGAGAATATGGATTATTTTCAGTTGTCTCATTCCATTGGAATAGACACTTTGATCAATAAAAAACTTTTGGCCGCCAATAACATCTTCAGATATATCAGAAAGGGAGAAGTGGTAGCCATGACGCGACTCAACAATTTAAATGCTGAAATTTTGGAATTTATTGTCAAACCAAATTCTGCGGTAAGTGGAAAACTGATTCGGGAAATTGATTTTCCCAGACTCGCTACCATAGGAGGTGTCATTAGAGATGGCGAAGGTGTTATAGCATTGGGTTCCTTTAAAATTAAGGAGGGGGACCGAGTGGTGGTTTGTTGTTTGCCAAGCGCTATACCCAAAATTGAAAAGCTCTTTTTATAAATGCGCTTAAACGGAAAGATTATCATGCACCTAATGGGCTTGCTGTTGCTTTGCAACGGGGCTTTTATGTTGGTGGCTGCTTTGGTGAGTGGTCTTTATAAAGACGGTGTCACTATAGAAATCACAATGGCGGCTATTGTCACTATGCTTGTGGGTCTTGTCGCTATGTTTTTCACAAGAGACCATAAAAAAGAAGTAAAACCCAAAGAGGGGTATATCATTGTTACTTTTGGTTGGTTGGTTATGTCTGCATCTGGGATGTTACCCTATTTGTTCACAGGAGCTATTCCTGATATAACCAATGCTTTTTTCGAAACTATTTCAGGTTACACCACCACAGGAGCCAGTATTTTAAATGATATAGAATCCCTTCCGAAAGGTCTTTTGTTTTGGCGTAGTCTCACCCATTGGATAGGTGGTATGGGTATTATTGTTTTGGCTATTGCTATTTTGCCTTTGTTAGGCATTGGAGGAATGCAATTGTTTGCTGCTGAAGCGCCAGGCCCAAGTGCAGACAAATTACATCCTAGGATAACAGATACAGCCAAACGCTTATGGCTTATTTATGTAGGCTATACCCTAGCAGAAACCCTTTTGTTGAAATTGGCGGGGATGGGCTTTTTTGACGCAATGAACCATGCCATGGCTACATTGTCTACAGGGGGATTTTCCACTAAAAACAGTAGTTTGGCTTATTGGAATGACCAACCGCTCATTCAATATATAGTCATTTTATTTATGTTTTTAGCAGGTTCTAATTTTGTGCTGAGTTATTTCGCTTTTAAAGGGAAAATCCAAAAGGTGCTAAAAGACGAGGAATTTAAGTTTTATACAGGTTTTATAATATCTTTTAGTATAGTGGCAGCATTGGTCATTTACTTCCAGGCACAGCCTCAAGTTTCAGCATCATTGCCCATGGTTTTTGGTTACGGAGAAAGTGCTATTAGACATGCATTATTTCAAGTATTGGCTGTAGTGACTACCACTGGATTTGTAACGGCAGATTTTACGGGCTGGACCCCATTTTTAACTATTTTCTTTTTTGGGTTAATGTTCTTGGGTGGTTCTGCAGGATCTACTGCTGGAGGTATAAAGGTCATGCGTCACCTACTGATTATAAAAAATGGATTGTTGGAATTCAAACGAACATTGCACAGCAATGCCATTATTCCAGTACGCTATAACAACAAAACAGTTCCAGAGAGTATTGTCTATAATATCATTGGTTTTTTTGTGCTCTATATGTTGTTATTTATCATTGGTGCACTTGTATTGGCATTTATGGGATTAGATTTTGAATCTGCCATAGGAGGTGCAGCTACCTCACTAGGTAATGTAGGACCTGGGCTAGGTTCATTAAACCCACTGTCTAATTTTAATGACCTACCTGCGCTAGGTAAATGGTGGTGCGGGTTTTTAATGTTGTTGGGTAGGCTAGAACTGTTTACAGTACTGATACTCTTTTCACCTTATTTCTGGAGAAAAATATGAGTTTATTGTCTCTTCAGTTCTGGAGGTAATAGGGACATAAAGTATTAAAACAAAAAATCGGGCTTCCTTTAGGAAGCCCGATTTAGTTTGTAAAAGATATTTTTAATTAAGCGCTAACCGCTTTTTTAATTCTTGCCATAGCTTCTCTAAGTGCTTCTTCGGAGGCAGCATAGGAAATTCTTATACAGTTTGGATTTCCAAAAGCTGCACCAGTTACAGTAGCTACTAAAGCTTCTTCTAGTAAGAAGATGGCAAAGTCAGAAGCATCTTTTATTAAAGTGCCTTTAAGTGTTTTGCCAAAAAACTCACTTACATCTGGAAATACATAGAAAGCCCCTTCAGGAATATTTAGTCTAAATCCTGGAATCTCTCCCAATAGTTCAAGCACCAAATCCCTTCTTTGATGGAAAGCTTCAATCATATGAGAAATGCTACTTACAGGCGCTTTAAGTGCGGCTATAGTAGCTCTTTGTGCTATGGAATTAGCGCCAGAAGTGTTCTGTCCTTGAAACTTTGTACACGCCTTTGCAATCCATTCTGGAGCACCTATATAACCAATACGCCAGCCGGTCATAGCAAATGCTTTTGATACCCCATTAACAGTAATAGTTCTATCATACATTCCTGGAATTCCAGCAATGCTCACATGTCCCCCTACGAAATTAATGTGTTCGTAAATTTCATCTGAGATAATAAATATATTTGGGTATTTGGCCAATACTTCTGCCAACGCACTCAATTCTTCTTTGCTGTAAACAGATCCACTTGGGTTACAAGGAGAACTAAACCAAATCATTTTAGTTTTTGGCGTAATGGCCTGCTCTAATTGAGCCGCAGTCATTTTAAAATCAGTGTCTATACTTGTAGGAACTTCAACAGGCACCCCTTCTGCCAGTTTAACAATATCACTGTAACTTACCCAATAAGGTGCAGGTAAAATAACCTCATCTCCGTGGTTGAGCATTACCATAGCAATATTTGCAAGAGATTGTTTGGCACCAGTAGACACCACAATCTGACTTGGTTTGTAGTCCAATTGGTTGTCTCTTGAAAATTTCTCCGCAATGGCTTCTTTTAAATCTAGGTATCCATCTACTGGAGAGTAACTAGAATAATTGTCATCTACGGCTTGCTTAGCGGCGTCTTTAATGAAGTCAGGAATATTAAAATCAGGTTCTCCTAGACTAAGTCCTATAATGTCTTTTCCAGCCGTTTTTAATTCTCTTGCTTTGGCTGCCATTGCTAAAGTTGCAGAGGTGGCCATTCCGTTAATTCTGTCAGATAAATGTTGCGTACTCATGTTGCTTAATATTGTAGACTTGGTTTTTGGCCTAAGGTCTTTAAATGTTTAAAATGCGAAATTATGGCTTTTCTAGTTGTTTTATACTCATGATAGGGCAATTGAAACTCTTTTGCCGTTTCTTTCACAATTTTAGCAATTTTTGTGTAATGTACGTGACTGATATTTGGAAATATATGGTGTTCAACTTGATGGTTTAGGCCTCCAGTAAACCAATTGATGATCCTATTTTTAGTACCAAAATTCACAGTAGTGAACAACTGGTGAATGGCCCATGTATTTTTCATATCTCCTTGCTCGTTTGGAACAGGGGTGTCTGCATGGTCAATTATATGAGCCAATTGAAATACGACACTCAGTATTAATCCCGCTACATAATGCATAACAAAAAATCCAATAAGGATTTTATACCAGGCCACTTCTAAAAAAATCATGGGAATGGCAATCCAGATAGTGACGTAAATTATTTTAGTAATTAAAAGTTTGGTCCAATTAAGTACTGGGTTAGGAAGCTTACCATAAGATAGTTTTCTTTTGGTGTAACGATACATCTGTTGGAAGTCGGTAGTAATGGCCCAGTTAAAGGTCAATAATCCGTAAAGCAATACAGAGTATAAATGTTGAAATTTATGGTACTTTTTCCAATCTGCATGTTTTGAAAAACGGAGTATTCTTCCTGCGTCTAAGTCTTCATCATGTTCTGGAATATTGGTGTAAGTGTGGTGAAGTACATTGTGTTGTACCTGCCAATTGTATACATTTCCAGCGAGTATGTATATACTACTCCCCATGAGTTTATTAACCCATTTTTTATTGGAGTAGGCACCGTGATTCCCGTCGTGCATGACATTCATTCCCACTCCAGCCATTCCAACACCCATCACCACGGTCAATAAAAAATTAGCCCAATTGGGTAAGTTTAGCGTGAGGATTAAAAAATATGGGGCCAGAAAAAGGGTAAACATAACAAGGGTCTTTAGGTGTAGTGCCCAATTCCCTGTTTTTTGTATGTTATTTTCTTTAAAGTAGCTATTGACTCTTTGGTTCAGTGTTTTAAAGAACTGGGCCGGGTCTTTTCTTGAGAATTTAACTTGGGGCTTTTTCATAAAAATGTATTAAGTGGTAAATATACGCTAAAGCGAGTGGAAGCTTTTGCTATAAATCATAAAAAATTGTTGTTTTTTTGCATAAAATAAAGCCCATGGACGAACAGCTAATTTTTAATTATTTTCCAAATTTAACCCAACAGCAACAAGATCAATTCATAGCACTAGAAGCCTTGTATCAAGATTGGAACCTAAAAATTAATGTAGTTTCTCGAAAAGATATTGAGGAATTGTATCTAAGGCACGTGCTTCATTCTCTAGCAATAGCTAAGTTTATTTCATTCAATCCAGGGGCCCAGGTATTAGATGTTGGTACTGGCGGTGGATTTCCAGGCATTCCTTTGGCTATTTTATTTCCAGAAACACAGTTCACTTTAGTAGACGCTATTGGTAAAAAAATCAAAGTAGTACAAGAGGTCGTAGACGGATTGGGAATAGAAAATGTTAGGGCTATACACCAAAGGGTGGAAGAAGACAACAACCAATATGACTTTGTAGTGAGTAGGGCAGTAGCCGCAATGCCAACTTTTATGAGGTGGATCAAGGGAAGAATTAAAAAAGTGTCTGAGCATCCTATTAAAAACGGGGTATTGTATTTAAAAGGTGGGGACTTGGGAGAGGAGTTACAAGACTACAGGACGGTTCAAATATATTCTTTGATGGATTATTACAAAGAAGACTTTTTCGAAACCAAAAAGCTGGTGTATCTGCCTCAGAAATTTAAAGGATAAAAAAAGCCTCTCAATGGGAGGCTTTTTTTTTAGCATAGTATAAACAGCTATGATTCACCTAAAAAGGGGTATCTGTAATTTACAGGGGTAACAAAGGTTTCTTTAATGAGCCTTGGAGACACCCAACGCAATAAGTTCTGAGCAGAACCTGCTTTGTCATTCGTTCCAGATGCTCTTGCACCTCCAAAAGGTTGTTGGCCTACTACAGCCCCTGTTGGTTTGTCATTGATATAGAAATTACCAGCACAATTTTGTAGTGCTTCGGTGGCCTCTGTAATGGCGTAACGGTCTGTAGAGATCACTGCACCTGTCAATGCGTACTCAGAGGTAGCGTCTACTAATTTTAAAGTCTCCTTCCAAGCGGCGTCTTCATATACATAGACCGTGAGAAC
>Ga0208310_1000671_pt1 | contig 7649 bp, 10 predicted proteins | sample Colrivmet1557A02_FD_187675 | JGI IMG/M metagenome (GOLD analysis project Ga0208310, IMG submission 187675) | Estuarine microbial communities from the Columbia River estuary - metaG 1557A-02 (SPAdes) (version 2) | ecosystem: Environmental > Aquatic > Marine > Intertidal zone > Estuary | place... | reverse complement strand
CGAATTACCCGGAAGGTCTTCTGATTGTCGTGGCGGCTTACCTCTAGATCTTGAAACTCCTGAGCAAGCCATTTTTGAAATGAGTCGGCCCCCAAGTGCTTCTGCACAACCAGGTATGCCTCACCGCCGGCAGCGAGTTTTGGTAGGTAGGTTTTCATCAATTCGTGCAGTACCTTTTTCCCGACTCGAATCGGCGGGTTAGACCAGATTCCGGTGAATTCGGTGTCACTCGGGATTTGATTCGCCAGTACTGCCCGAATATTTTTGAGGCCCAATTTTTTGGCATTTTTGGAAGTGGTTGCAAGACTTCGTTCATTCACATCCAGCGCCCACACCGTTGTGTCAGGGCGCAGCGCAGCAATCGAGACCGCTATCGGACCCCAGCCACAGCCCAAGTCCAGCACGTTTCCAGAGCTTGGGAACTTCTCGGAGTGCGACAAGAGAACATTGGTTCCGGTATCCAGGGCGGTAGAGCTGAAGGTGCCGCTGGTTGCGCTGAGTTGAAATAGTTGCCCGGCAACCTCAAACTCAACCGCAGTTTCCTTGCTGTTGGTTGCGGGTTCCGCGCTGAAATAGTGCTCCTGGGCCATGGCTCAAACCTAATACAGGCCTAGGCTTATATCTCTATGGAACCCGAATCAACAATCGATCGAATTCTCAGGCGAGGGGCACTGGCCCCTGAGTCGGAATTCGACGGCGATCAGCTCGAACTAGAAGAGCGCGCATCGCTACGGCGAGTGCCGGGGCTTTCTACCGAACTTGAAGACATCAGCGAAGTTGAGTACCGACAACTGCGGTTGGAGAAGGTTGTTCTGATCGGAGTTTGGGGCAGTGGCACTGTGACCGACGCCGAGAACTCACTTCGAGAACTGGCAGCGCTAGCCGAAACCGCTGGTGCCCAGGTGCTAGACGGACTGCTGCAGAGGCGAGCTAAGCCAGATCCGGCAACATACTTTGGTAAAGGCAAGGCTGAAGAGTTGCGAGTTCTGGTTAGCTCGCTAGGGGCCGACACCGTTATTGCTGATGATGAATTAGCTCCTTCTCAGCGCCGCGCGCTCGAGGACGCGGTCAAGGTCAAGGTCATTGATCGCACGGCAATCATTTTGGATATTTTCGCTCAGCACGCCAAGAGCAAAGAGGGTAAGGCGCAGGTTGAGTTGGCGCAGCTTGAATACCTACTGCCCAGACTCCGTGGTTGGGGTGAATCGATGTCCAGGCAGGCTGGTGGCCAGGCGGCCGGTGGTGTTGGAATCGGTTCTCGTGGGCCCGGTGAAACCAAGATTGAGTTGGACCGCCGAAGAATCAACACCAAGATGGCCAAGTTGCGACGAGATATATCGGCGATGAAAAGCGCACGCGACACTAAGCGCTCAAAGCGTGAGAAGACTCAGGTGCCGCAGGTGGCAATTGCTGGCTACACCAACGCCGGCAAGTCCTCGCTCCTAAATAGGCTTACCAAAGCCGGCGTGCTGGTCGAGAATGCTCTGTTTGCCACGCTTGACCCTACAATCCGGCGCCACCAAACCCCCGATGGCAGAAGTTACACGCTGGCCGACACTGTTGGGTTTGTTAGGTCACTGCCACATCAGTTAGTAGAGGCTTTCCGGTCGACGCTCGAGGAAATTGCAGCGGCCTCACTAGTGGTTCACGTGGTCGATGCAACCGACCCAGACCCGCTGGGGCAAATCAGAACTGTCCGGGAGGTCATATCCGAAGTTGATGCCTCTGCGATCCCCGAGATCATCGTGTTTAACAAGGCCGACCTGATGGGCCAGGAGGAGCAAGTCCGGCTTCGGGGATTGGTGCCGGGCGCACTGCTGGTCTCAGCCAGAAGCGGCCTGGGCATTCCTGAGCTGGAAAATGCAATCGCCACCCAATTGCCCAAACCAGAGATTTTGTTCGATGGCGTGATTCCCTATGACAGGGGAGATCTGGTTTCAAGAATCCATCTAGCAGGCAAAGTTCAGGAGCTTGAGTATTTAGAGGCGGGCACCAGAATCAAAGCGCTGGTCAAGGAAGATCTTGCAGCGGAGCTGGCAAGCGTTGCTAAACAGTCCTGAGGACCGCAACAACCTTTCCAAGAATCACAGCGTGATCGCCCAAAATTGGCTCAAAAGCGGAGTTTCTAGGTAGCAACCAGGTGTGACCATCGCGTTGCTTGAAAGTCTTGACGGTTGCTTCGTCTTCGAGCAGCGCAGCCACGATGTCGCCGTTGTCGGCCGATTGCTGTTGACGAACGACGACCCAGTCCCCATCGCAAATTGCAGCGTCGATCATGGACTCACCAACTACTTTCAACAAAAACAATTCACCCTGGCCAACTAGCTGCCTTGGAAGAGCGAAGACATCCTCAACGTTTTGCTCAGCGGTAATCGGTCCACCAGCGGCGATGCGCCCGACAAGTGGAACCATTGCAGCGTCAGGGTGGAAGATCTCGGCCGCAGGCTCAACCCCGAGCAAGTCAATGGTCCGAGGTCGACGCGGGTCACGGCTTATAAAGCCAAGCAACTCCAATTTATTTAGCTGGTGCGAAACGCTAGCAGTGGAGGACAGTCCAACCGATTCGCCGATTTCTCGCATCGACGGCGCGTAGTTCCTGGAGGTCATGGATTCCTGAATGACCTCGAGTATTCGCTGCTGAACTGTAGTCAGGTTAGAGGTGTCCATACCTGCCCCTTCTAAAAATGTCTGTGGCTAGTTGTTTACTACCTATGTCGAAACTGTATTCGTATTTGGCCTAAAAACCAAACACATTTTCGATAAATGAGTCATCAGCGTGTCGAATTGCTTGCTTTTTGTCACAATGTGTCTACACTTAGAACAAATGTTCGAAACAAGTATTCGGGCAGAAGGGATCGACAACATGCTTACCATTGGAAAGTACAGTCTCACCAACCCACGCCGGTTGGTGCGTGCCCTATCTATTCTTACCCTCGGCTTCTCCATGAGCTTGCTGGGAATCACCGGTTCGCTTGCGGGCAATGAGCCAGGCGGAGCGCTTGAGTTCGTGACAGTTCAGCCTGGCGATTCACTTTGGGACCTGGCAGGCGAACATGGTCAGGATCAGGATCCTCGTGACTGGATCGCCAGGGTGGTTCAACTAAATGCCCTTGAGTCAATTGAGTTGACTCCCGGCCAGCAAATCGCTCTTCCGTAAATAATTTGGCTAATCTTTACAGGTGACCAACCTCGAAGATCTGCCAATCCGCCCCGACCTCGTCGGACAGGTTCCCTATGGCGCACCTCAGATTGATGTGTCGATAAAACTCAATGTGAACGAGAACACCCATGTCATCCCCGAGTCGGTAGCGCTCAAAATTGTAGAAAAGACCGCCCACGCTGCGATTGGGCTAAATCGCTACCCAGACAGAGAGTTTCTGGAGCTGCGCGAAGCGTTCGCTAATTTTTTGGGTCATGACCTAACTGCGGAACAGATTTGGGCGGCCAACGGATCAAACGAAGTGTTGCAGCAGTTTTTTCAGGCGTTTGGGGGCCCTAGTCGCAAGGCCATCAGTTTCGGCCCTACCTATTCGATGTATCCGAACATTGCTCGAACGACATCGACTGAATACAAGGAACTCCCTAGGCAGCAGGACTTCAGCCTGTCGGCAGATTATGTGGCTGAGGTTATCGGGTTAGAGAAGCCCGACATTGTGATTCTTTGCAGCCCAAACAATCCCACTGGCACTCCGATTGACTTGGATGTGATTGATGCTGCCTACCAGGCCTTTGAAGGCATGGTGCTGGTAGATGAGGCCTACCAGGAGTTTTCCACTGGACCCAGCGCCATCAGCTTGCTGGCTGCGCGCCCGCGTTTGGTGGTTAGCCGCACGATGAGCAAGGCTTTTGCTTTTGCCGGGGCCAGGGTTGGATATATGGCCGCTGATCCTGCCGTGGTGGATGCGATGCGAATCGTGCGTCTTCCGTATCACCTGTCTGCTCTGACTCAGGTTGCTGCACTAGCAGCTTTGGATTCGGGGGAGGAGCTCCTTGCCAGCATTCCTCAGATCATTAGTCAGCGAAATCGAATTAGTGCGGGAGTTGGGAAGCTGGGGCTGCGCGCTTACCCGTCTCAGTCCAACTTCGTGCTTGTAGAAGGATTCGAGGATCCCAAGGCCGTATTTGAATCACTTCTGGCCAAAGAAATCATCGTGCGCGAGGTTTCAATCCCTGGTTGCTTGAGAATTACTGCTGGGACCGAAGCTGAGACCACCAAGCTCCTGGGCGAGCTGGCAATTTTGCTTGACTAAACTAGGTCTCACACGAGCAGAGGATAAAACGTGACAAGGACCGCAAAAATTGCAAGGAAGACCAGCGAGTCTTCGGTTGAGCTAGAAATCAACCTTGATGGTTCGGGCAAGAACGATATCTCAACCGGCGTTCCTTTTTATGACCACATGCTCACCGCTTTCTCGAAGCACTCACTTATTGACCTGAAGGTTCAGGCAACTGGCGATGTTGAAATTGATGCCCACCACAGTGTCGAGGATGTTGCAATCGTTCTCGGCCAGGCGATTGCCCAAGCACTGGGAGACAAGAGTGGAATTGCTCGCTACGGCGACGCGACCGTCCCATTGGACGAGGCTTTGGCCCGAGCCGTGGTTGACGTTTCAGGTAGACCCTTTTTGGTCCACTCCGGTGAGCCGGCTGGATTTGAGTACCACTTGATCGGTGGACACTTCACCGGGTCACTTGTTCGTCACGTTTTCGAATCAATTGCCCACAATGCAGGAATCACCATGCACGTGGAGCTGTTGGCGGGACGTGATGCCCACCACATAGCCGAAGCTGAGTTCAAGGCCTTTGCTAGGGCGCTGCGCCTTGCGGTTGCTTTAGACCCTCGCGTCGAAGGAGTTCCTTCGACTAAGGGCAGCCTGTGACAAAGACGGTTGCCGTCCTTGACTATGGAAGTGGAAACGTACATTCAGCCTGCCAGGCTCTAGCAGCTGTTGGTGCAAACGTTGAGCTGACTTCTGACTCGCGCAAAATTCTTGAAGCGGACGGCGCACTTGTGCCGGGAGTCGGGGCCTTTGCCACCGTCATGGAAAAGCTAATGGCATCCGGATCAGACCGGCTAATTGACAAACGCCTCACTGCATCAAGGCCAGTGCTGGGTATTTGTGTTGGCATGCAGGTGATGTTTGAAACTGGACTTGAGCATGGCACACAGACCCAAGGCTTGGGTCAATGGCCAGGCGTGGTCCGGCAGCTCAATGCCGAAACCCTGCCCCACATGGGCTGGACTTCTGTTCAGCCAGGAGCAGGCAGCGTCTTGTTTGAGGGCATTGAGGATGAGCGATTCTATTTTGTCCACACCTATGCGGCGACGAGTTGGATGTCATGCCGCCATTTGTGCCGCCGACCCTAACTTTTGCCCACCACGGGGAAGATTTTCTGGCAGCAGTCGAAAATGGACCACTGTCAACCACCCAGTTCCATCCTGAGAAATCTGGACAGGCAGGACTGAAGCTGCTTTCCAACTGGCTCAAATCACTATAGGAGAATCACATTGAAGCTTGAACTATTGCCCGCAGTTGATGTTGCCGCAGGGAAGGCGGTTCGCCTGACTCAGGGCGAAGCCGGGAGCGAGGAAGACTTCGGTCACCCGCTGCAGGCTGCCCAGGATTGGATTTCGCAGGGGGCTGAGTGGATCCACCTGGTTGATTTGGATGCGGCCTTTGGTCGCGGTGAAAACAGAGCTGTAATCGCTGAGGTGGTCAGTAACTCTGGTGCGGTAAAAATCGAGCTATCAGGCGGGATCCGGGATGACGCATCCTTAGAAGCTGCGCTGGCATTGGGCGCGTCCAGGGTTAATCTTGGCACCGCTGCACTTGAAGACCCAGAATGGACCGCAGGCGTAATCGATCGCTTCGGAGACAAAATTGCCGTTGGGCTTGATGTTCGGGGAACCACGCTGGCCGCCCGAGGCTGGACTAAAGAAGGGGGCGAGCTGCTGGACGTGCTGGCAAGGCTAGAGGAAGCTGGTTGCGCTAGGTATGTGGTCACCGACGTGACTAAGGACGGAACGCTTCGTGGCCCGAACCTGGAGCTGTTGAAAATGGTAATGGAGCACACCGATAAACCTGTCGTTGCATCCGGAGGAATCTCAACCCTTCAGGACATTAGAGACCTAGTTGAGTTGGTTCCGCTGGGTCTTGAAGGTGCAATTCTGGGTAAATCCCTCTACGCGGGCAGGTTCACCCTGACCGAAGCACTAGAGATCGCCAACGGCTAGTGAGCAAAGACCCGCGACAGGATTCAGCCGGCGTTCCGTGGGAGGGCCGGAAATTTGACGAGAATCCATGGACGGGGGACGACGGGCTATCTCCCCGGCAAATTGCCGAGGCGCTTATTGCTGAGCCCTTCGACAAAATGCGTTTTCTGGAATCACTCAGAAATCAAAGGCTGCTGATTCCATTGGTTGCCGAATTGGGTGAGAGTGAGATCGGACCTCACGGTCAGTTGGTTGACAAGAGTGCTGACCTAGCCATCGTTGCCGTGTCCACCCCAGATGGCAAAACAGCAATTCCAGCCTTCACTTCGGTGGCGGCGATGTCTGAATGGAATCCAGAATCAAGACCAGTGCCGGTTTCAGTTGAGAAGCTTTGCTTGGCAGCTGCCAGTGAGGGGCATGAACGCGTAGTAGTTAATCCGATGACGGATTCCAGGGTCGTTCGAAGAACTCAAATAGCGGCCCTAGCGCAAGGACTTAACCTCACTGATGTCGCCACAGACGCCGACATTAGGCAGGCCCTCGAGTTTGCGGTCAGTGGCACCCCACAGATTATTTCGGCGCTCGCAGTTGATTCAGACCCAGAGGCGAGGCTTACTAGCGATGAGGTCCGAATAGAAATCGCACTGATCGAGGGCTTGAGCCAGCAGGAACTTTCAGGGGTGCTCGAGGTTTTCATTTCCAAACTGCAGCAAAGTGCATTTGCGAAGAAGGTTGATTCGTTTGGCCTAAAGCTGGTTTCAGCTAGCTAACCGGTCCTGTGTACTTCTCGCCAGGTCCCTGACCTGGGGCATCCTTGATCGAGGAGGCCTCTCGGAACGCAAGTTGCAGCGAGCGTAGTCCGTCACGAAGTGGCCGCGCGTGGTGGTCACCTATCTCAGGAGCCGCCGCTGAAACAAGCCCAGCCAGAGCGTTAATTAGCTTTCTGGCTTCGTCCAAGTCCGCAGGGGCATCTTCAGATAGACCACATTGGACAGCTGCAGCGCTCATAAGGTGGACGGCGGTCGTGTTGATCACTTCAACCGCTGGCACCTCGGCGATGTCGCGAGCTAGATCTTCTTGCAAGTTTCCTCTTCTCAATTCATTAATGCTCTGCTAGGCTACCTGAGGCTCTGGGCTAATGCTCAGTGGAAGTGGATCACGATCCCACCTGTCAGCCGCCTTCTAAATAGGCTGCCGGGTAAGAGAGTTGTTTTGTTTCTGCACGCTATGCGTGGCCAAAAACGGTAACTAAGGAGCAATTATCAGCGATCCTCGCATTAATGAGCGTATTCGGGTGGCACAGGTTCGTCTTGTGGGTTCAGCCGGAGAGCAAGTTGGCGTAGTTGATATTGATCAAGCACTCAAGTTGGCTCGTGAGGCGGACCTTGACCTAGTTGAGGTTTCACCAGGATCGAACCCACCTGTTTGCAAGATC
>Ga0208310_1000597_pt1 | contig 8141 bp, 5 predicted proteins | sample Colrivmet1557A02_FD_187675 | JGI IMG/M metagenome (GOLD analysis project Ga0208310, IMG submission 187675) | Estuarine microbial communities from the Columbia River estuary - metaG 1557A-02 (SPAdes) (version 2) | ecosystem: Environmental > Aquatic > Marine > Intertidal zone > Estuary | place: USA... | reverse complement strand
GAATCAAGTGCTTTAGCACTCTCTGGCAAACCATCTTCAAAGAAGGCAAGTGTTGGCGTGATACGCAAACCCAGTTCACGCCCCAACGCTGATCTGATTGCGCCGTTAGCGCTCTCTAACGCCGCAGTCGTTGCTGCGCGTTGGTCGATATCTCCCAGCACGGTATAGAAAATTGAAGCTTGTTGTAGATCTCCCGTTACGCGAGCATCTGTAACGGTGACGAAGCCAAGACGTGGATCTTTAATCTTTGTCTCAAGCAGCTGGGCCACTATTACTTTGATACGGTCTGCAACCTTTTGGCTACGGTGTGATGGTGACATTGTTATACCCGCTTTTTCTCGCGCATCTCAAAGACTTGAATGGTGTCGCCAATTTGAAGATCCTTCATATTGCCAAGACCAATTCCGCACTCGAAGCCTTCTTTGACTTCATTTGCATCATCTTTAAAGCGCTTGAGTGAATCGATTGTGAGGTCATCAAGGATCAGGGTTTCACCACGCAAAATACGTGCCTTTGCATTACGTCGGATAGAGCCATCCTTAACAAGGGAACCAGCGATGTTTCCAGCCTTAGAAGATTTGAAGATCTCTCGAACTTCAGCGTTACCAACAATAACTTCTTCATAGATTGGCTTGAGCAGACCCTTAAGAGAGAGCTCGATCTCTTCAATTGCTTGATAGATAACTGAGTAGAAGCGAACTTCAACGCCTTCTTGATCAGCAAAGATTGCAGTCTGTGGTTCTGGCTTAACGTTAAAGCCAATCACTACTGCAGTAGATGCAGATGCCAACGTAATATCGCTCTTAGTAATTGCACCAACACCACGGTGAATAACGCGAAGATCAACTTCTGCGCCAACATCGAGCTGCATCAATGCCTCTTCTAGAGCTTCCACAGATCCACTTACGTCACCCTTAAGAATCAAGTTAAGAGTAGTGATCTTGGATTGCTCCATAAAGTCTTCAAGAGAGACCTTCTTACGTGCCTTAGCAAGCTGTGCATTTCGCTCAGCAGCTTGACGCTTTTCAGCGATCTGACGAGCTGTGCGATCTTCATCGGCAACTAAGAATGTATCTCCAGCACTTGGAACAGATGTGAAACCAAGAACCTGAACTGGACGTGATGGGCCAGCTGTTTCAACAGCGTCACCATTTTCATCCAACATCGCACGAACGCGACCAAATGCGCCACCGGCAACAATTGGATCACCAATTCTTAGAGTTCCACGTTGAACAAGAACTGTTGTAACTGGACCACGGCCACGATCAAGGTGAGCTTCAATGGCAACACCACGAGCAGAATCATCTGCAACAGCGCGCAGATCAATAGCTGCATCGGCGGTAAGAAGAATTGATTCGATCAAATCTTGAACACCTTGGCCTGATTTTGCAGAGACGTTTACGAAGATTGTTTCTCCGCCGTACTCTTCTGCGATCAAGTTGTACTCAGTTAACTGCTGACGGACCTTATCTGGGTTCGCACCCTCTTTATCCATCTTGTTAACGGCCACAACGATTGGAACATCAGCTGCTTGAGCGTGGTTTAACGCTTCAATTGTCTGAGGCATGATTCCATCATCTGCAGCAACTACAAGAACTGCAATGTCAGTTACCTTGGCACCACGAGCACGCATAGCTGTGAAAGCCTCGTGACCTGGTGTATCAATAAATGTAATTGCGCGATTAATTCCGTTATGGTCATGGTGAATTTGGTATGCACCAATGTGCTGTGTAATTCCACCAGCTTCTGACTTCATTACTTCACTCTTTCGGATTGCATCCAAAAGCGAAGTCTTACCGTGGTCAACGTGACCCATTACGGTCACGACTGGAGGACGTGCAACCAACATATCAGGATCGATATCACTGAGTTCGTCAGTTAAATCAATATCAAAGCCTTGTAGTAGTTCACGATCTTCATCTTCTGGGCTAACAATTTGAATGTCATAGCCCAGTTGAACACCAAGAATTTCAAAAGTATCAGCATCCACAGATTGAGTTGCTGTAACCATTTCACCCAAGTGAAAGAGCGCTGCAACTAGCGCTGCTGGATCTGCATTGATCTTGTCTGCGAAATCTGCCAATGAAGCACCGCGACGCATACGAATAGGAGTCTTGCCATCACCGTGTGGAACAACTGCTCCACCAAGTTGTGGTGCCTGCATATTGTCGAATTCATCGCGCAATGCTTTTCTAGATTTAGATTTACGTCCTGATTTCTTGCTGGCATTTTTTCCAAATGCTCCGCCTGCACCGCCACGTTGTGGTGGACGACCGCCACCTGGACGTTGTGGACCACCTGCTGGTGCTCCACCTGCATTTGATTTATATGGAGATGCTGGTGCACCAGTTGAAGGAGCTCCAGTACGTGGAGGAAAACCAGCACCTGCTGGTGGACGTGCCCCTGGTGGACGTGCAGCAAATCCTGGACGAACTGAACCTGGACGTGGTCCAGACATTCCAGGTCGTTGTGGTGCACCTGTAGGACGTTGCGGTGCTCCACTTGGTCGTTGTGGTGGACGTGGTGTTGTGCCACCAGTTGAAAATGGATTATTACCTGGACGTGGTGGGCGTGGAACTCCGCCACCAGTTGAAAATGGATTATTACCTGGACGTGGTGCAGGTTTTGGAAGTGCAGATTTTTCTTCAGCGACGACTTCTGCTGCATGTGTCTTTGCAGATTCTGCTTTTGCTGCTTCAACTCGTTCCTGCTGAGCCTTGAGCGCATTAATATCAACACCAAGTTCTGCGGCTAATTCTGCTGCTTGTTCAGCAGTTACTTCGCCCTTAGGTTTTGCAGCGGCTTTTTTAGCTGCAGCCTTTTTGACAGGCTTTTTTTCCTCTGCAGGTTTTGCATCGGGATACATCTCGATGAGCTTGCGCACAACTGGCGCTTCTACTGTCGATGATGCTGATCGGACGAATTCGCCCATTTCTTGGAGCTTTGCAAGGACGACCTTGCTCTCCATACCGAGTTGCTTTGCTAACTCGTGTACGCGGACCTTTGACACTTTTTCCCCTGTCTTGGCCCGCATGAAACTTCACATGCAAGCCCTAGTTGTACGACCTCATAGTTCTAGCGAGCTCATTTGAGTTTCATATCTTTCTTATCCATTTCTTCGGTTTAAGCAATGCCCTATGGTATCGAACCCGAGGCCCCTTTACATAATGGCCTTAGGCCTCAATCGGATTGTCTGGGTGAATATCGATTCGCCAGCCAGTTAAGCGGGCCGCTAAGCGTGCATTTTGCCCATCTTTTCCAATGGCAAGTGAGAGTTGGTAATCAGGCACAATCACCTTGGCAGAGCGCCCAGCAAGGTCAGTGATTTGCACAGATGCAACTTTGGCCGGTGCAAGTGAGTGTCCGACAAATGTTGCTGGATCATCCGACCAATCCACAATATCGATTTTCTCTCCATGTAATTCATCCATCACTGCGCGAGCACGTGCACCCATGGGTCCAATTAATGAACCTTTAGGACTCACACCAGCTCGGTGTGAGCGAACTGCAATCTTGGTGCGATGACCTGCTTCGCGTGCAACTGCCATGATTTCAACGATGCGATCATTAATTTCAGGAACTTCTAGTGCAAATAACTGTTTAACAAGTGCTGGGTGGCTGCGAGATAACATGATTTCTGGACCTTTTAAACCTTGTTTTACTTCAACAACAAAGCACTTAATGCGATCACCGTGGTTATATTGCTCACCCGGAACTTGCTCCTGAGGTGGAATTCGCCCTTCAAATCGACCTAGGTTCACGAGAATCATTTTTGGATCGCGCCCTTGCTGAACAACACCAGAAATAACATCTCCAACATTGGCTGTGAACTCGGCAACGATTGACGCGTCATTTGTTTCACGCATCTTCATCTTGATTACTTGTCGGGCAGTTGATGTAGCAACACGCGAGAAACCCGCAGGCATATCTTGCTCATCACCGATTTTCTCGCCGATTTCATTGAACTGTGGAATCAATATCTGAATTTCACCTGACTCACGATCTAGCACAGCATGGGCATGACGCTTGGCTTCATCGGTCTGGTTATAGGCAGTAAGAACGCCAACCTCAATAGCCTGAATCAACTGCTCTAGTGGAATGCCTTTTTCATTGGTGAGCTCTACTAAGGCTGACATCTCAACATGCATTAGTTGTCATCCTTCCGATTAAATTCAATTTCAACTACCGCGCGCTTGATATCGGCAAAGGCAACCTCATGGTTTTTCATGCGTCCTTTGATGTTTTCAACTAACTGGGCGTGCGTATCGTTAAATTCACCCAGTCTGGCCGTAAGGACGGTTCCGTCATTAAGGGTTATCTTGATAAGTCGAGTGAGGTTTTTACTCCAGTGACGAGGCAAGGTCAGAGGACGATCAACACCAGGTGAAGTAACTTCTAATGTGAAAGGGTTATCTCCTAATGTTGCTTCATTATCTAAAAGCTCTGAGATCAGGCGCGAAACCGAAGTAACTTCATCCATGTTTAAAGGTTTTAAGCCATCAACAACACAGATAACAGTGCTGTGATTACCGGCTTTTTGCATGAGAACTTCTTCTAAGAAAAATCCCGCATTTTCAACAGCTGGGGTGAGAAGTTCGGTCAGTGAATCCTTGAGTGCCATGAGTGTTTCTGCTTTCTTATTAAGTTGTGGGTTAAGTGTAACTAGAAAGATGCGAAAGTATCAATTCCCACTTTCAGGATTAAAGCCAGCGTGACAATCAGGAAAACCTTGCGGACTAGGGTTGAGCCACCCTTAATTGCTAATCGTGAACCAAAGATGGCACCCGTGACATTTGCTGCCCCCAGGATTAATCCGAGCTGCCAAATGATCGCGCCATTTAAACCAAAAATTACGATGGCTCCAACATTGGTTGAAACATTTACCACTTTAGCGATCGCAGATGCTGTGATGAAGGCATATCCCAGAGAAACCACCAAGATCAACATTAAAAACGAACCTGTGCCAGGTCCAAAGATTCCATCATAGAAACCAATTACTAATCCAGCTCCAATTGATATTTGAATTCGCTGCTTTGGTGCATGGCGTAGTAACTCTATCTTTCCCAAATCTGGCTTAAGCCATGTATATATGGCAACAACGATAAGTAGTACTAAAACTATTGGACGCATTGATTGCGTTGGAATGCGTGAGGCTAGCGATGCCCCAGCGGCCGAACCTATAAATGCTGGCAACGCCATCGCTGCTAGAACTCTTATGTCAGGCTTAATTTGGCGGCGATAAAGGGCGGCAGCTGTTGTAGTACCAAAGACTGAGCCTAATTTATTAGTTCCAAGAACTGTGACTGTATCTGTTTTAGGTAAACCAATGAGTAAGGCCGGAAGTTGGATTAGACCCCCGCCACCTGCGATTGAATCAACGAATCCTGCAAAAAAGGAAGCAGATATGAGAAAGAGCCCAGTAGCAAGGGTTAAGTCAGCAAACATTTTTCTAGGCTAGTAACTTGGTAATTGTTGACACTACATCTGCAACAACAACTTCACTCTTATCCCCGCTCTTGCGAACACGGACTTCGACTTTGCCTTCAGTTAGCGCTTTACCAACCACCACAATTAATGGATTACCTATCAACTCAGCATCCTTGAACTTAACGCCAGCACTTGCATCTCGGCGATCATCGAGCATCACTGAAATGCCCGCAGCTTCTAGCTTGTGGCCAATTTCAAGGGCGGTATCAAATGGCAGATCCTCTTTGCCTGTGGCAACGATATGCACTTTGGCTGGAGCGATTTCTGCTGGCCAATTAAGTCCAATCTCATCGCTGGTTTGTTCTGCAATAGCTGCAACGGCGCGTGAAACACCAATACCGTAAGAACCCATAGTTACTACTTGGGATTTACCGTTGTGATCTAAGACCGTAAGGCTAAGCGCCTCTGCATACTTGCGACCAAGTTGAAAAATGTGACCGATTTCAATAGCGCGATCAATAATAATTTCAGTATTGCACTCAGGGCAGTTATCTCCTGCGCGAACTTCAGCTGCCTCAACGTAAGCATCAGGAGTGAAGTCACGACCATTAACAACATAACGTGCGTGATGATCCTTCTTATTTGCACCGCTAATCCATGAAGTTCCTGGTGCTACACGTGGATCAGCTAGAACTTTGATTCCAGATTTTGCAGCATCCTGTGGTCCGATATATCCCTTAACAAGAGAAGGGTATTTAGCAAAGTCAGCTTCTTCAAATACGCGAAGTTCATGAACTCCACCAAGATTTTCTTGCAGGCGCTTCAAATCAACTTCACGATCTCCTGGAACCAAGACCGCTAGCGGCTTTCCATCGGCCATTAACATAATATTTTTCAAAGTATCTGCTGCGCTATATCCCCCACCAAACTGCGAATTCATGAAATCAACAAGTGAATCAATGGTTGGGGTGTTTGGTGTCTTCAAAACCTCAAGTGCCGGTGTTGCGGAGGCATCACCGGCTGGAACTTTAGTAACCATCGCTTCAACATTTGCAGCAAAACCACACTTAGGACAAAGAACATATGTGTCTTCACCAGTTGAACATGGAGCTAAGAACTCTTCAGATTTCGATCCGCCCATAGCCCCTGAGACAGCCTTGACAATGTTGTATTTCATCCCTAGGCGATTAAAGCAACTGACATATGAATCACGATGCTTTTGATAGGAAATCTCTAATCCTGCATCATCGATATCAAATGAATAAGAATCCTTCATTACAAACTCACGCCCACGGATGATTCCACTGCGAGGGCGAGCCTCATCGCGATACTTAGTTTGGATTTGATAGAGAGAAAGTGGCAGATCTTTATAGGATGAATACTCACCTTTAACCATCAAGGTAAACATCTCTTCGTGTGTTGGCCCCAGTAAATAATCTGCGCCACGACGATCTTGAAGACGAAATAGAGATGGTCCGTACTCTTCCCAACGATTTGTTGTCTCATATGCCTCACGTGGCAAAAGCGCTGGGAAATGAACTTCTTGAAATCCTGCTTGATCCATCTCTTGGCGAATAACGTTTTCAACGTTGCGAAGAGTGATAACTCCCAGTGGTAGCCAGGAATAAATTCCAGCTGCAATTCGGCGAATATACCCCGCTCTTACTAATAAGCGATGGCTGGCAACTTCAGCATCTGCTGGGTCATCGCGCAATGTACGCAAAAAGAGCGTAGACATCTTTAACATGGATTGAGCCTATCGAACATCAACAGATGGTTGCCCTGAAGCAACGCCAGCGGCCTCCATTTCTTCGGCTAATCGCATCGCTTCTTCAATTAAAGTTTCAACGATTTGGGCTTCTGGAACAGTTTTAATAACTTGACCCTTAACAAATATCTGGCCCTTGCCGTTTCCTGATGCGACTCCAAGATCTGCTTCGCGTGCCTCTCCTGGGCCATTCACAACACAGCCCATCACAGCAACGCGCAAAGGAACCGTCATTCCTTGTAATCCTGCTTGAACCTTTTCGGCCAATGTATACACATCAACTTGGGCACGACCGCAAGAAGGACAAGAAACAATTTCTAGTTTGCGTTGACGAAGATTGAGTGATTCTAGAATTGAAATTCCGACCTTGACTTCTTCAACTGGTGGGGCTGAAAGGGAAACACGAATGGTGTCGCCGATACCTTCAGCTAACAAAATTCCAAAAGCAGTTGTTGACTTAATTGTTCCTTGGAAAATTGGACCCGCTTCAGTCACACCTAAGTGCAATGGATAGTCACACTTTGCAGCAAGGATGCGATAAGCATTCACCATCGTTACTGGGTCATGGTGCTTAACAGAGATCTTAATATCTGAAAAACCATGCTCTTCAAATAAAGATGCTTCCCATAGAGCAGATTCTGCTAACGCCTCTGGTGTTGCTTTGCCATACTTTGCAAGAAGGCGTGGATCTAATGAACCAGCATTAACGCCAATACGAATTGGAATTCCAGCATCTCCTGCGGCTTTGGCAACCTCTTTTACTTTGTCATCGAATTGTTTGATGTTGCCAGGATTTACTCGAACCGCGGCGCAGCCAGCATCAATTGCCGCAAAAATATATTTAGGTTGAAAATGAATATCTGCAATGACTGGAATCTGGGACTTCTTAGCAATTTGTGCCAAGGCATCGGCATCGTCTTGACTTGGAACTGCCACGCGAACAATC
>Ga0208310_1000558_pt1 | contig 8447 bp, 10 predicted proteins | sample Colrivmet1557A02_FD_187675 | JGI IMG/M metagenome (GOLD analysis project Ga0208310, IMG submission 187675) | Estuarine microbial communities from the Columbia River estuary - metaG 1557A-02 (SPAdes) (version 2) | ecosystem: Environmental > Aquatic > Marine > Intertidal zone > Estuary | place... | reverse complement strand
AACCTATGTTATTTGCAGGGTTATTGTTAGAAGGTGGAGTTGTTGGTTACGACTCTGATACCGCAGCTGGCGGTGCTGGAGCAAGGTTCCTGGGTGTAGGCGCCTCAACTGAGTATCGAGTAGACACTGTTACGATAGTTATGAGACTAGTAAGCGTTAGCAGTGGAAAAGTTTTAATGAGTATTGCTACAGAGAAATCTATAGCGAGTTATCGTTCATCGGCTGATATATTTAAATTTATAGATTTAGGTCGTGAAAATGTAGAGATTGAAAACGGCTATTCTGTAAATGAGCCCGTAAATTATGCTGTAAGAGCAGCTATTGAACAAGGGGTTATTGAATTAGTGACAGAAGGAGTCAAGAGGGAATTATGGAATTTTAAAGAAATCAATTAACGGAGATAGGGAATGAAACAGATTATTCTCTTTGTTATGGCACTGTTGTTTGCATCGCCTACACTTGCAAACGACATTTATATTACACAATCTGGTGATACATTAGATTTAGATATAGTCCAAGACGGACAAGACAACGAATTTGGTGACAGTACTACTGATGCCACATTAGATGGTGACGCAATGACGTTTAACATCACTCAAACTGGTGATTATAACCAAATTGACGCTATCATTAAAGGTAATACCTACACTGGTACTTGGACATTTACGGGTGATGACAACACAGTTGACTTAACTTGTGATTCTACGAGTGGAGTAAATTGTGAAGATGTTACTTTAAACATAGGTGTTTCGGGTGATGACAACAACTTTAAAATCTATATCGGTGAAAGTGCTGATACAGAAGATTTAGTTGCTAATTTTACAATCACTGGTAACAGTTCAGGAGTTTATGCTGATATAGACGGTACAGATGCTAATATTACAGTTGTATCAAATAACTCAAGCACTGGTGTTACAGCAGGAGCAGGAAATCGTACGCATTTAACATACGATGTTCAAGCTGACTCAGAAGGTAACTTGATTGCAATTGACAGCACAGGAAATGGTGATGTCGCAGGTCATACTGTTGACTTAACAATTACTGGTGGCGGGTCAGATTATATTATAGTACAAAGCGGCATATACGATAACAAAGTAGATGCTACTTTTTCAGGAGATAGTCAAAATGTTCAAATTACACAATCTGATTAAAAATGTGGAATATTATTGGCTTCATTGCCATTCTGTTGACACCGAGCTTATGCTTTGGCGATGCAGGTGAAATAGGGTCTTTTTCGGGATCTGGCGTACTTGAGCGTGGTAGAAATGTTATTGACGGCGGGGAAGGTATTGGGGTGCAACCCATGGATACCGCCGTCACCGCAAAAGGCAGAATGCGTATCGACTTTGTTGATGAAACACGAGTCGACATCACTGAGCATGCGAGGTTAGTAATTGATGATTTTGTTTATGACCCAAATGCCGGGACTGGGAAGTTGGGATTACGTGCGACATTGGGAACAATACGTTATGCATCTGGAGCAATTGCGAAGAATAGCCGAAGAAACGTCAGTATCAAAACACCGTCAGCAACGATAGGTGTACTAGGTACTGATTTTGTTATGGTCGTTGATGAAGCAGGCGGGACTATGGTAACGCTGTTACCTTCTTGTTCCATTGACCAACTTGGAAAAACAAATTGTGTAACTGGTGAAATTTCAGTTGAGTCTGATACAGGTTTCGTTATTATGAACAAAGCATTTCAGGCAACAATAATAAAAAGCAGGTGGTCAAAACCAACTAAACCAATGTTCTTAGCGCTTGATGAAAGCGATATAACGAACCTTTTGATTTTAAGAAAGAAAAAACCTTTATTTGAAGAAGATGGCCAACCATTGGAACAAATGACAGATTTCCTAGATATAGATTTCTTAAATTTTGACGGTTTGAATATGGACATATTAGAAGAGAGTATTAAAGATATATGGTTAACAGAATTTGATTTAAGAGATAGTGATTATTATCTTGGCGAACTGTTACATGATATGATTGAACAATTAAACATTGCGCTAATGCGCAGATTAATGTCAGAATTAGATGCTCAGAATAAAGAGTTTTTTAATTTTGTTGAAGAGGGTTATGATCCTCAAACAAGAATTACTTTAAATAGAGAAGACCCTAGTTGGGTTTTTGAAAGAGACGACACCGGTTATTACCATCATTTAAGAATATATGTGGAGCAACAATATGGATATACGATTAATATTCAACAACAAGACGAATATGTTTGGGATTATCGTCTTGGCGTTGGTAATAATACTATTGACATCATCCAAATCAAATAGTGGACCAAATGAAGTTTATATGTATCAATCAGGCGATAATTTTACGTTGACTATCACACAAGATGGTAGTCAGAATTATATTACTGGTATAAGTGGACAGACTACAGGTATTGAAGGTGATAGTAATACAGTTGATATGGTGCAGATCGGTCAGTATCATGGTATTGCAGGAATGTTAGATGGAGATAACAACAACATAGATTTCTATCAAGGCGGTGGCGGTGACAGCGGAATGATTACTGCAATGGTAACAGGTGATAATAACGACTTAACGGTATGGCAAGGTAAACATTCTGATGGTACAACTGATTTATCAGAAGGTGGTGACCATACCGCAACAATTACAATTAGCGGAAATTATAACGATATTAAATCAGCACAGACAGATCAACAAAGTACAGGTTATGGTAGGCATGAATTAACTGCAGAAATTTCTGGTAATAGTAATGATGTTGAAATGACTCAAAGAGGAAATCAAAAGCATATTTTAGACCTTGATATTTCAGGTACTGGGAATGATGTTACAACTTATCAGCGTGGTAATGGCGGACAAAAAACTGCTGATATTGAGTTGTCAGGAAATTATAATGTAATTGATTTAAACCAACGTGGAATGAATTCTGGAATTCTGCCTCAGCAAGCATTAGTGTAGAAAGCATATACGGTCCTGCCTATAATGTAACAGTTAGTCAACAAACCGACACCTCTTCTAAATCATTTACTCTATCTGGCGTTTGCACAAACCCAAACGGTTGTGTTGTAAGTGTTGAGCAACATAATTAAATGGAATTTGTATTAGGTTTAGCTTTATCTCTGCATGTCGGCTTTGAAAATGATTATAGTAATTACCACCCAAAATTTACTGCGAATTATGAAAATTTAACAATGGGCGTTTATTACAACTCAATTAAGAAGCCTAGCTTTTATTTTGGAAGATCATCAGATTTAACTGAAAATCTAACTTTAGAAACAGTAATCGTTTCTGGTTATGTGTATGGCCCAGTTATTCCTGCTGCAAGACTTTTATACAAAGACAAATACTATTTAACATACGGTCAAGAAGGCAATGGCGGTGGTATTGTAATTGGAATAGATATACCGCTCGGATCAATCAATACTAGGTAATTTGGCTCCGCACTGTTCAATAATTTTATAAATTGTGCTTAAAGCTTGTATTTCAAATTCGTGATAAGTCGTTTCATTAACAACAATAGTATCAATGCCTCTAATTTTTTTCGGTGCTATTACTACTCTATTGGGTAAAACTCCTCCAAGTTCTCTAAGACCTTTGATAATAGGAGAGTCTTTACGAGTAGTAATACCGATTATACAATCAGAAAATATTGCGTATTGATTAATCCATTTTTCATGCCAATTACTATCACCTCCAAGAGCAGTTAAGTGAACAGAATCTGGAGCAAAACAATGCTTATTTAAGTGTCTTGTCATATCAGAAGCTCCGTGTTGTGCTATAGCAAGATTTCCGCCATTACCAATAAACGCGACTCTTGGAGCATGCGATATGTATTTAATTATTCTATCATCTATCAAGATATTTCTCCACTAATTCTATATCAGAAGGAATGTCTACTGCTGGTGTTCTCTCTTCGATCATGAAGGGATACACGTCTACAATACCTATGAATGCCAAAGTATCTAATCCTTTGTGTCGCGTAGTTAATTCCTGATCGTAAGAATTAAACGATCTTATTGTAGAAATATCATAACAATATAAACCGTTAATTCCAACAAGGTTTGGACTATGCATTAATTCACGATCAGGTGTTCGTGTTAAGTAAATGATTTTGCCATTACTGATAACAGCCTTAACTACGTTTATATTGCCTCTTTCTTCATCTGTCAATGGATAACAACATTGAACCACTCTTGCATTTTTCTGAAACATATATTTAATCATGTCGTCTATCATATCACCAGTAACACAAGGTTCGTCGCTTTGCAAATTAACAATATAATCAGCTTTTACATCCCACGCAGCCTGTGATACTCGTGATGTGCACGTTTCATGATGATCACCAGTAAGTAATCCTCCTTCTGGGTCTAATAACGATACGCAGTTCGAAGCAATCCAAACGCGTCTAATATCCTTTGCGCTATTTGCGTTATCAACACAATGCTGTAATACAGACTTACCTTTAACTTCGGCTAATACTTTACTTGGAAATCTTGTAGATTCCAATCTCGCTGGTATAATACAATCAATCATTGTTGTCTCCATATAATTTAATATATTCAATAGGACCTTGATAGATCCCTTTATTATATTGTGTAATTTTATTTGGCGATATACCCATATAACCCCAAGGTGTGTTGGGATCATTAGGATCATGCGTCCAAATCTCAGTAGGAGTTCCAGTCATAGCTGAGGTATAAGCTGTTCCTCCGCTGTAACTATAGTGCTTATCTGTTAATAATAATAAATCATAAACAGTTTTAATAGGTACTGTATAATCTATAAATTTCGTATCGTACTTTGTTTCTATTTCTGGAATTATATTTTCTTCAGTTGTTAAAATACCTGGATATCTAGTCTTAGACATTAAAGCTTCTGATTTGTGTACTGTCACAAAACCACCGCCTCCCGTCCATTGTTTTTTGAACGGCCAGACTTGAGTTAATTTCCACGCTGTTTGAATAAAAGAAGGTTTAGTTTTATATATGCTAATTATAGCTCCATTCTTAGGAGGAAGCATATTATTTACAAAAAATTTCATAATTTCGTAAGCAGACTCTGCGTTTTCTTCTTTTCTTTTGAAATCTAATTCTAACTGCCAAACAATAGAAATGTGGTAAGGTTCAACATCTCCTGCTTCAGCTAATAATTGTGCTTTAATAAATGCTTCAGATAATAAACACATTAATGTACAATGCGCATGTGAAGTACCGAAGCAAAATCTTACGATGTGTGATCGTGAAGGTTCTGCTCTACCTACTGGCTCACATCCAGAATAGATATCTTCGATATGTTCTATGATCTAATCCTAATCCAAAGCGTTTCATTATAAATAGTTTAAGAATATGTATTATTTATACGGAGTTATAAAAGTGCAAGGACCGAAAAGAACATGCCAAAAATGTGGTCACGGATGCCATTGTTATGCTTCGTCCTGCCAAGAGTGTGTTAATGACGTCTGTTATAGATGTGATTGTAAAGAGGATGAGGCTAAAAAATGAAAAAACTGTTATTCTCTCCAGCATGGAGTATAATATTATTATGCTTATTCGCATGGTTGCACGCAAGTAATCCAGCCTTAATAGAAAGTCTAAGATTAAGATATTTTGATCAGTTAATTGTAAATCAAGAACCAGTTCAAAATAACATTTATACCGTAAACATAGACAGATCAGCTTTAGAAAAATACGGTCAATGGCCATTTCCGCGTGCTACATATTCAGATTTTATTATAGATTTATATAACAGAGGCGCAGGCCTCGTGGTATTCAATGTATTAATGAGTGAAGAAGATAGATCTGGTGAAGATCAAGACCTTGCTCTTACTATGCAGCAAGTACCAGTAATTTTAACAATGTTAGGCTCTGAGGAGAACAAAAATGAACCAATTAATCCGGGAGCCTCTATTATTAATAGCGATTATATGTCTCTTATTCCAAGTATACCTGGGATCATCGCTAACGTACCAAGCCTTGAAAATAATGCAATGGGGTCAGGAATCATCAACACCTTTCCAGAAATAGACGGTGTTACAAGACGTGCACCTTTAGTCTTTGAAAGCGGTGGTACTCTATATCCAAACGTTACAATGGAAGTACTTCGTGTATTATCTGGAGATCCGAGTTTCCAAATTAAACTTTCACCTCTTGGTGTTGATAAATTAAGAATACCACAATTTGGTATCATACCAACAAACGAAGCAGGAGAAGTTTGGGTTGATTGGTCACAAGGTTATATGGAATATAGCATTACTGATTTACCAGACAATTTAGATGGATCGATAGTTTTTGTTGGCCCAACAGCAGCTGGTATTACACAACCAATTGCTACAGCTATGGGATCGGTATTTCCACATCAAATGCAAGCAGCAATGTTAGGTACTGTATTTAATGAGTCAAACATTACGCGTCACGCCGATGCAAAAGCTTGGGGAGAGTTAGCTGCATTACTTATAGCAGGATTATTAATAATAGGCTTATCTTATTGGACTTTTATAGGTATCGGAGCATTCGTATTAACAATAGGCGGATTTATAGGAGGATCAATCTATGTATTTCAAACTTCAAATATTCTTGTTGACGGCCTTACTATTTCTGTTATGTTATTCTTCGTTGGCAGTTTACGGTATATTGTAAAATTTGTAGACGAATTTTTACAGAAACAAGAAATCAAAAAACAATTTGCTGGTTATGCATCACCAACAGTTGTTAAGATGTTACAGGAAAATCCATCATTAATTAAAGAAGGCGTTAAAAGAGACGTATCAATCGTTTTTAGTGATTTGCGAGGCTTTACTCCTTTAGGTGAAAGTTTCGGAGATGACGTTAAAGGATTGACTAGAATAATGAACGGTTATATGGATGCTATTACAGAACCTGTATTAGATGCTAATGGTATGATAATTAAATATATCGGTGATGCTTCAATGCACATACATAATGCTCCGATTGATGATGAAAATCATGCCTTTACCTCAGTAACGACAGCATTTAAAATGCTTAAAGCAGTGGAGAAATTTAATGAAGATATTATCATTCCTGAAGGAAGACCTCCCGTCGGTATGGGCGCGGGTATTAATACCGGACTTGGTTACATTGGAGAAATGGGATCAACAAAAAGACATAGCTATGATGTGTTGGGGGACAGCGTCAGCACCGCAGCTAGAGTCGAATCAAAATGTAAAGAATACGGGCAAGTTCTTCTAATAGGAGAAGCAACTTACGAACTTACTAAGAACGATTTCTTTTATCTTAAAATTGATGATTTACAAGTTAAAGGTAAGAGTGTTGGTTTAAGTATTTACACAGCACTAGATGATGTAAGAGATGTTTGGAAAAAACCTAAAGAAAAACACGAAGAAATGTATGAAGCTTATCAAGCTCAGAAATTTGATGATGCAATAGCACTATGTGAAATATTGCAAGGGCACTTTGATAATAAAATGGATGGATATTACGATATGTGGAAAGAGCGCTGTAAATTTATGAAAACTCAAAACCTTCCTAAAGATTGGAATGGTGTGTTTATAGCTACAAGCAAATGATAAAACGATTTTTATTTGACTGGTTATGTAAAGAATACATTGAAAATGAAGTCGACCGACGTTTTAAGGAGAATATGGTTGAAAGATATTTCGCAACAAGAATTAGAGAGCTCTCAGAAAGAACAACAGAACTTAGAAAACAGGTTAGTGATAAGACTGCCTACGATTCCGATAATAGTTCGCAAGAAGGTAAAGTATTGCTCAGTAGTAAGTTACGACGGGATAACTCCAAATCCGAACTACAGGCCAAAAAGGCGGGAAGCGCTGACGCGTTAAAAGCAAAACTGAATTCTATGAAAGGAAAATAAATGTTAAGTAAAGAGTGCAAATTACACTTAGAAAAAGCTGGAGAGACAGGTTTAGAGCATATGTGTTATGCTTTTAAAACCGCTGCAAGATTACAATTATTAGTTCCTGTATTATTAATACATGGCTTAGCTCCAAGATTATTTACGAATACTGCTTCTAATGTAATGAAAGATATTTTAAAGGATAGGAAAAATGATAAATAAATGTAGTATAATGGCACAGTGTGCACAAATAGCTTACATGGATGCGAAAGAAGCTAAACCGCATTATAAGAAGCTTGGTTACACATCGCACAAATTTATTGAACACGATGGTGCACAAATGCATATCGTTTCAAATAAAGAAGAAGTTGTATTATGTTTTAGGGGAACAGAACCTAAAGAATTATCTGATATTAAAGCTGATCTAAACGCATTGCCAGACAGAGCCCATAATGGGTCAGGACTTGTGCATAACGGATTTCAGGAAGAAGTAAATAAAATATGGGAACAACTTAATGTTGCTCTCAATAAAATGAAATTAGACGGTAAATCGTTTTTCGTATGTGGACATTCATTAGGTGCAGCAATGGCTACTATTGCAACGAGTAGAATGCAAGATAAGGTTGATGCACTTTA
>Ga0208310_1000486_pt1 | contig 9018 bp, 7 predicted proteins | sample Colrivmet1557A02_FD_187675 | JGI IMG/M metagenome (GOLD analysis project Ga0208310, IMG submission 187675) | Estuarine microbial communities from the Columbia River estuary - metaG 1557A-02 (SPAdes) (version 2) | ecosystem: Environmental > Aquatic > Marine > Intertidal zone > Estuary | place: USA... | reverse complement strand
GCAGTCTGCAACTCGACTGCGTGAAGTTGGAATCGCTAGTAATCGTGAATCAGAATGTCACGGTGAATACGTTCCCGGGCCTTGTACACACCGCCCGTCACACCATGGGAGTGGGTTGCAAAAGAAGTAGCTAGGCTAACCTTCGGGAGGCCGGTTACCACTTTGTGATTCATGACTGGGGTGAAGTCGTAACAAGGTAGCCCTAGGGGAACCTGGGGCTGGATCACCTCCTTAAACGAATATCCTTTTGACTAGTAAGTGCTCACACGCATTGTTTGATTAAAATTATGGTTAGCAGTGAATTATGGTATGCCGATCGGGCTGCTACGACCCCGTCGGGAAAGAATTGGGTCTGTAGCTCAGTTGGTTAGAGCGCACCCCTGATAAGGGTGAGGTCGGTGGTTCAAATCCACCCAGACCCACCAATTTTTTGAAAAGATTGGGGCTATAGCTCAGCTGGGAGAGCGCCTGCCTTGCACGCAGGAGGTCAGCGGTTCGATCCCGCTTAGCTCCACCAATTCACTGTTACAAGAAGTTAGCGATAAGCTGTTTTTATACTGTTTATCACTGGCTTTTTTTATGCCAGATGCTCTTTAAAAAGATGGTTGTTAAATATTGTAAATTTTTTCAAGGCCAGTTTGTATTTTATACACATCTGTCCGGCGAAATTGTTACAAAACTATGAAAATAGTACGTCACAATAAAGTCTTGCTAGCTTGTACTGTATGGTCAAGCGAGTAAGCGCATACGGTGAATGCCTTGGCAGTTGGAGGCGATGAAGGACGTAGGAGCCTGCGATAAGCTTCGGGGAGGTGGCAAACACCCTTTGATCCGAAGATTTCCGAATGGGGAAACCCACCCATCATAAGATGGGTATCATGCACTGAATACATAGGTGTATGAAGCGAACCCGGAGAACTGAAACATCTAAGTACCCGGAGGAAAAGAAATCAACCGAGATTCCCTAAGTAGCGGCGAGCGAACGGGGAGCAGCCTGCAAGTGATAGCAGTAGTGTTAGTGGAACAGTCTGGAAAGTCTGGTAATAAAGGGTGATAGCCCCGTACACGAAAACACTTCTGTGGTACTAAGCTTGCGATAAGTAGGTCGGGACACGTGTTATCCTGATTGAATATGGGGGGACCATCCTCCAAGGCTAAATACTACCAACTGACCGATAGTGAACTAGTACCGTGAGGGAAAGGCGAAAAGAACCCCTGTGAGGGGAGTGAAATAGATCCTGAAACCGTATGCGTACAAGCAGTAGGAGCGGACTTGTTCCGTGACTGCGTACCTTTTGTATAATGGGTCAGCGACTTATTTTCAGTGGCAAGGTTAACCGTATAGGGGAGCCGTAGGGAAACCGAGTCTTAATAGGGCGTTTTAGTCGCTGGGAATAGACCCGAAACCGGGCGATCTATCCATGGCCAGGTTGAAGGTTGAGTAACATCAACTGGAGGACCGAACCCACTAAAGTTGAAAATTTAGGGGATGAGCTGTGGATCGGAGTGAAAGGCTAATCAAGCCCGGAGATAGCTGGTTCTCCTCGAAAGCTATTTAGGTAGCGCCTCATGTCTCACCACTGGGGGTAGAGCACTGTTTCGGCTAGGGGGTCATACCGACTTACCAACCCGATGCAAACTCCGAATACCAGTGAGTGCAATCATGGGAGACACACGGCGGGTGCTAACGTTCGTCGTGGAGAGGGAAACAACCCAGACCGCCAGCTAAGGTCCCAAATATCAGTTAAGTGGGAAACGATGTGGGAAGGCTCAGACAGCTAGGAGGTTGGCTTAGAAGCAGCCATCCTTTAAAGAAAGCGTAATAGCTCACTAGTCGAGTCGGCCTGCGCGGAAGATGTAACGGGGCTAAACTGAGAACCGAAGCTGCGGATGCATAGTTTACTATGCATGGTAGAGGAGCGTTCTGTAAGCCGTTGAAGGTGCATCGTAAGGTGTGCTGGAGGTATCAGAAGTGCGAATGCTGACGTGAGTAACGATAAAGGGGGTGAAAAACCCCCTCGCCGGAAGATCAAGGTTTCCTGTCCAACGCTAATCGGGACAGGGTTAGTCGGCACCTAAGGCGAGGCCGAAAGGCGTAGTCGATGGAAAACAGGTTAATATTCCTGTACCTCTTTATACTGCGATGGGGGGACGGAGAAGGCTAGGTGATCAGGGCGTTGGTTGTCCCTGTATAAGCTTGTAGGGAGATCTCTTAGGTAAATCCGGGAGGTCATATCCTGAGGAGTGATATCGAGCTCAATTGCGAGCGAAGTCATTGATGCCATGCTTCCAAGAAAAGCCTCTAAGCTTCAGGTATAAAGAGACCGTACTCTAAACCGACACAGGTGATCAGGTAGAGAATACCAAGGCGCTTGAGAGAACTCAGGTGAAGGAACTAGGCAAAATGGTGCCGTAACTTCGGGAGAAGGCACGCCAATTTTGGTGACGGGACTTGCTCCCCGAGCTGAAGTTGGCCGCAGAGACCAGGCCCCTGCGACTGTTTATCTAAAACACAGCACTCTGCAAACTCGTAAGAGGAAGTATAGGGTGTGACGCCTGCCCGGTGCCGGAAGGTTAATTGATGGGGTTAGCTTAGGCGAAGCTCTTGATCGAAGCCCCGGTAAACGGCGGCCGTAACTATAACGGTCCTAAGGTAGCGAAATTCCTTGTCGGGTAAGTTCCGACCTGCACGAATGGCGTAACGATGGGGGCGCTGTCTCCACCTGAGACTCAGTGAAATCGAAATCGCGGTGAAGATGCCGTGTTCCCGCGGCTAGACGGAAAGACCCCGTGAACCTTTACTATAGCTTGGCACTGAACTTTGAACCTATCTGTGTAGGATAGGTGGGAGGCTTTGAAGCGTGATCGCTAGATTGCGTGGAGCCATCCTTGAAATACCACCCTGGTATGTTTGAGGTTCTAACTCTGACCCATTATCTGGGTCGAGGACAGTGTCTGGTGGGTAGTTTGACTGGGGCGGTCTCCTCCCAAAGAGTAACGGAGGAGCGCGATGGTACACTCAGCATGGTCGGAAATCATGCTATGAGCGCAAAGGTAGAAGTGTGCTTGACTGCGAGACTGACACGTCGAGCAGGTACGAAAGTAGGTCTTAGTGATCCGGTGGTTCTGTATGGAAGGGCCATCGCTCAACGGATAAAAGGTACTCCGGGGATAACAGGCTGATACCGCCCAAGAGTTCATATCGACGGCGGTGTTTGGCACCTCGATGTCGGCTCATCACATCCTGGGGCTGGAGCTGGTCCCAAGGGTATGGCTGTTCGCCATTTAAAGTGGTACGCGAGCTGGGTTCAGAACGTCGTGAGACAGTTCGGTCCCTATCTGCCGTGGGCGTTGGAAAATTGAGGAAAGCTGCTCCTAGTACGAGAGGACCGGAGTGGACGAACCGCTGGTGTTTGGGTTGTCATGCCAATGGCATTGCCCAGTAGCTACGTTCGGACAGGATAACCGCTGAAAGCATCTAAGCGGGAAGCCCCTTCCAAGATTAATTTTCCCTGGGAGTTTAACTTCCCTGAAGGGCCGTTCAAGACTAGGACGTTGATAGGTTGGGTGTGGAAGCGCTGTGAGGCGTTGAGCTAACCAATACTAATTGCCCGTGAGGCTTGACCATATAATGCAAGCTAGACAGCCGGACCGGTGTTTATCGGTACAAGCTGACCAAGAAAAAACCAATATTTGACAGCCATCGACCTAATTTGACTCTGAAGCAGTTTGCTTCGAGGTCATACCAGTTTGCCTGGTGACCATAGAGAACTAGAACCACCTGATCCCATACCGAACTCAGTAGTGAAATGGTTCATCGCCGATGGTAGTGTGGGGTTTCCCCATGTGAGAGTAGGTCATCGCCAGGCTTCTAAATAAAAAAACCTCAGTCTTATGACTGGGGTTTTTTTTCGCCTAATGTTCTCGCGATTGCTCCCTACTTAAAGCCGATTGCTGTTAGCGGGTGTTAATTTTCCCTGTTTTAGCAGGCCTAGTGAGCAACCTTGAGGCATAATGCCGCATCAATGTTCTGGATTACCATGTGGACTACTTTCTCTACTTAGCAGCTGGCGCCCTCGCGGGTTTGCTCAGCGGCCTTTTTGGACTCGGCGGCGGCATTATTATTGTTCCCGTCTTGGTATTTCTGTTCACAGCGAGCGGATGGTCTCAAGATATCATCACTCATCTTGCCATTGGCACATCGCTTGGCACCATTGTCGTCACATCCATGGTCTCCATAGCCACCTTCCAACAACACCGTATGATTCGCTGGCCAATAGTCAGGTCATTAGCTGCTGGAATCGTGGTAGGTGCTTTTATCGGCGGTTTTGCCGGCAGTCAGCTTAGTGGTTATCTTTTGCAGCTGCTGTTCGGCTGCCTTATGATTTTGGTCGCAGCGCAATTAGTTTTCGGCAATCCAGCACGGGAGAGTGATCTGCCATCGTCGGGCTTGCTTGGCGGCGCTGGTTTTATGATAGGCGCCCTGTCATCGGTACTGGGAATAGGTGGCGGCAGCCTCACTGTGCCTTTTCTAACCTATCGTGGGGTCGTGATACGTCAAGCGGTCGCGGTCTCTGCGGCCTGCGGTTTGCCGTTGGCGCTCGTGGGCGCTGCTGGTTATATTATTTCAGGCTTCAATTCTACGAATTTGCCTGACGGTAGTATCGGTTACCTGTTTTTCCCGGCGTGGCTCGGCATTGTGCTCGCTAGTATGCCATTCGCTCGTCTGGGCGCTCGCGTTGCGCATCGGCTGAATGAGCGCCGCTTGCGGCAGCTCTTCGCCGGCATCTCGCTGGTGCTTGGTGTGCGGTTTATTTGGATTAACAGTCCACTCGTGTTGGGATCCTAAAGATGCAAGAAAGTCAGCGACATATTTTAGAAATTCTTAAAGACGGCGAGTTTCATTCCGGCGAAATGTTGGGCAACGCGCTGGGCTGCAGTCGCACCGCTGTCTGGAAACATCTGCAAAAACTTGAGCAGCTCGGCCTCGGTGTCGAAACCGTCAAGGGGACAGGTTATCGTGTCGCTGGGGGTATAGAACTTCTGCGCGCTGACAAGATATTGAGCATGCTCTCACCCGCGGCTAGAGCGCTGTGTTCCGGGCTAGAGATCTTCGACACCATTGACTCGACTAATCGCTACGCCCGAGAAATGCTCAGTGGCGAAGCGGCCTCAGGAAAGGTGATTCTGGCAGAGCAGCAAAGCGCAGGCCGTGGTCGGCGTGGGAAAACATGGATTAGCCCGTTTGCGGCTAATATTTACCTGTCAATACGATGGGATTTTGAGCGCGGTGCGCAGGCACTTGAGGGACTCAGCTTGGCAGTGGGTGTCGCGGTCAAACGAGCGCTAGCATCCCAAGGACTCGAAGGAGTTCAGCTTAAATGGCCGAACGATATTTACGTTACAGGCAAGAAGCTTGGCGGCATATTACTCGAAATGGTGGGCGACCCCGCGGGGGCTTGTTCGGTCATTGTTGGCGTAGGAGTGAATGTCAAAATGCCACCAGAACAGGGTCGCCGCATTGATCAAGACTGGACTGATGTCGAAGCTGTCTTGATGTCACAGAATATGCCCCGCAGGGCGGTGCGCAGTGAGCTAGTTGCCAAGCTTGTGTCAGAGATCACTGTCGTCCTGAGTGATTACCAAGAAAAAGGCTTTGCTGCTTACCGTGATGAGTGGCAGGCCGCAGATGCGTTTTATGGCCTGAGAGCAGCTATTATTACGCCAAAAGAAACCATCACGGGTTTGGTGAGAGGCGTGGACGTCAATGGCGCACTCTGCTTAGAGTGCAGTGATGGAAGGGTAGAGACGTTTATTGGTGGCGAATTAAGCTTGAGGGTGCAAGAGTGATTCTAGATATCGACGCGGGTAATGGGCGAATCAAGTGGCGACTGACCGGCGGGTTAACGGAGCCCCTATTGGGTTCTCAGGCGACCGATTCTGTGCGTCAAGGGCAGTCGCTCGCGTTGCCTGAGACAGCCTCAGTCGTCCGTGCGCGTTTGTCGTCTGTTGCTGGCGACGAAGTGGCAGCAAGTCTCGCAAGTCAATTAGCTCAGCAGTTCTCTATTGATCTTGAACTGGCTGAGGTCACGCAGACCGCAGCGGGGGTCATTTGTGGATACAGCGATCCGCGGTCTCTAGGAATAGATCGCTGGCTAGCGGCAATCGCCGCCTTCGCGCAGGTCAAAAATACAGTTGTTGTGGTTGATGCTGGCAGCGCCGCAACTATTGACATTGTTGTTGCACCCGGACGCCACCTTGGCGGTTATATCGTCCCCGGCATGCGGCTGATGCATGATGCGCTCTGGCAGGGCACCAGTCGCGTTAAAGCAGAGGCGCGCCCCCCCGAGGACATAAACACTCCCGGCATGAATACCAACGATGCGGTTAACAGGGGTTGCCTTCTCATACTGGTCGCAGCCATCGAAAAGCTCGTCGCACAATACCAAGGCGCCCTCGTGATCACTGGAGGCGACGGGCCGTTGCTGATGGCGCATTTTTTTGAGCGAGCGGTTTATGTTCCCGACTTGGTGCTGGACGGCATGGGCCTGGATGGCGTCGGACTGCGTCCCTTTAAGGCTGCAGAAAAATGAAGACCCTTATTGCGTTGATTTTAATGGTCAATTGCCTTGGGTTTTTTATGCTCAAGCATCTGCAGTCCCTTAGCGCCTCGGTCGAGACCCCGGCTCATCAGAACTCTCTGGATCTGCCGTTGGCCGCCCATTCGCTTACGCTGCTTTCTGAATTATCCACACCTGAGCTGGAGGCGCTGGTTCGCGCGGCAAGTGAGCCGCCAGTAGTTGAAGGTGCGGACGCTGATTCGCCCCTTTGCGATATCATTGGCCCGTTCAGCACTGAGCAGCACGCGCGCGACGCGTTAGCGGTCCTTTTACCGGAGTTGTTGAGTGCAGACAGCTCTATTTTCATGGTCACCGAAGACCAATTTATACTGAAACTACCTCTTGATGTCACCGCCAGCCCCACCGAAGCGCTTTCAGAGCTGTTTATAGGCAAAAAAAGATACCAAGAACCCTGCATGAAGGTTGCTAATATGCGTGAGTTTCACTAGAATCGCGCTCCGTTATTGAGACGCTGGCGTAGCTCAGTTGGTAGAGCAGCTGACTTGTAATCAGCCGGTCGGGGGTTCGACTCCTCTCGCCAGCTCCAATTTTCACGGTAAAGCATTGATTATGTTGGCCTTTTGTCGGCATCTTGTTGACAGGTCATTGTTTTGCAATGAAAATATACGGCCTTTTTTTGGAGGGATTCCCGAGCGGCCAAAGGGATCAGACTGTAAATCTGACGCGAAAGCTTCGGTGGTTCGAATCCACCTCCCTCCACCAGTTAGAAAACGAGGCGATTTTATCGTCTCGTGCAGTGCAGATGTTTGGAAGGTAGCGGCCTAGTGAGTAGCTCGGAATTATCGAGTTCCCTCTTCCGTTATAGGCTGCAAGAGTAGTGTCGGGCGGGCATAGTTTAATGGTAGAACCTCAGCCTTCCAAGCTGATGATGCGGGTTCGATTCCCGCTGCCCGCTCCAAGTTTACAGTTTGGATGGTAAAGGTTGTGCTCATATAGCTCAGTCGGTAGAGCACTTCCTTGGTAAGGAAGAGGTCACCGGTTCAAATCCGGTTATGAGCTCCATAGTTGTATAGGTTTGCCTCGCGTGACATGAGGGCCTGTGCGGAAGTGACAGTAAAGTAGTTCGCGTAATTTACGAACGTTGATAAATGTTATTTTTTACGTTTTTTTATACGGGCAGCGTGTTGCCTGCTGAGGAGATACTGAGATGGGTAAAGCAAAATTTGAAAGAAACAAGCCACACGTAAACGTAGGCACCATTGGTCACGTAGACCACGGTAAGACCACGTTGACAGCAGCCATGACACGCGTATGTGCGGAACTGTTTGGCGGCGAAATGAAAGCGTTTGATCAAATTGACAACGCCCCCGAAGAGCGCGAGCGCGGCATCACCATCTCTACAGCACACGTAGAGTATGACTCACCGATCCGTCACTACGCCCACGTAGATTGCCCAGGCCACGCCGACTATGTCAAGAACATGATCACCGGTGCTGCGCAGATGGACGGCGCGATCCTTGTGTGTGGAGCGACAGACGGTCCAATGCCACAAACTCGCGAGCACATCCTACTGTCACGTCAAGTTGGCGTACCGTACGTTGTTGTCTTCCTGAACAAAGCCGACCTGCTTGCAGAAGATTGTGGTGGCGTAGGTTCAGAAGAATACGCAGAGATGTTGGAGCTGGTAGAGATGGAGCTGCGCGAGCTGTTAGATCTTTACGAATTCCCAGGCGACGACACGCCAATCATTGTTGGTTCAGCGCTGATGGCGTTGGAAGGCCGCGATGACAACGAGCTAGGCACTACCGCGGTTAAGAAGCTGGTAGAAGCGTTAGACACTTACATTCCAGAGCCAGTACGCGCCATTGATCAGCCATTCCTGATGCCAATCGAAGACGTATTCTCCATTGCAGGTCGCGGCACCGTAGTGACCGGTCGTATTGAGCGCGGCATTGTTAAAGTGGGCGAAGAGATCGAAATCATCGGTATTGCAGACACCACCAAGACGACCTGTACAGGCGTTGAAATGTTCCGCAAGCTGCTGGACGAAGGTCGTGCAGGCGAGAACGTAGGCGTGTTGTTGCGCGGCACTAAGCGTGAAGACGTGCAGCGTGGACAGGTACTGGCCAAGCCAGGTTCTGTTAAGCCACACACCAAGTTCACCTCAGAAATCTATGTACTGTCAAAAGATGAAGGAGGCCGTCACACGCCATTCTTCAAAGGCTACCGTCCACAGTTTTACTTCCGCACCACAGACGTAACGGGTGCGTGTGAGTTGCCAGAAGGCACTGAAATGGTCATGCCAGGCGACAACGTACAGATGACAGTGACGTTGATTCACCCGATCGCGATGGAAGACGGTTTGCGTTTTGCTATCCGTGAAGGCGGCCGCACTGTTGGTGCGGGTGTTGTTGCGAAGATTATTGAATAAGACGTT
>Ga0208310_1000450_pt1 | contig 9445 bp, 5 predicted proteins | sample Colrivmet1557A02_FD_187675 | JGI IMG/M metagenome (GOLD analysis project Ga0208310, IMG submission 187675) | Estuarine microbial communities from the Columbia River estuary - metaG 1557A-02 (SPAdes) (version 2) | ecosystem: Environmental > Aquatic > Marine > Intertidal zone > Estuary | place: USA... | reverse complement strand
GGTTCCTTGTGCCCCAAACAAAATTGAGAAGTCACGGGTCACCGTGAGGTGGTAGGAGTAAATCAACGACGCTTCGGTAAGGCTAAGCGCTCCGTTGGCGGCTTCGTCTTGCATAATGAGCACGCCAACTCCGCCATTTAGACGATCAACATACTGGTCGTAGGACGCCGAATACGTTTGATACACACCCAAAGATGGGTACTGGTTTCGGTAGTTGACGTTGACCTTGGGACACTGTTTGACACCGGCGAAGGCGGGGTTCAAATACAGTGGATTGGCATAGAATTGCGTAAAATGGGGATCCTGACCGTAAACGGACGAGAGCCCCAAAAGGACGAAAGCTATGGTCAATAGGCGTTTCACTGCCATGTTAGATGTACGGATTAAGAGCCACAAGTATACGATTTTCCTCGTTCTTTCGTGAAAAAGAGCGCAAATTTGCCTGAACAACAAACGCGGCTTTTGCCCGTTTATGACATGAACTCATGGAAATCATTCAACCACTCGCCGACCTAATCTGAGACTTTTGACGCTTCGCATCCTCCTAATTTCGGTTTTAATAGGTGTAAATCAGGTATTTGCACAGGTCGATCCATCGGTTTTGGCTCAAGGAGAATGGGCCAAAGTGGCGGTGTCCGAAGACGGCATTTACAGCTTGACGGCGTCGGATTTGGAAAGTTTGGGCTTCGGCTCAGCGCCCTTTATTTCAGCCCAATTGGGCATTTACGGGAGAACGGCGGGGGTCCTGCCCGAGCGGAATAGCAGTTTGCGCGAAGTCGATTTGCTGCCTCTCCACATTCTGGTTGAAGATGGAGGCGATGGGGCGTTTTCTGGCGCGGACCGGATCTACTTCTATGGTCAAAGCCCGCATGCCTGGGTATACAACACGGTGACCGAACGCTTCGACCCGATGCGCCATCCCTACAGCGATCAGCAGGTCTACTTTGTGACAACCACGGAGGGAGGCGCGCGCCTTTCTACACCCCCTGTTTTGGCAGGGCCTGCGATGGAGGTATCCCGCTACACCTACGTGGCCCATCACGAAGAAGAACTCCAAAATCTAGTGGGCAGTGGCCGACAGTGGTTTGGGGAACATTTTGACTACACCCTGACGCGGCAAGTGAATTTGGGTTTGGACGCTTTGGATGCGCAAAGCACGGCCTTGTTCCGAGCGCGCGGCGTCGGCCGCTCCACCATTTCTGGCACCAAACTCGAGCTCAGTAGTGCCCAAGGGCCAATCGGCGAGCTCTCCTTTGGATCCATAGCGGCCTCCTCCGGCGCGGACTACGTGGACGAAGCCGCATTCACACAATTTCAAAGCGCGGTGAGCCCATCGTGGGGCGACGTGACCTTGACCTTCAATCGAGACATCAACCCCAGTGCCGCGGCATGGCTGGACTACGTAAACGTGCATGCCGATGCCCCCTTCACGTGGCGCCAGACGCCACAAGTCTGGCATTTCGCACCCATGGATACCGCGGTCCTCCAGGCCAACCTATCTCAGGTTACAGGAGGATTGACCGCAAATGGTCAAGCATGGAATGTGAGCAATCCGCTCCAGCCCCACCGAATTACACCGCTGGGCTTCTCGGCGAATGGTTCGGCGCATTGGGGCTTGCGTTTGGACGGCATGCAAGCCCAGACCGTGGCCGTATTTGAAACGTCGGCGCCAAAGCCCGCCTTGCTCGGCAAAGTCGCCCTGCAAAATTTACGTCAATCGGGCCCCTTGGATTATGTCATCGTGGTCCCGGCCTTCTTGCTGCCACAGGCCCAGCGATTGGCTGATTTCCATGCCGACCGGGGCTTGCGCGTCAAAGCGGTCGATGTGCAAACGATTTACAACGAATTCTCGACGGGCGTTCAGGATATAACCGCCATCAAAGACTACCTGCGCCATCTGTGGAATACGGCAGATTCGGCCGTGGATCGCCCCAAATATTTGCTCCTTTTTGGCGATGCCTCCTACGATTACCGGGGAGTCGTCGAGCCGAACACAAACCATGTGCCCATCTACCAGAGCTACAGCAGCTTTTCCCTTTATTCCTCCTTCAGTACAGATGACTTTTACGGCTTCATGGATGCCGATGAGGGCAACAATCTTCGGGCGAAAGGTTTGGACTTAGGCATTGGCCGAATTCCTGTCAATACCGTGGAAGAAGCCAAAGCGGTTGTCGACAAGATCATGGCCTATTCGAACCCACAAAAATCCCTGGGTAATTGGCGAAAAAAGGTCCTCTTCGTCTCGGACGACGTCGACAAAGGGTGGGAAGCGGTTTTGACGAGCATCCCGAACATCATCGCAGACCGCATTGATACGACCTATCCCTTTTTGGACATCGACAAGATGTATGCCGACAGCTATGAGCAACAGTCGAGCAGTGCGAGCCAGAGCTATCCGAGGTTGCGCACGGAGTTGATTCAATCGATCAATGCGGGCAATTTGGTTACGGCCTATGTGGGCCATGGGGGCGAGGTGGGCTGGGCCAGCGAGAACATTCTCCAGCTCAACGACACCAAAACCTTCTCCAACGGGGCGAAACTGCCCCTTTTTGTGACCGTCACCTGCGAGTTTAGCCGCTTGGATGATCCGTTGCGAACCTCGGCGGGGGAACACCTACTTCTCAACCCCGAGGGCGGAGCCATTGCATTGCTCAGTACCACCAGAGTGGTCTACGTGGATGGGGCGGCGACCCTGAACGACTCCATTTTCCGTGTCATTTTTGAGAAAGAGGGCGGGCAGTACCGAACGTTCGGCCAAATCCTCCGCAGTGCGAAAAATGGCACCACTTCAGCCGACAAATTGCGGTTCTCTCTGCTCGGCGATCCCGCATTGCGTCTCAATATTCCGGAGCATGAAGTCGTTTTGGATAGCCTCAACGCACGCCCCTTGGTGCCCAGTACCCTAGCGTCGGAGAGCGATACGCTTCAAGCCCTGTCGCGGGTGCGCATCCGCGGCCACGTTCAAGATGGGGCTACCGGCCTCCTTCGAACAGACTTTAACGGGCCGATGGACGTCGTGCTCTATGACAAAAAGGTCCAGCGAAGCACCCTGAAAAATGACAACGAAGGCCCCTTCATTTCATTTGGGGAATGGGCGAATGCGGCCTACCGGGGTAAGGTATACGCCCAATCCGGACAGTTTGTGGCCGAATGGGTAATGCCCTTAGACATTGCCTTGCAAGTGGGACAAGGCAAGTTCTCCTTCTATGCCCAAGCGGATTCCACGGATGCCTCAGGCGGTGATTTCCGCGTATGGATTGGAGGCATTGACCCCGACGCTCCGGTCGATGTGACGGGCCCGACCGTGGAGGTCTACATGGGCGACACCAATTTTGTTTCGGGCGGCATCACCGGGCCTAGCCCGCTAGGACTGGTGCGCCTCTTTGACGAAAACGGCATCAATGCGGTGGGCAATGGGATTGGACACGACCTCACTGGGGCCCTCGATGGCGATTGGAATGCCTCCTTCTCCCTAAACAGCCGCTACAGCGCCAATCCAGGCACCTACCAACGTGGGGAGGCGACTTGGCCATTTGAAGATTTAACGGATGGTCTGCATACTTTTTCGGTTCGAGCTTGGGACAGCTACAATAATGTTTCGGAGGGCAGCGTTGAGTTCGTAGTGATTTCCCGCGACCAACTTCAGCTCGGTGCCATGCGCATCTACCCCAATCCCGGCACCGGTCCCTTCTATTTGGATGTCGAGCACAATGCGGAAGGGGATAGCTTGGAGGTAGAGTGGACTATTCACAGTCCCGATGGCCAACGGGTGTTTGAAGACCAGTGGCGAGGTCAAGCCTCTTCGGCTGTTCTGCAAGCCGCCTCTTGGGATGGAACCGATGGCCAAGGGCATCTCCTGCCGGCGGGTTGGTATGTAGCCAGGGTTAGAGTACGCCGTATTCTCGACGGCCAAACCCTGCATGCGGCGGAACGCGTAATCCTCCTCCACTAAACCTATATTTGTGCCTCTTATGAAGCGTTTTATTCGTCCAGTACTTTTTTCGATTGCACTCACCGCGGGAGTGGCGGCTTCGGCCCAGACCACCGCGTTTGGAGATAATTTGAATGTCGTGACATCGGCCCTGCCCATGCTCAACATTGGTCCGGACGCCCGAATGGGTGGGATGGCCAATGCGGGCGTAGCGGCATCGCCCGATGCCAATGCGCTATTTTGGAATCCTGCCAAACTCGCCTTTATGGGGGCCGGCACCATGCAAGGGGGGCTGTCCTACACTCCATGGCTGCGCCGCTTGGTGCCTGACGTCGAACTCATGTTTGCCAACGTGGCCATGGGCTTGGGCGATCGTTCAGGAGTGGGTGCGAGCCTTCGGTATTTCTCTTTGGGGGACATCACCTTCCGCAATGAGCAAGGCGATGAGCAGGGCACGTATCGCCCTTACGAGATGGCTTTGGACGTGGCGTACGCCCTCAAACTTTCCGAAAACTGGTCCGCGGGAGTAGGTCTGCGCTATGCCTTATCGGATTTGACCCAAGGCCAGGTGGTGGGCAGCCTCCAAACCAAGCCCGGCCAAACCGTCGCAACGGATGTCTCCTTTTATTACCAAGGGGAAGAACTCAACCTGCCCGACGGCCAAAAGGGCCAATGGTTGGGGGGGCTCAACATTTCGAACATCGGTGCCAAAGTGAAATACACCGAATCGGGCGATGCGGACTTCATCCCCACAAACCTCAAATTGGGAGTGGGCTACAATTGGATTTTGGACCGCTACAACCGGGTGGTTGTACTTTTTGATGTCAACAAATTATTGGTTCCCACCCAGCCCGTGCGGGACCTGTTGGATGCAGATGGCGATGGCGATCGCTATGAAATCATTGCAGGCAAGGACGACAACGTTCCGGTCATTCAAGGCATCCTTCAAAGCTGGGATCCGGCGGCGAAACCGGATGGAAGCAGAGAACTGATGCGTGAATTCATGTATAATGCTGGGGTAGAGTACTGGTATGACAACAAATTTGCAGTTCGCGGGGGCTACCAACATGAAGACGCCCTGAAAGGCAATCGCCGCTTCTTCACGATGGGCTTTGGCCTGCGCTACAGCCTTTTGGGCTTGGACTTTGCCTACCTCTTTCCCGCGGACCAAACGGTTCGATCCCCTCTCGAGAACACGATTCGCTTCAGTGCGATAGTGGACTTGAATCAACTCTTAGATTGATCTCCTTAGTGTAAAAATTACCCTAGCGCCCATGTTCGGGCGCTAAGCACTATTTTTGACCCCGCTTAAACGCGCATCATGGCAAAGAAAAAACTGACCAAAGACGTCTATTTGAAGTGGTATGAGGACATGCTCTTCTGGCGAAAGTTTGAAGACATGGCCGCGGCCCTGTACATCCAACAGAAAATCCGTGGATTTCTTCACTTGTACAACGGGCAAGAGGCGGTTCTCGCCGGCGCGCTGTTGGCGATGGAACCCGGAGATAAAATGATAACGGCCTACCGTAACCACGTCCAGCCGATCGGTTTGGGGGTGGATCCACGCCGCATCATGGCCGAATTGATGGGCAAAGTGACCGGCACGTCCCGCGGTAAGGGGGGGTCGATGCACATGTTCTCCAAAGAGCACCACTTCTACGGCGGACACGGCATTGTCGGCGGCCAAATCCCCTTGGGTGCTGGTTTAGCATTTGCGGACAAATACAAGGGCGATGCGCACGTCACGATGACCTACATGGGCGATGGTGCGGTGCGTCAAGGCTCCTTGCACGAGACATTTAACTTGGCCATGCTTTGGAATTTACCCGTTGTCTTCGTCTGCGAAAACAACGGCTACGCGATGGGCACCAGCGTGGAGCGCACCGCGAACCACACCGAAATTTGGAAATTGGGCTTGGGCTATGAAATGCCTTGCCAAGCTGTGGATGGCATGGATCCCGCCGTGGTGTATGAAGCCATGCAAGAGGCGATTGATCGCGCGCGCTCCGGTGGCGGCCCGACCTTCTTAGAGATTCGCACCTACCGGTACAAGGGACACTCCATGTCGGACGCTCAGCATTACCGTACCAAAGACGAAGTGGCCGAATACCAGAAAGTGGACCCCATTCTTATCGCTCGCAATGTTTTGTCGAAGAAGAAGTGGGCGGCAGAGAAAGATTTTGAAGAAATCGAAACGCGTGTCAAAGCCTTGGTGGCCGAATGCGTCCAGTTTGGAGAGGATTCTCCCTTCCCGGAAGCGCATGAACTTTGGCAAGACATCTACGTTCAATCAGATTATCCATTCATCAAGGAATAAGTCATGGCAATCGTAATTAATATGCCTCGCTTGAGCGACACGATGACCGAAGGGGTCGTCGCAAAGTGGCACGTGAAAGTGGGCGATGCAATCACCGAAGGAACGCTTTTGGCCGAAATCGAAACGGATAAAGCGACCATGGACTTTGAGGCCTTTCCCGGCCAAGAGGGCACCTTGCTCCATATTGGCGTTGGGGAAGGCGAAACCTCTCCCGTTGATACGATTCTTGCCGTGATTGGCGCCAAAGGCGAGGATATTTCCGCGCTACTTTCTGGTGCGTCTGCGGCCCCTGCTCCGGCCCCTGCTCCGGTCCCTGCGCCCGCCGCTGCTCCTGCCGCGGCGGAGCCTGCTCCGGCTCCTGCCCCATCACCAGCTCCCGTCGCAGCCCCGGCACCTGCCGAGGATAGCCGGGTTAAAGCCTCTCCACTCGCGAAGAGTCTAGCGGCGGAAAAAGGAGTGGATCTACGCGCTGTGACAGGCAGTGGGGAAGGAGGCCGCATTGTCAAGCGTGACATTGAAACGGCCGCCTCCACCCCTGCGGTGGCCTCATCGGCTGCCCCGACTGCGGTGAGCTACCCTTCTTCGGGCTACCAAGACACCCCCATCTCACAGATGCGGAAAACCATCGCCAAGCGTTTGAGCGAAAGCAAATTCACGGCGCCACACTTCTACTTGACCATGTCCGTAGATATGGACGCAGCCATCGAAGCGCGTCAGGCCTTGAATGCAAGCGGGGACCACAGAATTTCCTTCAATGACTTGGTCGTGAAGGCCGTGGCGAAAGGCTTGAAAAAGCATCCGGCGGTCAACAGTGCCTGGTTGGGCGATGTCATCCGCACCAACTATGATGTCCACGTGGGCGTCGCGGTCGCGGTGGAAGACGGATTGCTTGTGCCGGTCGTACGCCATGCGGACGCCAAGAGTTTGACCCAAATCTCGGCCGAAGTCAAGGATTTTGCCCAGCGCGCGAAAACCAAGAAACTGCAGCCTGCAGATTGGGAGGGCAACACCTTTACCATTTCGAATTTGGGCATGTTTGGCATCGACCAATTCACGGCCATTGTGAATCCCCCGGATAGCTGCATTTTGGCAGTCGGAGGGATCCAATCGGTCCCTGTCGTGAAAAACGGCCAAGTAGTTCCCGGGAACATCATGAAGTTGACCCTGAGCTGCGACCACCGAGTGGTGGATGGCGCGACAGGTTCGGCCTTTTTGAACAGCGTGAAAGCGTTCTTGGAGTCCCCCGTGACGATGATGCTATAATTCTCTATCGCATTTCAGAAATAAAAGGGCCGCTGGGCCCTTTTTTTACCCGAAATTTGCTGCGTAGATTGATTCTAAATAACTAGTCCAGACAGCCCACCCCATGTTCCTCTCAGATTTGCCCCTCGGTCAGCGCGCTATTGTGCTACAGACCCCGGACAGCCTCCCGGTGAAGCTGTTTGAGATGGGCTGCATGCCTGGTGAGGAAATTGAGTTGGTGTTTGCCGCTCCGTTTCAAGACCCCATGTGCTTTCGCGTACAGGGCACGCTGATCTCGATGCGCCGCGATTTGGCCAAATTGATTCCGATTACATCTCCTGATGCCCGATAAAAAAGCGCTCCGAATTGCCCTCGTTGGCCGACCGAATACGGGAAAATCCTCGCTATTCAATCGTCTGACGGGCCTAAATCAGAAAGTGGGCAACTATCCAGGCATCACGATGGAGCGCACCACGGGATTGGCCAAATGGGCGCCCGGAGTTCTGGCTGAAGTCATTGACCTACCTGGGGTGTATTCCTTGCATGCCTCCTCCACGGATGAAGAAGTGGTCATGGAGGCCTTGCTTCAAGAGGCCCCTGAGGAGCGCATTGACCGGGTAATCGGCTTGGCCGATGGCACCAATTTGAAAACATGCCTTTTCGTTTTTAGCCAAGTTTTGGACTTGGGACTGCCGGCTGTCTTGGCGGTCACTATGCGGGACGAAATGGAGCGCCGGGGCATGGAATTGAAAACGGAGGAGTTGGCAGCCACCTTGGGTTGTGCGGTCATCTTGGTCAACACCCGCACCGGGGAGGGGCTTGATGCGCTGCGCGAGGCGGTTCTTCGGGCCGAACCTTCGGGGAAATTGCCCTTCTTCCAGCCAGGCGGTTTGCATTTGCGTTGGCTTGCCCAAGTTCAAGAAGACCAATCCATGGCCCTTCCATACCGGGCTTGGTTGTGGGGCTTGAAAGAAGCACAGGTTGGAAAGTCTGACCGACTCCAGCAGCCCCCTCCACGAGCCAGAACGGATGAGGCGATACAACGCTACCGGCAGGTGAACCAATGGCTCCGTGCCTTCTTTGTCGCGGATCCGGTCAAAGACCGTCGTTGGACAGCCCGATTGGATCGCGTCGTGGTCCATCCGATTTGGGGCTCCGTGATCCTTTTTGGTCTGCTTTTCTTGCTCTTCCAAGGTCTTTTTTACGGATCGGAGGCGCCCATGAACTTCATTGACGACCAACTTGCGGCACTGTCCACCTGGCTAACCGACCATTTGCCGAGTGGATTTTTGGCGCACCTGCTCAGTCATGGCGTGGTGCCAGGCATCGCGGGGGTTCTGATGTTCATCCCTCAAATTGCCTTGCTTTTTGCGTTTATTTCGCTTTTGGAGGAAAGTGGCTACATGGCTCGCGTGGTATTCATCATGGACCGATTCATGCGCCCCTTCGGGCTCAGTGGCAAGTCTGTCGTGCCCATGGTCTCGGGAACTGCCTGCGCCATCCCGGCCATCATGTCGACCCGAAATATGGAAAATAGCCGTGAGCGCTTTCTGGCTATCGCGGTGACCCCCTTAATTACTTGCTCTGCCCGACTTCCTGTGTATGCCCTGCTGATCGGTTTAGTGATCCCCAATTCGGCCTGGATGGGCATGAATCTCCGGGGGGTGGTGCTCCTCGGGCTCTATGCCCTCGGATTTGTGGCGGCGCTCGCGGGTTCGGCTCTCCTTCACCGGTGGATGCCAGCCAAGAAAACCCCGGCCTTCCTCTTGGAAATGCCTCCCTACCGTTGGCCGCAAGGGCGGAACGTACTGACGGCGGTCTGGAACCGCACCAAGAGCTTTGTCACGGAAGCGGGTAAGATCATCTTGGCCATTTCAATCATTCTGTGGTTTTTGGCAAGTTTTGGCCCGAACCGAACTCCGGACTTTAGCCAGGAACGCGCACCCCTTCCGATA
>Ga0208310_1000445_pt1 | contig 9492 bp, 23 predicted proteins | sample Colrivmet1557A02_FD_187675 | JGI IMG/M metagenome (GOLD analysis project Ga0208310, IMG submission 187675) | Estuarine microbial communities from the Columbia River estuary - metaG 1557A-02 (SPAdes) (version 2) | ecosystem: Environmental > Aquatic > Marine > Intertidal zone > Estuary | place... | reverse complement strand
ACGGTTGATAGTGTGCTATCTGGTAGATAATACTGTCAGCGTCAATAATAGCTAAGTCAAATTGATCGTCTGGTCCAATCATATCTTCCTTTCTTAGTGAACATCTGCGTAGTTAGTACCTACCTTTGCGTCACCACCCATACAAGTGATACCAAACCACTTAGGTGCTTCAACAAAAGCTTCTACAGATAGCTCACGTACTTCTTCTACGTGTTCGTCCTTACATACAACTGCTACTTCATCATGATAATGTAGAGCAAAGTAATGTGGAATGTTTCTTTCTACTAGTTTCTCTTTGAGATACACTGCAGCAGCCTTACAGGTTACGCCTTCAGCTGTCTGTAATAGGTAATTCAAGATCTGATGTGGAGAAGAAACAAATACAAGACGTCCATCTAGACCTCTAATAAATGCTTTTTCTTTACCAAACGCCGAAGAAGTGTTTTGGTATTGTACCATCAATTTATCTTTAAGTTCTTTAAGTCCTGGAATAGACCTTTCAAACTTATCCATAGCCTCTTGACCTATCTTAGCATCTCGTTTACCACTAAGGATAAGACCTAACTTACCAGCACCACCACCAAAGAGGAAGGCATATAAGAAGGGCTTAGCTAGTTTACGAGAGACACTTAGCGCATCAGCATTACGTTGATGTACGTCACCGTTAATTACTTCATTAGTGAATTCATCATTACCAATGTAGTGACAAAGACCTCGCATCTGATTACCAGCAGAGTCGGCACCTACAATAGTAGTTCCAGGCTCACAGATGAGTAGTGACCTCATCTCCTTACCATACACAGAGTCTACTGAAGGTAGGTTAGCAACAACCTCATGACGGCATCTAAAAGTAGGCGTACCGATAGTCCACATACGACCATGTAGTCTATTGTTAGGTGACTTTTTTACTTCTTCAATCCATCCTTCAAGAATACCTTTACGGCTACGTACGGTGTAGTATTCTGATACTAGCATCGCATCGTTTGCTAAATTTTCGAGGCTTGATTCCGTAATTTTCGGAGACTTGTTTACGAATTTACCGTTGATACGCTCAACATTCCATTCATCAGGTACCCATCCAATAGAGTATAGCCAGTCCTTTACTACTTCGATTGACCCTACCTTACCCTGTTCAAAGGATACACGGCAATATGGACCATCAATAGGACGATCTTCCCTACCACTCTCTTGTGTATATCCAAAGTGCTTTACAGTAGCTACCGTATAGCATCCATCTTTACGCCAAGCAGGTGTCTTGTATTCATCAGCTTTATCAATCTTAATGCAGCGCATACCGATCTTAGGTTCTAATACAAGTTCAATAGCATCTAGCTTGTTGTTGATATCTGTTAACAATGATTGAGCGCTAGCCATATCAAACATCCAACCCTTATTACGGATCTCTGCTTCGATAGCTGCAAAGCCCATCTCAGTCTTGATACCTTGTTGGTATGTAGGATGCTTGTTTATAATCTTCATAGACTCTTTAACAAGTTCATGATAGACCTTTACGTTAAGCTCTACATCTCGGATACAGTATGTTAACATCTCCTTAGTGTACTGACTGAAGTCATTGAATTCTAGCTTAGGGAAATCTAGTTTAGAACCCCATCCTTCTAGACCGTGTTTATGATCACGTTTGTACTGATTCATCTGAGACAGAATCCATGTATCGATTACTTGTTGATTTGGTTTTGGACTCCAACCTAATAGGTGCTTCAACACTACCAAGTCATAACCAATAAAGTTATGACCGAAGATAACGTCAGCTGTTCCAATGAACTCTAGACCCTCCTCCATTGAGGGAAGTTCGCTATCATAGTCAGAGAAAGAGTACACAGTACCCTTATCCGAATCAATTGCAACCATACACCAGATCTTAGAGACATCAGGCATAAAGCCGTTAGTCTCTATGTCTACGCATAGTCTTAATTTACTCATACAATTTTCTTTCCATAGTTCTCTGCATAGAAATACTCTAGCATACGGGCTTCCATCTCCATAGGTTCAAAGCAGTAAGCTTCGAATGTATCCTTGTTGTCGTATGTTAAGCCCTTGATTTTAAAGTCTTTTCTACCGCATAAGAATTGACATGCATGAACTATCTCATGACAAAGTATACTAACAAAGTGATCTATCATATACTTGTTAGGTTCCCAGTTGCTTAAGAAGGGATCACGTACCTGTATTAAGATGCGTTGATTGTCCTCAGAAAAGCTAGTGATACCTTGATTAGAAGCTTCTGCATCATACTCTACCGCACAAATACCAATATGAATTTTCTTATCGGTAATAGGTAAGTTAAACCGTTTACTGTAGTCTATAAGACAATTAGTAAACAGTTCTTTTACTTCCCTTTCTGCAGGTGGTAGACAAGCTACCGATACAGAAATGTTTTTAGGTAACTTATTCTTCATCATCGTCTTCCTTTAACATGACCTTAACATTAGGTGAGCCAAGAGATTCTAGCTCTCTAGCCATACCCAACACTAACTCTTGATATGCTTCGATTTGGTCTTCCATATCTCGGACTTTATCAATAAGATAGTGTAGGTATAGACCTAGAGCGATCATTCCTACAATTATCATCCATGCGTATTCAGTCATAGTAGTCCCGTGTTAGCTAACTCTTTAGCAGAGAATAGCTTTGTGTTACTTGGTTGTTCGTTAACTAATACACCAAGCTTACGTAGGTATTCTACTCCCTCCATAGACTTATAATCGTCTCGATATACGACCCGACTAATTCCGCTGCTGTATATAAGCTTGCTGCAATCAATACAAGGGGCGAGAGTACAATAAAGCGTAGCGTCACTAGTGGAATGGTTACTAGCGGCAACCTTAGCGATTGCAGTAGCTTCAGCATGTAATACTGGATTTTGTTGAGTGTTATTATCAGTTCCTCTAGCAGTACCATTATATGAGAAGGAAATAATGTTACTATCCTTAACAATGATAGCACCTACCTTTTTATCCGTAGCATAACTCAGCTTAGAGATTACGTTACAGATATCCATGTACATCACATCCCAGTCACTCAAAGTCTTCGTCTTCTGTTGCTCTGTCATATATCATCTCCATTTCTGACAATGTGTCTAAGAACTCTAGAAATAAACTTGTTGATTCGCTATCAAAGGGGTTACGAATAACTACAGTTATTTCTGTATACCCTTCGGGCGATGTCTCAATTAACATATGCTCCCTCTTTAGGAAAATATTTATACCATTCCTGATATGTTTCCATCTTGTTATGGTATGATTCTTCGATAGCATCTGTATCTAAGTCCCATTGACTAACAAGCATTGTTAACATAAAAGACAACTGACCAATCTCTGTTTGAAGGTTTTCCTTATTGCTGATACCCGTCTCAGGGTGTGTTTGATTAAGACCAAACCTAAATACCTTAGAGATAGCTTGAATTACTTCAGCACATTCTTCTTGGGTATTTAGTGGTAGTATGTCTTCGATGTTCATGTTTTTCCTTTAGTCCTATTAGGTACCGTCTGTTTCTGGATTATAATCTGGGTGTAGCCTTTTAGCTTCATCAATCCCTGCCTGAATAGCAGTGAGGATACCTAGCCTTGTGAGTGCTTCTATCGCTTCTGGTGGGAAGTTGAATTGGTAGATAGCACTACCATCTTCGTTCTCTTTAATCAATGTTACGTTTCCTGTTCCTACTGTTGTCATGTGTTCTTCTCCTTCATATCTTCTCCACGCCACAGGCTCCTGCACAGGTGCTGAACGGGCTTGCTTGATGGCGGTGATGGCTTTGGCAATATGCTCAGGGGTTGGTTCTTTTTCGTAGCGGCACGCCATGTCTTCAAGTTCCAACGCCTCCAGCGCCAGCTTCAGTGCTTCGTCTGTGGTCATACATCCTCCTCCGATAAAAACTCAGCCTTCACTAGATTAGCCGCAACGTGCCAATAGTTATGCGTTCCCCTAGCCGCCTCGTGTTGAATCATTAATAAGTTGATAACGTCCTTCATGTACTGCTTACAAACGTAGTCTTCAACTAACTTGGTAAATTTCTTTAGTTCTTTAGTATAACCTTGAGACCAATCTACTAGTTGTCCTTTGGGTTTCCAAGGTTCATCTCCCCATAAACAGAAGCCAGCCTCAGCAACCAAACGCTCGTATACATCTTTTTTCATGTTAATGCTCCTAATACCATTACAATAATATGCCCGATAAATAAACCTACTACGAAGTAAGCTACGTTTTCAATAGTCATCAGCGGTTTGCGCATCGATATGTCCTAACTTAATCAAGATTTCTTTTATTTCTTTGGGTAGTATTGCTACGCCATCATAGTCAACTAGCTTAAAGTCATTATCAAACCATAAACCACCTCCACATTCATCACCTAAGTTCTTATGTTCGAAATAGCCATACTTAGCGATAGAATCAATTGCGACCTCAAAAGATCTTGTGTTAAGTACAGTATCAAAGTCGTATTGTGCCATTAGTCTTTCCTTAAGTTATTGGATAAGTTGTAGTACATACCTGAACGAGTAGCTTTCAGCTGCATGATCAGCATAGTTTCTAGTTCAAGCATTTCTTCATCAGTACCATATGCGAGTATAGTACGTATAAAGCCAGCTGGATTATTTTCAATCTCTTCAAGAACTTTTTCTGATGAACATATATAGCCGTCACTTGTACTGCCCTTATGTTTACCGATATATTTCTTGTCGTTGTGATCTACCCACATATAGACGAACGCTTCACCTTCTTCTCGGTCAGGTATATTTTCTTCCTTGATTGATTCATTCTTGTCGTTACCTTCAAGATGATTAACCCAGATATCTTTGACGTATGCCAGCATATGATCACCCTTAGGTGCTCGCCACATGACTACAAAGGAATCTGTGCCTTCATTCTCACATAGGAAGTCGTATACCCACTTGTTATGTAGACCAGAGTACTCAGTACCTTCGATAGTAACTTTGATCATAAGTTTATCTGAAGCAGAGGTGTAAGCCTCAACTTCATCTACCTTACATTCAAAGATATCGAAGTACTTATTACTTCCAGCCACAAACTTTGTGACGGTGTTAACTAGTTTCATTCTTACTCCTATTCATAGTTCATCTCCACGTAACTATCTTGAAGATATTTTATGTAATCTTCTGACAGATACTCTGCTAGGTTAACATCACTATCTTTTAAGTATGCTTCTAGTAGATTACAATACTTTGTATCGTGATCATACTCAAAGTCACACCATACAAATACATTGTAATCAAGCGACATTTTAACTATCGACATCATCATACTCCATGTTAACTATACGAGGAACTTTATCGAATACTTCTAAGGCAGTTAGTTTACCTCTGTATACGGGGTTATTAGTAAACTTTTTTACGAAGGTGTTGTACTTGTAAGGGTTGTAGGTTACTACATCACCTTTAAACATTTCACCGATGGTACCAACATCAATTAGTGTTCCAGCTACACCAGCGTGTACGTTCTTTTTCCTTTCACGCAGTACTCGTTGACGACCAGCCTCAGATACTTTAAACTGAGTATGACCTAGCACGATTGAATGACTATGACCGATAACCTTACCTTTATTAGCGCCCTCAAGTGATTTAACACTAAAGAGGCGCTTGTGTAGGTTGAAGTACACAAACACCTTCATAACTTACTCCTTATTTCCAGCCAGTTTCGACTCTACCAGTGCGATAGTAGTTAGCTAGGCATTGTGCATACCAAGAGATCTTAGTAGCATCTTGCTCTTTGGAATCTTTCTTTCCAAGTCGCATAGAGTACTTATAGATTTGACCTAGCAAATGAGCTTCAACTCCTGAGTATCCTTCGAGAAGATCCTGCATCAACTCAATATACTGTTTACCAGCAGCTACACCTTTATAGTGTGTAGGGTTGATTTGATCCTTAGTAAGATCATTAAGGTATTCAATACTACGCATTGCCTCTTCTTCTTCCTCTTCAATAATAGGTTGATTGTACCACTTGTTAGCAGACTTGAGCCATTTACTAGAGGCCATTTTATCATAGAAATCAGTTTGAGGTGTAGACATCGCCATTTTCCTTTACTTTAGAGTCTTCATACGGTGAAACTAATCGGCGGTACATTTCGAGTTTACAACTCTCTAAGGCACCGACTACATCGTTCATAGTTACATATCGTTCTCCTTTATGCGCAAGATAGTCTAAGCAGACTGTAGTCAGGATATAGTTAAGCTCACCCGAGTCATTAGGCATACGGTGAGCGTAATCAACGTTAACATCCCAGCGTTGTTGTTTAGTGATATAAGGCATATCAACCTCCTGTGTGGTTTGGTATTGCGGGATGAGTATAGTTTGTATTTTCAAAGTAACTTTCTAAACGTTCATCCATCTTTTCGTAGTAGTCATCATCATTATAGTCGAGTTCATCAGACATAAAATCTTCTTCTTGATAGTCACCGTTAACGTAGTAACCGATATAGTTAACACCTTGTTCTACAAACGTGGCATTAACCTTAAAGTTAAAACGTTCAAAGAGTTCTGTATAGAATTTTATCGGGGGACTCCAAGCAGTATCAAAGTAGATTTCCATACTATCACCATCAATAGAGAAAAACATATCATCTGATTGAGCATCCCACTTGGTTCCCCATTTTGATAAACACCAGTCGTACCAACCTGAATGACCGTATTTTTCTAGCAAAGATTCTCTTAGCGCATTCTTTTCATCTGCATCTTCACCACCGAATGAACCAGTACGTGGATCGTTTAGTTCTGGCGGGATTGGAATAAAGAAAGACATTAGACCACCTCCTTCTTTAAGGTGGGTATCAAGTCTACGAATCATTTGAGCACTTTCATGCTCTGTGGCTGTAATAACTACTGCGTTTGCACACCAATTAGGCATTTTATTTCCTTTAAAGTTTTAGTTTCTTTTTAGAGAAGATTATTGCAAGCATCATTTTTAATGATATTAACGACAGTACTACTATCAATACTTTCATAGGTATTCCTCAATAAGTGTTTCACAAGCTTTATCTACGGTAGATCGCCATTCAGTAATTAATGACTCAAAGAAAGGATGGATATGATCATCCTCAGCTTTGAAAGCTACAACAGGTTTACCTAGTGTATGTGAGGCATAGAATACTTCCATAGCAGTACCGTGTTTAGCTAGTTTAGGGTCATTAAGGTTTACTAATAAGATATCTGCTTCCCGAATATCTCGTAGGTCTAACTCGAAGATACGTTTCATGTAACGCTTTTCGAAGTTATGTAGTCTACGACATGGATCGAGGATATCATAGTGATCTTTTAGCAGAGATTTAGCAGTGTTACGCCAACCAGAAGCAGCATCAGAAGATACATGCTCCATTGGACCTGCAAGGTAGATAGTTCTACGCTTAATCATTATATTCCTCTTCTAACATATCAACAAACATTACAACAGATAAGGCATCGTGTACCCAGTTTGTAGTAATATCGAGTTCATAGGCAATATCTTCTGGTATAACACCAGCATTGTATAGCTCATGAATTTGCAGATGTAGATCACTCATGACACTCATGGTTAGTTCCTTTCTTTTAGCATGAAATACTCGTTAAGCAGAATAGCAACTTGGTTAGTATCTTGTACAGATACTTTTAGTGTAAGCCAATCACTGCTTTCTGTAACTACTTCCATTGATACAATGAAAGCATTACTAATGGACTCAACATAAAAATTGTTGTTACGTTGTTTAAAGTCTGAGAGATGATTTGTCATTATGTGTCCTTTATGATTGAATAAAAAATCTCTACAAAGAATCCGTTAGGAATCTTCATAGAGATATGTGTTTAGAACATTCCTTCTTCTTCAGTAGCAGGAGTACCCTCAGGCATTTCTTCATCGAAGTCTACGAAGTTAGTGTTCTTTGGTTCGTACTTAATCAAGTCAACTACTTGTACAGCAGTCAACATTGTAGAGGTACCTTCTTTTGTTACTTTACCGTTAGGTGCTTTGATCTGATAGTCTTGTTGGAAGACAATAACGTTACCAACAGAACCATTACCGATGGTCTTAGAGTCGATAGGATTTTTAGAAGAATCTACAACTCGTACCTTAGCAGCTTCAGAACCATCTTTCTTAATAGCTTTCTTCTTGAGCTGTACTGCAACAGTATTAGGCTCAAAACCAGCTTTCACCTTACCAAACTTAGCAAGTTCAGATTCACGCTTCTTAGGAACTTGAATAGAGAGTTCCCATTGATCAGTACCGAAGGGTGATACTGGCTTATCGAGTTTAGCCCAGTACAACTTTACTTCTTTGATCATAACGTTAGAACCAGTGTTGTTAATAGAATCAGTCATTTTGTGTCCTTTAAGAGTTTAGTGTTAGCGAATAGTTCGCTAGATGGTACCTAATAGAGATTTTACTCTACTATAAAGGAACCATATGTCAGGTGGAAAAGCAAGAAATGTTAACTCATTAGCTAATCTTAAAGTAATTACTTCAGATACAGCTAAGGAAAACCAAAAGAAAAGTGTTCAATCACGACTAGCTAATATTCAAGCAAGAGAAGCTTTTAAACTCTCTGCTAAGAACTTTAAAGCAGTCATGGATGAACTTCCAGAAATGTCCTCCTTGGATGTTATTAAGATGGCTATGCTACAAGCTCTTCAAGAAGATAACTTAGAAGATGCAGCTCGATATGCTAGTATGCTAGCAGAGTATCAGGCACCTAAACTCCAACGTATTGAACAGAACACTACTACTAGAGTCTCTGATATGTCGGATGAGGAACTCCAGAGAATTATCTTTCAAGAAGGTCTTGAAGATAAGTCTTGAAAGAGACTCTAAAGAGAATATTCATTAAGGATATTCTCTTTTTTATTTCTCTTTATTAATAATATCTATATGATACTATTTACTGGAAATTCCCTATTAGGTACCGGCTAAAGTTAGATTTCTAATTCATCTTGAACCTCCATAGCGTTTGATGGTAAATAACCTACAGACTGTACATAGCGACTGTTACTCACAAAGTACATCTCTAGGGACTTGATATCATAGTACAGTCCATTAGGTACATTCCAGACATCTCTGGAGTACCATATGGAAGGAGCTATGACAGGTGTGAGAGTTAGTATGGGATAGGCTTTAGTGTTCATTCGTTATCCTCGATAATTAGCCCGAATTTTAACCTGAAATTTATAAGTTTACCTGCAACAATATCTATAAGATATATCTCTGCATCGTTGTACTCATGATCAGATAGGTTGTTAAGATATGCTTCAGCATTGGCTTTTAGGTATACAAGGGAGTTGCCTTGATAGAATACTTTATTATCATAGGCATCATAACCGATGTATGTGAAGGGACAATCGGAATACTTACTTTTATAAATAGCCATAGGTGGACTCCAAGCAGTATCAAAGTAGATCATTATCAAACTCCTCAAAAGATAGAAAGTCATTTTGCTCTTCAACAGACATTCCGTAGAACGTTTGGTAGTGTACTTCACCACAACATTGGAAGGAAT
>Ga0208310_1000443_pt1 | contig 9498 bp, 9 predicted proteins | sample Colrivmet1557A02_FD_187675 | JGI IMG/M metagenome (GOLD analysis project Ga0208310, IMG submission 187675) | Estuarine microbial communities from the Columbia River estuary - metaG 1557A-02 (SPAdes) (version 2) | ecosystem: Environmental > Aquatic > Marine > Intertidal zone > Estuary | place: USA... | reverse complement strand
CTACCGCAGCGGTATTCCGTGTCGTAGCTTGTGAAAAGCTCTGTGAATTAATTTCCATCGTCTACCTCTATAATCTTAAGTCCAAGCCATCTTCTCCGATTTGTTCATTTTCCGAATCGGCGATTTCGATGGCGGGTTCTGGTACTTGGTCGCTCACAATCGTCGTTCCTGTGTTGTTGTCTCGTTCACGGCTTTGCCCGTGCCCTTGGAACTGGAAACCAATGTCCGTAAATCCAAGGCTCTTAAACTCTTGAGATAGGGACTCGATATTCTTGCGCATAATGTCCTGGGTTTCGGCGCGCTCGGCGGCGATAATGAGCACAACCGAACCCTCGTGGGTCTTCATTGAAAAACGAACGCGCCCCAACTCCTCGGGGTTCAAGGAAATTTCAGTAACCCCATCTGGTTTGTGTCCGATCGCAGCTGAAATTTGTTGCCCGACGGACGCGGCAACGCTGGCTTGCTGATGGGGCTTCACGTCAATTGGCGCGGTATTCGCCGCTATGCCTTGTAGCCTTTCAAAGCTAACGCTACCCTCATGAATACTGCGATCAAAAGCATGATTTAACTGACCTTCTTCCAATACTTCAAATTGCAACACTGATGCCTGAGTTTCACGTGGGGCCGCTATCGCTTGCGTATAAGTAAAGTCTGGTCTGTTTCGCACCTCACGAGGTGATATCTCATTGGGTGCTTTGCGGTCTTTCTCCGCGTCTGGTTCAGCTATTTTAGATTTCTGCACGCGTTTTTCAGCTACCAAATCCAGTCTCGGAAAATCGGGCATCTTCTCGGAAATAGTATTCTTTTCGGGGGGACTAAATTGCTGCGACACAGGTGGCGTTACCCCACGAAGAATAACTTCAGGGCTGGCTTTCTGCCGAACGATTTCAGTATCGCCAACTGGTTCTTGCCTAACTTTCTCGAAACCTAGGGCTATCGATTGCATTGAAGCGCCTACTGATACCTTCTCAGGGACCGGTTTAGAAACTTGCGCCGCTCTGGGTTGCTGTTCGGCCAAACTGCCAGAACCGGGCCGAACTTCGCGTTGGACATCGGTCCTATCAACCGCCAATCGAACCAGGGTTTCTACTTTCTGTCTAGCATCAACAGGTTCCTTTGCATTTTCGACTTTTGTCGGTGCTACTTGCTCACTTTTATTCCAGAAAACTGGCTCAGGCCGCGAGAAATTTTTAGTCGGAATAGTAACTTCTGGCGTTGTCGGAGATTGATGTCTCACATGCGATTGCAAATATTCGCTCGAGCGTTGAGGTGCCGCCGCCAAAAGCGACGGCCGTGCCACTCCAGAATCCACTGCTTTTCCGTCAATTTTTGGCTCTGTTTTTGAGTCTAAGTCATCGCCCTTTTCCAGATTGAAAGTGGGGCGCACATTTTTATTTTGAGGGAGAGTATCGCCAGTCCCTGCCCGAACGACTTCATTCGCAATTGGTCTGGCTGTATCGTGACCCCATGGTAAGGCAGCGTCACCGCCCTCTTTCCGAATAACCTCACTCTGCGTGGCGCGTGCAACTTCACTCTCCGTTTGTAGAACAACTTCACTCGCCAATAATATCTCACGTGGTCGATGCGTGTCGCAAAGGCCTTCTTTTCCGCGACGGGGCACGAGTGCTGTCGGAAACAATTCATCAAGCGATAATTCTTGCTGTTCTTCAATAGTATCAGTCTCGTGAGGCAATCGATCCGGTAAATCCACAGCAAGTATCGCACCCTTCCCGATGTCCTGAACGCTCGCTGGAGTCTCACTCAATGGTTGTTCGACCGCGAAAACTGCCAAGAAATCACCCTTGGGTGCTTTCGGCGAATCTACAGTCAATTTGTGAAAGGCCCCTTGAAGCCCCATCGTTGTGGTGACCGTCATGTCAACATCCAAGCTATTTTTGTTCGACTTCGGAATGAACGACAAAGCTTACAATTTCTTTACCGGTTTATGAGAAAACTCACAAAAATAATTTGGAGATTGCTCATGGCCATGACACCGGTACTGCCTGCACCACATCAATCTGCGCGCCTGAATTCCCACTCGACGACGGACATGAAGCTCTTAGATGCCGCCAAGAAACTAGAGGCAACGTTTTTAGCAGAGATGCTGAAGTCCGCTGGTTTTGGCACATCTCGGGAGTCTTTTGGAGGTGGCGTCGGCGAGGATCAGTTTAGTTCTTTTTTAATAAGGGAGCAGGCCGATGAAATGGTCGAAGCAGGGGGTATAGGCCTTGCCCAAGCTCTCTTTGAGGCAATGAAGGTGCGCATGGATGCCTGATTCAACGGTAGCGATAGCTTTCATGAGTCATTTACGGAAAGAACGCGCGGCGATTCTGGCCGGTGACTTCAAGGAAATCGATGATCTTTACTCCTCCAAGGAAACCATTTTCAAGGACCTCGCTCTCCAGCACCTTTCGGGAAATGAATTGGCGACGATTCAGGATGCTCTTGAAAAAAAAATCAACAATTACTTCGCGCGTCTATTGAGGGTGTTTCCTCTGCCAAGGCCCGCCTGTCGGCACTGCGTGAAGTCCGTGAAGGCCTAAGAGTCTATGATCAATCGGGGCAATTCGCTGATGTTTCAAATGGACAGAATGAGATCTATAAGCGAACTTAGTTTCCCGATAGATAAACTTTGAATGATTCCAGCCTTGGTCGTTAACGCCCTGTTTAGAACGAATACGCAATAACAAATCATCCAAAACGGAAACTCGGGAATACCTTCCTTGAGTGGGGTCAGAATGGCTCTCGTCGCAAGAAATCAAATTTCCTGCACCCCTGAAAAACCGGCGCAAAATGCGCAGAATGTAGCAGGATGAGACCCATAACCGCATTCACGTGGTCCGCCACACGTTCCACAATCTTATCATCAACATCGCCGTGCGCGGCATGACCCCACCAAAGCAAAACGTCAGCTTTCGCCAATCGCGCCTCGCTCAAACCGTGCTCTGGCTCTTGCAAGGTTGCCGTTGTCGCCTCAATGCCCCCTGCGGCATTTAACGCGGCGGCAATCGCGCCATGCATGCCATCAGGGTAAAGCCCCGCAACAATTTTGTTCGTTTGCTCATGGACGTTCTCGCCCCAAACCACTGCCTTAATCGTCATGTCAGCCTCCAAATCGGTTTAGCCCACAAATGCAGCGATATTTTAAGGCTACAAGCGAAAACAAGGAAACTGCATTGAAGTACGTCTTGTAGTTCAACTGAAAAGTTTTTCAGCGTATGAACTCCGACATGACAGATCAGATTCTTATTCCTGCTTGGGTCGACGGCACCCTGCAACCCGTTGAAAAGCTCGACGTGCACTTGCGCGGACTCAAGCATAAAGCGGTCAGCATCTTTGTGATTAACGAGGGGCGCATTTTGATCCAGCAACGCGCACTTCATAAATATCACACGCCGGGCCAATGGGCGAACACCTGTTGTACACATCCCCACTGGGAGGAGCCGACCCTTGACTGCGCCCAAAGGCGGCTCAACGAAGAGCTCGGCATCACAGGCCTAACCCTACAGTCACGCGGACAAATCGAATATCGCGCTCAGGTTGGCCCCGACATGATCGAACATGAACTGGTCGATGTATTTGTGGCCGAGGCTTCAGAAAATCTTGAGATCCAGCCAAATCCTGAAGAAGTGAACGCCACCCGCTGGGTATCGCCGGCTGAATTGCGCCATGAATTAGCCGATGCGCCCGACAACTTTACCCCATGGTTGCACATCTATATGGCGGACCACGCGAAGACCATTTTGGGGTCTAAATAGGGACTAGCGTCACTATTTCGCCACCTGCCGCTGCCGCGTCTTCCGCATCATGAGTCACCAGAATAACCGGTAATGCGCGCGCCTTAGCACGGGCAAACACTAGCTCTCTCACCTGCGCTCGCAATGCGGCATCCAAACGCGAAAATGGCTCGTCCAACAAAAGTGCGCATGGTTCCGACAATAGCATCCGCATCAACGCAACGCGTGCCTTCTGCCCCCCCGACAGGGTCGCAGGGTCACGATCCGCAAATCCGGAAAGCCCCACCTCATCCAAGGCCTTAGCGATTTTTTGCTGTCGCTCAAACTTGGTGCCACCAACACGCAGGCCAAAAGCAAGATTTGCGCCCACCGACAAATGTGGAAACAACAGGTCGTCCTGAAACAATATCCCCACGCGCCGCGCATGTGGTGGCGCATCCGTGATATCGTGACCATCCAGAACGATCCGGCCAGCCGCCTCAAAATCAGGCGCGAGCGTACCGGTGATATAGGCAAGCAAAGTCGATTTTCCGACGCCCGACGGCCCCATGACAGTAAGCACTTCACCAGAGGCAACCGATTTGGAAATCGCCAACAATGGCGCACCGCCTTTGCTAATCACCACGTCGTGTAGTTCCAAACCCTTATCCATGCCGCAGCCCCCTTCTGTTGCGCCAAACTATAGCTGGGATCAACAAAGCCAGCGAAAACGGCACTAGCGCCGCCGCTGTTTGCATCAAGCCATAAACCCCAATTGCGCGCCGATCGCCTCCAGACGCCAAGGCGACAGCCTCCGTCGTCAGCGTCTCGATCCGTCCACCGCCAATAAGCAACGTCGGCAAATATTGCCCGACAGAAACCGCCAGCCCTACCGCCGCCGCCGTTAAAATCGGGCGCAACAACATCGGCAAGCGCACCGACCAAAGCACACGGTCTGGGCTTGCACGAAGAGCCGCGGCAATCGTCCCCATCCGCGCATCCCACGCACGAAACGGATCAGCCAAAGAGAGGAACACATAAGGCAAAACAAACACCAAATGCGCAAAGATCACAGGGCCGCGCCCGACGCCTAATCCCACATTCAGCATCAAAGTTTGCAGGCCCGGAAGGAACGCGGTTTGCGGCACCAAAAGTGGGAGATAGAGCAACAGCATACCGCGCGAAGTTACCCGCAACTTGTAACGGTATTCTGCCTCCAAACATCCAATCGTCAGGGCCAACGCTGTTAGCGTTGCAACACTACCGATCAACACGGTCTCGCCCAACGCTTCTAATGTTCCATCACTATGCCGCATCCAGTTCTTAAGAATGAATTGGTCAGGCAGAAAATCAGGGAAACCCCAGTAGCCGGCAAATGACCAAATCGCCAATGACGCGATACCAAATGAGACAGAAAATGCGCAAAACAACGCTAAAACTAGGCCAATTTGCCTTGTAATAGTGTCGTATTTGCCGCGCTGACCAGTCCCAATCCACGCCAATCCAAATCTTCGAACAACACGCTCCATGATCAGCCAGAACCCAAGAGCACCGATAACCAAAAATAGCTGAACTAATGCCCCCGCAGCCGCTTGCAATCGCATCCCTAGGTCCGGGTCGGACATGAGCTTCACAATCTGAACAGAAAGTGTTGAAGGTGTATTGGGCCCAAGAATAACCGCCACATCAACAACCGACATTGCGTAAACAAGCACCACATAAATCGGAAATTTTATCTGCGCATATACCAATGGGAAAACGGTCTTGAGCCACCCCGTCAGCCGCCGATATCCCAACGCCTGCACAATCATAGCACTGCGTTTGGTATCGACCTGCCCGATTGCAGCCAAGGCAATCAACATCAAAAATGGAACCTCTTTAATGACCAGTCCCGCAATCATCGAAAGACCCCAAGGGTCTTGGACGATCAACAAATCAGGCGGTCGATCCCATCCCGTCACGCTCGGGGACAAAGCCCGCGAAATCCAACCAGACGGAGAGATAAGAAACGCAAACCCGAACGCTGCGGCGGCATGGGGGACCGACAAAAGCGGCGACAACATACGTTCCAAAACCGTAAAAGACCGGGTGCCCGACCAGCCCGCCATGATCAGCGCTACGATCAACAACGATATCGTCGTCGATGCCAAGCCAATCCAAACTGACAAAAACATGGCACGCGGCAAACCTTGCCACGCGAAAAGCGCCTCAAATGGCGCGAGCGACGGGCCAAATAGCCCCGCTGCGGGCAAATGCCCAAACGCAGGCAAGACCGCGCCATATAGCCCAGCCAAAACGGGTCCGATCATCGCCAAAAGCGTGATCATCGGCAATAATGGCAAAAAGCGCCGCGCTTTCATGCGCGGCGCTTTCTGGCGTCTATGGGGCGATTATTGCGCAACACCGTAACGGCTCACCCAATCGTCTGCGATCCGAACCGCCCAGCTTGGGTGTGGCTCCGCCTGAACTGTGCCCAATTCCGCAGGTGTCAGCGTCGCAACGCCAAGGTCGAGACCATCAAACACTGCACGTTCTTCAGCCGACAGCGCATCCATGTTCAACACAGTGCCATAGCCCAAAATCGCAGGATCTTGCGCGCGGGCCTGCGCCTCTGGAGACATCAAGAAATTCGCAACAACCATTGCACCTGCCTTAGAGCCAGAGTTGTAGGGAATAGCCACAAATGACGCGTTCCCAATCGTGCCTTTATCCAAGACAAACGTACGCACGGTCTCTGGCAATTCGAAATTCGCAATCGCGGTCGATGCCGCACCGGGGCTAAACGAGATCGACAGATCAACTTCATCATCTGCAATCAACGGGAACATCGCGGTGCCCGTGGCTGGGTAGGCCTTTCCTTCGCGCCAAAGGTTCGGGGTTAGCGCGTCCAGATACGCCCACAGCGGGGCCGTCACCTCATCGTAGTTTTCGTCCGTCGCAGGGGCCTCCAGAACCGAAGGGTCGGGCAAGATATCAACCAAAACCTGCTTCAAGAATGTAGTACCTAAGAAATCAGGTGGTTGTGGATAGCTAAACCGACCTGGGTTCGCCTGCGCCCACTCTTGCAAGGCCTGCATTGACCCAAGCCTCTCAGGCATATCCGCCGTGTCCTGCACGAAAACAACCTGCGCCATGGCCCACGGGCTCTCGTAACCCTCAACAGGAACCGTGAAATCCGTTTGAACGGTCTTTCCCTCTACGTCGACCAAGGCCCAGTTCGGCAATTGCTCCGCATATGGACCAAACAACAAATCCGCGTCCTTCATCGCCGCAAAATTCGCCCCGTTAATCCAGATCATATCAATCGCGCTATCGTCGTTCTGGCCAGCTTGCTTTTCGGACAATACGCGCGTCACGGCATCAGCCGTATCCGTCAGCTTCACATGCTCTAGCGTCACGCCATAATCCTCGGAGACACGCTCCCCGACCCAAGCCAAAAAGTCATTCGTCGTGGTCGAACCACCCCAAGCGTTCCAATAGACGGTCTCACCTTTGGCCTCAGCCAAAACAGCGTCCCAATCAGCGGGGGGCGGATCAGCAAGCGCAGCCATTGGCGAAATCAAAGCAGCCAGTATAGTGAGATATTTCATAAGTCGTCCTTTAATCTGTGTAAGTCTGTTTCGCGGCATAAATCCGCAGCGTTGCTGTTACAAAACATAGCGCGCCAAACGCCCAAGCAACGGGCGCAAAGTAAGCAGGCCAAAGACAGAGGATTACGAAAAACACGATTGTCTCTGTCCCCTCTAATATACCATTCGAATAGTAGAGCGATTTCTGCCCCTGCGCGTCGGTTTTATGCCCATGCTTTTCAGCAAGAATCGCATAGCCGAGAAAGCTGGTACCGTTAAAATAAAACGATGCCAACAAGAATGCGCCAGCGGCGCCATTCATCAAAGGGTCAGCAAAAACAAACGCGACGGGAATAGCCCCGTAAAACAGAAAATCCGCCGCAATGTCTAAGTAGCCGCCAAAATCTGTCTTGCGCGTCGCCCGCGCTACAGCGCCATCGAGGCCGTCCGCAATCCGACTTGCCAAAAGCGGAATTAACGCCAGAAGTGACCATCCCAAGGCAATCAAAAGCGCGGAAAACAGGCCCAAACATAGCCCAATCAACGTCACATGATCCGCCGAATAGCCCCGCTGTGCAATTGCACGGCCAGCCGCGTTCAACGGCGGGTCGATCAGGCGGCGGGCAAAGCGATCAAGCATCAAGTTTCATCCAATTCAGTTGGACTCTTGTGGACGATGCCACTTGGCGGTGCAATCGCCCTAACGTGAATGTGACCATTGCCAATTTCTTGAAACTTAACCTACCGCAATGCGCGGCCGCCCTTGTGCCGTGACCTTAACGCGCGCCTCAATGAACATCGATTGTCCTTCAACATCGACCTCACGGACATCACGCTCCCGCGACAGTCGCACCTCTTCAACGCCCGCCTCTTTAGCACGTGCGACGGCCTCTTCTGTTAACGCTGCTTCAAGCACCTCTAACGCCTCAGCGGCACTCGCGAACTGACGGTTTCCATCAGGCAAATGCACGGCAAACATACCAGGTCCAGGGCTCGTCACTGTTCCCGTCGCATGCATCGCAACTTGGCCAACCACTGCGCCAATCGCGTTGGCAACGCCCGCATGCGTCGGTAAAATCATCCGCGTGTTCAGCCGCTCACCAACAGCACCATAATAGGCACTGGCAGAGGCGCCCAACCCAATCACAGGCACGCCTAGTTTCAACTCGACCTCGACGATCCCGCGATAGCGATCCATGCCTGCAAAGGTCAGCGGATGCTGCGCTAGCGCCTCCATGCTGCCACCCCAATCGCGGTCATCTTCCGCGAATGCAGCCTGCAACAAGCAATCAACTGTCTGCGCCGTCAATTGATCGATAATCTTTTCGGACATTGATGTGCCATCCACGGCCAACCGCTCGCCCGCGCCATTACGGCGGCGTGCAAAAAGTGTCAGCGCCTTGGTTGCGGCCTCCGCATCCCACGCATCGACACGCCCCAAAACATGCGATGCATCTGAGGGCGTGACCCCCGCGATCATCACCATACCGCGCGTCACAAGTCTCGCCAGTGCAGGGCTTTCCATTCGCGTCGTCACCGCCTCGCCAACGCGCAGCGGACCATTTGCCAATCGCGCTGCAACCACAGCCTCGCGGGCATCCAATCCTTGTGGCATCTCGTGCCACATTGGGATCGCAAAACGGCAATCGTCAGCGGCAGGAATGTCAGACCCCATCGCGCGATCTAAAACACCATGAACCAATTCGGGGTAGTCACGCGCCGCCAGTGAAATCGGCATCAGACGCCGCGGCCCCAACAGCAGCCCCCCACCAAGACCGTCAACGACATGAACTTCGCTATCGCCACCTAACCCCGTAGTACGCATCGCGACCGCCTCGACCATCGTGCGATAAGGACCAACACGTGCACCCTGCGGATCAATTTTCGGCTTTCCGTCCTTTAACAGACACACATCCGTCGTCGTCCCGCCAATATCGGAAACCAGCGCATTGGCCTCACCGGTCAACCATGACGCGCCAGCAATCGACGCCGCAGGTCCGCTCAAAATTGTCTCAATCGGCTTTTCACGTGCGACACTCGAAGACACCAACGCCCCATCTCCGCGAACAACCATCAAACGCGCGGCGATGCCAACCTTCGCTAAATGCCCTTCGCAGGCGCCGATCAACCCATCAATCATCCCGATTAATCGTGCATTCAAAACAGCGGTCAACGCCCGTTTCGGCCCACCCAAAGCGTTCGACAACTCGTGC
>Ga0208310_1000377_pt1 | contig 10399 bp, 12 predicted proteins | sample Colrivmet1557A02_FD_187675 | JGI IMG/M metagenome (GOLD analysis project Ga0208310, IMG submission 187675) | Estuarine microbial communities from the Columbia River estuary - metaG 1557A-02 (SPAdes) (version 2) | ecosystem: Environmental > Aquatic > Marine > Intertidal zone > Estuary | place... | reverse complement strand
CTTCATCGTCGCTTTCAGCCTGTTTTCGGCTGGTTGAGGCAAATCTTGGGATCGCAGTCTTGCCGCGCGCCTTGGGGGCCGATTACGTCGCCGCTGGCAAGATAGAAGAGTTTGATCCAGGCTGGGTGCCCAATCCGTTGGAGTTCTCGGCGTCCTATTTGGGTGACCCAAAAAGCCACATGGTCCAGACTGCTGCACAAACCGCATATGAAGTGGCCGTTGCTTACTATGGTGATAGAAAAATTTGATCACTATTGAGTAAATTATTGAATTTGACCTGACCAAACATTCCTGTGACCTTCTTGGTAACCGAAGGGGGTCAATTTGCATCATACTTATGAAACACTCAAAAGCGGCTCCTTGCAGGAAGTGCGGGCAGCTATTCGCGCTGGCGCATATCAGTCGCATACGGCAGGTCTTGGGCGCGGCTATTTGCAAGCCAATTTGGCGATCATGCCATCAACCTACGCGCTTGATTTCATGCGCTACTGCCAGCGCAACCCAAAGCCCTGTCCCCTGACGGGTGTATCCGACACGGGCAATCCGAGGATGTTTACTATGGGGCGCGACATCGACATTCGCACCGACGTGCCTGCCTATAACATTTACTGCGACGGCAAGCTTGAGACGAGCGTGTCCGATATCAAAGACCTTTGGACCGACGATATGGTCGTCTTTGCGCTTGGCTGTTCGTTCACTTTTGAAAATGCATTGGAAAAAGCGGACGTGCCTGTCTGGCATATCGACAACAATAAAACCGTGCCGATGTTTCGACACCGTGCCCTCTGGTCCGTTTTCAGGTAAAATGGTCGTCTCGATGCGGGCGATCCCTGAGGACCGCGTTGATGAGGTGATCGCCATTTCTCGCCGCTTTCCCTTGGCACATGGCGCGCCTGTGTATTGGGGCGATCCTGCTGGCCTTGGCATTGCCGATATCGCAAACCCCGATTGGGGCGATGCAGCCCCTGTGGGCGCGGGCGAGGTGCCTGTGTTTTGGGCCTGTGGCGTCACTCCGCAAGTGGCCATTGAAACCGCCAGATTACCGATCTGCATTACTCATAAGCCCGGTCACATGCTGATCACTGACGTCGCTGAAGACGCCGAGAACCCTGTCATGACCTTCACAAACCCTTAAGAAACTGCAACTCCAACAAGGAAAAATTCCATGAAAACAACAATCAGTATTCTCGCAGCAACAGCCGCGCTTGCGATGCCTGCCGCAGCGCAAGACATTGCCGTCGTTGGTAGCTGGTCCAGCCTTCCACTGCACAAGCAGTATGAAGCCCCATTCTGGACCGAGACTTTGCCAGCCGCATCAGGTGGAAAACTTGCGGTCACAATGACCACGCACGACCAGATGAACCTCGGTGTAGGCGATGTCTTTAGCCTGCTCGGAGACGGTGTCTATGACGTGGGCATGACAGTGGCCGACTATGCCGTGGCTGACGCGCCCGAGCTTGAAGGTTTGGATGTGCCGCTTTTGGCCCTGACAGCAGATGAGGCGCTTGCGATGGTTAATGCCGCCCGCCCGATGGTGGCCGATATTTTCGCACAGCGGTTCAACAGCCACCTCTTGGCGATTGCGCCATACCCGCCGCAGGTCGTGTTTTGTAACGCAGAAATTGCCAGCCTTGATGACCTGAAAGGCAAGAAAGTTCGCGCTTCCGGCCGTATGACTGCGAAATTCCTTGAGGCCTTGGGCGCAGAAGGCGTGAACGTCAGCTTTGCCGAGGTGCCCGGTGCACTCCAAAAAGGCGTGGTTGATTGCGCGGTCACAGGCGCTGGCTCAGGCTACTCCGCTGGCTGGTGGGAAGTTTCCACACATCTTTTGCCGATCCCGCTGGGCGGCTGGGATAGCGTCGTGACGGCGATGAACATGGACAAATGGAACGGCCTTGATGCCGAGACCCAAGCGCTGATCACTTCCGAGATTGCAGCCAATTTTGAGGCTCCTGCATGGGCCAGCGCACAAGGTGCATTGGAAAGCGATATTGCCTGCCTGACAGGAAATGGCGAATGCACAGCGGGTGACGCACATTCCATGATCCTCGTTGATGTTTCCGACGCTGACTTTGCCCATGCACGTGATGTGCTGGAGACGGAAGTCCTGCCAGAATGGGCAGAACGTGCTGGCCCAGAATGGACCGCGCGTTGGAACGACACAGTCGGCGCCGCAGTTGGCGTTACAATCGCAGCAAAGTAATCGGCTCACCCAAGGAGGCCTCCAATGGCACAAAATATCCTCACGACACTGCGCAAGCTCAACCATTATGTCGCGATCCTGATCGGGGTCATGCTGTTGATCTGCGCTGCGGTCATTCTGCTGGATATTGTGATGCGCCAATTGGGGGCCTCGCTGGGCGGCACCGATGAAATTAGCGGCTATGTCATGGCCATCGCGACCTCTTGGGGCATGGGATATACGCTGCTGGAACTGGGCCATGTGCGCATTGATCTGTTACGAGGGCAGACGGGCGCGCGCGGTCGTGCCCTCTTCGATCTGGGTTCGATGCTCATCCTGTCGAGCACAGTGACATTGATTGCCGTAATGTCTTGGCCTGTTTTGGCCCGCTCTCTTGCGAACTCATCGACCGCCAATACGCCACTAGAGACCCCTCTGGCATGGGTGCAAACGCCGTGGTTCTTAGGATGGGTTTGGTTTGCTGTTGTCTCGTGGCTTACCTTTGTCGCGGCCGTGATGCTGGTGCGCAAAGGTGAATTTAGTCAATCCGAGGCCGCAATTGGTACCTTTGGCGAAAAGGAGGCCGTACGATGATCGGGTCTATCGCAATTGGCCTATTGGGCCTACTGACGCTCTCAATTCCTGTTGGCATCGTTTTGTTCCTCTTGGGCTTTGGGATCGACGCATTTTATAGCCCTTTTCCTCTGATCAAAGGGTTGGGCAATCTGGTCTGGTCGACCTCCAATAACGCGACACTGATCGCCATTCCGTTCTTTGTCATGCTGGGCGAAATCCTTGTCCGCTCTGGCATCGCGACCCGCACCTATGCAGCACTTGATCATTGGGTCAGTTGGTTACCCGGTGGTTTGGTCCACGCCAATATCGCGACCGCGACAATGTTTTCGGCTACGTCTGGCTCTTCCGTAGCCACGGCTGCCACTGTCGCCACTGTTGCCATGCCGCAGGCGGAAAAGCTGGGCTATGATCCAAAACTCTTTTCAGGTGCCATCGCCGCAGGCGGAACGTTGGGCATCATGATCCCGCCGTCGATCAATCTGATCGTCTACGGCTTTCTCACGCAAACTTCGATCCCACGGCTTTTTCTCGCAGGGCTGATCCCCGGTCTGGCACTGGCGGTGGGCTTTATGGTGATCACCATCATCATCTGCATGATCCGTCCCTCCCTAGGTGGTCCGCGCCGCGTGTTTCCATTCCCTCAAATGCTGCGCGCACTTTTGCAGCTTGGCCCAATCATCCTGCTGTTCACGGTGATTATTGGTACGATTTATAAAGGCTGGGCTACCCCAACCGAAGCTGCCGCCGTAGGTGTCGCAGGGGCCATCGTGATCGCGGCTTTCTTTGGCGGCGTCACCGTTAAGATGTTTGCACAAAGCATCCTTGGAACGGTCAAGATTACCTCAATGATTATGCTCGTCGTCATCGGCGCGTCGTTCTTGAACTTCACGCTTGCCTCCGCGGGGCTTGGGCGCGAATTGCAGGCCTTTCTTGAAGGAATGGGCCTGTCGCCACTTGGCACAATTCTGGTCGTGGTTCTGATCTACATCGTGCTTGGGTTCTTTATCGAAACTCTCTCGCTCATGGTTGTGACGATCCCGATCATCGTGCCGCTGGTTGTGGCACAAGGTTATGACCCGATCTGGTTTGGCATTCTGATGATCGTGCTCGTCGAGATGGCACTGATCACACCGCCTGTCGGGCTCAATCTCTACGTGGTGCATGGCGCGCGCAAAAGCGGCAAGATGTCGGACGTCATGCTCGGCGCGGTGCCCTACGCCTTTGCGATGTTGGTCATGGTTGCGGCACTGATTGCCTTTCCGCAGATTGCGCTCATGCTGCCCAACGCCTTACAGTAATATCATGAAAAACATGCAAACCGCCACATGGCCCAAAGTCAAAACCGCAGGGTTTGACGGGTTCTTGATCAGCTTCGGCGATCAGCTCAACGAGCCTGCAAATCGTGCGGCCTTGGCATTTCGCGATGCGCTGGAGCGGGCCGGCTTGGCAGCGGTGCAAGAGACCTCGACCTCGCTCGTCTCGACATATTTGCGCTTTGATCCGCTGGCCTTTGATCATGAAGCGATGCGGGGGGAATTGACCGCGCTTCTGGCAGAACGCAATTGGTTTGACGCTGACCTGCCGAAAGGGCGCAAACTGTGGCGGGTGCCCACTGTTTATGAGGGCGATTTCGCCCCGCAATTGGACGAGGCCGCACAGGCCGCAGGGCTGACGACCGCCGAGGCTATCGCGTCGATTTCCACAAGCCGCGTGCGCGTGCAAACCATCGGCTTTGCGCCGGGCATGCCCTATTTGGGCGCATTGCCCGAGGTCTGGAATATCCCGCGCCAAACCGCGCTTAACGCGCAAACACCTGCAGGCGGGCTTTGTGTTGCGATCAGGCAATTGGTGCTGTTCCCCGTCGCCACGCCCACGGGCTGGCGGCATATCGGGCAAACTGCGTTTCGACTGTTCCGCCCCGAAACAGATGCGCCATTCGCGCTCCGCCCCGGCGACGAGGTGGTGTTTGAGCAGACCACACCAGAGGCCTTTGCCAAGATGCAAAACGACCCCGATGGCGGCGCTGTTAACGAGGTCATTGCATGAACAGAACCCTAACAGTGTTGCGCGCAGGGCCAGCGATGTCCGTGCAGGACCAAGGCCGTGCGGGCTATCTGGCCTTTGGCCTTTCGCGCAGTGGGGCAGTCGACGGTTTGGCCTTACTAGAAGGGGCCGCTTTGCTGGGCCAAGACCCAAGGCTCGCGGCGCTTGAAATGGGCGGTATGGGTGGCGAATTCGCAGTATCCGAGACAACGCGCGTCGCCCTGACAGGTGCGCCAATGCGCGCGAGCATTGATGGTGTGAACATCCAATGGAACGCAAGCCACCTGCTTGAGGCGGGCCAGCGGCTCAGTATCGGGGCCGCCACCTCTGGTAGTTACGGCTATCTGCATCTGGGCGGTGGGATCAACGGGGCCGAGGTGCTTGGCGCGCAAAGTGCACATCTAGCTGCGGGCATCGGCAAAATGCTCGGGGACGGTGACACGGTGTCAATCGGCCCCGACACGCAAACCCTGACAGGGCAAAAGATCGCGGCAGAGCCACGCTTTGATGGCGGCACCGTGCGGATCGTGCCAAGCCTGCAGACCGAATTTTTCGCGCGATCCGAAATTGCGCGGTTTGAAGCGACCTCGTTCAAGCGCGACACGCGTGGTAACCGTATGGGCGTTCGGATTATCCCCGACGGCGACGGGTTCAAGACCGAAGCGGGGCTTTCGGTCCTGTCAGAGGTCATCGTGCCCGGTGATGTGCAGGTCACTGGCGATGGCACGCCCTTTGTTTTGCTCTCGGAGTGCCAAACGACAGGGGGCTATCCGCGCATCGGGTCGGTCCTGCCGATGGATTTGCCGTGCGTCGCACAGGCTCGCGCAGGGGCGACGCTTCAGTTTCAATTCGTGACCTTGCAAGAGGCTGTGGCCTTGGAGCGGCGCGAAGCGGTTAGGCGCAAGACATTGCGCGGTTCGGTGCAACCCATGATCCGAAATCCCCATGACATCGCCGATCTGCTATCCTATCAATTGATCAGCGGCGCCACGGCAGGCGACGACCTTGAAAGGGACATATCATGAGTACCACCGTCGATCTGAACGCCGATATGGGCGAGAGCTTTGGGCCTTGGGTCATGGGGAACGATCTGGCCCTGCTTGATGTCGTCAGTTCTGCCAATATCGCTTGTGGCTTTCATGCGGGTGATGCGGATGTGATGGCCAAAACCATGGCGGCCGCCCACCTGCGCGGTGTTGGCATCGGCGCGCATCCGGGATTTGACGACCTGCAAGGCTTCGGGCGGCAGCGCATGCAACTTAGCGGCGCGAGCCTCGGCAATCTCGTGCAATACCAACTTGGCGCGGCCCTTGCGATGGCGCAGGCTCAAGGCGCAAATGTGCGACATCTCAAACTCCACGGCGCGATGGCAAACATGGCTGCCGAAGATAAGGCGATGGCGCTCACCTGCTACCGTGCAGCCCTTGCCGTGGCACCAGATATCATCATCATGGTACTTGCTGGCACCGCTCAACAGGCGGCCGCGACAGAGTTGGGCTGCAAAATGGCCTGCGAAATATTCGCCGACCGCGCCTATAATGACGACGCAACTTTGGTTGATCGCAGCCTTCGAGGTGCTGTGATCCATGACGCGGCCCTTGCTGCAAAACGCATGGTTGCGATGGTGCAAGCGGGCGCGATTATCACCGAAAGTGGCAAACACATTCCCACGCGGATTGATACGATCTGCCTTCACGGCGATACACCCGAAGCCGTCGATATCGCTATAGCTACTCGAACCGCGCTTGAAGCCGCTGGCGTGACAATCTCTCAGTTTACGAACTAAAGGATTCACCGATTTCGGCGGCTTACATGAAATATGTGGATAGTACGCAGCCGATACCGCATTTGAAAACGGTCGGGCAATATTTCAGGATGGCCGCAAATGTGGTGGCATTTACTCAAATTTGGCGTCGGAGCAGGGTAGAGGTTTGCGATCAAATTCTAGGAAGCCGGCAGTTTCTCTAGATTTTTGATTTGATCGAGAACTCTTCGGTACCTTAGCCCGCGAATAGCCCATGTTTTGTCACGAGAACGGTCCTCAAAGGCCGTGTGGTTTGCTGCAGTCTAATACGAATTGTGAAGTGATTTTGTCGTTTTTACTGGGGACTGCTATTTCCAGATCCGAAGTTAGAGTAAACGCCACATAATGATGCGAATTCATTGCGCCTCGCCCGTCAAGCGGCTGTTTTTGACGCAAAGGTCGTTGAAATGCATCGCTTCTATCTTGCCTTTCATGCGGGTGTGCTGTGCATTCGGTGACCGCGCCTCTCGATTCGGTTAATATTTTATGGCGCTAAAACAGGCATTTTAAAATGCCATAGGCGAGGCAAACCATAAATCTCATTTCGAATGTTCAGCGGGTTCAGTCGATCACGCTAGCTTGGGCTAGCAAACCCTTCGATAAGTTGGCGTAGTCCAACATATGCGCCGACGACAATTGCGCACAAGGTAATCGGGGCGCTCATGGCGAGCACCGAAAAGGCCGACAATCCTTGACCAACACTGCACCCCATTGCGATGACGGCTCCAATCCCCAGCAATGCACCGCCCAAAATCTGGCGGCGAAGTTCGCGCGGATCGTCGCAGGCTTCCCAGCGGAAATGACCTTTGAAGAGGCTGCCGATAAAAGCGCCTATCAAGACACCAAAGACAGAGCCCACACCAAAGCTCACCGAGCGCGCGGATGCGGTCATTGCATAGAGCATCGTCTCCCCTAGAGGTGCTGAGAACGTGTGCGAGGCGGCTGAAATTGCCTCAAATCCGATCCTATCGATATGGGTGGATCCGACCCAGCCAGAGGTGATGGCGATGCCGACGACAGCGCCCCAAAACAACGGCTTGCGCATTTCTTGGAGGTTGCGGGATGTGATGCTGCCAGCGAGGATCAATCCGCCGATCATTATCCCAGTCAGATAAGTGCCAGCTCCGAAGGTGCTGTTGATCCAGTGCGCGATACCTGCTGGAGCATCTGGCACGGGGTAATGCGGGAAGGCCGTGACCCTTAACTGCGCCAAAGGCCCGCTCATGGCGATGTAGGCGCTTAACCCAATAACGAGAACGATCACGAATGATCGCAAGTCGCCGCCCCCAAGTCGGGCCAAGGCGCCGAACCCGCAATTGCCAGCCAGCGCCATACCATATCCGAACATGAGGCCACCGATGATTGAAGCGGGAATGTTCAGGGACTGCGAGAGATAGGCCGTGGTCGATAAGTCGATCAGCCCAAGAGCCGCAGCGCCAAAGCTGCTGACAATTGCGACACCGATGGCGATGCCCCACATGCGCAATCTCAGGGCGCTGCCACCATAAAAGAAGTCTTCGAGCGCACCTAATGTGCAGAACCGACCGAAACGTGCAGCGAGGCCCAAAAGTAAGCCACCTGCCGCACCAACCATGGCGACAAGAACTGCGTCGCTAAAGTATGCGGTCACTTTGCCTCCAAAATGGCTAGGCTACTTTGGCGCGCAGAATAGGTCATAGACGACTTCCATGATTTGTTTGGGGCGGTCGTCTGTTAGTCTGTAATAGATGGCTTTGCCGTCGCGGCGCGGCGTCACAAGGCCCTCTAAACGAAGACGAGACAGCTGCTGCGAGACAGCGGCCTGACGTGCAGAAAGGAGCTCTTCAAGCTCGGTCACAGATTTTTCACCCGTGGTCAAATGGCACAAGATCATGAGCCGCCCCTCATGGCTGATTGCCTTGAGAAAGTTGGCCGCCGCTTGCGCGTTGTCCATCATCTTGTCGAGATCATCTTCGCAAAGTGTCTCGTCGAAAACTGGTAATCCCATTTGAACCGCCTTTTCGTCGCGTTGTCTTGCGTCTCTTAATGAATTTCAATGGAGAGGTCTATATTATCCTTTGGTCAAACGACTTTCCTGTGCCTGTTTCAGCATCACGCCAAGCAATCCCCAAAAAAAGTCCTCGCCAGGGTACCCTTCGATACGGGCAATCTCTTGGCCGTTATCAACAAGGATGAATGTTGGGGTATAATGCGGTGCAGTCTTGAAGGTCAGATCGTCAGGGGGTGGTGCTTTAACGTCCATCCTGCGAAGTGGCGCTGATTTCCCTTCCGTGGTCTTTGGATAGATGGGCGCGATTTCGGCATTCCAGCGGGCGCACCACATGCATCCTTGCTCTTCGACCATAACCAAGGCCATCTCGGCATGGGCAGGGATGGCGAAGATAATGAGGGCGAGTGATGAAATGAAATTGCGCATCTGAACCTCATTGACGTGACGTATTCATATTACATAATGTGTATATGTGAACTTCTCAAGTCAAAGGTGTGTGAGCGATGTTTGATATTACTGTCTCGGGTGCCTTTATCGCAGGGCTACTGTCGTTCCTGTCTCCGTGCATCCTGCCGATTGTGCCGTTCTATCTATCCTATCTGGCGGGAGTGGGTATGAACCAGATCAGCGAAAGCTCAGATATTTCGCCCGCTGTCCGCAAACGGGCCTTTCTCGCGGCGCTTTGCTTTGCGGCTGGCGTGATTACCATCTTTATGGCGCTTGGGGCAACGGCGAGCCTGTTTGGCCAAGTGGTCCGCGAATGGTTTGATGTGCTGCGCTGGGTTGCGGCGGCGATCATCATCGCGATGGGTTTGCATTTTCTGGGCGTAATCCGGATTGGTATCCTTTACCGTCAGATGCGCGCTGACACAGGTGACACAAGCAATCTGAGCTATGTTGGCGCTTATGTGATTGGCCTCGCTTTCGCGTTCGGCTGGACTCCGTGCGTTGGCCCCGTATTGGCCGCGATCCTGTTTATGGCGGGTGGGTCGGACACCGCCGGACAGGGCGCGTTTTTGCTTTTGTCATACGGGCTTGGCATGACGTTGCCATTCGTGATGGCCGCGCTGTTCATCGGTCCGTTTATGAAATGGATGAAGAAGTTCCGCAAAAATCTTGGCACCATTGAAAAGGTCATAGGTGTCTTGTTGATTATATTTGGTGTGCTCATTGGCACGAACTCGGTCAACTACATCGCGCAGTGGATGTTGGAAGTGGCCCCTAATTTATGGTTGTTGAAATGATGACACGTCTCTTTTTAGTTTTGATGATGGTCCTTTTCGCGGGGACTGCCCACGCGGAGGTTGGTGACGACGGGCTGCATAAATCCCCCTGGATGCGAGATACGTTCAAGGACCTGTCTGAGGATTTGGCCGAGGCCAATGTCGAGGGTAAACGCCTGATGGTTATCATTGAGCAGCGCGGCTGTATCTATTGCGAAAAGATGCACACCGAGGTTTTCCCAAACCCGACAATTGCGGACTACATCACCGAGCATTTCTTTGTCGTGCAGATCAATATGTTCGGCGACGTAGAGGTCACCGACTTTGATGGCACGGCAATGTCCGAGAAAGATATGGTTGGCCGTTGGAACATGATGTTCACGCCGACGATGATGTTTTTCCCCGAAGAGGTGCCTGCCGACTCGACGGCGGTGCAGGCCGCGGTCTCGGTTGTGCCCGGTGCATTTGGGAAATGGACGACTTACAACATGCTGCGCTGGATTGTTGAAAAGGGTTATGAAACAGACGAACCCTTCCAGAAATACCATGCACGTATGATCGAAGCGGGCGGGTTGACGGAC
>Ga0208310_1000369_pt1 | contig 10520 bp, 9 predicted proteins | sample Colrivmet1557A02_FD_187675 | JGI IMG/M metagenome (GOLD analysis project Ga0208310, IMG submission 187675) | Estuarine microbial communities from the Columbia River estuary - metaG 1557A-02 (SPAdes) (version 2) | ecosystem: Environmental > Aquatic > Marine > Intertidal zone > Estuary | place... | reverse complement strand
TCAAGGTATTCTTCAATGCCAAAATCCAAAGCCTCGTCTAGGGTGTTGAGTCTGTACAAATCAAAATGATAGGCCAATGTTTTTCCAAAAGCATCCGGATATTCATTGACAATACCAAAACTAGGACTTTGGCCACTGTCAGATGCGTCTAGACTTTTTAAAATAGCTTTTATGAGTGTTGTTTTTCCTGCACCCATTGGGGCGTCAAAACAAACGATTTTTGAGGGTAATTCTTTCACTAATACTTGAGAAAGATTTTCTAAATCTGACTCTTTATAGATAATATCTAGCATTTAATCGAAAAATTGAGATCTAATGATGGATTTGAAAAATTGTAAGCCATATTGTTTAAAATTCAAATATAGGAACAGTTTTTTTAGTAATGTAATTTCTTTATTATGATCACCATAGCTTTATTGATTATTCAAACCATTAGCATCTTATACTGACGTCCTATTTGGGGGTTAAAACAACAAATGGGACAATCATTTCTTCCATGGAAATACCGCCGTGCTGGTAGGAATCCATGTATTTATCTGCGAATTTGTTAAACTCATTTGGATAAACAAAGAAAGATTTATTTTTAGCAAATATATAGGTACTTGCCAAGCTACTTTTTGGAAGACCAACGCTTTCTGGAACATCTATCTGAAAGCTAGATTTAGAGTTGCTTTGAATTCTATGGCCGTTTTTATACCTCAAATTATCAGTATGGTCCCTGTTTCCGTTTAACACACTTGGATGGTCTACTTGTATGGCACCATGATCGGTGGTGATAATTAATTGAATATTATGCTCCGAAATAAGCTTTAAAATATCTTGTAAATAAGTATTTGAAAACCAATTCATAGTAGTATCTCTATACGCTTTGTTATTGTGGGTAATCTCGTTTATAATTGGGTGTGATATTTTGGCATGAGAAAGCTGGTCTATAAAGCCAATAACCGCAAAATTAAGGGTGTTTTTTGCAATTTTTTTAAAGTCTTTAATATAATCAGAGGCTTGCTTATTGCTATTGATTTTCGCATAAGAATGAGAAATATTTAAGCCTTTCCTTTCACAGTATTCTTTGAAAAATAAAGCCTCAAATTCATTTTTCAACCCTTCCTCAGTATCTTCTTTCCATTGTTTGGGGTATTTATTTTTAATTTCAATAGGAAGTAAGCCAGCAAAAATAGCGTTTCTAGCATATTGTGTCACTGTGGGTAAAATAGCTGTATAAAAGCCATCTTCTATGACATTAAATTGTGCTTCTAAGCTAGGTTTGATGGTTTGCCAATGATCTGCCCTTAGATTGTCTAGAACCAATACCAATGTTTTTTTTCCTTTGAGCAATGGAAAAATTTTCTTATCCAATAGTTCATGCGAAAAAATAGGGCCACCGTCATTTTGAATCCAAGATGTATAGGATCCTTCTACAAATTCAGAAAATTTCAAATTGGCATTTTGAAAATGGCCTTCGAGCATTTCTAAGAGTAATTTATTTTTGCTGTTTTCAAATTCTATCTGCCATTTTACAAGGGATTGATACAATTTATAAAAAGCTTCCATATTATTAGCCTCATAAATATCTGCTGATATTTTTAAATGACTGCTTAGAAAATCGGATTGTTTCTTATCAGTTGTAATTTGTTTTTGCTCCAATATTTTCTTAACAGATACATATACTTGATTGGGAAGGACTGGCTTGACCAGAAAATCAACAACCTTATTGGATAAGGCCTCGTTTAAAGTGTATTCCTCTTGGTTGTTGGTGACCATAATTACTGGAATATTAATCCCCTTCTCTTCAATAGCAACTAGGGTCTCTAAACCAGATATACCAGGCATGTTTTCATCTAATAAAACAAGACTCACCTCATTTTCCTCTAGGTAAGCTAAGCCTTCTCTAGCATTGTTGCATCCAATGACATCGTAGCCTTTTTGATTTAAAAAAAGGAAGTGTGGTTTTAGAAAATCCACCTCATCATCTACCCATAAAATGCATTGTTTATTCATTAAGTGTGTATATTTGTTTAAAACAATCTGGCTTTTGAAAATCAATTTAAAACAATACGTATTCAACGACCCAATTTACGGTTTTATCAGGATTAATGATCCCCTAATTTTGGAACTTATTGAAACGCCTTATTTTCAAAGACTTAGAAGAATAGCACAAGTAGGTTTGTCTTCTTTAGTGTACCCTGGCGCACACCACACAAGGTTTCATCATGCCTTAGGATGTGTACATCTAATGCAGCAATCTATCAGTGTGTTGCAATCTAAAGGAGTCGCAATAAGTGCTGCTGAATCAAGGGCTTTGCAAATCGCTATTTTGTTACACGACATTGGTCATGGTCCTTTTTCTCATGCCATGGAGCACAGTATAATACCAAACATCAGTCATGAAACCCTTTCCCTAAAGTTCATGCATATTTTAAATGATCAATTTAAAGGGGCTTTGTCTTTGGCCATTAGTATTTTTAGAGGGGAAAGCGAAAGATTGTTTTTTAATCAACTTGTTTCTAGTCAGTTAGATGTAGACAGACTTGACTATCTTAAAAGAGATAGCTTTTATACAGGTGTAGCTGAAGGAAATATTAATTCCGAACGATTGATCAGTATGCTTAACGTGGTTGATCAGACACTTGTAATTGAAGAAAAAGGGCTATATTCTGTAGAAAAATACCTCATGGCAAGACGTTTTATGTACTGGCAAGTATACTTACATAAAACTGGTATTGCTGCTGAAGCCATTTTGATTAAGATTTTTGAAAGGGCAAAGACCTTACTTAAACAAGGAGTACTATTGCAAGCCAGCGATGCATTAATGTATTTTTTAAATCAGAGTGATGACATACAATTGTCGGAGCAAACTATGGAGCAATTTTCTAAACTAGACGACACTGATATTTATGCAGCCATAAAAACTTGGAGCGATCATAATGATGTTGTTTTGTCCCATTTGTGTGTTATGATATTGAACAGGAGTTTATTAAAAATTAAAATTAAAGACACCCCCTTTTCTGAAACGAAAATAGCATCAAAAACAAAATTACTGGAGGCAGCAGGTTACAGTAAAGAGACATGGCCGTATTTTGTGTTCTCAGGAACCTTTTCTAATCTGGCTTATAACCCATTAAATACGCCTATTTATATGATAAAAAAATCAGGTAAAAAAGTCAATATAGCTACGCAATTGGCGCCTTCTTTTTTCGAAGCCTTGAGCCATAAGGTAGAGAAGTATTATATATGCTATCCTAAAAAAGGCTTTTAAGTATTATTTCTTACTTTTGCACTATGAAATTTACAGCGCGCCAAATTGCTACGATCCTAGAAGGTGAAGTAGAAGGCAATCCAGACGTGGAGGTTCAAACGGTCTCTAAAATAGAGGAGGGAGAAAAAGGAAGTTTGACCTTTTTATCTAACCAGAAATACACGCCTTATATATACAAAACAAATGCGTCAATCACTATAGTGAATGATAGCTTTGTTCCTGAAAAAGAGTTGAGGACTACATTGATTAGAGTTCCAGACGCCTATGCTGCTTTTTCTAAATTACTTTCTTATTATGACAGCATAAAGAAAACCAAATCAGGGATTGAGTCTCCAAGCTACATCAATGAGGCCGCTACATATGGTAATAACTTATATCTTGGTGCTTTTTCATATGTTGGCGCTCACACAAAAATAGGTGACAACGTGACCATTCACCCCAATGTTTATATTGCAGAAAACGTTACTATTGGTAATGAGGTGACTATTTTTCCTGGAGCGAGAATATGTTCAGACACTGTGATTGGTAATTACTGTGTCATTCATCCCAATGCAGTGATTGGTTCAGATGGCTTTGGTTTTGCGCCGCAAGAAGATGGTAGTTACAGCAAGATTCCACAAATTGGACATGTTATTATAGAAGACCATGTAGATGTTGGCGCAGGTACAACAATAGACAGGGCCACAATAGGTGTAACTGTTATTAGAGAAGGGGTTAAATTAGACAATCAAATTCAGATCGCACACAATGTAGAAGTGGGCGCACACACAGTCATTGCCGCACAGACGGGAATTGCAGGCTCCACTAAAATTGGAAAGCACTGCATGATTGGGGGACAAGTGGGTATTGTAGGACACATTACCATTGGTGATTATGTAAAAGTTCAAGCCCAATCAGGCGTTGGAAGAAATGTAAAATCCAAGGAAATCTTGCAAGGATCACCTGCATTTGGTTATCAAGATTTTAATAAATCTTATGTTCATTTTAAAAATTTGCCAAAAACCATTCATAAACTAGATACAAAAGATTATTTGTAATGTTAGAAAAAACAGTTGCACAAACTACCATTGCCAAAGAAGTAAGTCTTACAGGGGTAGGGCTACACACAGGAGCAGAAGTGACCATGACTTTTAAACCAGCCATGGAAAACACAGGCTATAGGTTTAAAAGAGTAGATTTAGAGGAAACGCCAACGATTCAAGCAGAGGCACAATATGTTGTCAATACCCAAAGGGGTACAAATTTAGAAAAAAACGGAGTTAGTATTCAAACCTCAGAGCACGTTCTCGCTGCATTAGTAGGTTTGGAAATAGATAATGTACTCATAGAATTAAATGCAGCAGAACCTCCAATCATGGATGGTTCTTCAAAATTTTTCATTGCTGCTTTAGAAGAGTCAGGCATAAAAACCCTAGAGGCCCTTAGAGAAGAATTTGTAGTCACAGAAGTAATTACTTTTACCGATGATAATTCAGGATCTGAAATTACCTTAATCCCTGCAGATCACTATCAAGTGACTGCTATGGTAGATTTTGGGACTAAAGTTTTGGGCACTCAGAATGCTACATTAAATCATATTTCGGAATTTAAAAGCGAGATTTCAGAAGCGAGAACATTTAGCTTTCTTCACGAATTAGAAACTTTATTAGACCACGGTTTAATCAAAGGAGGAGATTTAAATAATGCCATTGTTTATGTAGATAAAGAAATCTCACCAGAAACAATGGCTAAGCTTGAAAAAGCTTTTAATAAGTCTAAATTATCCGTGAAACCTAACGGAATTCTAGATAACCTTACTTTAAACCAGCCCAATGAGGCTGCAAGACATAAGTTGTTAGATGTGATTGGTGACTTGGCTTTAGCTGGCACGCGCATTAGAGGTAAGGTCATAGCAACAAAACCAGGGCATTTTGTCAACACCCAATTTGCAAAGAAACTCTGTGCGATGATTAAAACTGAAAAAAGGAATCAAATTCCTAAATACGATTTGAATGCTGCTCCATTAATGGACATTCACCAGATCATGGATATGTTGCCGCACAGACCACCATTCTTGCTTATAGACCGTATTATTGAGCTTTCAGACACCCATGTTGTTGGGATGAAAAATGTTACAATGAATGAAGATTTTTTTGTAGGACATTTCCCTGGAGCACCAGTAATGCCAGGTGTTTTACAGGTTGAAGCTATGGCGCAAACTGGTGGTGTTCTCGTGTTGAGTACGGTGCCAGATCCAGAAAACTACCTCACATTATTTATGAAAATGGATAATGTAAAATTCAAACAAAAAGTAATTCCTGGAGATACATTAATTTTTCACTGTAGTCTCATCTCTCCAATAAGAAGGGGAATATGCCATATGCAAGCCTATGCTTATGCCAATAATAAATTGGTTTGTGAAGCAGAATTAATGGCTCAAATCGTTAAAAAGAAATAAATGAACCAACCTTTAGCATACATACACCCAGGTGCAAAAATCGCCAAAAATGTAGTTGTAGAGCCTTTCACAACCATACACAATAATGTTATTATTGGAGAGGGTACTTGGATAGGATCTAATGTCACTATTATGGAAGGTGCGCGCATAGGAAAAAATTGTAATATTTTTCCAGGAGCGGTGATCTCTGCGCCTCCTCAAGATTTAAAATACAATGGAGAGGAAACTACGGTAGAAATAGGAGATTTTACTACAATAAGAGAATGTGTTACTATTAACAAGGGAACTACGGATAGAATGAAAACCGTTATTGGTTCAAATTGTCTCATTATGGCCTATTGTCATATTGCCCATGATTGTTTGGTGGGCAATAACGCTATTTTTTCAAACAACTCTACTTTAGCAGGACATGTCACTATTGGCGAAAACGTGGTTTTAGCAGGTCTAGTGGCGGTGCACCAGTTTGTGTCTATTGGTCAGCATGCTTTTGTAACAGGGGGCTCTTTGGTAAGGAAAGATGTTCCACCATTTGTTAAAGCGGCAAGAGAGCCACTTTCTTATGTAGGCATAAATTCTGTAGGTCTGAGAAGAAGGGGTTTTGATACAGATAAAATCAGAGAGATTCAGAATATTTATAGAATACTTTACCAAAGAAATTATAACAATACCCAAGCCGTTCAAATTTTAGAAGCAGAAATGGAAGCAACCAATGAGCGCGATGAAATTCTTCAGTTTATCAGAGATTCTCAAAGAGGTATTATGAAAGGATATTTTAGTAATAATTAAGACAATATAATTATGGCATCTACATCAGATATAAGAAAAGGTTTGTGTATTAAATACAACAACGACATTTATAAAATCATTGAATTTTTACATGTTAAACCTGGAAAAGGCCCCGCCTTTGTTAGGACTAAACTTAAAAGTGTCAGTAATGGTAAAGTATTAGACAATACTTTTTCAGCAGGCCATAAAATTGAAGAAGTTAGGGTAGAGACTAGGTCTTACCAATATCTTTATCCAGAGGGAGATACTTATCACTTCATGAATACAGAAGATTACAATCAAATTACCCTTCCTGAATCTTCTTTAGACGCTCCAGGGCTTTTAAAAGAAGGCACCGTTGTGACTATTTTATTTAATACAGAAGACAGCGCACCATTATCAGTAGATATGCCTGCTAGTATTGTTTTAGAAGTAACTTACACAGAACCAGGAGTAAAAGGAAATACGGCTACAAATGCCACTAAGCCAGCTACGGTTGAAACTGGCGCTCAAGTTAACGTCCCTCTTTTTATTAACGAAGGGGATAAGATTAAGATAGATACCGAGAAAGGTGCCTATATGGAAAGAGTGAAAGAGTAGTCTAATGAAATTTTCAACGACTCAAACGCTTCAAGATATTGCTACAATTCTCGGTGTCCCTTTTGTTGGAGATCCAATGTTTCCGGTTACAGGAATGAACGAAATTCATGTAGTGACCCCTGGAGATATTGTATTTGTAGACCATCCAAAGTACTATGAAAAAGCATTAAATTCGGCTGCAACCATCGTATTGATTAATAAGGAAGTGCCTTGTCCAGAAGGAAAAGCACTACTCATTTCTAAAGATCCTTTCCGAGATTTCAATGTGCTGAGTAAGTACTTCAAGCCTTTTGTGCCTGCTCAAGCAAATATTGCTGTAACCGCTAAAATAGGAGAGCACACCCATATTCAGCCACAGGCCTTTATTGGGAATCATGTTACTATAGGAAAGCACTGTGTTATTCACCCTAATGTGGTTATTTATGACCATTGTAGCATTGGAGATTATGTGATCATTCATGCTGGAACGGTTGTTGGTGCAGACGCATTTTACTATAAAAATAGGGCAGAGGGTCATGACAAATTGATATCGACCGGAACGGTCAAAATTGAAAATCATGTAGAAATTGGGGCCCTTTGTACTATAGATAAAGGGGTTAGTGGAACAACAACTATTGGCGAAGGCACAAAATTAGACAATCAAGTGCATATTGGCCACGATTCAGTGATTGGCAAACACTGTCTTATTGCCTCTCAAACAGGGGTTGCTGGTTGTGTCATTATTGAAGATCGTGTAACGCTATGGGGTCAGGTAGGTACCACTAGTGGAATCACAATTGGTGAAAAAGCAGTTGTATTGGGCCAAACTGGCGTGACTAAGTCCATCCCAGGTGGAAAGTCTTATTTTGGTACACCAGTACAGGAGTCTAGAGCGCAATTAAAACAATTAGCCCAATTAAAGCAATTGCCAAAATTGTTCCAAAATAAACAGAATAAAGCCCTTTAAATTTTTAATTTCCCCACACAAAAGGCTATTTTTGCCTTAAATTTTAAAATAGAGATATGAGTGTTTTAGTCAATAAAGATTCAAAGATTATAGTGCAGGGTTTCACTGGAGCAGAAGGTACTTTCCACGCGGAACAAATGATCGAATACGGAACGCAAGTTGTAGGAGGAGTTACTCCAGGTAAAGGGGGGCAAACCCACTTAGGAAAACCAGTTTTTAATACAGTTTCGGATGCTGTTGCACAAGTTGGCGCAGACACTTCTATTTTATTTGTACCACCAGCCTTTGCGGCCGATGCCATTATGGAAGCGGCAGATGCAGGAATAAAAGTAATTATTACGATTACTGAAGGTATCCCTGTCGCAGATATGGTGAAAGTAAATGATTACATTAAAAATATGCCAACCAGATTAATTGGTCCTAACTGTCCAGGTGTCATTACACCAGGAGAAGCCAAAGTGGGTATTATGCCAGGTTTTGTTTTCAAAAAAGGGACTGTAGGTATTGTGTCTAAATCAGGAACCTTAACTTATGAAGCGGCTGATCAGGTAGTAAGGCAAGGATTGGGTATTACTACTGCTATTGGTATTGGTGGAGATCCTATCATTGGAACCACTACTAAAGAAGCTGTTGAATTATTAATCAATGATCCAGAAACTGAAGCAGTGGTTATGATTGGAGAAATTGGCGGTCAATTAGAAGCAGATGCTGCTAAATGGTATAAGGAAAGTGGCAGCAAAAAACCAATCATTGGCTTTATAGCTGGTGAAACAGCCCCTGCTGGTAGAACAATGGGACACGCTGGTGCTATTGTAGGCGGATCAGATGACACCGCTCAAGCTAAAAAAGCCATTATGAGGGCTTCTGGTATTCACGTTGTAGATTCTCCTGCAGAAATTGGAAAGAAAGTAAAAGAAGTTTTAGGATAATATTTATTCTCCATATAAAAAATCCCGCTTTTTGCGGGATTTTTTTTGGGCAAAGCTCATTACTTCAACTATATTTACCACAATATATTAATACATTAACATGAAATTATTAGAAAACAAAACAGCAATAATCACCGGTGCGAGTAGGGGTATTGGGATGGGAATTGCTAAAATATTTGCTTCTCATGGAGCCAATGTAGCTTTTACATACGCTTCTAGTGAAGCACCTGCACTAGCATTACAAGAAGAATTAACCCAATTAGGCGTTAAAGCAAAGGCTTACAAAAGCGACGCTTCTAAATTTGAGCAAGCAGAAGCCTTAGTAGCAGCAGTTATAGAAGACTTTGGCACAATAGACATTCTAATCAACAATGCAGGTGTAACTAAAGATAATTTACTCATGCGTATGTCTGAAGAGGATTTTGATGCAGTCATAGAAATTAACTTAAAATCTGTGTTTAATATGACCAAAGCTGCCCAGCGAACGTTTTTAAAGCAACGCTCTGGTAGTATTATCAACATGAGTAGTGTGGTTGGTGTAAAAGGAAACGCAGGTCAATCTAATTACGCTGCGTCTAAAGCAGGTATGATTGGATTTACAAAATCCATCGCACTTGAATTGGGTTCTAGAAACATTCGTTGTAACGCTATTGCTCCAGGTTTTATTGAAACGGAAATGACGGATAAGTTAGATGAAAAAACAGTGCAATCATGGAGAGATGGCATTCCACTAAAACGTGGAGGAAGCCCAGAAGACGTGGCCAATGCTTGTGTGTTTCTGGCTTCTGACTTGTCTGCTTATGTCACTGGACAGGTTTTAAATGTAGATGGAGGAATGCTAACCTAAACGTACATTTTTATTGTACCTTTATTAAAAATATAAATTATGGACAAGTTACCTAAAGTGGCCATGCCGCTTATTATTTTAATTATTTTACTCATTGTTTTCGTATCAAAATCCACCCTGACTATTGGTTCAGGAAAGGCAGGTGTTTTATATAAAACATTTGAAAATGGCGTAGTGACAGATCAGCCACCTTTAGGAGAAGGTTTTCATATTATAGCCCCTTGGAATAAAGTGTTTATTTATGAAGTACGCCAACAAGAAGTATTTGAAAAAATGCAGGTACTTTCTTCTAATGGACTGGAGATTAAATTAGATGCTTCAGCTTGGTTTGAGCCTAAGTATGAATTTTTGGGGAAATTACACCAAGAAAAAGGAGAAGCCTATGTACAAAGGGTTTTACTTCCTACGATTAGATCTGCTGCACGTTCCGTTGTTGGAAGGTACACGCCAGAACAACTCTATTCTAGTAAGAGAGACGCTATTCAAGCAGAGATTTACGAAGAGACTAAAAAAATTGTAGATGGTCAGTATATTCAGCTAAACGAAGTACTAGTTAGAGATGTTACCTTACCAGCTACTATTAAGACAGCTATTGAAAGTAAGTTAAAACAAGAGCAAGAGTCCTTAGAGTATGAGTTTAAATTGATCACAGCAGCAAAAGAGGCCGAGCGTCAGATTATTGAGGCACAAGGTAAAGCAGATGCTAACAGAATTTTAAGTGCTTCCCTTACAGACAAAAT
>Ga0208310_1000337_pt1 | contig 11050 bp, 10 predicted proteins | sample Colrivmet1557A02_FD_187675 | JGI IMG/M metagenome (GOLD analysis project Ga0208310, IMG submission 187675) | Estuarine microbial communities from the Columbia River estuary - metaG 1557A-02 (SPAdes) (version 2) | ecosystem: Environmental > Aquatic > Marine > Intertidal zone > Estuary | place... | reverse complement strand
CGCGTAGCTTTCGGCGATGTTGGATTGCCCAAGGCGCAAAGATTTGACTTCGGAGCCGTGCAGGATAATGCCGACTTCGATATCTTCCTCGATGGCATAATCGTAGCGTGCGCGCCGATTTTCCGCGAGGACCTTGTAGTTCTTGTTATCGTTTTTGCTTGCCATGGTGTTTATCAGATAGGCGATGGTGCGGGCCTGCACAAGAGAGCGGGTGCACTGGTAAGCTGTGCGCGTGGCGTTATGGTGTGGATAGGTCACGGAGCGGGGTCAGATATGTTTGTTCAAATTGCGATTGGGAGTTGTTTGCTGCTGGCGTCGATCTTGATTGCGGGTGTCAGTTTCTGGGTGATGGAATGGGCGTTTGTGCGTCATAGCGTCTGGCTGGCCCGTCCACCGCATCGCCCCAAGTTGATCTTGGTGCTGGTGGTTGCTGCGATCCGGATTTTGGCACAGGTGACGGCGGGGGTCTGGATGTGGGCGTTTGCCTTTGTCGGGCTGGGGGTATTTGAGACGCTTGAACTGGCGGTTTATTTCTCGCTGGTGTCGTTCACGACGTTGGGATTTGGCGATGTGCTGTTGCCAGTTGAATGGCGTTTACTTGCGGGGATGGCGGCGGCAAATGGTTTGCTCAATTTTGGCCTTGTGACCGCGATCTTGGTGGAGGCGTTGCAGCAGATGCGCAATCATCAGATTAGCAGTCTTGAGCGGAAGCAGCGATGACTGTGCATTTGAGAATTGCTTCGAGGACCTAATTCGTTTGGGCGCCTTGGAATATGATTTTGCAGCCCTGAGTTTGAAAGACCTGCCCGCGGCACTCTACCTCCCTGTCCCTTCCAAGCAAAACACAGCACGATCTTGAGTATGTGCGAAAACGGTCCTTTGGCGAAGCCAAGCAAAGAATTCGTCCGGCAGGTAGGGTCAATCTACTAAAACCGTGCCCCAAAGCTGTCTTTGGATCGGAGCGCAGCGAAATTCCGGAACCCGCCCATAGCGCTTTTCGCTGCCGATGCGGTGTTTGAAAAGCAGCCATTGGCACCGCCGTAGTCAATGGCGGCTTTGTCCGCAATGCTGACCTTTGCGGTCAAGGTGGACACGGTCCCGTTTGGGGCGAGCATGAGCCCGCCCCGAAGGTTTAGTTGATCAAGCCAGCGTGCTGCATGCCTGCTTTGATCGCGGCTTTTGTCTCGTCGGTCAGGGACGTGAGCGGCGAGCGGACCTCGTCCGAGCAGAGACCCAAGAGTGACATGCCGTATTTCGCGCCGACAAGACCTGGCTCTAGAAAGACTGCTTCGTGCAATGGCATAAGGCGGTCAAGTTGGATGAGGGCCTTAGCGTAGTCGCCTTTGAGCGTGGTTTCTTGGAATTCCGCACAAAGTTTCGCTGCGATGTTCGCGGTGACCGAAATACACCCCACCCCGCCGTGCGCGTTGAAGCCGAGGGCTGTTGCGTCTTCGCCAGAGAGTTGCACGAAGTCGTTGCCGCAGCGCATCCGCTGTTTTGGGACGCGGGACAGGTCGCCTGTTGCGTCTTTGACGCCGACAATCATCGGCAGTTTTGCCAAAACACCCATCGTTTCAGGTGTCATATCGACGACGGACCGACCTGGGATGTTATAGATGATGATCGGCAGGCCGGCTGCGGCGGCGGCCTCGAAATGCGCGATCAGGCCGCGTTGCGTTGGCTTGTTGTAATAGGGTGTGACGACCAATGCTGCGTCTGCGCCAGCCGCTTTTGCAGCCTCGACCAAGCGCACGGTCTCGACGGTGTTATTGGAGCCTGCGCCCGCGATCACGGGGATGCGCCCTTCGGCTTGCGCCACAACGGTTTGCACCACCAGATCGTGTTCTTCGTGGGTCAAGGTCGGGCTTTCGCCAGTTGTGCCGACGGGGACGAGGCCGTGGCTGCCTTGATCCACATGCCAGTCCACAAGTTTTTTCAGCGCTGCAATGTCCACTTTGCCGTTTGCAAACGGCGTGACAAGTGCGGGAAGAGACCCTTTGAACATGACGCGTATCCTTATGGAGAGGTCTTGAATCAGACCGTTGAAATCGCGCGGACATTAGACGGGTTTCCGCCGATGAACAAGTTTTGACATTGCCCCTTCTCCCAAGCGGGCTAGGCTGTGGTATGCAGGCCAAAAACAGGACATAATCATGCGTTTTCTTGCTCTTACTGCGGCTCTTTTTATCACTCCTGCGGCTTTGGTGTCGCAAGAGGTGGATACGCGCGGTGTGGCTGCTGTGAAGGCGGCGGTCAATGATGGCTGGGATATTGGCATGGCGGTGGCCGAGGACGTCGTGACCCGAGATGTGATTTTGTGGTTGCAGTTGCGCAAGGGCGAGGCGAAATTTGAGGGATACGGCGGGTTTGTAAACCGTCGCACCGATTGGCCGAGCATGGAGCGCGTGCGGGCCGCGGGCGAGGAGATGATGCCCGAGGGGTTGAACCCGCAGTTTGTTTTGGGTTGGTTCGGCGATGCAATTCCTGACAGTGGCGAGGGTGCGGCAAGGTTGGCCGAGGCCCTATTTGCGACGGGTCAGGATGCCAAGGCAAAGGCGCTTTTGGTCGAGATTTGGAAGACTTACCGCTTGTCCGAGACTGGCCACGACGCGATGCTAGCCGCTTACCCAGAGGTTTTGGCGCCGTTTCATGTGGCGCGCACCGACCAGCTTTTGTGGTCTTGGCGCACGACAGAGGCCGAGCGGATGTTTGACGTTTTGGACGCGGATCAGGTGGCTTTAGCCAATGCCCGCATCGCGTATATCCGTAAGCAGAGTGATATCGCGGCAAAGGTCGCGTTGGTGCCTGAGGCGATGAAGGACAGCGTCGGGTTGGTCTATGACCGCTTTAACTGGCTTGCAAGTCGTGGGGATCGCACAGATGCGATTGAGATTTTGAAGGCGCGTTCGACGTCGGTTGTAGCCTTGGGCGTGCCGTTTCGTTGGGCAAGTTGGCGGCGGGTTTTGGCCCGTTGGGAAATGCGCGAGGGCCGAGCGCAAAGTGCCTATGAATTGGCGGCAAACCACTTTTTGACCGAAGGCAGCGACTTTGCGGATTTGGAATGGATCGCAGGGTACGTGGCGCTGACGTATTTGGATAAGCCACAGCTTGCTTTGACGCATTTTCAAGTGGCTGATGCCACGGTGGACAGCCCGATCTCAGAGGGCCGCATGCAGTATTGGATTGGTCGGACCCAAGATGTGCTGGGCAATCCTGAGGCTGCAAATGCCGCTTATGCAATCGCCGCGCAACATCAGACGGGGTTTTATGGATTGCTGGCAGCCGAGCATTTGGGCATGTCGCTTGATCCGAATTTGACGGGCAAGAATGATCCGACCAATTGGGAAGGTGCGCCGTTCCTGAACGATGATCTGACGCGGGCGGCGTTGATGTTATTGCAGGCAGGCGAGCGCGGGTCCGCGACGATGTTTTTCGCCGAGTTGGGCAAGCGGTTGGATGCGACCCAGTTGTCGCAGTTGGGCGCGTTGCTGAGCAAGATGGACGAACCTTATTACGAGGTTCTGTTGGGTAAAACGGCGATTTCGCGGGGGATTTTGATTCCGTCGATTTACTTTCCATTGCATGAGTTGAAGGACGCGGATTTGCCTGTTCCTGCCGCCCTTGCCCTGTCGATTGCACGCCGCGAGAGCGAGTTTAACGCAGGCGTTGGCAGCCCTGTTGGCGCGCTGGGCCTGATGCAGTTGATGCCAGCGACGGCCGAGGAGGTCTCACGCCAGATTGGCGAGCCTTATAGCAAGGGTCGATTAACGTCTGATCCGTCTTATAATGCGCGGCTGGGGTCTACGTATCTGCGCACATTGGCCGATGAATTTGGCTATTCGCCTGTGATGATGGCGGCGGGGTATAATGCGGGGCCAAGCCGTCCGCGTGACTGGATGGACGAGCGCGGCGATCCACGTGTGGGCGAGGCCGATGTTGTTGATTGGATCGAGCATATTCCGTTCCGCGAGACCCGCAATTACGTGATGCGCGTGACGGAATCGATCCCTGTGTATGAGGCCAGATTGACGGGCGAGGCGGGCCCGATCAAGTTTATGGAGCTTCTGATTGGCGAGAAGCTTTTGGTGCGCCCAAAGGTGCGTCCTGCGGTCGAAGTGTTGTCCGAGCCGAGCTCCGCCGCCTCGGCCCCTGCTGCGCCAAGTGCCCCCACGCCGATTTCCAGTCCGCGCCCTATTGGTCGACCGTGAGCGCCACTGCGCGGGCACGTAGGAGTGTGAAGAGGCCAGCGGCCACAACAATGGCGGCACCGATGGCGACGTTGGTGGTAAGGACTTCGCCGAACGCGGTGATCCCGATCAACACGCCGAACAGCAGTTGGAAATAGGCGAAGGGTTGCACAGCGGAGGCCTCGGCGACTTCGTAGGTTTTGATGAGCAGGAAGTGCCCCGTTGCCCCCGTCACGCAAAGTGCGCACATCATGATCCAGTTGGGGCCTGTCATGGGTTCCCAATACCATAGGCCAACGGCTGTCATAGCGACCGAGCCTGTCACCCCTGTCCAGAAGAACGAAGTGGCCGCACTATCGCGGCGCGAGGCGTAGCGCGTGAGCAAGCTATAGATCGCGAACATTACGGCGGAGGCGAGTGGGATCACGGCGTAGGGTGAGAACACTGCAAATCCGGGGCGTAGGATCACGAGCACCCCGATGAAGCCTACGGCGATGGCGGCCCAGCGGCGCCAGCCGACTTTTTCGCCCAAGATCGGCCCAGAGAAGGCTGCGACGAGGAGCGGGTAGCAGGCAAAGATTGCGTGACTCTCGACAAGGCCAAGGAGCACAAATCCCGCGACCATGACGCAGATTTCGCCCGCGAGCAGCAGGCCGCGTGTGATCTGGAGGACGGGTTGGGTTGTGGCGGCAGCGGCCCTGAGAGAGCCCTCTTTACGGGTGGCGATGGTGATCACGAAGGCCGCGAAAAACCAGTAGCGGATCATGACGACCATCATGACGTTATATTCGCCCGCGAGGTGGCGCGAGAAACCGTCTTGCACTGCAAAGATAAAGGCGGTGAGCGACATGAGGATCATGCCAAGGCGCGGGTTATTTTGCATGCGCTATCCTTGCGGTGGTCATGTGGCGTTTGCGTCCGAAACCTTGCACGCGGGAAACGTTGAACCCAGCGGCGGTCAGCGATTGGCGTACGTGGCCTGCGGCAGAGTACGTGGCGGCGGTGCCGTTAGGTGCGGTGTGATCTGCGACAGATTGCAAGAGTGTTGGCTCCCAAAGTGCGGGGTTTTTGGCGGGGGAAAATCCGTCGAGGAACCATGCGTCGGCGCGGCCTTGCCACGCGGGGAGTGTTTCACGCGCATCGCCGATGATGACCTCTAGGGTGAGGTTTTTGGCGGGGGAAAATCCGTCGAGGAACCATGCGTCGGCGCGGCCTTGCCACGCGGGGAGTGTTTCACGCGCATCGCCGATGATGACCTCTAGGGTGAGGTTTTCGGCGATGTTCACTGGGCCGTCACCAGCAGACCATTTGTCGAGTAGGATTGAACTTAGGGGCGCTACCTCGGGGAAGGCTGTGAGCGCTTCGGCCATGTCGGATTTTGCCATTGGGTAGGCCTCGAATGACGTGAAGTGCAGTTTTCCGTGGGGTTGTTTAAGCCAATCTGTCCAAGTGACTAGCAGGTTTAGCCCTGTTCCAAAGCCAAGCTCGCCGATGTGCAGGTCATCCGTAAACCGTGCGTGGAGGTCATTCCCGCCGAGGAAAACATGACGCGTTTCATCCAAGCCGCCGCCGAGCGAATAGTAGGGATCGTCGAATTGCGTCGAGACTGGCACGCGGCCTGCGTCGGTCTCGCGCCAAATGAGGGGGGCGGTCTGGTCGGTCATGTGTCTTTGCCTTATGGGTGAGCTATCTTTGAGCGGTGGAACAGCGAATGGCAACTATGGATGTGACAGTAATGGGCGCGGGGGTGTTTGGCCTTTCGGTTGCTTATGCCTGTGCGCTTCGTGGGGCAAAGGTGCGGGTGATTGACCCCAGCGGTGTGGCCGCTGGGGCCAGTGGCGGGATCGTGGGCGCGCTTGCGCCGCATGTGCCTGAGAAATGGGGCGAAAAGAAAGAGTTCCAGTTGGAAAGCCTTTTGATGCAGGCGGATTTCTGGGCTGGGGTGACTGCGCGGACGGGGTTGGCTACGGGATATGTGCGGGCAGGGCGCTTGCAGCCTTTGGCGGACGGCGCGGCGATTGCCTTGGCCAAGGGGCGTGCGGTGACTGCGGCGGAATTTTGGGGCGATGCTGCGGTTTGGGAGGTTGTTCCCGTAGGTGATGCGACGTGGTCGCCGCCTAGTCCAAGCGGCATGCTCGTGCATGATACGTTGACTGCGCTGATCCATCCGAGGGCTGCGACAAAGGCCTTGGCCGCTGCGTTTGTGGCGCTTGGTGGTGAGATTGTCAGTGACGGACCGGCCGAGGGTCGCGTTGTATGGGCGACGGGGTGGCGCGGGTTAGAGGAGATGACAGCACAGCATGCGCGGCTCGTTGGCGCAGGTGCGAAGGGGCAGGGTGCCTTGCTGCAATTCGACGCGGTTGGGCTGCCGCAGTTGTTCGCCGAGACCTTGCATATCGTGCCACATTTTGACGGTACGGTGGCGATTGGGTCCACCACAGAGCGGCATTTTGATGATCCGTTTGCGACGGATGATTTGCTGGAAGATGTGATTGCGAAAGCGCGGCAATTGTTCCCTGTTCTGGCCGATGCCCCTGTGATCGAGCGTTGGGCAGGCGTGCGTCCGCGCAGTCGGAGCCGTGCGCCGATGTTGGGGGCGCATCCGTTTAGGCGCGGTGAATTTGTGGCCAATGGCGGGTTCAAGATCGGCTTTGGCATGGCGCCGAAAATGGGCGAGGTCATGGCCGATTTGGTGTTAGAGGATCGCGATACGATCCCTGATGATTTTAGACCGGAGCGTAGTCTTTAAGAGGCTTCCGCGATCATGCATTGCCGTCCATCTGGGCCGCGCACCCATGCGGAGTTGTCTTTCCAGCAGAGCGTCGCTGTCTCATGGTGCATGAGGGGAGATGTGGCGCGGTAGGCGAATGAGGTGAGGGTGCCTAATTGGCGCTGGGCCAATCCCATCAACAGATGTGCGAGAAGCGGGCCGTGAACGACGAGACCGTTGTAGCCTTCGACGTCTCGCGCATAGCTTTCGTCGTAGTGGATGCGGTGGCCGTTGAAGGTGAGCGCGGAGTAGCGGAACAGGAGTGTGCTGTCGAAATGCACGGTTTCGGCGTGGTCCTCGCCCGTTGGGGCCATGGGTGGCGCTGGCTGTGCTTGCGGTTGGTCTTCGCGGTAAACGAGGTCTTGGTATTCGGTCAGGGCAAGGGTCATGCGTTGCTTGATGTCGTGGCGCACGCGCACAAAAGCCAGCGGACCAGAACGGCCAGATTTGCGGGTGATGCTTTCGATCACAGAGGTTTTTTCAGCGCGGATGCCTGCGAGAAGCGGGCGATGCCAGACGAGTTTTCCGGCGGCCCACATCCGACGCGGCAGACCGAGATCGGGAATAAAGCTGCCCTTGGCGGGATGCCCGTCGCGGCCCAAGGCGTTGGGCGGCTGCGCATCCCAAAAGTAGATGTGATGCGCAAAAGGTGGCAGGGGATCGCCAACCTCAATTGGTGTCATGTCGCCAAGGGTGGCGGCCAAGGCCTGCGCGCGCCCGATATCCATCGGGTCGGCTAATGTTTGCATGCGGTCGGGTTGCTCTGTCATAGGTGTGTTCTAGGCAGGTTTTGAGGAGTTCGCAAATGCCACGCGTGAAGGCTTTGGATCATTTGGTTTTGACAGTTGCGGATATTGCGCGGTCTGTGCGGTTCTATGAGGATGCGCTGGGCATGATGGCAGAGGCGTTTACCGTGGCCGACGGCAGCCAGCGATGGGCGCTGAAGTTTGGGGATCAGAAGATCAATTTGCACAGCGGCGATGCGCCATTTGCCCCCCATGCAAAGGTGCCGATGGCGGGGTCTGGGGATTTGTGTTTTCTGACCGATACGCCGTTGGCCGAATGGACCCTGCATTTGGACGGGCTTGGTGTCGCTGTGATTGATGGCCCTGTCAGGCGCACGGGTGCCACAGGGCCGATCATGTCGATTTATCTGCGCGACCCCGACGGCAATTTGATCGAGGTCGCGGTGCGGGATTAAAGCTTGGCGCGTAATTTTTCCATCAGCGTTGTCAGCGTCGCGACATAGCGTTCGTTGATAAGTTTCCCTGTGGCGTCGAATTCTTGGAAGTTGGAACCGACGAGCAGCTCAGGCGCTTGCACCAGATCAATGTCGAAGGGCGCAAGCGCCAAGCGCAGGGCGTATTGCGAGCGCTCGCCGCCTGCGCGACCTGCTGCTGCGGACATGATCGCGACAGGCTTGCCCGCCCAAGGGTTGCCCTCTGTGCGGCTAACCCAATCAAGGGCGTTTTTGATGACCCCTGTGATACCTTTGTTATACTCGGGACTTGCGATGATGATCGCGTCGGCGGCCTTGATCTGGTCGGCGAGAGTTTGGACAGATGCGGGGATCCCGTCCGCCTCTTCCACGTCGCCGTTGTAGAGCGGCAGGTTGAGATCACCCTCGACGAACGCGCTGGGCGTGAAGATTTCGGCGGCTTGGCGCAACAGCGCCGTGTTGGTGGAGGCCTTGCGCAAAGCGCCTGAAATGCCGAGCAGTTTGGTCATGCTATCGTCCCTTTTTTGGTTGATCGTTATATAGCGCAAACTTCGCCTGTTGCCACTGCGCACAGTCTGACACATGCTGTGCGCAAATGCGTAAGGGAGCGATTTGACATGGAACGACACGGCGGAAAAATTTTGAGCGATCAGTTGGAAAAACTGGGAGTTAAGCGCGTGTTTTCTGTGCCAGGGGAGAGCTTTCTCGCGGCCCTTGATGGGCTTTATGAGAGCGGTATTCAGAACGTCGTGTGTCGCCAAGAGGGCGGTGCCGCGATGATGGCCGAGGCTTACGGCAAGATGACGGGCGAGGCTGGTGTCTGCTTTGTCACCCGTGGTCCGGGGGCGTGTAATGCGAGCGCGGGCGTGCATGTGGCGATGCAAGATAGCACGCCGATGGTGCTGTTTGTGGGCCAGATTGATAACCGCCAGACGGACCGCGAGACGTTCCAAGAGGTGGATTACCGCGCGATGTTCGGCGGGCTCGCCAAATGGGTCGCACAGGTTGATGATACGGAGCGTTTGCCCGAATATATCGCGCGCGCGTTTCGTGTGGCGAAAAGCGGCAGGCCTGGTCCTGTGGTGTTGGCGCTGCCTGAGAATATGCTGTCGGCGCGTGCGGATGTGCCTGATTTTAGCGGTCAGGTTAGCCATGGTGCGGGGCGCGTTGGGCCTGATGTTTTGTCTGCGCTGATGGCGTCGGAACGGCCGATGATTGTGATCGGTGGGTCGCAATGGAGCGCCGCTGCAAACAAGGGGGTTGCAAAGCTGGCCGAGGTTACAGGCGCACCTGTTGTGACAAGTTTCCGCCGTCAGGATTACATGGATAACAGGCATACGCATTTTGCGGGTGATCTGAATGTTGGAGTGAACCCAAAGCTGGCTGCGCGGATGCGCGAGGCGGATTGCTTACTGCTGATTGGCACGCGGTTTGGGGATATTGAAACGCAGGGCTATACGCTTGTGGACCCTGCTGATCCGAAGAAGGCGGTCCTTCATATTCATGCCGATGCCGATGAGATTGGCCGCGTTTATGGGGCTGATATTGGCTATGTTTGTCGCGGTGATTTGGCGGTCGAGCAGTTGGCGATTACGGCGGCGACGATGGAGATTACCCCAAAGTGGGAGGCTTGGCGTAAAGCCGCACGTGCCGATTACGAGGGCTGGATCACGCCGTTTGAAAGCCCCGGTGCGGTCAAGCAAGAGCAGGTCATCAAGTGGTTGTCGGACAACTTGGGCGATGATGCTGTGCTGACCAATGGCGCGGGGAATTATGCCGCGTGGTTGCATCGCTATTTCGTCTACAAGCAGCATGGCACGCAGTTGGCGCCGACCTCTGGGTCGATGGGGTATGGCTTTCCTGCGGCGATTTCGGCCTCGTTGGAATACCCTGATCGGGATGTGGTTTGTCTTGCGGGCGACGGCTGTTTTCAGATGACGTGTAACGAGCTTTCCACGGCTGTGCAGCATGGCGCAAAACCGATTGTGATCGTAATGGACAATGGCCGTTACGGGACCATTCGCATGCATCAGGAAAAGCATTATCCAGGTCGGGTGTCGGGGACGATGCTGGCGAACCCTGATTGGGTTGCTTTGGCCAAGGCCTATGGCGGTCACGGCGAATTGGTCACAGATGGCGTGCAGTTTGCGGATGCTTTTGCGCGGGCGAAGGCGAGCGGGACTGTCGCGATTATTGCCTGCAAGATTGATGAGGAGGCGCTGTCGACAGGGGCCACTTTATCGGCTGTGCGTAAAGCTGCGGGCGGGTAGCCAATTTTCGCCGAAAATTGGACGCGTGGTTAGACCGTTTTCCAGCTGGCAGAGGTGTTCTCTTGCCAGTTGGCGCGGTGCAAAAGTGGCGTGTCGTCGTCTTTGGCGGCATAGCCGAGGCAAAGGTAGCCCGTCAGCGACCACGTGCCTGGCACGCCCATGATAGTGCGGATGTTGTCGGGGTTTAGTATCGAGACCCACCCAAGACCGATGTTTTCCGCGCGCGCCGCAATCCAAAGCGTGTGGATGGCCGCGACGGTGGAATAGTTGAGCATCTCTGGCATGGTTTGACGCCCCAATCCGTGGCCCTCGGCGGGTGTGTGGTCGGTGAAGACTGCAAGATGCACGGGCGCGTCATGCAGGCCAGCGAGTTTTAGCGCCATGTAGTCGACCTTTTTGGTGCCTTTGTATTTGGTTGCTGCCTTGGCGTTCTCGACCTCAAAGTCGGCTATCACTTGCGCACGCAGATCAGAGCTTTCGACGTTCAGTATACGCCAAGGCCGCGCGTTGCCGACGGAGGGCGCGAGGTCCATGACGTGGCTAAGACGGCGCAGGATTTCGGGTTCAATCGGGTCGGTCTTAAAGTGTCGCACATCGCGCCGCC
>Ga0208310_1000298_pt1 | contig 11922 bp, 10 predicted proteins | sample Colrivmet1557A02_FD_187675 | JGI IMG/M metagenome (GOLD analysis project Ga0208310, IMG submission 187675) | Estuarine microbial communities from the Columbia River estuary - metaG 1557A-02 (SPAdes) (version 2) | ecosystem: Environmental > Aquatic > Marine > Intertidal zone > Estuary | place... | reverse complement strand
GCACCATGTTTTTGTTGGCGGTAATATCTGCCGCAACTAGAACATTTTCTGCTTCTTTACCTGTAATGTTTTTATTGCGCAAATCAATTAACATCATATGGTTGTCTGTCCCCCCTGAAATCAGGTGATAATCTCTTTTGACAAATGCATGAGCTAGGGCTTGGGCATTTTTTTGTACCTGAATGGCGTAATGCAAAAACTCATCGGTCAAGCATTGACCAAAAGCTACGGCTTTAGCTGCTATAATGTGTTCCAATGGGCCACCTTGATTACCGGGAAAGACTGCAAGATCAAGTAAAGTGGACATCATACGTATTTCCCCTTTAGGGCCTTTAAGTCCCATAGGGTTCTCAAAATCTTGACCCATAAGGATTAATCCACCTCTGGGGCCTCTCAACGTTTTGTGTGTCGTGGTGGTCACTATATGACAATGAGGAATTGGATCGTTGAGCAATCCTTTAGCGATCAAACCTGCTGGATGCGATATATCCGCCAAAAGCAATGCCCCTACACGGTCTGCAATAGCTCTAAATCGAGCAAAATCCATATCTCTTGAATACGCAGAAGCACCTGCGATAATCATTTTTGGTTTTTCAGCTAGAGCAATTTCCTCAATCTTATCGTAGTTCAAACGACCCGTCTCTTGCTCTACGCCATAGAATACAGGTCGGTAAAGTCTCCCAGAAAAATTAACTGGAGATCCATGAGTTAAGTGTCCTCCGTGTGAAAGATCAAATCCTAAAATGGTATCTCCCGGTGTAAGACATGCGTGGTATACCGAGGCATTGGCTTGGGAACCAGAGTGAGGTTGAACATTGGCATAGGCGGCACCAAAAAGAGCTTTGGCGCGATCAATGGCAATTTGCTCGACTTGGTCTACTACTTGACAGCCTCCGTAGTATCTCTTCCCAGGGTAACCTTCCGCATATTTGTTGGTCAATACGGAACCTGCAGCCTCCATCACTTCTGGAGAGGTGAAGTTTTCCGAAGCAATAAGCTCTATGCCCTCGCGTTGTCTGTGTTCTTCGTCTTGAATCAGGTCAAAAATGATGTGGTCTCTTTCCATGGGATTATTTTATGGCTGTAAAATTAAGTACTTGGGCTGATAAAACGTCCATAGGACGAGTCAAATATGTAGTGAGTTATCAAACGACAATCAACACCTAGGCAGACCACGAATGGTCTAATATACTGTAGTGAGCCTCGTGTAGCGAACACCTACCCTGTTCTATCTTTAAGAATTGAGGTGATTGATGTACGACACCAAATCGAGTAGCAATTTCATTGGAAATGGCTCTATTTTCAATTAAATGCAACAAAAAATAAGTTCCTGGGCCGCGTTGGGTTGTTAAACGTTGGGTTATATCCTTGAGAACCATTTTGGACACACCACAACTTGTGGAATGTTTAAAGACATAGATGGGGTGTTCTTGTTCCGTGTTCCATGCATCCATCTGTTCCATCGAAGTCAAGGGGATCCAAAAATTTTCCGGAACATCGCTGGCCTGTGATTGGGGTTGAGCTGACTTTTTGTCGGTTGCAAACCATTTTTTTAACAAACTCATACTAAATGACTTAAAAGAGAATAATGCCTAAATGTCTTATATCCAATGGCTTAGTTAGACAAAATGTCCGATTTGTAACCGTGGACCTAATGTTGCACTAATGAGTACAAAGATACATAAACATCTACGAGCTATGCAATTGAATCAATACACCATAAAGGCACAAGAGATCATTGAATCTGCACAAATGATCGCGCAGCAATCCGGACACGCTACCGTGGAACCTGTACATGTACTGTCCTCACTTATCGAGGGTGATGAACACGCCGTCATCTACTTACTTAAAAAAGTAGGAGGAAATGTAGATCAACTAAAAAACCAGGCCAATCTTGCCCTGACCAGCCTGCCCAAAGTCACGGGAGGAAACCTTCAATGGAGTCGAACGGCTATTGATGTGTTGCAAAAAGGAACTGCATGGGCCAAAAAACTAGGAGACGAATTCACCACGGTAGAACATCTTTTGCTCGCGCTGTTGGACGGTAGTCACAGAGCAGCGAGTATTCTGAAAGATCAAGGGATTAACGAGAAAGACCTCACCAAAGCGGTTAAAGAACTGCGCAAAGGAGAGCCTGTGAAATCAAAGGATGCTGAATCGCATTACCAATCACTCGAAAAATATGCTAAAAACCTTAATGAGGCGGCAGACAAAGGATTATTGGACCCTGTGATTGGCCGGGATGAAGAAATACGTCGAGTACTTCAAATTCTGTCCAGACGAACCAAAAATAACCCGATGCTTATCGGATCACCAGGGGTTGGTAAAACGGCCATCGCTGAAGGGTTAGCCCACCGAATTGTGACTGGAGATGTGCCGGAAAACTTAAAAGACAAAGTCATTTATTCCTTGGATATGGGTGCACTTATCGCAGGAGCTAAATACAAAGGTGAATTTGAAGAGCGTTTAAAATCAGTCGTCAAAGAAGTGATCGGCGCTGAGGGAGATATCGTCTTGTTTATCGATGAAATTCACACCCTTGTAGGGGCCGGAGGTGGCGAGGGTGCTATGGATGCAGCTAATATCTTGAAGCCTGCACTGGCTAGGGGTGAATTACGCGCTATTGGGGCTACTACGCTGGATGAGTATCAAAAATACTTTGAAAAGGACAAAGCGTTAGAGCGAAGATTTCAAAAAGTTATGGTTGATGAACCAGATACAGAGAGCGCCATATCAATTTTGCGGGGTATCAAAGAAAAATATGAAGCCCACCACAAAGTGCAAATCAAAGATGAAGCAGTAATTGCTTCTGTCTTGCTATCCCAAAGGTACATCAGCGATCGTTTTTTACCCGACAAAGCCATTGACTTGATGGATGAAGCAGCCTCCAAGTTGAGGATGGAGATGAATTCTAAGCCTGAGGAACTGGACCAATTAGATCGTAAGGTAATGCAGTTGGAGATAGAACTAGCCGCCATAACCCGAGAGAATGACCAGGTTAAACTCAAATCTTTACACAGTGAACTGGCTAACGTCAAAGAAACCCGTCAAGCCTTATGGGCCCGATGGGATGCGGAAAAAACTGCTGTTGATCAACTGCAGAAGACCAAAGAATTGATAGAACAATTAAAACTCGCCGCAGAGCGTGCAGAGCGAAATGGAGACTATGCATTAGTAGCTGAAATACGCTATGGAAAAATCAAAGAAGCTCAAGAGCAACTAGACCTGCTTCAAAAAGCATTGGATGCGCAACAAAATCAAGGAACGTTGATCAAAGAAATCGTTACCTATGAGGATATTGCCGAAGTAGTTGCCAAATGGACCGGTATACCGGTAACCAAAATGATGCAGTCCGATATGGAAAAGCTATTGGGTCTTGAGGAGGTATTGCACAAGAGAGTCATCGGACAAGAGGAAGCTATTCAAGCTGTATCCGATGCGATTAGAAGGTCACGTGCAGGTTTACAAGACCAAAAAAAGCCCATAGGTTCTTTCTTGTTTTTGGGTACTACCGGTGTGGGAAAAACCGAATTGGCCAAAACGCTAGCTGATTATCTTTTCGACGACGAAACGGCCATGACCCGCATTGACATGAGTGAGTATCAAGAAAAACATGCCGTCAGCCGATTGGTTGGGGCGCCTCCTGGCTATGTCGGATATGAAGAGGGTGGTCAACTAACAGAAGCCGTACGCAGAAAACCATACTCCGTGGTGTTGCTTGACGAAATTGAAAAAGCACACCCCGACACCTTCAATATTCTGTTACAGGTCCTCGATGAAGGTCGACTAACCGATAATAAAGGTAGAGTAGCCGACTTTAAAAATTGCATCATCGTGATGACTAGCAACATGGGAGGGCATTTGATCACCGAGGCATTTGCTGAACAAAATGATGTAGAAAAGGCGGCCGAACAAGCCCAGGAAAAAGTACTCGCTTTGTTAAAACAAAGTGTCCGTCCTGAATTTTTAAACAGGATTGACGATATAATTCTATTTCATCCACTGAACCATCAGCACGTTAGAGAGATCGTTACCCTACAAATCAAACAACTGCAAAAAATGTTGTCTGAGCAAGAAATCACCATTGATGCAACCCCTGAGGCAATTGATTTGTTAGCTGAACTAGGATTTGATCCACAGTACGGGGCCCGACCCATCAAGCGAATGATTCAGAAGAGAATTCTCAATAACCTGTCCAAAGAACTGCTGAGAGGAACGATCAAACGAGATAGTATTGTACTGATTGACGCCTTTGAAGAAGAGTTAGTGTTCAGAAATCAGGAACCCTTATTGTAGGTAAACTTGAGTGGCTGGCCCTAAAACTGCCAGCCATTCATTTTTTTTGAGCCAACATGGGAACAAAGGCAAATTGCCCATGAGTTTCACGCTCAAAACTCTTTTCATCTACTCGGGTAAGCACCGTCATTTCCTGCGTTCCCTTTCCTACCGGAATCACCAACTTACCTCCAATGGCTAGCTGCGCCATCAATGCTTTGGGCACATCAGGTGCTCCTGCGGTAACAATAATGCCTTGATAAGGAGCTGCATCGGGATATCCCAAAAAACCATCACCAAAAATTATTTTTTTAGGAGCTAATCGCATTTTAGGTAAAATAAGCTGAGCTTTTTTAAAGAGTATCGACTGCCTTTCTATGCTGTACACCTGAAGTTTCATGTGCACCAAAACCGCCGTTTGGTACCCACTACCCGTCCCTATTTCTAGGACCTTATCGCCAGGTGACAGCCCCATTAACTGAGTTTGTAAGGCTACCGTATACGGGTGAGAAATAGTTTGATCACAACCGATTGGGAACGCCTTGTCTTGATACGCGTGTTCTTCAAAAGAACTATCTAAAAAGAAATGCCTAGGCACTTGTTCCATGGCCAACAATACGCGTTTATCGACGATTCCTTTTTCAGCCAGTGTTTGGGCGAGTAATCTCCTTTTTCCTTGATGTTTGTGGGTATCGTGCATCAGTGTCTTATAGAAGCTTTTTTTACGCGATCCAATTGTTTTTTGTTGTCTCTATCTTTAATCGTCTCGCGTTTATCGTAGAGTTTCTTTCCTTTAGCTAAACTGATGTTGAGCTTGGCAAATCCCCGATCATTGATAAAAAGTCTGGTAGGGACGACTGTATTTCCGGAAATCTTGACCGCCTGACGTATTTTTTTAAGTTCCCTTTTGTTGAGCAGCAGCTTTCTACTAGCCTTAGGTAAGTGATTATAGTGTGATCCATGGGCGTATTCCTCAATGGTCATATTGACCACAAATAACTCCGATGAATCGTTGAATTCACAAAACGATTCGGCAATAGAGGCTTTTCCCTGTCTCAGGGATTTAATTTCTGTTCCTGACAATACAATACCCGCCGTAAAACCATCGAGTAATTCGTAGTTGAACCGGGCTTTTTTGTTTTGTATGTCTATGCGGTTTTTCATTGGCCCACAAAAATAGCACAAAAAAAAGGACGGACTCTCCAGGTCAGGTGGAATGTGTATTTTTGAAAAAAATAGTTTTATGAAGTTGCGTATTGGTGTATTAGGTGCGGGTCATTTGGGTAAAATTCACCTCAGATTGGCTGAATCCTCCCCGCTCTACGATTTAGTGGGTTTTTATGATCCAAACCAAGAAAACGCGGCCTTGCTCAGTCAAGAGATGGGCTACAAACATTTTGCACACTTAGCGGAATTGATTGAGGCTGTTGATGTGGTAGATATCGTCACCCCCACCCTAGCGCACTTTGAAGTAGCCAAGCAGGCGATTACCCAAGGCAAACACGTGTTTATTGAAAAACCAATCACCCACACACTAGAGCAAGCACATGAACTGATCGAACTCGCCAATACCTACGGAGTACTGGGACAGGTGGGACATGTTGAGCGATTTAATCCGGCTTTCAAAGCCGCTTTGAGCGCTTTGGACCAACCTATGTTTATTGAAACACACCGATTGGCCGAATTTAATCCAAGAGGCACCGATGTACCGGTGGTATTGGATTTGATGATCCATGACATCGATATTATATTATCCGTTGTTCAATCACCTCTGGTCGAGGTTAGGGCGAGTGGTGTACGGGTACTCAGTCAATCACCGGATATTGCCAACGCGCGATTAGTTTTTGAAAACGGTTGTGTAGCTAACTTAACAGCGAGTAGAATCTCCATGAAAAACATGCGTAAATCGCGTTTCTTTCAAAAGGATGCCTATGTTTCGGTTGATTTTCTAGAGAAGAAAACCGAGGTAGTCAAAATGAAAGATGCTCCTGAGCAGCCTGGACCGTTTGATATGATCTTGGTCAATGCTGAGGGGGCATCCAAGCAAATATATTTTGAACACCCCACTCCTGAAGCCAACAACGCCATTCAGGATGAATTGGAAACATTTGCCCAGGCTATTATCTTGGGCCAAAAACCCATAGTTGACCTTGTAGACGGGGCCAACGCACTGGATGTCGCTCTTCAAATTATTCAAGCCTACGAAAAATAATATGTCCCTAACTGAACGTTTACTTCGCATCAAAGATTCACTTCCCCAACACGTTACCTTGGTGGCTGTGTCAAAAACAAAACCCGTTGAAGATTTGATGGTTGCTTATCGAGCAGGGCAACGTGTTTTTGGCGAAAATAAAGCGCAAGAGATGACGGCCAAGTGGTCGGAGATGCCCAAAGATATTCAGTGGCACATGATCGGTCATTTGCAAAGCAATAAAGTCAAATACATCGCCCCTTATGTGGCATTGATCCACGGGGTAGATCGGCCCGAACTGCTCGATGAGATTGAAAAACAGGCCAAAAAGAACCATCGGGTTATCGACTGTTTGTTGCAAGTCCATATCGCTCAAGAATCGACAAAATTTGGATGGGATCCTGAAGAGTTAGCTTTGTGGGCAACAGCAAAACAATTGGACGCCTACAGCCATGTGCGCATCAAAGGATTGATGGGTATGGCGACATTCACCTCGGATGAGCCACAGATAATCCAAGAATTCACCTCCCTGAAATTCGTATACGACCAGCTGAGCAAAGTACACTCACATTGGGATACACTTTCCATGGGGATGAGTCAAGATTATGCCTCGGCTATTTCCTGTGGCAGTACTATGGTACGCATAGGAAGCTCCATTTTTGGCGATCGAAATTACTAGCCTATGTATGCGATTATTGATCTTGAAACGACAGGAGGTAAATACAACCAAGAAGGAATTACTGAAGTGGCCATCTATAAATTTGATGGTTTACAAGTAGTTGATCAACTGATCAGTCTGGTAAACCCCGAAGCACCTATACAGCCTTTTGTTGAAAAACTAACAGGCATCAGTGATTCGATGGTGCGTACTGCCCCAAAATTTCACGAATTAGCCAAGAGAATCATTGAAATCACCGAAGGTTGTGTCTTGGTAGCTCACAACGCACAATTTGACTATCGAATTTTAAAGTTGTGCTACAACCGATTGGGTTATACCTATGAACGCAAAACAGTTTGTACCGTTGATTTAGCCAAAAAATTGATTCCAGACCAGGAGTCTTATTCACTGGGGAAACTGGTTAAATCACTGGGAATACCCATCCATGACAGACATAGAGCTAGCGGTGATGCCTTGGCTACCTTAAAATTATTTCAAGTGCTGCTAGAAAAAGATTTGGAAAAAGGTTTGTTTCACACCATGACCAAAGGCCCGGAACAAAGTCTGGTCTCTGACAAACAATGGACCTGGATACAACAAATACCCGATTCTCATGGGGTGGTTGTACTTTTGAGTAAAGATGAAAAAGCGGTATATCTTTTTTCAGACAAAAACATGTACAAGGCTACCTATCAACTTTTCTTGTCTAGTGACGATCACCACAAGCGTGTGCTCAAAGAAACAAAAAACATTGAGGCATTTCCTTCTGGAAACTCACTGATGACCCAGATATTGCATCATGTCTACCTCAAGACCCTCAAGCCAAAATACAACCGAAAAAAAAAATTGTTGAGCAACTCATCGCTCATTGAGGCCTATCAATCAATGCACGGTGTTTGGATCGCACCAGGTCGAACCATCGGCGAACGAGCGGGTATTTACATGAAAAATGGGATGGTGTGCGGTTATGCCTATTTTGATCTTAATTATCAATTAAATAACCCCCAGATTTTTGAACAGTTGTTAACGCCTATCTTCCCTGATCCAGCCTACCTGGTTTGGATCGAAGCGGAAAGACCTCATTTAAAATGGCACGCCTTTGAAAGTTAAGCCGCATAGTAATACGTTAATCACCATTCTAGGTGCCACCGCATCAGGCAAAACGAGTTTGGCTATTTCACTAGCCAATTGGCTTAATGCTCCAATTGTTTCTGCGGATGGTCGGCAGTTTTATCGAGAAATGAGTATTGGGACCGCTGTACCCACTGTTCAAGAACTTTCCTCTGCCCCACATTACCTAATCCAGCATAAAAGCATACACGATCCTTACAGCGTCGGAGACTATGCCAGGGAGGCCAGTGTTCTTTTGGATGAGCTATTCAAAAAAAGTAACCTAGTTATTTTAGTGGGTGGCAGTGGACTGTACATTAAAGCATTAATCCAGGGGCTGGATGAGTTTCCTGAAGTCAACCCAAAAGAAAAGGCCTTTGTGGAAAAATTATGGGCAGAATCAGGAATTGAGGCCTTACAAAATTTACTTTGGGAACTTGATCCCCGTTATGCCCAAGTCGTTGATCTACAAAATCCGATGAGGTTGATAAGAGCACTTTCAGTCTGTTTGTCCAGCAAGCAGCCCTACAGCAGCTTTTTAGGGAAACCTAAGCCGACAAAAAACTTTGAGCATATCGCCATAGGTATGGAAGGACCTAAACCATGGCTGTATCAAAGAATCAATCAACGAGTAGATCAAATGGTCCAGGAAGGACTTTTTGAGGAGGCGTCTAGTTTGTACCCGCACAAGGAATTGAACGCATTAAAAACAGTAGGTTACACCGAGGTATTTGCCTTTATGGATGGGTTGATCAGTCGAGAACAAGCAATCGAAGATATCAAAACAAATACGCGGCGTTACGCCAAAAGACAAGGGACTTGGTTTAGGCGACAATCCGATATTCATTGGATTTCAGCGGAAAACCCCACCATACAGGCAAAGAGCGTGCTTCAAAAACTAGGGATTAATCCTCTTTAACTACCAATCTAAACCCTTCTCCATGAATATTCAACACTGACACGTTGGGGTCTAATTTGAGGTATTTTCTCAATTTGGCAATGTATACATCCATGGACCTTGAAGTGAAATAATTATCATCCCTCCATATCTTTGTCAAGGCCAGCTCCCTGGGCATCAAATCATTCTGATAGAGCGCCAACATGCGCAATAACTCGTTTTCTTTGGGAGACAGCTTAATGGATGGTTCATCCTTGTAGGTTAAAAACCTCAACTTTGCATTCAGGTGAAAGTCCCCTATTTCGAACTCAAACTGATTGCTTTCAGCTAGTGTCGCGGTAGATTTTCTCTGTATAATCGCTTTGAGTTTGACCAATAGCACCTCAGAGTCGAACGGTTTATTCAGATAGTCGTCGGCGCCAGCTTTATACCCTTTGAGCACATCTTCTTTCATGGTTTTTGCCGTTAAAAAAACAATCGGAATGCGGTCGTCTTTCTCGCGAATCTCTTTAGCCAATGTAAAGCCATCTTTGTAGGGCATCATGACGTCGAGAATACACACGTCAAAGGTTTCTTTTTTGAACTTTTCAAAGCCTTCCATACCATTTTTGGCCAAGACTACTTCAAAGTCATTCATCATTAGATAATCCTTAAGAATACTTCCAAAATTTGGATCATCTTCTACGAGTAAAATTTTTTTCATCGTTTCCATAACTGATTAGTTTAAAGGTAATTCTACATGGAAAGTACTGCCTTTCCCTTTTTCACTTTCGGCATAAACCTGCCCTTTGTGTAGTTCAACAATCTTCTTTACATAAGCCAGCCCCAACCCATGACCCTTAATGTTGTGTATATCACCTGTTGGTTCTCTGTAGAATTTCTCAAAGATTTGTTTTAAGACTTGTTTGCTCATACCCGGACCTTGATCCTTAATTGATATTAATAGTTTACCTCCCTTGTTTTGAGTGTATACGTCAATCTTTGGGGATTCGCCGGAGTACTTCACTGCATTTTCTAAAATATTGACTACCACATTGGTCATGTGCATTTCGCTGACAGATACCACTGATGGGTTCGCGGATAAGTGGGTATGGATATATCCTCCGCTGTTATCCAAAATCAAGGAAACAGCTGCAATCGCATCTTCAATGACATCGTGGAAATCAACTTCTTGACGGATCAAGTCCAACTGATTTTTATCTAACTTGGAAATCTGCAAGACATTTTCCACCTGCTCATTCATCCGTTTGTTTTCCTCTTTAATCATTTGGGTGTATCTGGCAAATTTTTCCGCATCACCAGCTATTTTAGGGTTGCGCAATGCCTCTACAGCCAAGTTGATTGTTGCAATCGGAGTCTTGAACTCGTGGGTCATGTTGTTGATGAAATCTGACTTTATTTCCGATAACTTTTTTTGTTTGATCCATTGATAAATGGCACTGACAAACACCAATAAAATCAGTAGACTAAATACCCCAGATAGGACTGCAGTACCCAGTATTGACCTCCATAGAAAAGTGGATTTTTGAGGAAATGTAACGTGAAGACTAAAATCACTATTACCCTCATTGTCCGTAAAAAGAGGCACCTTATACGGATTAACTGAACTGTATTCAAACCCGCTACTTTTAATTTTCGTGGGCAATTGATTGCTGTATACACCAAATTCGTAATCGATATCAATCCCCCTGAGTTCAAAGGCTCGATCTAAAGCCAAAACTAGTTCTTGGACACTGATTCGCTCATGAATAGGCACCAAACGCGCCCTTTCTTTAAGCACATCCTCTAAAATAACGCGATCGTATTCCGTAAGTTTTCCGCTGATGGCCAACTTGGTAATGGGTGTAATGGTTGTGCGTTTTCCGTCAATGCCAAAATCTTCTCTGTAAACCATCTTGGTGCGTTCGCTGACATAGGCGCGGATAAGCGAAGAATCTCTGCCAAATCCATTGTCAAACATCTTGTTGGCGACGCTGTAATCCTGCTCCAATATTTCATGGGCATAAAATGTGGTCTCGTTGGTATTGAGGTCTTTATCAAAAAAGAAGAAATTTTTGTAGTGGGCTTTATCAGGATTTCCCACTGAATCTTTGAGTTTTAAAAACTCTTCGTAATAATCAGAAACCTCTCGTTGCGCAATTTTTTGAGAAGTTTCTATCAGTACATCTGATACAGCATTGTTAAACTGATCTTCTTTTAAAGTGATGGACTGTTTAATCCAGTAGCCCTGAACAGAGATTGCCCCAATCAGCGCCAAAGACATCACAGTGACCAGTACAAAAAAAGATGATTTCTTCATATGTTAACAAAATTAATCAATTTTATATAAATAGTTAATTTTGATCGAATAAATTACACATTTAATAATTAAAATATTAAATATATAATTTTTAAGTTAATTTACTATGAATGTCGTAAACTTTTAACATAATATCAGAAACTTCGTCATTATTCCAGACGACATCGGCATATTTTCTTCGTTGTTCATCAGTCCACTGACTATTAATCCTTTGCATCGCCGTTTCCTTGCCAAGACCTCGAGCCTGTAGACGGGACAACCTCAATGACATAGGAGCTTCAACGACCCATATACTGTCAAATAGAGAGGCCTTACCTCCTTCGAGCAATAAGGCCGACTCAAAAATCACATAGGGCGCCGTTTGATCTTTTACCCAAAAATCAAAAGCCTCATAAACCTTAGGATGTACTAACGAGGCTAATTGTGCGCGCAATTCAGGATTAGAAAATATTTTTGATGCAATCCAATTCCGCTGAAGTTCACCTTCGCTG
>Ga0208310_1000279_pt1 | contig 12473 bp, 5 predicted proteins | sample Colrivmet1557A02_FD_187675 | JGI IMG/M metagenome (GOLD analysis project Ga0208310, IMG submission 187675) | Estuarine microbial communities from the Columbia River estuary - metaG 1557A-02 (SPAdes) (version 2) | ecosystem: Environmental > Aquatic > Marine > Intertidal zone > Estuary | place... | reverse complement strand
CAAGGTGTACTTCCTAGATAATAACGGTAGCGGGACCTATACCCAAAAAGTATTGACCAGCGCTAATGATCCCTACGGGTTGGCCGCTGCCGATCTTGATGGGGATGGCGATATCGATATTGCCGTCGCGGCTGACACCGACAATCAATTCTTATGGTTAGAGAACGACGGTAGTGAAAATTTTACCAAACATGTTGTTGCTAGTGGCGCCAGCTCCGCAAGGAGCGTTGCTATCGCAGACGTCAACGGTGACGGTACTCAGGATATTATCGGCGGAAAATATGGCGGCGGCGCCGCATGGTACGACCTCAATCTACTCACCAGAGGCGTCTCGACCCTTGATTTTGGCAATCTTGGTCTCTCATTGGGTGACCGAGTAACACTCGCCGTTACCGGTGGTACTCAGGTTCAACATTCGGTTGGAGCCGGGGGAATCAGCCAACTGCTCGCCAGTTTGGCATCGGATCTGGCAGCACAGTCCTCGCTCTACAGCGGCGCAACGGTCAACAACAATGTGCTAACGATTAATGGTCTCGCTGATGGCTCTGCTCTGGCCGGTATCACCGTGACCCTCGAATCACCCCCTGCGTCTCTATTGACGGTCAATCTGTTGTCAGCAAGCAGCGCTGCATCTGGTTTAAGTGTGATTGACGAGTCACTCGACAGTATTAGCACCTACCGGGCATCTTTTGGCGCAACCCTCAACAGGCTTGAATATTCGGCTGATAATCTGAGCAATGCGGTGCAGAATACCCGCGCGTCGCGCAGCAGAATAGCGGATGCTGACTACGCGAAAGAGAGCACTCTGTTGGCACGCACGTCTATCATTCAGCAGGCATCCACTGCCATGTTGGCCCAGGCCAATCAACAGGCGCAATGGGTTCTCGAATTGCTCAAATAACACTTGCATCTAAGCGTTGCTAGGATGCCAACATTTGCAACTTTAGCTTGCCAATTTGGTCTCTGATTTGCGCTGCTTCCTCAAACTCCAAGTCTCGCGCGTGTTGATACATTTTTTCTTCTAAGCGCTTGAGCTCTTTTGGCATATTGCTGAGGGTGAGCGGGGCTTCGGTAGATATCGCGTAACTCGCCAAACCCTCGGCTACTTTCTTGCCTCGCTTGTTATTGCCCTGCCCTGCATAGGCGCCTTCCATAATGTCGGCGACGGATTTGATAATGCCTTTGGGTGTAATTCCGTGCTTGGTGTTGTGCTCAATCTGCTTGCTGCGGCGGCGCGCGGTTTCGTCCATTGCACGCTGCATGGAACCGGTGACTTTATCGGCGTAGAGAATGGCTTTGCCGCTGACATGGCGGGCCGATCTGCCGATGGTCTGGATCAACGATTGCTCCGAGCGCAGAAAGCCCTCTTTGTCCGCATCAAAAATCGCTACCAGGGAGACTTCAGGCATATCCAAACCTTCCCGCAATAAGTTGATGCCGACCAGGACATCGAACTCGCCTAAGCGCAGGTCGCGAATGATTTCTACGCGCTCGACGGTATCGATATCCGAATGCAAATAGCGCACGCGCACACCATTTTCGGCCAAATACCCGGTGAGATCTTCGGCCATACGCTTAGTTAGCACGGTAATCAGCACTCGCTCGTTCAGTGCGACACAGCGACTGATTTCAGATAGCACGTCATCGACCTGGGTGAGGGCTGCGCGCATTTCAATAATGGGGTCGAGCAGTCCTGTTGGGCGCACAACCTGCTCGGCAATCTGGCCAGCATTGGCGGCTTCGTAGCGGCTGGGTGTCGCTGACACAAAAATCATTTGCGGTGCCAACCCTTCCCATTCATCAAACCGCAACGGGCGGTTATCAAGGGCTGAGGGCAATCGGAAGCCGTATTCCACCAACGTTTCCTTGCGCGAGCGGTCGCCTTTGTACATCGCGCCAATTTGCGGCACGGTAACGTGGGATTCGTCAATAAGCAGCAGCGCGTCATCCGGCAAGTAATCAAACAGTGTGGGCGGCGGCTCGCCCGGCGGGCGGCCAGAGAGATAGCGCGAGTAGTTTTCGATGCCGTTGCAATAGCCCAGCTCGCGCATCATTTCAATATCGTAGCGCACTCGCTCGCCGAGACGCTGAGCTTCCACCAGCTTGTCCGCCGAGCGCAACTGCTCTAGACGGCCATCTAGCTCGACTTTAATCTTATCGGCAGCCTCAAGCACCATATGGCGCGGCGTGACGTAGTGGGATTTTGGGAACACTGTAAAGCGCGGCACTTTGCGCAACACTTCGCCGGTGAGGGGATCAAAAAGGGTGAGATTTTCAACTTCATCATCAAACAGCTCGATGCGCAGCGCCTCGTAATCGGAGTCTGCAGGATAGACATCGATCACGTCGCCGCGCACACGGTAAGAGGAGCGATCAAAATCGATGTCGTTGCGCTTGTACTGCAGTTCGGCGAGACGTCTGAGGATATCGCGCTGATCAATCTTTTCGCCCCTTGAGAGATGCAGCACCATCTTCAAGTATGACTCTGGGTCACCAAGGCCGTAGATCGACGACACCGTGGCGACCACAATAACATCGCGCCGCTCCATAAGCGCTTTGGTCGCAGAGAGCCGCATCTGTTCAATATGTGAGTTGACGGCCGCGTCTTTCTCAATAAAGGTGTCGGACGACGGCACGTAGGCTTCCGGCTGATAGTAATCGTAGTAGGAGACAAAGTATTCAACGGCGTTGTTCGGGAAAAAACTCTTAAATTCGCCATAGAGCTGGGCTGCGAGGGTTTTATTGTGGGCCATAACAATGGTTGGCCGCTGAACGGCTTCCATGACTTTGGCCATGGTGAATGTCTTACCGGAGCCTGTAACACCCAGCAATGTCTGCGCAGACAAACCATTCCTCAAACCCGCTACCAACGTTTTGATCGCTGCTGGTTGGTCGCCTGCCGGCTCATAGTCGCTGACGACCTGAAGGGGTGGCATCGGTAAAATAGTTGACATGGTTATTCCGTCTTCAAATTGCAGGGTGGCAGATCGACCGTTTTAGTCTCCGCGCAGATCACCTTAAAATAGGCCGCATTCTTACCCTGCAAGTCGCCAATTAGCGCCTGTAAGCCACTTTCAGCAATGATTTCTCGAAACGAATGCTTCTTAATGGAGACATAGGTAATGCCCTTAAATCGAATATCTACCGCTTTCCAGTCGTCTTTATCACCCTGTTTGATGAGAACATCGAGATTGATATCAGGGATAATGGGCGATTCCATCAACACCTGCACCCAACCCATTGCCGCTCCGTCGCTTACCACAATATCGGCAATATCAAATCGCTGCCCTGAATAGTGCTCCAGCCCCTCAAAGGCATAGCGCACGAGGGTGCTATCGACGGCAGCGGTCAGAGCCGACTGCTCGGCTGTGCTGAGGGATTCAAAGTAATTCCGACCTACCAACGCACTGGCGGTTGATGCAGTGTCCCAGCGCGGTCTTAGATAGCGGTCAACTAAAGCATAATAGGCCGCTGGCTCAGTCAGATAGCGCGCCTTGTTGGCACCTAGCTCAGCAGTAATGGCCGTAAACAGTGGCTGAAATTGCTCCATGATGACAGGATTGAGCTGACTGGCAGCACCCTGCTCGGTCTCTTGCGCGAAGCCTTGCGATGACACCGCGCCTAGCGAAAAAACTAGCGCTAACAGGACGTTGTGCGTGTTAGATTTATGCTTCGCTGGTTTTTGCTTCGCAGAGTCAAACGTCGCAGAGTCAAACTTCGCATAGTTAAACATGGTTATACAATGTCACATTCAGTTCCTTAGGGAAAACAACCGCTCGGGTACACCGAGTCTTACGGATTATACAGAGACTGAGATTTTAAGTGCCCGTAAAGTCTAAAAATAGACCTAAAAACACCCTGCGCGTAATAATTTCAGCGAATCGTCGTTGAGCGTTTATAAGTAGCGCAAAGGCCCATTTCCCGCCAACCCTCGACCAGCGCAATTATGCGTCTAGAAATTGTTGACTCTACCCGCGAGGCCGCCTAGAATGCCCGCCTTGTCAAGAAAGACGCGATTCCGCCTTAGCTCAGTTGGTAGAGCAAATGACTGTTAATCATTGGGTCGCTGGTTCGAGCCCAGCAGGCGGAGCCACTTTTATCACTAGCGCAATTGCGGATGCAACGGAAGGCGCGATAGGAGTGGAAAAAATGGACGTACATGTAAGTGTTTTCGACGCAACGGAGTGCAGCCTATGATGCAGTACCTACCTTCTCTCGCGGGTGTAGCGATTGTCAGCTTTATCATTACTCGATCTCTGATTCCCCTTTCTCATATTGCGGGCCTACTCGATCGGCCAGACAGCCGAAAATGCCATATTGGTTCGATCCCCCTGATTGGCGGCATCTCTATTTATCTGTCCGTCCTGTTTTGCGCTGTCGTCTTTTTGAATTTGCCTGAACACTTTATCGGTATAGCTCTGATCTGCGGTCTTGTGACCCTGCTAGGCGCCCTAGACGACCGCTATCCAGTGCATGCCAACTATCGCCTGCTGATGCAAATGCTCGCCGGCATCGCCATTGCCAGTATCAGCCAAGTGTGTCTGCGCGACCTCGGCAATTTGGTCGGGTTTGGCAATATCAGCCTAGGCATCTTCGCCATACCCTTCACCGCCATCACCATCACAGGGCTTTGCAATGCCTACAACATGGTCGACGGCATCGACGGCCTCGCTGGCTCCATGACGCTCGTCTCCCTAGTCGCCCTTCTCTATTTAGCCCTGGGCCGGGCGCCGCACAACGAAGTTGCGCTGCTGGCCTATCTCGCCACTTCAGTCGCGGTGTTTCTGGTGTTTAATTTAACCATCCGACCCTTTGCACATTCGAAGATATTTATGGGCGACGCCGGCAGCACATTCCTAGGCTGCGCGGTTGCAATCGCCATGATTTACTTTTCACAGACCCACGAAAATGTCGTCCGCCCAGCGACAGCCCTCTGGCTAGTAGCCCTGCCTCTGATGGATATGACCAGCACCATGGTGCGCAGAATCAGCAAAGGAAAATCACTCTTCCACGCCGATAGAACCCACCTGCACCATATTCTAATTAGAGGGGGACTCACCCAACGTCAGGCGCTGGTTGCGATTGTTGTTGCTGCGAGTGTTATTGCGAGCGTGGGTATCGTGCTTGAGCGCGTGTGGCCACAAAACGATGCGATTTCTTTCGCGCTGTTTTTAGTGACTTTTTGGATGTATTTCAAATTTGTTTTTAAGCACGCGTTTAGGTTTGCGAAGATCGTGCGGCACCTTCATTTATGACTACATTCGTCTCGACACTAGTTGTCGAGACGAATAACGGCATTGAATTGAGTCACTGGAATACCGGCAGCATCCTGTATAGGAAGCGTTGTCGCTATACTAATATGCAGCGTTCTCGGTACCAATAACGAACCTAACAGACTTCCAGCAACCTTAACACCTTCGTTGAGGGCCGCTAACAATTTTATGTCCAGCGACTTTTGACGCGCCATAACATCAGTTATCAGCCATTAGTCAGTCTGCAATAAACGCGGTGAGTACATATCCTCATTTTATGAGACTAATAATCTCTACCCTGAACAATCAATTCGGTGATTTTCATCCATCCATAAACATTAGCTAGCGTGTTTACCGGCGCAAAGACAGCAAAATAATCACCAGATAGACAGAATTTGTGAGCATTATCATCCCAACTATTTTTTAGTCCACATGAGCCTCTTTGCTCCGAAGATCAAAAACCTGCTACTGGCAGTGATATCACTATCTCGTGCATTGTTGTTTTTTCGTCTGCAGCGAACTTACTATTTTTATAGGTGAACTTAATTTCAGAGTCAAAAAGCTCTGTTTGCAGACCAACGATAAATAAGGGCTCAGTCCCACTTCCCTCAACTGACGTTTTGGCTGAGATTCCAGCCTCTAATCGACCTTTAGCTGTCGCATCTATCTGCCAATCTATTACACCGACCCCAAACTCCAAGATATTTTTCTGATTCACTCTGATAGGGGTGGAAAGTACAAGCTCACTTATCTTGAACCGAGAATCTGCATCAACCTTCAATAGTTGATTGCTAATTTTGCCTTCTAAATCGCCTTCAATATCGTAATCACGGTGGTCTAAATAAAAATTTACGGCTAAAGAGTCAGTGAATTTTAGCTGATTTTTATAACCAACCTGCTTGAAGATACTGGTCGCAGAGCCACTGGCAGTCACGGAGAAAAAACTAGCAGTCTCATCGGGAGAATAACCCATTCCCCCGCCGAGATAAAAAGTACCAAACCTTTCATCTTGATACTTTCCCAATAAGCCCAAGCCTCCTAACTTGTATCGAGCGCTTTTGCCATTAAACAAAAGCGCCTGCTCTGTTTGCGAGAAGTTTAGAACAGCATCAGCCCCCCATTCTCCGGCCTGAACTGGAAGACTCAAAACAAAAACTAAGAGACCGATACGAATCATTCGCCAATCCTAAATTTCACAATCAATTGAGTCAAAGCATTACCATCCTGATCCACAAGGGCTAAGTCAGTTGTCACTACTGCCGTATACTCCCCATTGGTCAATATGTTGGTTGGCAAAATACTATTTACCTTATTTAGCACCTGCATAAAGCGAATATCTAAAGATCTCGGATAATTTACTCCGCCCGTAGTTACCCCTATGACATCTTCATCAAAGTTTTCTATGGTGATTTCAACTACTTGCCCTGAGCTTGTAATAAAGGAGCCCTCTACATCCTGTGCCGGGACAGTAAAGAGCGCGCTAAGACCATCGGCAACCCAATTGAGCGTGAAGGATAACTCAGCATAACGTTCACCAGTATCTTTCACACTATCATTACCAGCATACAACTCTATTGTAACGTTTGCTGAGCCTCGCCCAGACGGTATAACCCTAATAGGTATGCTTGCCATCGGCAGCTTGGCTGAAGAAACGTTCGCTAATAAGTTCGCAATATTGTCACCATCTAATGACTGAGACACCATATCAATAGTCGCGGTGTTACTGGTGATACTGAGCTCTGTAAACAACTCACCATAACCGCTTGCAGGATCAAAATCAGTCACAATTGCTTCAACTCCATCATCCAACACAAAAGAGCTAGAGGGCAATACAGTGACTTTTAGAGTGTCTGGAAGAGCATATCGCTCTGCACTATTCCTAAGGAACAACCAGTCATCAGTCGACACTGTGACTTCTGCATATGTTGATACAGAGGCCGCTAAGTATAAGGTTGCTTGGTTTCTCAGTGAGTTCCAAACCACATCTCTAGCCAATGGAAGCTTTTCATTAGCACTGTCGACCACATATAAATCAGGTAAGGTCGCATACAGGTTTAAGCGGTTTGCAAAACTTACAACAATACGTTTATCCGCATATTGGGATGAGACACCGGATAGTGTGCTGCTGGTAGATTTTCTAACTTGGTTTGCGCTGCCGATAATTTCAGATTCACCCGCTCCATTAAGAACCTCCTCAAAAGCCAAGGCACTGTCACCATCCGATAGAAACGCATCTAATTTACCTTCAGCTTTATAATAACGGTTGTCAGAAGAGTCCTTGAAGTACGCTATCACACGATCGCCAGCGATAATCACATTCTGAACGCCCGGAGGCGCCTGACAGCTCTGATCTGGGCAGACATAATAACTGTCCGGGAAACGTGCCGGACTGTTACGAATATTTTCATAGTCAGTACGAATAGAGGCAAAGTCTACTAGCTCAGCACAGCGCTGAGCCTCTGTCTCCGTATTAAACACACAGAAGCTTGATCTTTCAGCTTCAGGATTGGGGATTTCAATAGAAATTCCCTCTCCATTTTCCTGAAGCAACTCATAACCGTTATTGTACTGGCTTGGGTCATATATGGTCTGATCAATACTGGCCATATTTTGTATTGTCTCGAGGGGCAATACAAACGTACGCTGTTCAGTTTCACCAGCAGCTGTGACTACTTCATAATTGAGGGTAACGTCGGCTGTTTCATCACCCGAGCGAACATAATACCAAAGATCTGGATCACTAAGCTTGATAAAGCTTCCTAGTGTTCCGGGTAGATCAATGTACATCTGCTGCAATAAAGAGTACGAAACACCCTCCACTGAGGCTACCCTATCTTTGGAAAGCATAGAGTATTTTGATGCAATCCAATTGTCCGAAAAGGCTAAGTCGCGATAGCGAATACGTGTTCCCGTACCACTTTCACTGTAAATGTTCGGCCCACTTGAATCTTCCACCCCCAATGAAACGGTTAGATCACGAACAGCGTCAGTCATCTCCAAACCATACACTGATTCTTTTTGCCATAGATTACCGTAAGTATCTATGACGCCATTGCTCACACCTTGAGCAATGGTAAACTGACTACCGTCCCAAGATAAGGCACCATCGGTACCAATAAACCGATCACCATTCTTGATGATTCTAAAATCACTAAACTCAATTTCATCGATTTCGTCGCCACTCAATACGTTAAAAGCCGACATATATGATGTCGTTCCACCGCCACCTTCAGGGTAAACACTAAAGGTCACACCAACATGGTCGTCATCCAACCAAACAATGTTATCAACCTGGCGGGCAAAACCACTTGGTGGCTGTCGAGATGGATCGAAGGAAACAAGGTCTCCATCGAGAGTTAATAACCGTGGACCCGCTGAGGTGTTAACCACCGATGTGCCATCCGCACGAAATGACATGGCTTTCCGCTGATAATCGTCACGCCAAACCAAGCTCTGACTTACCGGCTGGACTTCTGCGTCATCGACCTCTAGTAAACAGGTAAATGTTCTTTCTTTGTCGAGATCAACCCTATACAACTGACACCACTCATCATCCAATCCCTGCTTATCTCGCAGTGAGCCCTGTATAGTGGGACTTGTTAGGTAATACAATTCATTTCCACTTGGGCTAAGAATAGCTTCCGCGGCGAAAAAAGTATCAGTCGTAAGAATAGCATCGCCGACCTCTGAGCCGTCTGCATCCCAGTTGACTAGGTTAGTCTGATTGGAAAGGATGGTACCCTCCCCCTGCGCAATGACCGGGGCGGCGAACCATGACACTACCCGGGCAAGCCAAGAGGTGTCTTGAACTGAGAACCTATTAAAGACTATGGTTTGCTGACCACTTTCACGGAGGCTTTCAGAAATACCTGCGTCTGTAACCGTGTCCAGATCAAAGATAGCGGCACTGCTGTTAGTTGAGTCATTAGGCGCAGCATCGTACATATCGTAGACCCCATCACCATCAGTATCCGTAAAGTTGCGAGAGTCTACTGGATACTCGTCAAAACTGTCGGCAACACCATCACCATCATCATCAGTATCGATATTATTCCCAATGTTGTCACCGTCGGTATCCAACCACTCGCTGGCATCTAAGGGGAAGGCATCATCATCATTATTGAAACCATCATTATCTTTATCAGGATCATTGGCATCAGGCACGCCATCCCCATCTATATCCCGACTAGCGGAAACAAAGCTGACTTGGGGGTCTAGTGGCGCTGCATCATAATAATCCTCGAGACCATCGTTGTCCGAGTCGATGGTTGTACAGCTATTAATTGTAGGGTTTTCAGATGCTAGATAATTGGTTATTTCTTGCGTTCCATCCGGTAACGTTCGAGTCTCCGAGTAAGAACCATCATTTGCCCTAGTGATCGTAACGCTGACATCACCATCCAAATATTTCTTGCTACGATACACGCTATTTGCTTGGGCAAGCCCCTTTTGACAGAATAACTTAGGGAGTGAATCTACGTATGCCACGAGAGCCTTTGGATTAAGATTATCAATATTTGCTTGGTAATCAGTCCAATCAGATAGCTGTTGTTTGGCCACCGTGTAGTCAAAGGTGAACTGCGAGCCCTGAGACTCGTATTCAGAATAACTTTCGCCCCAAAATACATACCGTGTTTGACTTGATGCAGCAAAACTTTCGAATGCACAATCATCAATTGAGTTTGAACTTACGTTGTAGCTTGTGAGGTTAACTAGCTCATAGGACTTTGCATCCTCGGTGTAGGTAATTTGTTCTTGATAATTACAGCTGTAGTCAGAGGCATCACCACCTCGAGATTCAATTTCTTTATTCAGACCAAATGTTAGATCTGGATTAGTGCGACTAGAGCTTCCCGATCGCTCGGATTGATAGATTAAGCGAATATCAGTTTCAAGGTCATCACTGATTTTTTTGAGGTCAACAAAGGTAACGTCACCGTCCTGATAGGCGGTTTCTCGATACCAAGCATTAGGATATAACTCATCACCATCCATGCTACTGAATACAAAGTAATTTACTTCTGCATAATCAGCTTGAGGATATTCCGCCCGCAATTCGGCAGTCTCAGCAAAGCTCTTTTTTAGGCCCTTTACAATCAACTCTGCCTTCGTAGATAGATCTTCATCGTCGTTAGCAATATAATCAGCAAAGATCTTGTTTGCAGGAATATTGTAGTGGCGAACAACATTTGAGATGGACGTGGATAAGGATTCCTGGAATGAAGGTAAAGAAGAGATATTTTCCTTAACTGTTTGACAGGTTAAATCACTACCAACTCCTTCCTTGAGAAGTTTTTCTATTTCATCCCACAGTACAGAAGTAAGTGGTGTGACATTTAGTTGCTCAGATGACTCTACAAATCCAAACGTAGGGGGTAGCACCATACTAAACGCACTTGTCACCGTACCTAAATCTGCATCAACCGCCCCAACAGGCACATCAACACGGACGGGAACGTAGGCGAGGCATTCTTTCTGGCTATCTGTCAACGAAAACTCAAACGAACCCAAATCTGATGAAATGACTTTAGCCTCATTATTATCCTGAATCCCATTGAAGTTAGTATCAAGATAAATGGTTGCTCCTGAGATATAACCATCGATAACCTTTCCGGATAATAGATTTTTACCTGTATTTACAGCGATTGCATCAACGACAATATTGACCAATTCGACAAAGGCCGCGACAGTAATCTCGCCAGAGGCCAGTGAGACAATCTTTGATTGCACATCTTCTTGCACAGCCTTAACGATATCAGCAGCTGAGGCAGAGGTGGGATCGATAGTAACATCAGCAATTACATTATTGACTCTGGCTATAATGGTCGCGATGGCGCTAAGCACATCCGCATCGACAGACCCATCAGTGATCACCTCGTTTACTGAGGCAACAAAAATTGACTGCATTGACTCTGCAGAGGCGAGATCTATGCCCTCCGCAGACTGTGCGACTGCGACAATTTTTGCCGCCACAATCTTAGAAATATCAAATGCTGAGGTACCGGCATCCGCAGAACCCTCTATTACATTGCTGATTGCCTGCATAGCAGTGGCAATCTGTTGGCTGATGCGCTGCACTGCCTGAGCATTTGCATCGCCGCTCTCAGCTGCTGCCCAACCATCTGCGCTGAGCACATCATCAAGTGAAGAGCCAAGACCTAATGAGATCAGAAATGCAGCCCGATCAGCCTCGGATTCAATGCCTACCAGTACAGTGGTTAAAGGCGTAATCGCGACCGGCGCTGAAGCCGATCTAATTTCTGACACTAGTGCAATATTCTCAAACACTTTGCCCGTGTGTGTATCCGTACCCCCAATGGATACAATTGAAGCGGGGAACGTCGCGGGTACTGGAAGCGAGTAGTTACCCCCAGCATCAGTTAAGACAACTGACTCATTGGCATCCTGAATACCGTCGCCATTTAAATCAATATGCACCGATGCACCAGCTACTGGACCGTCTACTACGCGCCCCTCTGTTGCATTGGTAACTGTTATAGCCACCGTGAATGACGCCTCGTTAACAGAGTCAGAAGCGACTATGGTTAGGTTGTAGACATTATCACCCCCCCCATCAGCAGGCGCTTCGAAATCAGGGACTTGAATAAATCTAAGATCACCTCCTGAAGATAGCGTGAATGCCGCGGCATCGGTGCCTTCTAAACTGAGTGTTACGGCAGCATTTTCAGGATCGGAAGCACTATATGCATTGGTAAGCTGCACGCCCTCTAACACCTCAACAGCTTGGTCGCCTGTAACGGTCGGTGCCAAGTTTGTTGCAACGGGCTCAGTGCCACCGCCACCGCCACCGCCACCGCCACAGGCTGCAAGAAAGAGAGTCAGTGAAAAGATGGCAAGAAAGTTTTTCATTTTAAAAATCCAAGATTTATAGTTATGGTCACAAATTAACATTTTTTTATGCGGTAATATATAGCTATATATGCAAACAGAACTAAGCTGCTCGTTCACACACGTAAAAGCGGATTGATGCTTACATTGGGGTATAGGTATGCACACTCGAGACTGTATAAATGTGGCACCTTAATTTAAGCAGGATGCAAATGATTGAGGCGATTGTGGTTGTGACCTGATCGAAGGTAATGTGTTAGGAGAAGGGAAGGAGAGCGCAAGGGAGCCTATGGAAAGGGGCTAGCGACAACTAGCAGTGGCTGTTTTAGTAAACGATAAGCCTATTTATCGCACGCCATGATTTGGAGTTGG
>Ga0208310_1000231_pt1 | contig 14003 bp, 9 predicted proteins | sample Colrivmet1557A02_FD_187675 | JGI IMG/M metagenome (GOLD analysis project Ga0208310, IMG submission 187675) | Estuarine microbial communities from the Columbia River estuary - metaG 1557A-02 (SPAdes) (version 2) | ecosystem: Environmental > Aquatic > Marine > Intertidal zone > Estuary | place... | reverse complement strand
GGGTGATTTGGGATTTCTTTACAAGGCCAACCTATGCTTGGGCACCGCGGCGCGAATTCTGCGCCCCATCAAATACATTGAAGTGACCACCCCGGAAGAACTACTGATGGGAGTTCAGAAAATCCCATGGGAGAAATGGTTCCATCCGGATAAAACCTTTGCCGTGTATGCCTCGGGGAGCCACCCTGCGTTCTCTCATACGGGGTATGCGGCCTTGGTCGTCAAGGATGGCATTGTGGACCGCTTCCGCATCAAAACGGGCAAGCGCCCCTCCGTCGACCGAGAGTTTGCCGACATCCGTATTGAACTGCACCTGAATAAACGCCATTGCACCGTGAGTTTGGACGCTTCCGGGGAATCCCTGCACAAACGCGGTTATCGCCAAGAGATGACCATGGCTCCCATGAGCGAGGTGTTGGCCAATGGACTCCTTCGTCTTACCGGCTACCGAGGCGATCGTGCACTCTATGATCCGATGTGCGGTTCAGGCACCTTGGCCATTGAAGCCGCCATCATTGCCGACCGCCTGCCGGCGGGGATCTACCGCAAATCGTTTGGATTCATGCACTGGTTGGACTACGACAAGGAATTGCATGCCACCATTGAAGCGGCCGCTTTGAAGCGAATTTCGGAATCTTCCATGCCCATTTTTGCGTCGGATATCGATCGACGTGCCTTGGATGTGGCCGAGACCAATGCCGTGGCTGCCCTGGTCGATGAGCGCATCACATGGTCGGTGGAGGCCTTTGAAAACACCCGGCCTCCGGCGGAACGGGGCATGCTGGTCATCAACCCGCCATACGGACGTCGTCTGGAAACCGATGTAGAGGAGACTTTCAGCCGCATCGGAGCGCACCTGCGAGCCCACTACGCCGGATGGACGGCGTGGGTCGTCATTCCGAGCGCGGCGGCGAACAAAGCGATTCAAATGAAGGCGACGCAGCGTATTCCCTTCCAGAATGGAGATTTGGATTGCATGTGGCAACAGTTTGATATTTACGCATCATGAAACATATTGGAGTGCTCACTTCGGGCGGAGATTCCCCCGGTATGAATGCCTGTGTCCGTGCCGTGGTACGCACGGCAACCCTCAACGGCATGGAAGTCACGGGTTTTTACCGGGGCTATGAAGGTTTGATGGAAGACGATGGTGTAGCCTTGACGCGCTACGACGTGCGCAACATTATTCACCGCGGGGGAACGTTCCTGCAAACGGCACGTTCTGCAGAATTCCGCACGCCCGAAGGCCGAGCCAAGGCTGCAGCTCACCTCCGCCAACGGGGAATCGATGGCTTGGTGGTGATTGGTGGAGATGGATCCTTCACGGGAGCCAAAATCCTCTCCGAGGAACATGGTATCGCAGTCATGGGCTGTCCAGGCACCATTGACAACGACCTTTTTGGTACCGATTACACGATTGGCTACCAAACCGCTGTGGACACGGCCGTCGAAGCGGTAGATAAGATTCGCGATACCGCCGCCTCCCACAACCGCTTGTTTTTTGTGGAAGTGATGGGCCGAGATGCTGGATTTATTGCGCTCCGCACGGGCATCGCTGCGGGAGCAGAAGGCGTATTAATTCCCGAAACGCCGACCGATTTGAATCGATTGGTGGCCTACCTCCAGACGGACTTTCAGAAAAAACGCCGAAGCGGGATCATCATCGTCGCCGAAGGGGACGATGGAGGTGGGGCCTACGATGTCGCCCAGAAAGTCCAGGCTCAGTTTCCTGATTGGGAAACGAAGGTCACTGTTCTCGGTCACACGCAACGTGGGGGCAAACCCAATGCCTTTGACCGCATTTTGGCGAGCCGAATGGGCCATGCCGCGGTGCTGGCATTGCATTCCGGCCGCAGCCGTGAGATGGTGGGTGTGCAAGGAAACCAAATTGCCTATGTTCCTTTGGAGCAAGCCATCAAACACCACGCGAGCATTTCGCCCTATTTGCTTGAATTGGTAGACGCCCTTTCCTAAGCGCCGATGTGGGTTGAGGTGATTCTCCCCGTTCCGGTCTACAGCACCTTTACGTATGTATGGGATGCTGCCCATCCGCCCGTTCCTGGAGTGCGCGTCCATGTTGCCTTTGGCCGGCAGCGATGTCTGATGGGGGTGGTGCGCTCTGTCCTCCATGAAGCACCTGCCATGCAGGCCAAACCCATCCTTCGCGCCATTGATACCCACCCGCGAATTCAAACCCAGCAGTTAGCCCTATGGGATTGGATGGCGCATTACTACAATTGTGCCATCGGCGAGGTCATGCAAGCTGCGTTGCCCGCGTTTTTTAAGGTAGATGAGGGGGAGGAGGGTCCATTCACGATTTCAGATGGCTCCTTGGCCCATTGGCGATGGGTTGGGCGCCGAAGTGACGAAGGGCAAATTGCCCATGTATTCGGCCAATTGGGCCGGGCCGTCAAGCAATCCGAAGCCTTGCTTCAATACTTCCAATGTGCCCTCACATGGCCGGAGCGGGCCGATGATTTTTACCCTTGGATCCCCCAAACAGCGCTGCAGGCTAATGGGGTAGATACCGCCCATCTTCGTGCGCTCCAGGAAAAGGGCATCTTGGAGAAAAGCATGCGCTGGGAATCTGAGGAGCATCTTCCGGATGTCGATGCGGCACTGGCAGATTTGTCCCCGGCCCAGCAGGCCGCCCTGGAAGAGGTCCAAGACGCCTGGGCAGAGGGAAAACCCGTCTTGCTTCGCGGAATAACGGGTAGCGGTAAAACGGAAATCTATGTCCATTTGGCGGCGCAAGCCATGGCATTGGGCCAGCACACGTTGATGCTTGTACCTGAAATCGCCCTGACCGCTCAACTCTACCGCCGGCTTGAAAAAGCGGTCGGACCGGGTCGCTTGGCGGTCTACCACAGCCAAGTTTCGGATAGCCAACGTCGGGATATTTGGGAAGCACTCGTCCGACCGGATTCCGCACCCCGTCTCATTTTAGCAGCGCGCTCAGGACTTTTCTTGCCCCTGGAACGCTTGGGTTGCCTGATTGTCGACGAAGAGCATGAAACCAGCTACAAACAGCACGATCCCGCCCCACGTTATCAAGGACGGGATGTAGCCGTTTGGCTCGCTCGGCATTTGGAGGCCGGTTTACTCCTAGGATCAGCTACGCCGAGCCTCGAAAGCTACCAGCATGCCAAGACAGGAAAATACCAGTATGTGCGCTTGGATGAGCGATTTGGGGCCTCGGTGCCTCCCCAGGTGGAGATGCTGTCGCTGGTGAAATACCAGGCCCTCCAGCACATGGAAGGCCCCTTTACGCGGCCGGCCGTCGAGGCGATGGCCCAGTCCCTTGAACAGGGAAAGCAGGCCCTTGTTTTTCAGAATCGCCGCGGATATTCGCCCTTTCTCACCTGCATGGCCTGTGGGTGGACCGAACCCTGTACCGACTGCGATGTGGCTGTGACCTACCACAAGGAATCAAAATCGCTGCGTTGCCATTATTGTGGCCAGTCGCGTACGCCCAGTGCCCAATGCCCAGCGTGCCAAAAGTCAGCCTGGCAATGGCGGGGGCTCGGGACCGAGCGGGTACAGGAAACGGTCGAAGAGCTCTTCCCGCAAGCCCGTGTGCTCCGCATTGATTCGGATAGCACCCGGAAAAAAGCCGCCATGACTCAGTTTGTCGACTGGCTCGAAAAGGGGGAGGTCGATATCGTGGTGGGGACCCAAATGGTGGGCAAGGGCCTCGATATTCAGGGCCTGGATGTGGCGGTCATCCTCCAAGCGGACAACGCTTTGCAGCTGCCCGATTTCCGGGCGCATGAACGCGCGTTTCAACTGTTTACTCAAGTCGCTGGCCGCACAGGACGTCGGGATTCCCCAGGGCACGTTTACATCCAAACAGCGACCCCGGAACATCCGGTTTTGCTCGCTGTGCAGGCAGGAGATTATGAAGCGATGGCCGACCAACTTCTACGGGATCGCCAGGCACACCATTATCCTCCATTTGTACGCATGATACGCCTCGAGATTCGGCATCGACGTGAGTATGTAGCCAGCCAGGCAGCGCATTACCTCGCGGATCAACTCAATCAAACCTTGGGGGGAGGGGTATTGGGGCCCGACGCGCCCGCAGTGGCTCGGGTCAAGAATGTTTACCTCCAGCACCTATGGCTCAAACTTCCTGTGGACCGAGGTTTGCCGACCACCAAAAAACGCCTCCGCCAAACGGTGGACCAATTGGCCTTTCATCCGGACTTTAAGTCGGTCAAGGTGGTGATGGATGTGGATCCGGCCTAGTCTGATCTCCCTCTTTTTCTGTACATTTCCTCTGCATTTTCAATGGACCTCAACCCTAAGCCCATGCGCAACTTTCTCCTTCCTCTGATGGCCGCGGGCCTTCTCTCAGCGTGCACCCCATCCACCTCGACGCATGAAAACACAGAATTGGCCGCTTACTTCGACCATACCGGCCGAGACGATGCCTGGACGGGCGGTGCGCGGCGTATTCCCATAGAAACCCCGCTCGGCACCTTCCATGTTTGGACCAAGCGCGTCGGGAATAATCCGACCCTCAAAGTACTTCTCCTGCACGGGGGTCCCGGTGCGACACACGAATACTTTGAATCGGCCGACAGCTATTTTCCCGGTGCCGGCATCGAATACTATTACTACGACCAGCTCGGTTCGGGAAATAGCGACAACCCCGAGGATACGGCACTCTGGAACATCGAGCGATTTGTGAGTGAGGTCGAGCAGGTGCGGATCGCACTCGGCCTGGATGCCAGCAATTTTGTGCTCATGGGCCATTCATGGGGGGGCATTCTCGCCATGGAGTATGCCTTGGCCCATCAAGAACATCTCAAGGGCTTGATCATTTCCAACATGGTCGCTTCGGCCCCGGAATACAACCGCTATGCCCAGGAGGTCTTGGGTCCCCAATTGCCCCCGGATGTCCTGGCCGAAATCAAAGCGCTGGAAGCCCAAGGGGCCTACACCTCTGAACGCTATCTCGGCTTGATCACCGAGAATTATTACCCGGAGCACGTGCTCCGTCGACCCTTGGATGCATGGCCAGAGCCGGTCAACCGCAGCTTTGCCAAACTGAATTATCCCCTGTATCTCTACATGCAAGGACCGAGCGAATTTGGCATCGTGGGTCAGGCCACCCTCCGAAATTGGGACCGCACGGCGGACCTGCCGCGCATCACGGTGCCCACGTTGGCCGTTGGGGCTGAATTTGACACCATGGATCCCGAAGGGATGCGGGCGATTGCGCAAGGGGTGCAGAACGGCAGTTACCTCTTTTGTCCCGGAGGTGGGCACATGGCGATGTACGATGCTGCCGACACCTACTATCCGGGCATCATTTCTTTCCTAAAAGGACTCTAAGGCTTATTCCCCGTAGATCCCCACATATCGGGTGGGCACACCCGTTTTCGAACTGACTTCGACACCTTTGGCCCCCCGGTACATGCCGGGTGAGTTGAAGGTCATGACGGCATGCCCTTCGGCATCCAAGCCAATAAGGCCACCTTGGCCAGCGTCGGCGTTGAGCACCTCGAAGAGGGTGTAATGCGCAGCTTCTGCCAGGTTTTTTTGGCCCCAAATCATCTGAGCATTCACCTGGTAGGCCACGGCTTCACGAATAAAGTATTCGCCGTGCCCCGTGCAGGAAATAGCGGCCCCAGCATCGTCGGCATAGGTGCCCGCCCCCAGAACGGGAACGTCCCCCACGCGTCCCCAGCGTTTGCCCATCATTCCGCCTGTCGAAGTACCCGCGGCGAGATGGCCTTGGGCATCGCGCACCACGACACCCACCGTCCCGCGTTTATGCTGTTCTGCCCATGCGGCGTACTGCGCATGGCGGCGGTGGGTCAAAAACGTATCGTTGGGCACAAGACCCATGCCTCGCTCCTGCGCAAAGGCTTCGGCTCCAGCACCCACTAAAAACACATGGTCGCTATGCATCATGACTTCATGGGCGAGGGCTGCGGGATGGAGAATATGCTGAAGACCGGCGACGGCTCCAGCGTGCTTGGTTTCCCCGTCCATCACGGACGCGTCCAGTTCGACTTGTCCCTCGGCGGTCACCACGGCTCCGATGCCCGCATTGAATAAACTATCGGATTCAAGCATGCCCAAAACCCGCACGACGACGTCCATACGCGATTCGCCCCGGGCCAAGGCCGCATACCCCGAGTCCAGAACGCGCTCCAGGGAGGTGCGCACAAGTGTCTCCATAGCGGGGGTCATGTTTTCCCGCGTGATGACTCCCGCACCACCATGGATAACGATGGCAGGTCCATCAAATTGAAAATCGGGCTGGTGCGTTGGGCGTTGACTCCACCATTGATAACCGAAAATACCGAGGCCTATCACAAGGTAGACCCACCAAGAGAGACGTGTCTTCATAGACACGAATGTAGGTCCTAAGAGGCCTTGGGAGCGAGGGCTCGCCAAAGGGCTTCCTCGGGAAGGGGTGCGAGGACCTCGATGCGTTCTTGGCTTACGGGATGGATGAAGGAAATGCGGCGCGCGTGCAAGTGAATGCCTCCATCTGGGTTGGACCGCTTGGAACCGTATTTCAAATCGCCCTTGATCGGGTGGCCGATGGCTTGTAGCTGAACCCGAATTTGATGGTGCCGACCGGTTTCGAGATCAATTTCTACCAAGCTATAGCGGTCTCCTTTTTCGAGGATTTGGTAGCGGAGGATGGCTTCTTGGGCATCGGGGCGCTGGGAGACAAAACTTTTTTTGGTCTTGCCGTCGCGCACGAGGTGGTGGACCAAACGTCCGTTCGGCGGATCCACATGCCCCTCTACGATAGCCCAGTAGGTTTTTTGGATATCCCGGCCGGAAAAGACCGCGTTCATGCGAGCCAGGGCCTTGGATGTCTTGGCCAATACGACCAAACCCGAGGTGGGGCGGTCTAGCCGGTGGGGAAGGCCGATGAAGGCTTTGCCGGGCTTGCGAAAGCGGCGCGCAACATCCTCCTCCGCCCAATCTTTCAGACAACGGTCCCCCGTGATGTCCCCTTGAACGAGCATGCCGGCGGGCTTGCTCACAATGAGCAGGTGGTTGTCTTCCCAGAGAATAAGGGGCTCCTGCATCTTAGTAGCTCTCCGAATCGTTGGGGAAATCGCGGCTTTTCACATCCTGCACATAGGATCCAATGGCTGCGGGAATCTGCACGGCTAGATCCAAATACCGGCGGAGGAAGCGGGGAGAGAATTCGGTGTTCATGCCAAGCATATCATGCAGAACAAGCACTTGACCGTCCACATCGCCACCGGCACCAATTCCGATGGTCGGGATTTGGAGGGATTCGCTGACTTGCTTGGCGAGTTGCGCGGGGATTTTTTCCAAAACCAGGGCAAAACAGCCTGCGGCTTCCAGGGCCTTGGCGTCGGCCATCAACTGCGCGGCTTCGGCCTCCTCTTTGGCGCGCACGGCATAGGTGCCAAACTTGTAAATACTCTGCGGGGTCAGGCCCAAATGGCCCATCACAGGGATGCCCGAACCGACAATGCGTTCGATTGTGGACGCCACCTCATGGCCGCCCTCCAGCTTGACGGCATGGCCGCCGGATTCCTTCATAATGCGGATGGACGAGGACAAGGCCTCCTTGGCGTTGCCTTGGTAGGAGCCAAAAGGCAAATCCACCACCACGAGCGCACGGTCCACGGCGCGAATGACGCTGGATGCGTGGTAAATCATGTGGTCCAAGGTGATGGGCAGGGTGGTTTCGTGGCCGGCCATCACATTGGAGGCGGAGTCACCCACCAAAATGACGTCAATCCCCGCCTGGTCCACCAATTTGGCAAGGCTGTAATCGTAGGCGGTGAGCATGGCGATGCGCTCGCCGCGCTGTTTCATTTCGAACAGAGAGTTGGTCGTGACCTTCTTGTATTCCTTTTTTGCCGTAGACATGATTTCGAGGGATTTGGCTCAAAAGTACAACGCAGTTCGGTGGTATCTTTGAACGCTATGGTTGGTAAGAAGCTTTGGATCGCCCTCGCGGCAGTAGCCCTTTGGGCCTCCTGCGACAATACATTGGACGTTACGGCACCCTTTGAAAACGTGCCCATTGTCTACTGTACTCTGAATCCAGATTCGGATACACAGTATGTGCGGGTCGGTCGCGCCTATTTGGGCCAAGAGGGTCCCAATGGGGGCAGCGCTCACCCTGATAGCCTCTACTACCCGAATTTGCTCGCCCGCATCCAGGCCTTCAAGGAAAACGGGCAACTTGCCTGGGACAAGACCTTGGAAGTCACGTACGACACCCCCAAGGACTCCGGCCTATTTACCAGCCAAGGCCACCGATTGTACCGCCTTATCCTCCCTGGGTTCACCTCCAACTCGAACCGCCTGGATTGGGACTACAAGCTGATCCTCCAGAAAGATTCCGCCAGCCCTGTGTTGGCCACCGCGATCACGCCTATGGTGAATTCGGAGTCCTTCACCTTGAAAAAGCCGACGCCCATTGGCATTCAGCGGTTGAACATGACGTCGACCAAGGGCCAAGAGATTGAATGGAACCAAGCTAGGAATGCGCGCGCCTACCAGGGCTACATCGACTTTCTTTATATGGAGATGCCGGAACACCAGCAATCGGATTCTACGCGCCACACGGTGCGCTACCGCTTGCCTTACCAGCTAGGCAGTACACTCAATGGCGGAGCGACCAGCAAAACGACGCTCACCTACCAAGAGTACTACCAGTTCTTGGCGGAATCCTTGCCCATTAAGCCTGGATACATCCGCTTTTTCCGTGGGTTCACGCTGCACTTGACGGCCGGCACGGACGATTTGGCGACCTACATATCCGTCACGCAGCCCTCTAACACCATCCTCCAGGATCCGCCCTTTTATACGAATGTTCAGGGTGGGGCAGGCATTTTTGCGAGCACGGCCAGCTTGGATCGCCCTAATTTGGGCTTGGCAGACCGCTCCTTGGATAGCCTCGTTTTTGGCAAATTGACATGCAGCCTGCGCTTTGCCAAAGCCAGTTTCCTGGATACGCTGACATGTAACTGACATTTTGTCTCGCTTGAGGCTTTGGTACGGGGTTTGACCTTACGAGGCCAAATTCACGAATAACTCAAGCATTCAACATGGGTAAAATCATAGGAATTGACTTAGGCACCACCAACTCGTGTGTGTCCGTCATGGAAGGCAATGAAGCGGTGGTCATCCCCAACGCCGAAGGCAAGCGAACCACCCCATCCGTCATTGGATTTGTGGAGGGCGGAGAGCGCAAAGTCGGAGACCCCGCCAAGCGTCAGTCCATCACCAACCCCAAGAAAACGATATTCTCGGTCAAGCGCTTCATGGGCGAATCGTACAGCAACGTCGCCAAAGAAGTTGGCCGTGTTCCCTACGAAGTCGTCAAGGGCGATAACGACACCCCCCGCGTGGTGATTGATGACCGCCAATACACGCCGCAAGAGCTTTCGGCCATGATCCTTCAGAAAATGAAGAAGACCGCCGAAGATTATTTGGGCACGGATGTAACGGAAGCCGTCATCACGGTTCCCGCCTATTTTAACGATGCACAGCGTCAAGCGACCAAAGAAGCGGGCGAGATCGCAGGTCTTCAGGTGCGACGCATCATCAACGAACCCACGGCAGCCGCCCTGGCTTATGGCATCGACAAGCAGAATCGCGACATGAAAATTGTTGTGTTTGACTGCGGTGGCGGTACCCACGACGTGTCCATCCTGGAGTTGGGCGACGGCGTTTTTGAAGTAAAGTCAACCGACGGCGACACCCACCTTGGTGGCGACGATTTTGATGACCGCATCATCAACTGGTTGGCCGAAGGGTTTGAAAAAGAGGAAGGCATTGACTTGCGCAAAGACGCGATGGCCCTCCAGCGCCTGAAAGAGGCTGCAGAGAAGGCAAAAATTGAGTTGTCAAGCACAACGAGCACCGAAATCAACCTCCCCTATATCACGGCTACAGCAAGCGGTCCCAAGCACATTGTGAAGACCATGTCGCGGGCGGACTTTGAGCGCCTTGTGGCCGACTTAATCGAGCGCACCATTGCTCCCTGTAAGTCTGCGTTGAAAAACGCTGGCCTATCGACGGGCGACATTGACGACGTCATCTTGGTCGGTGGTTCTACCCGAATCCCAGCCATCCAAGACGCCGTGAAGAAGTTCTTCGGCAAGGAGCCCAACAAAGGGGTGAACCCCGACGAGGTAGTGGCCATTGGTGCCGCTATCCAAGGCGGCGTGCTCGCTGGCGACGTGAAGGACGTGCTCTTACTGGACGTGACGCCTTTGTCTTTGGGTATTGAAACCATGGGCAGCGTGATGACCAAGTTGATCGAAGCCAACACGACCATTCCCACGAAGAAGTCTGAAGTATTTTCTACGGCGAGCGACAACCAGCCCAGCGTAGAAATCCACATCTTGCAGGGCGAGCGTCCCATGGCCAAAGACAACAAGACCATCGGGCGCTTCCACTTGGACGGCATTCCCCCCGCCCCCCGCGGTACTCCTCAGATTGAGGTCACCTTTGACATCGACGCCAACGGCATCCTGAACGTAAGCGCCAAGGATAAGGCCACCGGCAAAGAGCAGAAAATCCGCATCGAGGCCTCTTCCGGCTTGAGCCAAGAGGAAATCGAGAAGATGAAGAAGGAGGCCGAGGCCAATGCCGACGCGGACAAGGCTACGAAAGAGCGCGTTGACAAGCTCAATGCAGCGGATCAGATGATTTTCCAAACGGAGAAGCAACTTGGCGAGTTTGGCGACAAACTCGGTGATAAGAAGGGCGCGATTGAGGAATCCTTGGAGAACCTCAAGAAGGCCCATGCCTCTCAAGAAATCACGGCAATCGATGCAGCCATGGAGCAGATCAATGAAGCCTGGAAAAATGCTTCAGAGGAGATGTACAAGGCACAGCAAGAAGCCGGGGACGGCGGTCAGCCTGGACCAGATGCTTCGGCAGGTGGTGGTGCAGACGACGTGACCGACGTAGAATTTGAAGAAGTGAAGTAAGTGCCCCCCGGCATACTTTCAGAAACGTGAAGCGCGGCCCTGCGGGGCCGCGTTTTTTGATTTTTTACTCAAAATGTTGTAATTTGTAATTTCGTTAAGGGCCTTCTTAAATAACAGGATCAACTCGGAACGAAAAACTCATGTTCGATGCCGTCATATTTTGGTCTTAATGTTAGCCAATCGCCACAAAATATTTGGTCCATAACGGTCATTTACTTTTTGGTTTGCTGTTCGGTTGTTCGTGGTCAAACGGCAACTCCACCCAATGGTGATGGGACCTCGGCTCTTCCCTACTTAATAACCAATCTGAGTGAATTATATTGGATTAGCTCGAATAATAATGTCTCTGTTGGATTTAATACGAAATATTTTAAACTGGTCAATGATATAGATGCCTCGGCAACGAGTGACCCTGCCCAATGGCCAAATGGTTGGATTGCCATTGGAAATTCGAGCGCCAACGCGTTCAAAGGAAATTTTGATGGGAATGGGAAATCCATAAACGGTCTTCACATTGTATGTGGGACGGCAGAGGCGGGATTATTTGGATACCTCAGCGGTGCGGTGCTTAACAATTTTACTTTGAACGTTAAAATAAAACTTTCGAGTTCTTCGTCTCAATTTGAATCGGGAGCATTAGCTGGTACAGTTACGGGTGGATGCTCCTTCACAGATGTGCATGTCCGAGTGACACATTCATTAAACCCCGTAATCTTGAGCCCTCCTACGTATCAACTAGGTTCTAGTTGGTCTATGGTAGGTGGATTTGTTGGCAGAAGTGATGGGACTACTTCTGCCACCAATAATTTTACTCGCTGCAGTGTGGTAGCAGACACATTGTACACGCGATGCTATAGGTCTGGTGGATTCGTCGGATCAACCAAAAATTCACAATTCAGTCAGTGCTATGCGGATGTGAGAATTTTTGATGTGGAAACGTATACTGCGACCACTGTGAGCAGCAACTATGTGAAAAACACTCAGTGGTTAGTTGGTGGCTTTGCTGGATATGTTGAAACCGGTGGTTCGTTTGAAGATTGCTATGTCGTTGGAGAAATTAATGGATGGCATGGCATACATGGGTTTGCAGGTACTATGGCTAATTTAGGTACCTACGCTACCCGTTGTTTCATGGGTGCGAAGATCAAACTTTGGTCATGGGACTTATCGCGAACGACCTTTAATACATCGAGTGCCCTCTATTTGGGCATTTTCCAGGTTGGTGGAAGAGGATCTGTCGTGGATTGCATTGCTGACCAGTATGCCCAAGTTCAAGCTGTGCACGCTAATTTTTACTCCGGTCAGTCCGTAACCACGATGACTACCAGTTCAACTTTGGGGACTCAGCAGGCCATTTATCAAACGAAGAATTTCGTATTTCCTACTGTCTGGAGTTGGGATGGACTTACGAATAACGGATATCCCTTTCTGACGAGTAATTCACCTACTACGATTGCGTCGAATATTAGCACACCTGCTACTTCTTACACATTACCGCCTAGTCAAACAATACAAGTTCTTCCTGGGGTAAAAATAGAAGTTGGGACATTGAATTTGAATGGGAGTAATTTGGTTCTTAACGCGAACTCGAGTTCATATAGTCAACTAAAATTCTCCAGTTTAAGCGGGAGCGGCGGAATTGTTCAAGAGAATTACATTTCTTCGGGCGCACACATGATTTCCTCCTCGGTGGCATCTGGGTTTACGAATTCTTCCGGAGATGAATCAAAACTTTATTCATACAATGCCGCGACCGGTGCATGGAATTCCATTGGGTCAAGCATAGGAACACCTGGTATGGGATATTTTGCAAATGTCGATCCCAGTAATAACCCTTTCATTTCTGCCGCGGGCACCTCTAATGTTTCAGGCACACCGAATACATCAAATACATGGACTATAAGTAATGCGTTAAATACCGCGCCATCGAGTAGCAACACTTCTAGTAGCGGCTGGAATTTATTGGGTAACCCTTATACCTGTGGGCTAGATTTCTCGAATGTCTACTCCAATAATAGTTCTCTCATCGAGAATTCCTTTTACATATGGGACGCTACTGCTGGCGGCGGGGCTGGTGGCTATTTGTACTACAGTGGTGGAGGGTTGTCTTCTGCGATTATTCCTCCTATGCAAGCTTTTTGGGTTCAAGCGAAGACAAGCCAATCAGGAAGTATTACGACTACAATGAGCGCAGATGGAACAGTGGCATCATCACCGACGTACTATAAAACGCGCCCGGACAACCTGGTTTTGCATGCCGCATTGTTGGGTGATACCCTGATTTCGGATCGAATGTGGGTGGCCCATGTTTCGGGAACCACCTCCTCGTTTGATGGGGCCTATGATGCCTGGAAAATGACCAACGGGCCCTTAATGCCCAATATTTACAGCTATGTAGATGCCGAAGGAATAGCGATTAACGCCCTGGATTTAAATGGAAACCAAATTATTCCTGTGGGCTTTGACTATGTGGATGTGGGAGCCAAGTTCCGCATCACGTTGGAGCAAGTGACCAATGGGCAGGTATATCAAGTCTATCTCGAGGATAAAGCCCTTCAGCAGTTTCATGATTTGAATCAAGGCGACTATCCGTTCACCCACCAAGTATGGACCCAAGAGGAACCTCGTTTTGCCCTTCATGTCAGCCAATCGACCCTAGGGACGGAGGAATCCGATGCCTCACCCACCTCACTTGTGATATACCAGGACGGGGCTCGTTTGATGGTGCACTGGTACGATTCCGATCAGGTCAACTACAGATTGGTGACAGTGGACGGAAAGGAAGTATCCAAAGGAGCCATTGAATCAGGCTTGCAATCTTTGGATGCCCCAGAAGTTTCGGGGGTGTACATCCTTGAATTAGCGCATCCTCATGGCATTGAGCGTCAAAAGTTTCTTGTAACCTATTAAGCCCGAAAACTTGAAAGCACTATACATGAGTCTTTTCATCTTTTTTGGGTTCACCATGGTGGCGCAATCGGGCGAAGACATGAATCCCTTTGACCAAACATTTCAAGGGATGTTCAACTATGAGGAGCCTTG
>Ga0208310_1000169_pt1 | contig 16390 bp, 9 predicted proteins | sample Colrivmet1557A02_FD_187675 | JGI IMG/M metagenome (GOLD analysis project Ga0208310, IMG submission 187675) | Estuarine microbial communities from the Columbia River estuary - metaG 1557A-02 (SPAdes) (version 2) | ecosystem: Environmental > Aquatic > Marine > Intertidal zone > Estuary | place... | reverse complement strand
CCCATTTCATAAATGAGATCATTGTTTTGAATACCTCCAAGACCAAGCTGATAAGGATAAGAAATAGTGTTTGCTAGTCTCATTGCCAAACCCCACTCCCCGTCTATAGCAATCATAAGTTTGGTTTTAGACATTGCTTGAAACCTATTGGTCATCATCACCTCCTCGGTTGGGTCGCCTTTAAAAAAAATAATACCTCCAACGTGATGCTGTTGCACCATCCGCTCAACCTCGGCAATATGCGCTCGACCATATGTTGGTCGACACTCTATCATAAAAAGCTGTCCCAATCTTTCATCCTCCGACATAGAATCGAAAGTTTGCTGTGCCCAGGTATTTGTTTGTTTTTTAAGGTTAACTTGACCCTTTCTGGGGGGGGCAAATAGCTGATAAAATGAACAAATTAAGAAAAGTATTGTGGTGTATTTCAGCCATTTTATCATAAGAACCGTTTTGTTGGATTTAAAGTTACAAATTAGATTCTAAATGCCTGAAAATGAGCAAAAGACTAACCCTTACTTATAAACGTAAGTGTTTGGTAAATAGTACAATTGGTTTTTAGGCTAACTGGGGATTCCCAAGTTTTCTTAGAAAAGTAACATGCGAAGCTAACGCCTCTCTAAATGTTAAAAATTCTTGGTAGTTCACACCATGTTTACGTGCAGTTTCCTTAACTATTTCATATAATTTAGGATAGTGAGCATGCGATATATTTGGGAACAAGTGATGAATTACTTGAAAATTTAAACCCCCACAATACCACGTAAGCACTTTATTTTTTACAGCAAAATCAAAAGTATTTTTTATTTGGTGTACCGTCCACTCATCATCTGTAGTACCACTAAATTTATCGTGGTTAGATAAATCAAATTTATCGACAACATGCGCTAAAGAAAAAATAACCGCTAATATCCATCCTGCTGTAAATTCTACAGTTAGCAACCCGATTAGGGCTTGCCACAAGGGCAAGTCAAGAAATACTATAGGCAATACAATCATGTACGTAAGGTACATGATTTTAAAAAGTATGATTGTTCCAAACTCCCTCAAAACCTCTTTGCCTTGCGCTTTATTTAGACCTCGTTTACGGTATTCTTTGTATTTTGTAAAATCTGCAAAGAACCATCCCAAAGTAAGGAACCCATAAAATAACGCCCAATAAATATGTTGAAATTTATGCAATTTTTTACGTGGTGCATCTTTGGTGAAACGGAAAAGCCCTTTTCCATCTACATCTTCATCATGTTCATAAATGTTCGTGTATGTGTGGTGAAGCTTATTGTGTTGATTTATCCAGTTGCTACTGCTTACGCCCAACATATCTGCAGTCATACCAAATATCTTGTTTACTGTTTTATTTTTACTCCATGATCCATGATTGGCATCATGCATTAGGCCCATTCCAATTCCTGCTTTGGCTAAACCCATTAAAACAGCAAAAAAGAATAAGGTCCAAATTGGTAAACCTGAAAATAAAATAGCTAGATATGCGCCAAAAAAAGTAACTAGTAATACTGCTGCTTTAAACTTTAATGCTTTGTTCGCAAACTTAGAAATGTTAGATTCTCTAAAATAATTCTCTACATTGGCTCGTAGTTCTCTACTAAAAGTACTGCCTGCTGCTGATCCAAATTTAGGTAATGTTATACTCGACATCTGATGCAAATGTAATCAATTAATAAAATATTGACTTTGTGGGACGAAATATTCCCTTCCAATCAAAACCTGGAAGTCTACTTTTATCCGTCGGAAATTTTTCTAAAGGGTAAAAAGTTGCCTTTGGTTTGTTTTTTTGGGTTATGCTTCTAATTCGCTTAGCTGTATCTATGTTGACGACCATTTTACCACAGACCACTTCATTCACACCGTAGTATTTTTGCCCTTCTTCTAACGCATAATAAATACTTTGCCCATTACCATCTACCTCCACCTTGTACAATCTTCCTTTCGTAAAAAACCCATTTAATCTCCTTCCTTTCACCTGATTAAAAAGTCCATTAATATCTTTTTCAATAGTGAACGCATTGGTATAGGCCTCAAAACGATCTAACCCAAATTGATTTCTATATACCATGATGGTATCACCTGTCACCTGATTACTGTCTGTCCAAATAACTGGATTTTTAAAAAACCCTATTGTACTGTCTGTAAAATTATAAACTAGTGAGTCTGCAATCGCCTGAATATCACTTTTGAATGCGATAACGTCGTGGTATGCCTTCAACATTCTTTTTTGTGAGTTTGAGGTATCAGCTAAATCTAAAAACGTATCTGCCCTTAGATAAAATGAGTCTCCATCTATATTTTTAATAGCCATCGGCTCACCTGTTATCAATGTGGTTTTAGTAAATCTTTCATACTTGCCATATTGTCCTTTTATAATTATTTGCTCAGAGGTATCTTCAAAATGGAGGTTTCCGAATGCTTCGCCCAAGCCAGTGTTACGATAATACATCATACTATCGGCCACTAGCTTGTTATCCTTACCTTGTATGTAGGCGCCTTTACTAAATTGACTTACTTCTTTTGCCGTATTATACCAACCATATTGGCAATAAATGGTATTTTCTTCGCTTTTAATAAACGTTGGTCCATAAAAGCTTGCAAGCTTACTCTTGGTGTTATAACGCAGCGTATCGCTATCCATGGTATATTCTGGATTTGTGAGTTTTACGTTGTCTTTGAAGAAAAAATCCTTAGTCCGCGAATAATAAGTGCCTAAATCGCTATACATCTTGTCCTGACCATTTATAATATTAGCCCCGGTGTTGTAAGATCCTATTTTATCAACCAAGTCATAGTTCAGTTGATCTGTGGTAAGCACCATTTTACCATCACTCAACTTTACGTTTTCCATGATTTTTGCTTGACGGGTATCCCCGTCATATTCCACCGCATCTCCCCAAAGATTTAAGGTGTCTTTTTGACGGATATAGATATTACCAAAGGCTTCTATTTTGTTAATGTCTTCATAAAACCGTGCACTATCACAATCCATAAACATAGCACCTTGCTTAAAGCGCACATTGCCTTTGCACATTTGATAGCGTCCTATTGCCTGCTTATAAACCAATTCATCCGCTCCAAGAATCTCAATTCTTGTTTTTCCTGGTACATTTTCAAAAGACTTATCCTGTCCAAGAGCGCTAAAACACGCCAGTAAAATGATATATGTAAGTTTTATTTTCACTATAAACGACGGCAAAATTAGCTGGATACTTTATGTTTGCTTTGTATTTGTGCAAACATCGTGCTTGAGCGTATAAAAAAGGATATTCAATCCTACCGACTTTTTAATGAAACCGACCAACTGGCCTTAGCAATAAGCGGAGGGAAGGATTCAGTTGCGGTAGCACATCTACTTGATGAATTGGGTGTGCCATTTCAGATGGTGCACGTTAATTTTGGTTTGCGTGGAGAGGATAGTGATGGCGATGAAGATTTTCTAGACCAATTAGCCCAAAATCTTAGCACCTGCCTTGGATTAATTAAAAGAAAAGTCGAAACAAAAAAATATGCTGCTGAGCGTAAATTAAGTACCCAAGAAGCCGCACGGGAGCTTCGCTATAACTTTTTTGATCAACTATATAAAGAGGAACGTTTCACCAAATTAATAACGGCACATCACGCTTCTGATCAGATAGAAACATTTTTTATAAACCTATATCGTAAATCTGGCATCAAAGGGCTAAGAGGCATTCCTGCGACTCGAGATTATCTTATTAGACCTTTTTTGACGGTCACTCAAAACGAACTATTAAACTACTTATCGAGTGCCAATCTCACTCATCGAGAAGATAATTCCAATTCGGATTCGTACTACCTAAGAAATAGGTTTAGAAATAAAATTATCCCAGAGATAACAAAAGAATTGCCTGATTTTGAAGCGCGTACTTTGGCAAGCATGACGATTTTACAAAAAGAACAAGAGCTGTTTTCTGAATTAATTAAAAAAGAGATAACCCGTTTTGTCTTAGAAAAAGGTGACACCGTGGAGATTCAAAAAAAGGCTCTTCTAAGTTTTCCACAAGCAGGTGTTATGTTGTATCAAATCATAGACAAGTACCTTTTTAACTACAGTCAATGTGAGCAAATAATAAAAGCATGCCAAGGAGCATCTGGCAAAGTTTTTTTTAGTGATACACACCAACTTAGTGTTGATAGATCGTTAATTTTTATAATCCTTAAGTGTGAAAATACAGGTCAAGTATTAACCGTTTCCGGACCTGGAGAGTATATGCTAGAAAATGCCCTATTAACTTTGAACAATACTGAGACCACAACTTTTACAGATGATCCTAATTCGGAGTATGTTGAGCTTAATCCATTGCTTTTCCCGCTGCAATGGCGTTATTGGCAAGAAGGTGATTGCATATCTCCTTTGGGTATGAAGGGAACTAAATTGATGAGTGATTTTTTTATTGATTTGAAAATACCCGTTCACATGAAAAGCAATATCCCTTTACTTTGTTTGCAAAACGAGGTCCTTTGGGTCTCTGGTTATCGCATATCAGACAAAATCAAAGTGAAACATGACAAGCATTTGTATAAAATTTCAGTTACTTTTGAACAAAAGCCAACACTTTAACAGTATCAAAAGCAACTTTTATGGCAACAAAACTATCTGTACCTTACAATATGAAGCCGATTATTACTAAGTTCATTGTTTTAATATCCCTTTTAAGTACCTACAGTGCCAAGGCTGATCATATTATAGGCTCGGATATGACGTATACCTGTGGTGATACTGCTGGGATATACAATGTTATTTTTAATTTTTACAGAGATTGCAATGGATGTTATGTTTTAGGGCAAAGCCCTAAATGTGGTACTTCTGAAAATTGTGGAAGTAGCTCTACCGCACCTACTAATCTTACGGTTTCTTGTATAAGTGGATCTAATACTTCTACTATTGGTTCGTTAACCATGACGCGTACCTCTATTACCGATATTACAAAAACATGTAAAGCTGTAAAAAGCAGGTGTCAACAACCATGTAATGGTTCATTTCCGTTTGGAATAGAGAAGCATACCTTTGAAGGGAGATTAGATCTAAGAAGTAACATTGCCTCGGGATGTTGTAAGTTTGAAATTTCCGTACTACTTTACGTAAGAAATGTAGGAATCACCACCGGTCAAAGTCAACAATCGTTTTTTACTTCTTGTGAATTTGACGCCTGTAAAGGGCCATGCAATTCTTCTCCAACTTTAACCAACGATCCAGTTGCAATACTCTGCTGTAATCAAGCATTTTCTTTTAATAACGGAGCAATTGATTATACAGATAGAGATTCAATCTCATACGCTTTTGCGCCTGCTTATAGCGCCAGATCCACTACTTGTAGCTACTCTGGTAATAGAACTTATAACAATCCTATTACCACCTACTACCCAGGTTCTTTAGTTTGGCCATATGCAAATCCAAATGCCAACCCTCCTATTGGAACTTATCTAGATCCGGTAACTGGAGATATTATTTTTACCCCTGTTAACTGTACCGAGGTAGCTGTTGTGGTAATACAAATGACCGAATGGAGAAAGGATACTTCTGGAACTTATCAAATAATTGGAAAGACGCGTCGGGACATGCAGATCCTGGTTATGACCTGTCCAGGAAATAATCCACCCACCATTACGGGTCCATTTGCATATAACGTGTGCGAGGGTTCTGAGTTATGTTTTAACATCACGACAAACGATGTTACATTTCAGCCACCACCTCCTGCCACAGCTCCTGCTCCAGATACCGTAAGTATTTCTTGGAACGCAGGTATACCAGGAGCATCGTTTAGTGTTTTAAATCCAACAGCACTCCACCAAACTGGTAGATTCTGTTGGACACCTGGTGAAGGTACAGCTAGTAGTTTACCCTATAACTTTACTGTGACGGCTAGAGACGATGCTTGTCAACTCAACGCACTTAATACGCGTGCGTTTCGTATTACTGTAAAACCGAAGGCTAAGGCGAATAGAACTAGAGACACCCTTCCTTGTGGAGTCTACGCCGTAAAAAGTAATCCGGTCACAGGTTTCAAAGGAACTCCAGGATATTCTTGGAATATTTTAGATTCGACATACAACTTAGTTACGGACCGGAAAATTGCTAAATTTAAGTTTAGTGGTAACTACAATAGTAACAAACGACAAGACACCCTAATATTTACCAAAGGCGGAACTTATATCATAGAGCATATTATTAATAATGCCCCAAATAACTGTCCTACCTCCTACTACGATACATTAATAGTTCCTCCTTTGCTTGAAGCAGATCTGTCGCTAGGTTCCGACACCTTCTTGTGCGCAGGTTCTGATCTACTATTTAGACCAACCATCTCTAATTACACCCCGCCGCTTACTTATCAATGGAGCACCATGGGCGTAACCAATAACGGTAAGTTCTTAAATAATGCTACCTCTTTATCAAGCAATGATAAAGACACCTTTAGGCTTCGCATACCCAATGTGCAATACGATACCGCCGTTTCTATATTTATCAGTGATGGTATAGGTTGTACCGCAACAGATAGTGTGCAGGTATTCCTCAAAGCTAACCCTTTGGCTATATTACCCGCCGATACGCGTATATGTACTTATGATGACCTGGATATAATACCCGATCTTAGTACTGCTTACTGGGTAGACCCTATCATGGGAGACACCCTCGCTCAAGGAGATACCCTCGCTAAGGAATGGTATTTTAATGGATCATCTATACCCTTTAGTATAGCCGATAGTATAAACATAAATATCGCCGGGCAATACGTACTCAAAGTGGTCGATAGTCTTAAGTGCACAGACACTGACACCTTCAATCTTTTCGTGAACGATACCGTGACAGCTTTAGCAGGACCTGATAAAACATACTGCTTTAAAGATACCGTAACTCTTACTGCTGGAGGAATTGATACCGCCGGAACTGGGAAAAGTGGACTCTACGTCTGGAAAGAATTCTCCCCTAATAGCATAACTCTGGGCACCAATAACATCTACAAACAATTAGCTAGTACCAATAAAGAGTTTAAACTAGAACTCTTTATGACCCAATCCGGTAAGCAATGCTTTGACGCAGATACAGTCAAAATATCCGTTAACCAACTACCTGTTATCAAACTTACAGGACCTAAAGACCTATGCTGCGATTACGGTGTTATACTCATGAACTCTGATGTAATAACACCAGCTGGTGTTCCTGCTACAGGAGGATGGAGCGTTAACTCATACCCATACCTAATGCAAAACAACACATTCTACACCGATAGTGCTTGTGACATCATTGACCCAACCATCCGTTTTATTGACGTGTATGCCGTATACACCTATACCGAGCCCAGCACCACTTGTGTCAACAAAGACTCTATTAAAATACGCGTAAACAGCTTACCTAATCTTATACTTACACCTAAAACATACTGCCAAGATAAATTGGAAGTAGACTTAGATGCAGATATCGTACTAAGCCCCGCCAATACTAGCCTAGGAACACCTTCTTGGAGATGCCTAGACTCTAATTCTACAGCCAATAACTTTACCAATAAAATGCTCCTTAATAAAGGAACTCAATTTAATCCTAAGTTCTGGCTTAAAGTAGATGAAGCAAGCTATACCATCCAAAATACAGATGGTACAGATACAGTAGTACTTGAATTTAGCTTTATCAACCCTTTCGGATGTAGAAATAAAGATACCGTAAATATTATCATATCTAAAGTACCTAAAATAACCTTCTCTAGAAACAGAGACTTATGTTGGGATGAAGGAAACATATCACTGGATTCACTCACCGGAGTAAACCTAAGTGACGGAATATGGTCTTGCCAAGATGTGGCAGGTTTTAGAAAATGCAGTGAACTAGGTGGTATCACTGGAGATATCATAAACACACTTAGTAGTACTCAACTAGCTAACGCATCGGCAACCCCTAACCAATGGAAATTAAGATACGATCATACCGCTTCTGGTTGTCCAGCATTTAATGAAATCAATATCCGTATTAATCCTCTGCCCAAAATTATTCTGACTAAACTTAGTCCTGATAAATTATGTGAAACAACCGCAGATATTTCATTAAACGCTAAAGCTAGCCCTAACCCTACAGGAGGAACTTGGTCTACTACAGATCCTACCGCTCTTATTGGAGGTAATACATATAGCCCAGCTAATGCAACTATTAAAGGTAGCTATGTGCCTATTTACTATAGATACACCTCTCCTTCTACAGGATGTGAAAACATAGACTCTATTAAAATTCAAATAGATCCTAAACCCGTCATCTATATCCCTAACAATCAGGAATTCTGTAGAACTGCTAACGAAATGACTAAAGTACTTACCATGCCCGTTACAGCTGACTTTAGCTCCGGTGTAACTTGGGGGGTAGTGCCTAATAAACCTAGCTCTAGCAGAACCACCTTGGGCGCAGATCCTAAAGTGGGTACCGTAACACTTGCACTGCAAAACAATAACTCTGACACCTTTAGAATGTATACCAACGCAGGAGGTTTAGGAGCTTGTAGTAGTGACTTCGGTAACTTCCAAATTATCGTTCATCCTATACCAGATGCAAGCATTACCAATGATAATCCCAACGGATGTAATCCTGTAACTTCTAACTTTGGAGTGAGCATAACCAATAGCATCGACCCTACTACGGTAACCTACAACTGGAACATAGCCGGTGCCATAGAAACCACCACTAACCCTTCTGCTACTTTTAACACCGACGGTGCTAAAAATATATCGGTGAGAGTTACATCTCTACAAGGATGTGACACAACCTTAACCGAAACAGTAGAGGTATACCCTATACCAGTCGCATTATTTGAGCCTAATCCTAACAACTATACCACAGCAGCCCTGCCTAGATTTACTTTTAACAATAAAAGTACAGTAGCCAACTTGCTTAATGCTAACATTAACAAATGGGAATGGGATTTTGGAGACTTACTCACTGACAGAGATACCTCTACAGAAACCAATCCTACTTACTACTTCAGAACAGATACCGGTACTTACATCGTAAAACTACGCGTAACCACCAATCACGGATGTACTGATGAGTTTGAGTATCCCGTAATTATTGGTCCAGACCTAATCGTTTTTATACCTAACGCTTTTACGCCTGATCTATCAGGACCTACTCAAAATGAAGGATTTAGTGCCATCATCAGCGGAGAACTACAAATGGAACTCAATATCTTTAACCGATGGGGGGAAATATTATTCCAAACCACTGAAGTAGTATCTGAATTACAAAATGGAACTATCGTAACCAAAAGTAAACCTTGGAATGGAGAATATAGAGGAGTACCCGTACAACAAGACGTTTATGCCTATACTCTTAAAGTAACTGCACTCAATAACAAAGAATATGAATACAGCGGTACACTTACCCTAATTCGATAAACAAAACATTTTTAACAGAATCCATTGTGATTCAAGGTGTCATTTGAACTTATAGAGCAGAGATTAATGCGGTAATCCGCATTAATCTCTGCTCTATTTTTGGGAATCTTATTTAATAGTGTCTGTTTTGATGATTTTTAACAGAACTGTTTTTGATTAGTTATTGTCTTATATGTAAAATCACATGCGCAACGCTTCCGTTAATCATATAATTTCCAGTCTATGTCAGACATGAAGCGGTGCTCCAATTTTGTCCATTGACTAGGGTTTTTCCATCGTCCTCTGGCGTAAATATATCTAGCTTGTCGCCATGTGCCATCACCTTGATCCTTGCAATACTTTAGATACGCTATGCCAACTATCAAGTAGTTGTATCGTGTTTTTCCTCCTGTAAGACCCAATTTTTTATACCATATTTTGTAGGTAGCCGGCATTATTTGCAAATCGCCGTTGGGGATTAGATAGTTTAAATTATTGGGTTTTGGCCATTTACTTTCATTTCTTCCTACATCTTTTACAAATCCAGGAGGAACACCCATCGCTGTCGCAATGGAATCAACCCAATCAAAAACAGATTTTGGTTGCAACTGATCAGTGCTGATAGTTTCATAATTGCCAGAGGGGTAATTACACGGTTTACGAATACCACTCGTTGAATCGTCTGTACATTGTATCCTTTGTTGAGTACCCGAAGGCATCAAAAAAGCAGCATTTGTTTCTAATGTCAAAAAAAATAATATGACTGCTAAACACATTTTCATTAGCCATTCATACTCACGAGAAACTCGTCGTTATTTTTTGTACCTTTCATGTAGTTAAGCATGGTAGTCATTGCCTCTTCAGGATTCATGTCAGCTAAATGGTTACGCATCACCCACATTTTTTGGAGCACCATTTTATCTAATAATAAATCTTCTCTTCGCGTACTAGAAGATACAATATCAATAGCAGGGAAAATACGCTTATTTGATAGTTTTCGATCTAATTGAAGCTCCATATTACCAGTTCCTTTAAACTCTTCGAAGATAACTTCGTCCATTTTTGATCCTGTTTCGGTAAGTGCTGTTGCTATTATAGTTAGCGAACCTCCGTTTTCAATATTACGTGCAGCTCCAAAAAAACGTTTTGGTTTTTGCAATGCATTGGCATCAACACCACCACTTAGTATTTTTCCACTAGCGGGTTGAACCGTATTATAAGCTCTCGCAAGTCTAGTAATAGAATCTAATAATATTACTACATCATGGCCACATTCTGTAAGTCTTTTTGCTTTTTCTAATACAATGTTGGCAAGCTTAACATGCTTATCAGCGGGTTCATCAAAAGTTGAAGCTACTACTTCAGCTTTTACACTTCTAGCCATATCTGTAACCTCCTCAGGACGCTCATCTATCAACAAAATTATCATATAAACTTCAGGATGGTTATGTGCTATTGCATTTGCCACATCCTTTAATAGGTTGGTTTTACCTGTTTTCGGTTGAGCTACAATAAGACCACGTTGTCCCTTACCTATAGGAGCAATGATATCCATTATTCGTGTAGAATAATTGTCTGATTTGTATTCTAGATTCAGTTTTTCGTCGGGGAATAAGGGTGTAAGGTGGTTGAATGCAACTCTATCTTTCACAAACTCCACGGTGCGGCCGTTTATGCCTAAGATATTAATAAGTGCAAAGTATTTTTCACCTTCCTTTGGTGGACGGATACTTCCTCTTATTGTATCTCCGGTTTTAAGACCGTTTTGACGTATTTGATTAGGAGCTATGTAAACATCATCCGGAGACGGTTGATAGTTATAATCAGCAGATCTTAAGAAACCATACCCATCAGATATCACCTCTAAAACCCCTTGGGTGGTTACTATACCTTCTAACTCTAGGTAGTTAATAAGCTTTTCTTCAGCTTCTTTCTTCGCTCTTTTTTCTTCATCAACTCTTTTTCTTTCCGCATCTTTTTCTAATCGCTCTGCTTCCCTTTCGGCACGTTCCTTGTCACGCGCTTCTTTTTCTTCTGGGGTTAGGCTTTTATTTGGATTCTGGTTTGAATTTTGGTTTGAATTTTGATTAGGATTGGGTCTTGGATTAGGCTTGGGGTTAGGGTTATTCGCTATTCTTTCCTCTCTGCTTATTTTTTCATTTTGAACCTCTTTTCCTCCTAAGTTAAGATTTTCATCTTTTCTAGGAGTTTCGTGTTTTTCTTTTCGAGGTCTTAAATTTTTAGAGGAAGTATTATCAGTATTAACCTTTTCTGATTGTTGGGAAACAGGAGTAATTTCTGTATCCGAAATTTCAGGTTCTATATCTTGTTTTGGCTTCTTAATTGGAGCCGGCTTTTTCACTCTTACTTGTTTGGGAGCATCTGTTTCTGAAGACGTTGAAGTTTCAATCTTTGCAACCTTAGCATCTTTAAACTTTTCTGGGTTTACCGCTTGGTAATCAAGTATTTTATAAATCAAGTCCTCTTTTTTAAGACCTTTGTGTGGCACATCGTATGTGTCAGCAATTTTGCGTAGTTCTGGAAGAACCATCTCTCCTAATGAAAGAATATCGTACATGTATTTTTTAGAATAATAATTTAAACTGTTTCGAGAAAAATATTTGGAATATTTCTTGAGAATTGCCCGAAAGGCTGTGCAATTGTACGTTAAAGATTGTACATATACAAGCCCAGCGAACAGCGGTTCTCAAAAGAAGATTAAATCTGACGACGTATAATTGCGTAGATAAGCCAGATATAAAATCTAAATAATTACGTTGAATACTTTATCGCAAAGGTAGATAACAGCTAAAACGGCAATTATCTAATACAAAAAACAGTGTGCTTAAACCAAAAGACGTACCGGCTCTTCTAGCAAGTCTTGAAAAGTTTGTAAAAACTTTGCTCCACTCACGCCATCTACCACTCGGTGATCGCAACTAAGGGTTACCTTCATCACGTGACCTGGTCTCATTACACCGTTTTCTACTATTACCGTCTCCTTGGAGCTTCCTACTGCTAAGATACAAGCATCTGGCATGTTAACGATTGCAGTAAACTCATCTATACCAAACATGCCTAAATTAGAGATAGTAAATGTATTTCCTTCCCAGTCCTTAGGCTGTAATTCTTTGTTTTTTGCTTTACCCGCTAGGTCTTTTACTTCCGTTCCGATTTGTGATAGCGATTTGCTATCTGCAAATCTTACAACGGGCACGAGTAGACCGTCTTCCACAGCTACGGCTACACCTATGTGCACGTGGTGGTTTCTTCTTATTTTGTCACCCAGCCAAGCTGAGTTTATATTTGGGTGTTTTTTAAGCGCTAATGCAACTGCTTTTATTACCAAATCGTTTACTGATATTTTGGTTTCGCTATACTCATTCATTCGGCTACGTGCTTCCATTACAGCATCCATTTTTATCTCTTTGGTTAAGTAAAAATGAGGAGCAGTAAACTTACTTTCGGCAAGTCGTTTAGCAATGGTTTTACGCATTTGAGTGATAGGCAAGTCATCATAACTTTCAACCCCTACACTAGCATAGCTAGCTGCCGGAGAAGCTTTGTAGTTTTCTATATCTTTCTTAATAATACGGCCATTGTCACCACTTCCGGCTACTGACTCAAGGCTAATTCCTTTGTCTTCTGCCATTTTTTTAGCAAGTGGCGAGACAAATACTCGTCCGTTATTGCTAGAGCTCGCTTGAACAGGTGCCGTAGTATTGTTTGTGCTTACTTCTTTCGCTGCTTCTGCTGTCGCAGTTGGCGCTTCAGGTTTCACCTCTTCAGAAGGAGCCGCTGGAGATTCATTAAGAAGGTGTGAAAAATCTTCTCCTTTTTGTCCAATAATCGCTATTGTTGTTTCTACAGGAACCGTTTCACCTTCTTGTACATTAAGGTGTAGCACTTCTCCTTTTTCAAAATTTTCCAATTCCATTGTAGCCTTATCGGTTTCTACGTCGGCGATCATTTGACTAGATTTTACGGTGTCACCTACTTTGACAAACCATGTTACGATGGTTCCTTCTTCCATCGTGTCACTCATTCTAGGTAATTTTATTGCTACAGCCATTTGTTTTGTTTTATCTTAAAGCGTCGCAAAACTAAACAACCTAGTTAAAATATTGTTGGTAACGACGAATAATACTCGAAATATTTATCGATAATAAAAACTTGCTTTGCAATCAAATGAGTCAATACGAAGATTTTTTAAAATATGTGTACGAAAATGGTGCTACCAAAACAGATCGAACGGGCACCGGTACTGTAAGTGTATTGGGTGGTCAGTTGCGTTTTGATTTATCTAATTCTTTTCCTCTAATCACAACCAAAAAAGTTCATTGGAAGTCTGTGGTATATGAGCTTTTATGGTTTTTAAGAGGCGATACCAACATAAAATACCTTACAGATAATGGGGTTAAAATATGGAACGAATGGGCAGATGAAAACGGAGATCTTGGCCCTGTATACGGCAAGCAATGGAGAAGTTGGGAGGCTCCTAACGGCGATAAAATTGACCAAATACAAAATGTACTAGATACCTTAAAAAATAATCCTGACAGTCGCAGAATTATTGTAAATGCTTGGAACGTGGGAGAATTGAATGATATGGCGCTAACCCCTTGCCATTGTATGTTTCAGTTTTATGTTGCTAATGGGAAGTTAAGTTGCCAGCTTTACCAGCGCAGTGCCGACTTATTTCTAGGAGTGCCATTTAATATTCCTAGTTATGCGCTTCTTACCCTTATGATAGCGCAAGAATGCGGACTCGAACCCGGTGAATTTGTACATACTTTTGGTGATGCACATATATACAGTAATCATTTTGAACAGGTAAAAGAGCAGTTAAGCAGAGAGGAAAGACCCTTTCCGACAGTAAGATTAAACCCGAACAAAAAATCTATTTTTGACTTTGACTTTAATGACTTTGAGCTTGTAGGTTATGACCCGCACGCCAGAATTAGTGCGCCTGTAGCAGTTTAAAACATCACTAATTTACTCAGCGTATTCTTGTCGCTTTTCATCACATTTTTATCTATGCGGCCCTGATAGCCATATAACCTTGCACTAGCAGTATGTTGCCATATATCCCAATTGTATCTGGGTGTATTCTTATAATCGCACAGCCATAATGGGTAGTTATCGAAGTTTCCCTTCAGGTATTTAGCGTATAAATGTGGATGCGTATAAATGATAGGCTTAACCCCATAATATTGCTCTATAATGGTACAAAAACTTCTGATTTCACCTATAACTTTGCGTTTATTAGGAAGGTGTCTACTGGTGTATTCTACATCTAACACAGGAACCATATTGCCTTTTTTAAGACCGGCATGCTTAATAAATCTATATGCTTGGCTTCTGCCACTACTTGTAAAACTCATAAAATGGTAGCCGCCATGAAGAATGTTGTGCTTCTCCAAATTTCTTTTGTGCGTCTTGTAAAATGGATCTAGAATCGTAGTTCCTTCGGACACCTTTACAAACACAAAATCTGGCTTGTTACGCCTTACCATGAGCGACCAGTTAATATTGCGCTGATACTTAGAAATGTCTATCCCCCAGAGCTTCTTTCCTGCAAGGGCGGTAAAAAAAGCATCTTTTAACTCTTCTTTCTTTTTTTGAGTAGCAAGTTGGATGATCGCATTAGTATCTACTTTGGATACTTCTAAGTCGATGGATGCTGTGACACATTCCAATCCTTGTGTATGACAAATTGCTTGCTCTTCTGGTTCTATTTTGAAAGACTCAAAAAACATAACAAGTGCCACCGCTCCCAAACACATGAGAGCTATCGATTTGATTATTTTCAACGTTCTATTTTGCACCAAACTTACCATTCCTTAGTTCACTGCAATCAACAACATCTTTATAGCCTTAAAAATTGTACAGAAAAGTGAATATATCTTTAAAAAGTATAGAAGGCTAGCTCAGCTTATTTAATATTCCTATTGCCGCTTCAGCTATAACAGTTCCGGGACCAAAAACAAAATCAACTCCATTTGCATATAAATACTCATAATCTTGCTCGGGTATCACACCTCCAGCTACGACTATGACGTCTTCCATTCCTTGTTTTTTAAGTTCACGTACTACTTCGGGCATAAGCGTCTTATGACCTGCAGCTAAGGAAGATACGCCTAAAATATGAACGTCGTTTTCCATGGCTTGTTTAGCAACCTCTGCCGGTGTTTGAAAAAGCGGTCCTATATCTACGTCAAAACCCAAATCTGCAAAGGCTGTAGCAATTATCTTGGCACCTCTATCGTGACCATCTTGACCCATTTTAGCTACCAATATACGAGGTCTTCTCCCGTCTTTAACAGCAAAAATATCTGCAGCCTTGCGCGCTGCTATTACGGTTTCATTGTTTTGCACTTCTTTCAAATATACGCCACTTATGGTAGCATTATTCGCTTGGTATCTGCCAAACACTTTCTCCAAAGCAAATGACATCTCACCCAGCGTTACCCTTGCTTCCGCAGCATCAATACAAATTTCCAAGAGATTTTCATCCGTTGATGCAGCATTTTCCAGTTTCGTTAAAATACCTTCTACCTGTGCATTGTCTCTGGTAGACTTAACCTTATTAATTCTATCGATTTGGCTAATGCGCACTGCCTGGTTATCTACTTCCAAAATATCAAAGTCCGCTTTTTCGTCTACTTTAAATTTATTGATTCCTACGATAACTTCCTTACCTGCATCTATGTTGGCTTGCTTTATCGCTGCACATTCTTCTATTCTCATTTTGGGAATTCCGCTTTCTATAGCTTTCGCCATCCCTCCTAGTTCTTCAATTTCTAGAATGTATTCCCATGCTTTTTCTGCAAGTTCTTTGGTGTACGTATCTATCACATCACTACCTCCCCAAGGGTCTATCACTTTAGTAATGTCGGTTTCTTCTTGGATTATTTTTTGGGTGTTTCGGGCAATCTTGGCGCTAAAATCGGTTGGCAAAGCCATAGCTTCATCAAAGCTATTGGTATGTAAACTTTGTGTCCCACCA
>Ga0208310_1000101_pt1 | contig 20714 bp, 17 predicted proteins | sample Colrivmet1557A02_FD_187675 | JGI IMG/M metagenome (GOLD analysis project Ga0208310, IMG submission 187675) | Estuarine microbial communities from the Columbia River estuary - metaG 1557A-02 (SPAdes) (version 2) | ecosystem: Environmental > Aquatic > Marine > Intertidal zone > Estuary | place... | reverse complement strand
TATGATGATGGTATTGACGGAACTAATGCGTACCTTCATATTGCTTACGCTGATACTTCTACGGGTGGTGGGTTTAGTCAGTCACCAACTAATAAAGAGTATATAGGTACTTACTCAGACTCTAACCCCACTGACTCCTCTAATGCGGCTCTTTATACTTGGTCTTTAATAAAGGGGTCTACTGGAGCTACTGGTTCTAGAGGTGCAGGTTGGTGGCGCTATGAAACAGGCACTACTGCTTCTACTGCCCCGTGGAACGGGTCTACAGGGCTTACTTCTGCTAATGTTACAACCTACTTTACAACAGCTACGGGGCTTAACCCCGTTAATGGTGATAAGTTTATATTGACCAACAGCCTTGATCAAGCTAACGCTTATGTTTATACCACTTCTTGGGCACCTCAAGCGGCGTTTATTGACGGTGATCTCTTGGTTGAAGGGACTATAACTTCTGACAAAATTAGTGTTACAAGGCTTGAGACCATTAGCGCAGAACTCGGTAATGTAAATATCGGTAATACTCTAACGCTGACCGCTGGTGGTGCTGGGTTTATCGGGGGTCGTACAAGTGCCTCTCAGTATAACGTAGATGGTTTCTTGATTTCAAGAACAGACAAGGGTGCAGGAGCTAAGGGTTTTGAAGTAAGTCACACTTCAGTTGTTTCAAATCAGTTATCTGGGATAATCCATCAAGACGATCAAAGTATGAAAATATTTAACCCTACTTTCTACACAGGTGGCAGCATCTCAGGTGGTGTTTCAAACATTGTTAGCTCGACCGTCACTAACATCGGTCTAACCGACGGTGAAGTTGAGTTGACCATTCAAGGTGCAGGGGGTGGCGGGGGCTCTGGCAAAGACGATGGAGGTAGTACTGCAACTACAGCGACTGCTGGTGGGGCAACTACAGTTCAAGTTCGTGCGAATAGTGCCTCTGGTCCCCTTCTAGCTTCCTTCACCGCTGGTGGCGGAGCCGCTGGTAGAGACGCTTATGTTAATAGGTCAGCAAACCACGACGGGCAAAGTACAACCTACGGCGCTGGTGGCTTGGGTGGTAGTAATAACTCTGCTGGTTCAATCCCCGCTGCCAGTGCTTACGGTGCGGGTGGAGGCGGCGGCGGCGGTGACGCCCCTTCCCTCTTTGATTCTTCAGGTTTAGCAGGGGTAGGTGGCTCGGCGGGTCAAACAATAACCCAGTCTGTTAGTACAAGTGCCTTCCCAACTTCAAACATCTATCTTGTCACAACTATCGGCACAAGGGGGCTTGGCAGTACGTCGAACCAATATTCTGGTGCTAATGGTGCAAATGGGGTAGTAACTTACGCTTCCCCCCTTGGCGGAACCAAGAACTATAGTACTGATGACCTACTTGGTAGGGTCGTACCTAGAAAATCTTTTTCTGGTACCTTTGACCCTAGTAACACCACTGAGTCTACTAGGACAGTTCAAACAGGGGTAGTATCCCTCCCTTCAAACTTCTATGAAGTTGAACTAGATGTTGATATGACTCTTGACGCTCAAACTAGCTACTCTTATACATACACTGTTAATCTGATTCACGTTAGAGCTGGTGTGGAAACCGTATTAGAATCGTATAGTGGGACTGCGGGCGATAACGGTACAAGAGTTGAACGAAGTTTCGCTGGAATCCTTAACCTTGGCGGTAGTGACCGTTTTAAACTTGTACACGTCTACACAAGTTCTACTCGTGCGAGGAATGGTGAAGCTACGCTTTCGGTAAGGGCGCAAGGTCCGGTTGTGAATCTTAACTATCTTTAAAAAGTTGCCCCTTTCGAGGGGCACCTTTAACCTACTTTTAAAAGGAGATTACTCTATGAGTTATCAACTGAGCCAAAGAAGTTTAAACAAACTAAACGGGGTTCACCCCGATCTTGTTAAAGTAGTGAAAAAGGCTATTACACTTACTAAAATTGATTTTGGTGTAACACAAGGTCTTCGTACCCTTGAACAACAAAGGGCTCTACTAAATAGTGGTGCAACTCAGACAATGAACTCTAAACACTTAACAGGTCACGCTGTTGACCTTGTGGCCTATATTGGGAGTGATGTCTCTTGGCAACTCAACGTCTATGATGACCTTGCTGACGCTATGAAAGAAGCTGCCATAGAGCTTAGTGTACCTGTTCGTTGGGGGGCCGCTTGGACTGTCCCTGACATTCGTCTCTGGGAGGGTACTATGGAAGAGGCTATGATGTCTTACGTAGACACTCGTAGGTCTCAGGGCAAGCGACCATTTATTGATGGCCCCCACTTTGAGCTGATCTGATGTTTACACCAGAGTGGCTTAACAGGTGGCGCATCTGGCCAAGACTTATAATAACGCTCTACGGTATTGCCTTCTACCGTACTACAGAGTGGTTCATGGCCTTATCAGACCCTACTAACGCACAAGCGGGGTTTGTTTCTGTAATTGTCGGTGCGGGCGCTGGCTTCTTTGGGATTTATGTAAATGGAAAAGTTACGGAAACTAACAATAACAATCATCTTGACGATGGTTCTCGCTAGCTGTAGCGGGCTAAGTCCGCTTAGTCTACTCTCTGGCAAGGGCACTAACGTTGCTGCCAACACACAAGTTGGTAAAGAGAACACTCAAAATGTTGGGGTAAACACAACCTTTAGACCTCAAGCAAGAACATCGGGCCCCGTAGAAAAAATTGACCAGTCAAACAACACAAGTAGGGTTAATACCGAAAGTGTAGATACTATAATTGTCAATGAGATTCCTACGTGGATGATCCTTGCTTTTGGTTTACTCTGTGGTTTCTTGATACCTTCACCTAGAGAGATCTTTCGTAGTCTTTACCATGCAATTAAGCAAATTACGGGCAGGAAGTAATACCTGACGTTTAAGAATAAGAGACAGACAAACTCTCAAGTTTTCTGACAGTCTCTTTGGGGAGGGGTTTAAGTATCCCTCCCTCACTAATACCTGACGTTTAAGAATAACCCGCCAGGGTTCCCACCCTATACTATACTTTAAGTATATACTTTAAGGTATACTTTAACTATACTATTCTAAGGAGTCGTTGTAATGGCTAAAGATAAAGATTCAAGACTAACTAGTGTTGGTGTATCTGGTTATAATAAGCCTAAACGTACTCCAAACCACCCTACTAAGTCTCATGTTGTTGTTGCTAAGTCTGGTGATACTATTAAAACAATTCGGTTTGGTTCTCAAGGTGCTAAAGGCTCTCCTAAAAAAGAAGGTGAGTCTGAGGCTGATCGTAAAAGACGTTTAGCTTGGAAAGCCCGCCATCAAACAAATATTGACAAGGGCCCAATGTCTGCTGCTTACTGGGCAAATAAAGTCAAATGGTAAAGGAACTATAAATGTCACAAATAACTAAACCGACAAAGGCTATTAAAAAGTCAGTTGCGGATCCAAGTGATAGCTATCACTCACTAAAACCTTTGTGGAAAAAGTCTAGAGCTGTACTTCAAGGTCAGTCTAACGTAAAAGCCCACGATGAGTATATTGAGAGAGACTACACTAACTTGTTGATCCCTTTTTCTCCAAGCATGAGCCAGTCTCAGTATGACTTCTACAAGTCAGAAGCAGAGCTTCCTGGTCTAACTGCTCAGTACTGTAAAGTGCTTATTAGTGCTTTGCTTCGTAAAGAGTCTCAGCTAGAACTCCCAGAAGAACTCCCAGAGGATGCTTACTACTGGTTGAAAGATAACTTTACATTGGATGGTAGATCCCTCTTTAACTTCTTAGATAATGCTCTCTGGGAAGAACTTCAAACCTCTAGAGCTTGGGCTTACGTAGACTATCCTGATATTGATGAAGCAGACTACGATAACATGTCTCCTGAAGAAAGAGATACGATTCGCCCTTACCCTGTTTTGCTTGAGGCAGAGACTGTCATTAACGTTCAAACAATTGTTCACCCTGTTACACGACAGAAAACCCTTGGTAGACTCGTTTCACGTTATCTAACCTCTCGTTATGAGGATAACAACCCGTGGCACGCTAACTATGTCGATACTGTTTGTGATCACTACCTTGATGAGGGTGGTAAGCTAGTTATTGATTACTATGAACATGCTGACACAAATAACGAACTCAAAGTTCTAAATGGTGATGTTAAGCAAGACTACGTTGACTATGCAGCTTCTGCGGAGTTTAAAAAGGTTAAGACAGTTTACCCAACTATCTTTGGTACAAGAATTGATAGAATTCCAGCCTGGCCCCTTAACGGCCAAATTGAACCTGTTGAACCTGTGCTTATGCCACTGATTGACAGAGAGGTCTCTCTCTACAACAAGGTATCTCGTCGTAACCACCTACTATACGGTGCAGCGACTTACACACCTATCGTACAGTCTGACATGACTGACGAAGAGTTTGAAGAGCTAGTTAACTCTGGCCTTGGATCTTGGTTGCGTGTTCGTAAAGATGAGAGCATTAGTGTACTTGAAACGCCTACAGGTGCTTTAGCAGACATGGATCGTGCAATTTCCTCTACTATCGAAGAGATGGCTAAGATGGGTATTCGGATGTTGTCACCTGAACAGGCGGCTTCTGGTGTTGCTCTTGAGATTAGAAATGCTTCTCAGACCGCACAGCTTGGTACGCTTAACGCCAAAATCTCTGGTACGCTAAGAGAGGTTATTGCTTTTATGCTAAACTGGAAGTATAACACAGACTACTCTGGTTCTGATATTGGTTTCCAAATGTCTAGCGACTTTGCTCCAATGGTAGGCGGGGAGGGTGCTATGCGCCTCGTCTCTGAGTGGTACCAGTCTGGTATTATCAGTAGAAGTACTTTCCTTAGCATTGCGAAGTATAACGACTTCCTACCGGCTGACTACGATGATGACTCTGCAAGAGAAGAAATTCAAACAGATCCTCTTGTGGATACTGTTGCGGATAACTCAGTAAACGTACAAGAATAATTAGATTGAGGGGTGAAATTCCCCTCTCTTCTACTAACTACTCAATGGAGTACTAGATGGATATTAACGAAAAGATTTTTGATAGAATTGTAGACCACATGTCAGACGTCCGTCTGTACGAAGAAGGTGTACAGCTACAGAACCGAAGAATTCTAAAAAGACATAGGAATAACCTAAAAACACTCTTAAGGGGTAATATTAGAGCAAACTTGTCTAAAGAAGTCAGCCGCTTTGGCACTGAGCTTTTAGCTCATAAAAAGAACTCAATAACAGAGTTCTCTACGTCACAGCTAGACTTTTATACAGATAACCTCTACAAGGAAGTTAAAGACTTCTACAAAGTGACTAAGCCCAAGGCACGAGAGCTTTTGGCGGAGGTTACTGGCCCCACAATGAGAGGCTCTAAAACAATTGGTCAAAATGTCCAAAATATCTCTGCTGGAGAGCTAGTCCGCATTCAATCAAAAGTGAAAGCTGGGCTTGCAAAAGGATCCTCTCAAAACGAGATCATTGCAGATGTTTTGAAAACAACAAAAATAACAGAATATCAAGCTAAGACCTTAACAAGGACTGCAATTACTTCAACCCAAACTGCTGCTTTAAGAAAAGTAGTTAATGATAATAAAGACATTATCAAGGGTTACATGTTTACTGCTATTCTTGACTCTAGGACTAGCCCAATCTGTTCTCACCATAATGGAAAAATTTATGATCTGGATGATACTAGATTTTTACCGCCTTTACATTGGAATTGTCGTTCATCGATGGTTCCAGTACTTAAAAGTAAAGAAGAACTTATTAATGAAAAGACACCAAAAATAAACAAGCTTAATCTTGCTAAGAAGAAGCCTGAAAGCCTCACAGGACAAGCTCCTCGTGTTGAGTCTTTTGGCACTTGGCTATTGAAACAACCTATGGTCATTCAGTCAAAGCTACTTGGTTCTGAAGACGCTGCTAATATGTTCAGGCAGGGTAAGCTAAAAGCGGATCAGTTTATAACACCAAAAGGTAATGCTTTAAGCATTCAAGCGCTTAGAAACAGAGCCTCACAGGCAACTACTGTTTTCAAGCCAAAAGAACAGCTTAGGGGTACGGACTTAAGGCTTTCTGCAAGCCGTCCAAGTAGCCTTGTAAGTAGCCCAAAGGCCAAAGATGATTTACGTCAGTTGTTTATTTTAGACGCAGATGACTACTCAAAGACTATTTCTTTGACAGACTACAAAGGTACAAGCCTAGTTGGTAAAACCGCATCAAGACGAAGAGTAAACAATACTTTTGATGAAAGAAACTTTAGTGCAGACCCTTTGACTGGTGAAATTAAGAACAACAATCTTTATGATCCTGACTTTGGTCTTTTGCAAGAACGTCTTGACTTTATGAGAAGTTCTAAACTTATAAGCCTTGAACAAAAAGATTTTGTAGAGTCTGTTGTTACTGGACTTGAAGGTAAACTCTCAGTAAACCAACAAACAGTTATAGTAGAAAACCTAAGAGTTGTTCTTGAGCGCTATGCAAAAGATAAGAAACCTTGGGATAACTTTGCTAGTGTTGTTAGAGCGGAAAATCGTTTTTCTGTTCAAAACGTTTCAAGGTTATTAGATACTCGTTCCCGTAAGCGTTCTGAGATGTTTGTTAGCTATCTAGCTAAAGACACTCCTCAAGTTAACATTATGAACAAGTACTATACTTTTGATGACTTGCAAAAGAATCAACTAAAGGACCAAAGATTCATTGATGCTTGGAGAAGGACTGAAGGTAAGAAGTTAGCTAGGAAGCTTTTCCTTTCTGGCAGAGCACCCATGCGTTTGTACTTTAATAAGTTTACTGACAAATACCCTTCAGCAGAAAAGCTCAAGAAACAGTTTTTAAAGGCAAATCCAAAACTAGATAAGGCATACAAACTCTATAAAAAAGTAACTAACAAGGAACCTTCCGACAGCTGGTTTACAAAAACCATGGCGAGTGGTAGGGAAAACGTTAGACAAATACTTGACTTAGAATTTCTTATTGCGAAGAAGAAACCTACAGACACCATCTTCAATGAAGCAGCAATAAACAGTCTTACTAAGATTTCTAAGCTAATCGCCTCTGGTCAGTCTACTGACTATGATGCGCTAGCTATTAACATTGGTAAACAGTTTTCGAAAGACTTTGTAGATATAATTCCTTTTACAAAACACACTGTAAAAGACTTCCACAAAGAAGGTTCTGCAATTCTTGAGTTTTTTAAGTCTCAAGGCTATATCAAAGTTAACCTAAGAGGTACAACTCGAAGAGGTGTAATAGACGTTGAAACAGGACGGGCTTCTGGGGGTTTCTCAGACGTTATTTCTAGGGAAGTTATTGTAGTAAACAAAGAACTGATAAAGCTACAAGAAGCTGAACGTAGGGTGACCATTTCTAGACGGCTCGGAGTTACTTCAGGCAGAGACCAGCTTTATGTAAAAGCAGGTAAGAAGACCTACGTTGATGCTCGTGGTAATGACACTGGTGTTCCCATAATCTCTAGAGACAAGTTTGCTGACTACGACGAAAAGCAGATTGATAGAGATATGGCAAAGATGCTTAATCATGTCATGAATGTTGAGTATGGTGTAGACAACGAATTCTTTGGGTTTATGGATGATATTGTTAGATTTAGAGACCCCCGTGGTAACTCAAAGTATTATGATAGCATAAATGAACTTCGTCATGAAATCCTTGCACGAGGTGAACAAGGGTATGGGCTTATGTCCACAGCCAAGTATCATGCTCAACGAGGTAAGAACTTCAAGACTCAAGCGTTTATTGACTCCCGTGGTCGAGTATACCATAGAGGCTACTTAACTCCAACAGGAGGTGAGCTTGTTCGACCTTTCCTTAACTCTGGAAGAGCAGTTAACATGTCAGACGGAGCGTTAGATGAGCTAAAGGTTCAGCTTGGCGCTTTAATCGGACCTGGTACAGAAGCCCTCACACAAGCTGGTCGTCGAGAAATCTTTAACAGAAATCGTGAAAAACTAGTAGAGCTAGGTGACCTTATTTCTTCTACTACTCAAAGAGATAGACGCCTTCGTGAGTTTCTTGAACATCCTCTGATAAGAGGGCTTGAAGGCCCAGAAGTGCCTAAGATGGCTAGAATGGCTTTAGAGTACTCTCGCATTGATAAACACCTTAAGTCTGGCAAAACCTTAACTAGCTACAGAACAAAACTAATGATTGAAAATGACGCCAGTTCTTCTGGTGCTCAAATTATTGGTCTGTCTACTGGTGATAGAGCGGTTTCTCAAGCTTCTAACGTTTTGGCAACAAAACAAAAGAACAGACTGTATGACCTTGTTGCAATGGATACTGTTAACGACCCTGAGTTTCTAAAGATTCCTGCCTTAAGAAATGCAAAGTTAACTTGGGAAGACTTAGCAAAAGCTGCTAAAGCCCAGAACATGGTAAGCTTCTATGGTGCTGGTGATGCAACTAAGACTGCAAATGTTTCTGGTAAGTTTGCTAAGGTTCTTGAATCACAGGGCTTTATTACAGTAACTAAGGAAACACTTTCTGAGAACCTTCGTATTATTGATGGTAAGATTAAGGTTGCAGATAGACTCGGAGCTAGCTCTGTTTCGGCAGAACTTAAGTCTTTTAGGGATGAACTTGTTGAGATAATAAACAAAAATGAACCTGCTGGTAGAACCTTGTTAAAACAGGCGCAAGACATCCACCCAGATGTTGCTGACTTTGTTAATAAGCTAATGGACGCTAGACAGGGCATTATTGGACCTAAAGATTTCACTGAAATCTCAAGAATTATGTCTAGAAACCTAGCACAACGTGCTCCTGTCACTGATAACTTTATCAACTACTGGAAAGACGTTGCAAAGGTATTCGTTAACGATACTCAAAAGGTAGATATACCCTGGGTTACGTTTGACGGAAAAATTATGACACAAAGATATAGACCAAAGCTCCAAGAGCGTATTGAGTTTACGGACCCTGTAACAGGACGTAGAGTAGCAAATATCTATGAAGCTGCCGCAGAAGATGGCAAACTTCTTGGTAAAAGCTCGCTTAACGACGCTCGTATTGGACTAGGTGTTAACGGAAATCACAGTAACGACGCTGCAATTGTTCGACAATTCCACTTGTGGGGTTTGAAAAACAATGTCGAAACTGCGACTATTCACGATGCTTTCTTTACTAACCTTGGTGAAGCAAGACGTGCAAAAGATGCTTTAAGGACCATCTATGCAGATGCTCTTGAAGGAGATACGATTAGGAAGACGCTGGCAGAAATGCGCAGACAAGGTCTTTCAAGGAAATCGTATAATGAGCTTTTAAACAAAGCTAAAGAACTGGGTCTAATTGACCCGCCCGATAAGATAACAAGAAAAGACATACTCGCTCCAATCCTTGAAGGAGAAGACTGGTATGGAATTGGTCCATAGTTATTTGTAATAGCCCATGCGACTTACTACAATTAGAGTTTGTAACTCTGTATATTTAAAAAAAATCATAACTCAAGCTGTGCTTGAAAGGAAGAAATAATGAGTGAAGAAAATAAAGTAGTTGAAGAAGTAACTGCAAACGATGAGTTCAATGAGACTCAAGAACAAGAAACAGTTCAAGAGGAAGCTGTCACTGATAGTGAGGTAGATCCGATTGAACGTGAAGTCCAAGAAAGGCTCGCCAAAATGAAATCCAATATGGATCGCATGGCTGGTGAGCGCGACGAGGCTCTCAAAAAAGCTGCTGAAGTTGAACAAAAGCAAAAACAAGCCCATATTCAACGGCTGGAAGAAGAAGGTAAACTGCAAGAGGTTCTAGAGCTAAAGCTTGCTGAAGCTCAGGCTAAGCTAAAGGTTTTTGAAGAAGAAAACGTAAAGCTTAATCGGGATAGTGTAGTTAACTCCGTACTAGGAGGACTTGACTTCCGTAACGAGCGTAGTCGCCAAATGGCCTATCGTGATATTGTCGAGCAACTCGTTCAGAATGATGATGGTCTTTGGGTTCATAAAACAGGAACAAACATTCAAGATTTTATTAAGTCTTACTCTAAGAGTGAAGACAATTCATTTCTATTCCGCATTAAAGCAAACACAGGTGCTGGTAAAACAAATGCCTCTGGCACCTCATCAATGGAACAAAAGAAAACTATTGGTGAAATGACAACAGAAGAAGTTCTTGCACTAGCGGCCAAAGGTCAGCTGGGTAATTACTCCTATTAATATATAATAGTTACCATAAGGAAATAAATCATGGCTATTACAAACACAGACTTTCAGAACGTAGCACTTGCAATCTCTGCTTATGCAGATGAGGCTTACACAACTGAGAAAAAGCTTAACTCCACTGGCATCGTTGGCCAGCGTGACGACATCAATGCAAACGGCGAGTCCTTTGTTGGTCAGTTCCGTTGGTACAAGCCACTCTCCGCAAACATCAACGTTCCATCGTTGTCGTCTGCAGCTGATGGCGCTTACACAGACATCGCAACTGACATTGCTAACTATGTTAAGACTGTTCGTACATTCGGTGCACAGCAGGTTAACTTGCAGGAAGTTGTTTCGAAGCAAGACGGTCTCTCCAAGATTGCTCGTGACTTCGCAAAAGTACGTGGCGACGACGAGGGTAATGCACTCTTGAACGTTCTCAAAGGTGTTGCTGCTCACGAGGTTGCCCTCGGTGACGCTGGTGGTACAGGTAACGGTGGTATCGTATCCTTCGATACAGACGTAGACGCTGCAAACACTGGCTTCTTCGTTGACATCAACGCTGCTGGCGAGTTCGGTGCTGCTGCAACAGGTTCTTCCGATGCACGTCGCCTCTTTGACTCCTCCGCTATTGGTGCGGCTCGTGGTGAGCGTCTCTTCAAAGCTGTTGGTATGGCTTACAAAGACATGGAACCAGACTTCATGTACTTGGCAACTTCCCCAGAAGTTATGGCTGAAATGCGTGCAGCTAACTTGGTTGACCAAACTCGTGTACAAGACGGCAACCTTGAGTTTGACACAGTCTTCGGTGGTAAGTTCCGCCTGATCATGACTCGTGCAAGCCAGACAATCACACCTGCATCGGGCGACCTGAACGCTACTTCTGCTAAGTGTTCTTTCGTATTGAAGCCAGGTTCGGTTTCCTTCGCACCAGTATCCACTCCAACTCCTGTTGAAGTTGATCGTAATGCAGCCTCCTACACAGGTGGTGGCTCGACAAACATCTGGTACCGTTATGGCTTCATCATGCACCCAATGGGTTATGACTGGGCTGGCGCAACCAATGCTTTCGCAACTAACGGTGCGTATGCAACTGCTGGCTCTTGGAACCGTAAAATGGATTCATTGAACTTGGGCATCCTGCCTATCTACCACTCATAATAAGACTAGGAGGAGCTAATGGCTTTAGTTCTTAATACTAATAGTTATGTGGAAATAGCTGACGCTGACGCTTACTTTGAAACACGAATTGATTCTGCTAGTTGGACTTCCGCTCCAGACTCAACCCGTGAAGAAGCTTTAGTGACTGCTACACAAATTATTGACAACAATCCTTGGATTGGCTCTGCTGTTAGTTCTTCCCAAGCTCTTGCATGGCCACGAAGAAACGCTAACTACCTTGATAATAGAATGGGAATGCAAATTGCTTTTTCTGAAACAGAAATCCCTTCTCTAGTCAAAGTAGCTGTTTATGAACAGGCTTTACACCTGCTAAATAACGAAGACTTGGTAGCACAGACAACCCAAACATACGAGAGTATTAGCATTGGTAGTATCAGTGTCAGCGACTCTAATAACGATGTTACTAGAATCTCTGTAACTCCTAGTTTTGTTATTAAACCTATCCGACCCCTTCTAAGAAGAGGTGTTGACGGGTTAGGCACAAGCTGGTGGAGGGCTAACTAATGTCACTCTCTGCTAAAGTAACAAAGGCTGTTGATAAGGCTTTTGCTGCCGCAGGTGACTTGGTAGAACAAGGTACGCTTTCTACAAAAACCGTCTCTGGTTATGATTTTGCAACACGAAGCACAGTTAGCACTTCTAGTATTACTACTGTTGATGTTATCTTGCAATCGACCAAAAAATCTTCTGGAGACGGTTTCACAGTTACTGCTATTATGAAGTCAGGCTTAAACCTGTCTGTTTATGATACTTTAACTGTTTCTTCCGGATCTTACAGTATTGTTGATCATAGTGACAATGGCTTTACTATTGACGCAATACTGGCAAAGGAGGTATAGTATGTATGATAATGTCTTAGCGGACGTTGAATCTGTATTTGCCTCTGAGGCCTGGACAGTAAACAACATTGAGGTTTACCCTGATAACTATCAAGGTGACATCAATACAGAAAGCGAATTTTGTAGACTAAATGTCTTACCAAGCAACAGTGGCAGAAATGCCTACGGTGGCAATAAAGTTCTAGAAGGTATGGTTGCAGTTAAAATATTTGTTAAGGCTGGCGAGGGTCAATCCCGTGTCATGGCTATTTCAGATATTCTTGATACCGTACTTCAAAACAAGCGTTTAACCAATGGTACAGAGTTTGGAACATCTTACTTAAACGTGGAGGGGCTAGACCCTCAAAACAAAGCACTTTATAGTGCATCTTACATAATTCCATTTACCAAATACGGAGAATAACAAATGGCTCATATCTCAACTCTTGGTGCAGGTATCTTCACTTACCTCGACATCTTCAAAGGCACAATTCCAGCTGGTACAGACACTGCTGCAGAATGCGCTTCTCTCTTTGTGGGCACAGCCCCAGGTACAGCTGATGCGGACCACGTCCGTATGCCTTCTGTACGTGAGTTCCCTTCTGTAGGTACTCCTGCAAACATCGTAAACGTTCCTGTTTATGGTCAAAAGACTTCTTCTCAGGTTCAGGGTCAGTCTGACGCCCCATCCCTTGAAGTTACTGTTAACTATGTTGCAGAAGACATGCAGCCAATTCACGCTTTGATCGGTACTGAACTTGTATTCCGCTTCATGATGGCAGAATCTGCTGTAACACCTGATCAAGGTGCAGCTTCGACTCTTTCAACTGCAAACACAGAGTTCTACTTCAAAGGTAAAATCGAAGCTATTCTGGTTAACCCACAGTTGACAGACGCAACTACTGCGACTGTTACTCTGTCGGCTCAGTCTGACTTCTTTGGCCCAGCAACAGTTGCTGCAGCCTAATAGTAAAATTAGAGGGGGCTTAACCGCCCTCTCTTCTTTAGTATAAGAGATATAACATGACAGATAAACCATTTAGTAAGAGTTTTGTTATGCGCACAACCTTTAGGCACATGCGGCGTAGCGTAGATATTAGCATTCGAAAGAGTTTTGAACGGTTCAAAGATTTTGAAGACGGTTCAGTTGAAGGTAAAGATTGCCTTGAGACCCTTTCGGTATTGCACCAAGTAAGAAAATTGCTAGACGATTTTCAAGCAAATAACCAAGAATTATTCACAGAAAAAGACAAGTTAAAGTAAGGATTAGAATTATGAAACATTTAGTTGGAAAACAAATCACCGAAAAAGTATCTTTTATGGGTGATGAAGTGGAAGTTAAAAAACTTTCAGTAAACGAAGTAATGAAAGTACAAAAAATTATTGAGAAGACGTCTAAATCTAAAAGTGAAGACGCTCAGATTTCATTGCTTCGTGATGTAATTAAGCTTGCCGTTACTGGTGCAAGTGATATTACCGATGAGGAATTTAAACAGTTTCCTATTGGCGAATTGAACTCTCTTTCTGAAGCTATTCTTAGAGTGTCAGGATTGGGCAACCCCTCTGCGGGAAACTAACCCCAACGGAAGAAACCCTCTTCCAAGTAGCTTACGAGTTACGAATGCCTGTTTATAAACTAGAAGAAGAAATGCCTTATGCAGAGCTTCTAAAATGGATTGAGTTCTTCACAAAAAGACCTGTTGGTTGGCAAGAAGACCAAAGGACTTATTTGCTTTTGCGGGCGCAAGGTGTAAAAGAACCTGGAGAAAACATTTTTCCAAGCCTAAAAGCAATTAAGAAACAAAGTGTTGCCAGCCAAGAGAATGACAAAGCGCTTCCTAAAGGGAAGTTCTTAGATATGATGATTAAAGCCAAAACTGGTGATAATTGGAAAATAAACTGGGCAAATAAAGATGTCAAAAACTAATGTAAGTCTTGAGCTAATTAACTTTAAACAAGAATTAAAAAGAATTGAAGAAGAAGTAAAGGCCCTTGGTAATATAGAAATCGAGAAGAGAATCGACTATGCGGTTGACAATCTTAGGGTAGTCACCCCCGTAGATACGGGAGAGGCTCGTTCTGGATGGGTGTCTAGAAAATATAAAGATTCAGATAAACTGATAGAGGCCCTTATTATCAACGAAGTTGAACACATTTCAGTACTTAACAACGGACATAGCAAACAAGCACCGCGATACTTTATCGAACAGGTGCTTACAAAAATAGGTATTTTAACCCCATAAGACTTCTGCCCCCGATGGCGTCACAAATGAGTGATCTGTTGGGGGCAATTTTATTAAAGGAGTTTCTTCCATGAGTGGTGTAGAAATCAGAATACGCGCTGACAGTCGTGCTGCAAGAAGTGATCTTGCTTTACTGAATAAATCGGTTCAAAATATAGACAAGACCGCCAAAAATGTTTCTAATTCATTTAAAAACATGGCAATACAGATTGGGGCTGCTTTTTCAGCTGTTGCAATAACCAGAGGCATAACCAAAGCCGCTGACAGCATTACTAACTTAGAAAATCGAATTGCGTTAGTTACTGGTCGTGGAAAAGAATTAAACGCTACCCTAAACAAACTTTATGTTGTTTCTGCTAACTCTAGATCAAGGATTGCAGGTTCCGCTGAAATCTATAACCGTTTTGGTTTGGCTCTAAGAGGCACGGCTTTAGATTCAAAAAATCTATCAAATGAACTAGTAGGTGTTACCAGCACTATCCAGAAGGCAATTGCAATTTCTGGTGCAGACGCTGCCTCTGCTAACGCTGCAATTATTCAGTTAGGGCAGGGCTTGGCCTCTGGAGAACTTAGAGGTCAAGAACTTAACTCGGTTAGAGAACAAATCCCCCGTGTAGCAAAAGCTATTGCGGATGGTCTGGGAGTAGAACTCGGCGCTTTAAAAGGACTGGCAGAAGACGGCGTGTTAACTACAGCAGTTGTATACAAGGCAATTCAAAAGGCTGGTTTGGAAATTGATCAGGAGTTTTTAAACATCAGATCAACAGTCTCTGCTGCCGCTAACGCGCTCAATAACGAATTTATTGGATCTCTTTCAAAGATTGACCGAGCAATTGGTTTTTCAGACTTCTTTATTAAACAAATAAACACAATAACTGATGGCCTTAATTACTTTAGACTTAATTTTGATACTATATTAAAATCTTTAGAGATTAGTTTACTTGTTTTTAAAGTGAAAACATCTATCCTTTTTTCTGATATGAAGTGGGCTCTTATTGATTTCTTTGAATTAGATGGCGTAGATCTTGACTTTATTGCGAAGTTAGGAAGAGTTCGTGATAGTATAAAGAATATATTTTTTGAAACTAAAACTGTATCAACTCCTGGCGGAGAAAAAATAACTGAAAGACTGCGAGGGTTTAAAGAAATATCGGAGCTTGTTCAAGCTTCCTTTAATTCAATAACTTTACCAGAAATATCTCTTGAAAGTTTTACTAATAAACTAACAGCTGCAACTGAAGCTATTAAATACTTTTATGAAAAAGGGCTTGGGCTCTTTAAAGACAGTGCTTACAATGAAGTAGAAGTTCCAGGCGGTATTGAGCTTGTTACAAAAAATAACACTTTAGGTAAATTTGTAAAGTTTTTTGATACGGTTAGTACTAAGTTTAAAGACTTTTCTCAAGATGTCTCTACAGCCTTTTCAGGTTTAAGTTCGATTATTACTTTTATTGACGAATGGGCAACAAAAATTGGTCAAAGAGTGTATGACCTTGGTGTATACCTCATTTGGAACTCAATCATAAAAGATATAGTAAATGACATAAACTCCTTTGTAAGCGAAAACTTATCAGCGGAGGCTTGGACGTCTTATGCTGAGACTATCAAGGGGGTCTTTAAAGATATTAAGTCATTCCTTACAAACGGCATTACTCAAGAAACTGTAATGACTCCAGGTGGCCCTAAATTGGTAAGGACTGATTTTGGTCAACAGTATGACGATTATATACAACAAATTAAAAATAAATTTTTAGATTTAGAGCAATTTATACAAGATGTTTCTAATAGAATTTTCTTAAAAACAATTGATACCCCAGCTGGACCTAAAGTTGCAGACACCAGAATTGGTGCCGCTGTTAGTAGTATTGAAGGCACTAAAGCGAAAATACAATTAGAAATACTACCTGCTTTAAGAGAAGACTTAACTTCTGCAGTAGACGCAACTTTAGAGGCTCTTAATTCCGCTTTCCAGTCAGTGTTGGGTTTTGGTACCGTGGGGGGTTTAGGCCTTTTAATCTTTGGTGGAAAGGGGCTTTTAATTAGAATTGCTGGTTTTACTTTTCTGTCAAGCGATCTTGGTGCCTCAGAAATAGTAAGGGAATCTGCAAAAGAAGTAGCCAATTCCTTTATTACTACCCTTAGGGAAACGCTAGAAGGGGGCGAGGGTTCTGTTATCACTGGTGCTATGAACATAGTAGAAGGAGCCGGATCTGGTGTTCTTCAAGGTTTAGGCCTACCTGAAGATAACGAGCTGGCAAACACAATAGCGGGGGCTTTTGCTGTAGCCTTAGGCCTTGCAGCTATTTCTAGTAAGTTTAGAGCTGCCATTGTTTTGTTTGCTCAAGCTTTCACTACTGATTTTGGTAGCATTCTTTCTAACTCTAAAAATCAATCAAGAATAAAACTTGGTATTACCCGTGCCTTTGGCGCTGCTATTGGCCTTTATTTGGCAGCTTCCGCTGCAGAGGCCTCTGACAACGCTATGGACGACTTAGGAGTTGAAGAAGACTCTTGGTTTAGACTAGGGGGTAACTTTGCAGCGCAACTAGCTGCAGGTTTTGCAGGTTGGAAACTTTCAGGTGCTTTCTTTAACGCAATTGACAACGCCATATTAGAGGTTAGGACAAACCCTAATGGTAAGATGAGGGGCCTTGGTCGTGTTTTAGGTTCCTGGTTAGCTTATGGCATCTCTGGGTCTCCAGTGGTAGCTTCGCTTATTGCTGCGGCTATTGGGGCTGCAGTAGTTGGCGGTTACGCTATGGTTGCCAATTCTTATATGAAAGAAGGGCAAGACATACAGCTTGCTCTAGGCCTTGTTGTTGATACTCAAATTAAAAACATTAACGTAGGCGACGGTTTTGACCAAAATGTAACTAAAAATCTTGCAAAACAGTTATCTACTGCTCTTTCAGACATGCAGCGAGATGCAATTACTGAGTTATCAAAAGAACAAGGAATTTCAGGAGGAGATTTATTCAAAGCTGCTTTTGAAGAGGGCATACTCGGTGAAGACTTTGAAAAAGATTTTAACAAAAGGTTATCAGCTCTTTCTAATAGACAAAAATCAGAACTTGACTTATCAGCCCTGTTTCCTACTCTTGTTTTTGATCAAAAGGCAATAGATGATCTTATTAATAATGACAATTTTAATATTGGGGGAATTCTTAGCAGCGCTATCACTGTAGATCAAAGTGCCCTTAGCTCAATAACAGACATGAACTCAGCAATGCAGGACTCTACTGCTGCCTTTGATGCGCTTGATCAAGCAACTTCAGCAGAAGTCTTATCTGAAGCTACAGACCGTCTTTCTACTTCCTTAACCACTTTAGCGGGGGTAGAACTTGTTACTTCAGAACAAGTAAAATCAGTAGATGAGCTTTCTACTTCTATTAATGGTCTCACAACCTCTCTGTCCAGTTACGGAGATAAGATTAGTGAAATAAAAGGTCTAAATATTCCTCTTGCACAACCTGGCTCCTCTGCAACAACTCGTGCGTTTGCTAGTGGGGGTAGCGTATCCGGCCCAGGTACAGGTACTTCCGACAGCATCCCAGCATACTTGTCTAACGGCGAGTATGTTATTAAAGCTGCTTCAGTTAAAAAGTTTGGATCAAGCTTTTTAGACTCTGTAAATCAAGGAAAAACGCCTAGATTTGCTACAGGTGGCCTTGTAGGAGGTAACGGTGAAGATAGTAAGTTTAGTCCTCTTGGAAGCTTGTATGGAGCTTTTGGGCTAAATGCACCTCTTCGTAAAGGTGGATTTCTTTCAGCTTTAATGCTTGCCTCTCCAGCTTCTACAAGAATTGCTCTAGACGGGCTAATGACAGGCCTGTTTAATTCTAATAGTTTTGATGGCAGACTTTCTAACTTTGTCACAGGTAATGCTGATACTAGTGTTTATGAAACTATGACAGAAAGTTTAAATAGCGCTCTAATGAGTTCTATTCTTGGGATGGGTATTGGTTCAATAGCAGGAACCCCTGGTGTTGGTACTGTTTTAGGTCTAATGGGAAGTGTTAGTAACTCTATAATAGAATCCTTACAGGGCTTCTCAGTTGGGTTTAGGGCACTAGGTTACTATGATAACGCGCCTGGCTTTGTTGATAAGGCTCTCATGGGCCTAGAAGGAGGTTATACTTTTGCTGATGTTAAAAGACAACTCTTATCTGGACCAAGGGCCGTACTTGAGGGTCTTTCTGGTTGGGGTGGAGGCAAACTAAGTAGTTTCACAGGCTGGCTAGGAGAACGCTTAGGCTTTTCTGAAGGTGGTTTGGCTGGTATAGAGCAACAAATATCTCCAAAGTATTCTAAGTATGACTATCCTTTTGGGTCTTCTGAATATGAATTTAGTGCGTTGAACGGGATGTTCTTTCCGGATGACGAGCTTTTAGAAGGTATGTTAAACTCTATTAGCCTTCAGAAGCCAGAAAAACCTTATGGATCTGCACAGCTACTGCTCCCGAAGCCTGAAAGCAACAAGTATACTCCCGAAGATGCGTATAATGTTTCTGTTCACGAGTTTGGTCATGCAAATATGTTTGGTGATCTTTTAGAGAAAAATAACGGCGCTTATTGGAAGACTATAACAGATTGGATGGATCTTTCTCAGATTAGGAAAGAAACGTATGCTAACCAGTTTACTGAGGCCAACAGCACAAGTGTTGAAAAAGACCTAAGTAAACACATGGGTTATTCCCAGTTATCCTACGTTCTAGACGAGATAAATAAGAACACAGGGCTATACAGCAATGACCTTAGTGGTGAAGCTAGGGATTCTCTTGACTTGCTTCCATATAACACCTACGAAGAATTTGTTAGCGCAGTTGAGGCGCTTAATAGCAGACAATTAGCTGACGCCGAATTGGGAGATGGATTGCTCTTTAAGTCTCTAGATGTTGGTAGCAAACTCGGGTTCTCCGTGTCTGAACGTCTTGGCCGAACTAAAGGTATAAAAGAGTACTACGGACAGGAAGAACCAGAAAGTGCTTTCTCTAGTTGGAGACGTTCTGCTAAAGATCTTATCTCTGGGTTTGCTTCTGGGGGTCATATCTCAGGTCCAGGCTCTGGTACTTCTGATAGTATCCTTGCTTACTTATCAAATGGTGAGTATGTCATTAAAGCAGACTCTGTTAAAAAGTATGGAGAAGGTTTTCTTAACTCTATAAATTCTGGGAGTATGCCTAAATTTGCAAACGGCGGTTCTGTTGGAATACCAAGGTTTAAATTTGGCGGCTTGGCTAATGACCCTAATTATATTCGTACAAAGACAAGCTTAGATTCAGTTACAGAGCTTCTAAATGAAACTGCTATAAAATTATCTGATGAAAGAATAGTAGGTGCCGAAAGGAACCGCTTTATTACATTTAAGAATGAACTACTACTTCAGCAAAATTTGCTAAAACAAAGCCTTCAGGATATATCAGAAGCTTTTGCTGACGGTGCTGAGACTATTGATAGCATTACTGACGAGACTATAACTCCTGGACCTTCAGTAGACCCTACAGATAAAGAACCTACCGAAGGTTTTGACTTTGCAACAAGGTTTAAAGATTCCTTTGAAACAGGTCTTTCACAAGCTCTGAGGGATGGGGATTTTAAAGCGTTTGGTAAAACTCTTTTAGATAGCTTTACTGGTTCTGTTATTGACTCTTTTTCAAAAGGCTTCACAGACGCCTTGTTTGGTTCTATTCTTGGCACTGCTGAAAAAGAGGGGTCTCTTGCTGGCTTCTTTAATAATATTATGGGCCTTGGCAAAAAGACAAAGGAATCCTTAACACTTAAACCTGATACGGACTCTAATGGCGTAGCGGGAGACTCAGAAGGTATTGCTTCTATGTTTTCTAATGGGTTTGAAAGTTTTGGCCAAGGTTTTGAAAATTTGTTTGGCGAACTAGGTACTATGTTATCCGGAGCTTTCCAAGGAATTCTGGGACTGTTTAGCGGCGACGGCGGCGGCGGCTTCTTTAGCTCTATTCTAGGCCTCTTTAGTGGTGCAGCTATGAGCAGTGGTGGTATTGTTCCTCATACTCCTTACTCTAAAATAGGGGTAGACAGTGTGCCTACAATGCTAACTCCAGGTGAGCTAGTCGTACCTGAAAATAAAGTTAATGGCTTTATGGGGGGTGTAGGAAACACCACTCAAACCGTAGTTAACCTCTCTGTGACAGGGGACATCTCTAGACAGACTCGTAAAGAGATTATCAAAATGATGCCCTCTATTGCTCAAGGCGTGAACTCTCAGAATAAAGAGAGCAACTATCGTCGATAACTTTAACAGTTAAGTAAGATTGGAGTTCCTATAATGAAAAAATGGGAAAAGCTTTTTAAGCTAAAAGGCGGTCAGTTATACTGGAAGGAATCCCGTG
>Ga0208310_1000070_pt1 | contig 24564 bp, 25 predicted proteins | sample Colrivmet1557A02_FD_187675 | JGI IMG/M metagenome (GOLD analysis project Ga0208310, IMG submission 187675) | Estuarine microbial communities from the Columbia River estuary - metaG 1557A-02 (SPAdes) (version 2) | ecosystem: Environmental > Aquatic > Marine > Intertidal zone > Estuary | place... | reverse complement strand
AAATAGACGTGTAAACACCCAATTCATCATTGAGTTCTCGGATCATTTTAATGCGGGCACTCACATCAGAATAATCTGCGTGAGAAAAGTTAATTCTAAACACATTTACCCCCGCAAGAATCATATCCCTAAGGACAGACTTAGTACTGGTTGCAGGGCCTAAAGTGGCTACTATTTTTGTTTTTTTTGCGCTTGGCATATTAAAAAATTAAGTTATTTTTTGACTTTAATTGACTTTGGTCCACAGTAAATGCAGTAACTATCACGGGCAACTGCTTTAATTTAATGACCAGTTCTTTTATATTTAAAAATCCTTGTTCTTCTATTTTTAGAAAAAAATCAACCCCTTTGTGTTCTGGAATGAGGCACTGCTTTTTTTCTAAGGAGGCATTAGTAAAAAGATCTTGGGTGGCTAGATGTTGCAAACTCAAGTGTTTGTTAGACAAAAGTGTCCAATACGAATCTGAGCTTATGTCATGCCAATCAAACACAGAAAACGTCGCATCTGTATTGAGGTCTAGGTCTCTTTTATGTCTTTTAAATTTTGTCTTTAGATGTTTGTTCAACCAATAAGCCACTGCGAAATCATCCAATGAAGTGTGCAGTGCTATGAGTACATATTCAGACTCATAAAAATCCATTGAAATTTTATGGAGTGCCGTCATATTAAAAATCTAAACAGACAAATATAGATAATCTCCCTTTTCTACAAGCAGACTGGCATGTCTAATCTGATTAAAAAAATTACGAAAACGTTTGCAGTCGCCTTTTTAAGCGTCTATTTTTTCTTGAAGGGCAAAAAAGGCTCTTTTTGCCGCCTGCTCCTCTGCCTTTTTCTTGGAAGGTCCACGGCCTTTTGAAATAACCTTTTTATTTATAGCCAGCCGTACAGAAAAATGCTTGATCGGATCATTCCCGCTGTCTTCAAAAATTTGAAAATTAAAGGTCTTTTTTTCTTTTTGACACCATTCTATCAATAGACTTTTATAAGAGGTTACCTTGCCTTCAAGTTTGGCTAGGTCTACATGGGGTTCAATAATTTTAAGGTAAATAAAGTTTTCACAGTATTTATAGCCCCTGTCTAAATAAATAGCCCCTACCAAAGCCTCGAAAACATTGCCGTGAACATTGTCTCCAAAATGGTCTTTATGCACTTTGCTGTCTACAAATGACAGTAAATTAAGTTCTTTACCCAGTTCATTTAAATGTTCTCTACTGACAATCTTAGAACGCATTTTTGTGAGATAACCCTCGTCTGCTGCAGGGACTTCGTTGTAGATATATTTAGAAATAATAGCCCCCAACATAGCGTCTCCTAAAAACTCTAGGCGTTCATAATTTAATGGGTTTCCTTGGGGATCTTTCAAGTGAAGAGACCGGTGAATAAAGGCTTTTTTATAAATAGATAAGTTCTTGGGTTTAAAACCGAGTATATTTCGCATCCCTGTAAAAAAATTCCCATCCTCTTTGGAATGGGAATTGAATATATAGGGGCGTAATCCCATATTAAGCTTTAAATTTTTTAAACAGTACACAGGCATTGTGCCCACCAAAACCAAAGGTATTACTCATGGCTACATTTACTTCTCTGGCTTGCGCTTTATTCAGCGTAAGATTTAGGCTTGGATCAATATTAGGATCTGCGGTAGTGTGGTTAATCGTTGGAGGAACCAAACTGTATTTCATAGCCAAAATAGACGCAATAGCTTCTATGGCTCCAGCCGCACCTAACAAGTGACCTGTCATAGATTTGGTGGAGTTAATATTAATACTCGCTGCATGGCTTCCAAACACTTTGCTAATGGCTTTTAATTCTGCCACATCTCCAAGTGGTGTAGAAGTCCCATGAGTATTTATAGCGTCTACTTGGTCAGGAGTCATTCCTGCATCTTTTAAACAGTTTTCCATAACACGAACCACGCCTATTCCTTCCGGATGTGGTGCAGTCATATGGTGCGCGTCTGAGGTCATTCCACCACCCATTACTTCACAGTAAATCTGAGCACCCCTAGCGACAGCGTGTTCGTATTCTTCCAAGATTAAAGCGCCAGCGCCTTCTCCTAAAACAAAACCGTCTCTATTGGCGTCAAATGGCCTAGAAGCTGTTTCTGGACTTTCATTTCTAGTAGAAAGGGCATGCATGGCGTTAAAACCACCCATTCCAGCAATCGTTACAGCTGCCTCGCTTCCTCCAGATACAATCACATCACAATGGCCTAAGCGTATGTAATTAAGCGCGTCTATAAGGGCGTTCGAAGAAGAAGCACAAGCAGAAACAGTCGCGTAATTAGGTCCCATAAATCCATGCTTAATGGAAATATTTCCCGGAGCGATGTCTGCGATCATCTTAGGAATAAAGAAAGGATTAAACCTCGGTGTTCCGTCGCCTGCAGCGTAATTGAGGACTTCGTTTTGAAATGTCTCTAGCCCGCCAATTCCAGCACCCCAAATTACTCCTATCCTGAATTTATCCATGCTGTCTAATGGAAGAGCGGCATCGGCGATAGCCTCATCAGCAGCCACCATCGCATACTGGGCAAACTTGTCTAGCTTCCTTGCTTCTTTTCTATCAAAAAAATCTTCTGCATTGTAGCCCTTGAGTTCACAAGCAAATTTGGTTTTAAAATGGGTATTGTCAAAATGAGTAATAGGGCCTGCGCCACTTTTACCTGACTTTAGGCCTTCCCAGTAGGAGGCTACATTGTTACCTATGGGCGTTAATGCACCCAATCCAGTAACTACTACGCGCTTTAGTTGCATGTAATTTGTTTTAGTTTTATTACAGAATACAAAGGTAATTTAAAAAAAATTATCCATGCAGTTTACAACCACATGGATAATTTACAATGTTTTAATATATCGTGAAATTACTTAGCTCCTTCGATATAAGTGATGGCTTGACCCACAGTGGCTATGTTTTCTGCTTGGTCATCCGGAATTTGAATATCAAATTCTTTTTCGAATTCCATAATTAACTCAACAGTGTCCAATGAATCGGCCCCAAGGTCGTTGGTGAAACTTGCTTCAGTTACAACTTCGTTTTCGTCAACGCCTAACTTATCTACGATAATGGCCTTTACTCTTGATGCAATGTCTGACATAATAATTTGGTTTTTAAATTTTATATGTTTGCAAAAATAAAAAACTTTGCATTAATAACACGATTTGTGTCCAAAATGTATCGTATTTTTAATCTTTAATCAATAACTACCCCTATTTCAGGCCCTTTTCAAGGAAGAAAACGCATAAATAAAATGAAAAACATTGCACTATTGGCCTCTGGAGCCGGCTCTAACGTCCAAAATATTGCGCATTATTTTGCAAATAAGCCTGAAGTGAGAATTTCACTAGTCATTACAAACAACCCTAATGCTGGCGTTATAGAAAAGTGTAAAAACCTAGATATTCCGCTAATTTACTTGTCAAAAGCGGGGTTTCTAAATGAAAACACCTTATTAAACACCCTAAATGGTTTTTCTATTGACCTGATTGTCTTGGCGGGATTCCTTTTAAAAATTCCAGATACACTGGTCCAAGCATTTCCCAATAAGATTGTCAATATTCACCCTGCCCTACTGCCTAAATTTGGTGGGAAAGGAATGTATGGAATGCATGTGCACAGGGCGGTAAAGGAAGCAGGAGAAACGGCCTCTGGAATTACCATTCACTACGTGAACGAACACTACGACCAAGGGGGAGTTATTTTTCAGGCCAAAACAGCTCTAAATAAACAAGATACTCCAGAAGATATTGCCAAAAAAGTACAGGCTCTAGAAGCCTTACATTTTCCCGCCACAATAGAAAAACTATTAGATGCATAAAGCAGACGTTCATGTCTATACTGACGGTGCAGCCAGTGGAAACCCTGGTCCAGGAGGCTATGGAATTGTCATGGAATGGGTAGGCACCCCTTATAAAAAAGAATTTTCCCAAGGCTTTACCCACACCACCAACAACAGAATGGAATTGTTAGCGGTCATAGAGGCCCTTAGAAAACTTAAAAAAGCCCCGCTTAAAGTGCTGGTGTTTACAGACTCTAAATATGTGGTAGACGCTGTAGAGAAAAAATGGCTTCAAAGGTGGGTGAAAACAAACTTTAAAGACAAGAAAAATGTGGACCTATGGAAGGCTTTTTTAAAAGAATACCCCAAGCATGAGGTGCGTTTTCAATGGATAAAAGGACACAACAACCACCCTCAAAACGAACGTTGTGACGTGCTTGCAGTAGCCGCATCTAAGGGAAAAGATTTGTATATTGACAGTGGTTTTGTGAAAACCACTTAAAATGAATTAAAAAACTAAAAACTGGATAGACCACTAGGTATAGGTTCCTTATATTTGCACTTAAATTTAAATAATGGGTAAATTATTAGTTGTAGGAACAGTCGCTTTTGACGCCATTGAAACGCCATTTGGAAAAACAGATAAGATTTTAGGCGGTGCAGCCACCTATATTGCGCTTGCTGCAAAAAATGTTGCCACAATAGACGCTGCGGTGGTCTCTGTAGTTGGATCAGATTTTCCAGACGCCCATTTACAACTTTTAAGAAACCGAAATGTAAATATTTCTGGCCTTGAAATTGTGCCCAACGGAAAAACATTTTTCTGGAGTGGCAAATACCACAATGATTTAAATGTGAGAGACACTTTAGCCACAGAGTTGAATGTCTTGGCAGATTTTAAACCAGTTGTTCCTGAAGCCTATAAAGACGCTGAAATTGTGATGCTGGGTAATTTGCACCCAGGTGTGCAATTGAGCGTGATTGAACAAATGGTTAAAAAACCTAAACTCATCGTGCTAGACACCATGAATTTTTGGATGGACCACACCCTAGACCTGCTAATGGAGGTCATAAAAAAAGTAGACGTAATTACCATAAATGACGAAGAGGCCAGGCAATTGAGTGGGGAATATTCGCTGGTAAAAGCAGCCGCTAAAATTCATGAGATGGGACCCGCTTATGTCGTGATTAAAAAAGGGGAGCACGGCGCCTTACTGTTCCACAACAAGCAAGTATTTTTTGCTCCTGCCCTTCCTTTAGAAGAAGTCTTTGACCCTACTGGAGCAGGAGATTCATTTGCAGGTGGCTTTGTGGGCTATTTGGCACAGAGTGAAAATATTTCTTTTGAAAACATGAAAAATGCCGTAATTCACGGATCAAATATTGCCTCTTTCTGTGTCGAGAAATTCGGAACAGAAAGGTTGATTGATTTAGACCCTCAGGAACTTAAAGACAGGTTAAAACAATTCATTGCTTTAACCCAGTTCGACATAGACCTTGCTTAATTCGTACCTAACATAACTACGCCTGAAAAGGCCCAGATGCATCTATTATGAGCGACGCCATTAAACACGAATGTGGAATTTCATTAATCAGGCTCCTAAAGCCTCTCGAGTATTATAAAGAAAAATACGGCACCGCCTTTTACGGGGTAAACAAAATGTACCTCATGATGGAGAAGCAGCACAACAGGGGCCAAGACGGTGCTGGTTTTGCAAGTATTAAATTAGATATGCCGGCCGGCTCAAGGTATATGAGTAGGGTTCGCTCAGCGGAACAACAACCCATACAAGATATCTTTGCGCAGATTAACCAACGCATTAGTAGTGAGCTACAGGCCAATCCGGAATACCAAGACAGCGTAGCCTTACAAAAACAACATGTTCCTTATATTGGAGAATTGCTTTTAGGACACGTACGTTACGGTACTTTCGGAAAAAACTCCATTGAAAGTGTACATCCTTTTTTAAGACAAAACAACTGGATGCACAGAAACCTCATTGTGGCAGGTAACTTTAATATGACCAATGCCAAAGAGCTTTTTGAGAATTTAGTGACCCTAGGGCAACATCCTAAAGAAGACGCAGACACAGTGACTGTTATGGAAAAAATAGGTCATTTCCTGGACGACGCCGTAGCCAAATTATACAAGCAAATTAAAAAAGAAGGCTACACCAAAATGGAAGCCTCAGCGATTATTGCAGAGCGCCTCAATGTGGCCAAAATATTAAAAAAAGCCTGTAAGAATTTTGACGGAGGTTACGCCATGGCAGGTTTAATAGGCCATGGAGACGCTTTTGTCCTCAGAGATCCTTCAGGGATTAGGCCTGCGTATTACTACGCAGACGAGGAGGTGGTTGTGGTAGCCTCAGAGCGTCCTGCGATTCAAACAGTGTTCAACGTGCCCTTTGAGCAGGTAAAAGAACTGGATCCTGGAAGCGCCATTCTCGTAAAAAAGAATGGCGAGATGAACATCAAACAAATTCTAGAACCTTTAGAACGCAAAGCCTGTTCCTTTGAACGAATTTATTTCTCTAGAGGGAGCGATAAAGAAATTTACCAGGAACGTAAAGCCCTTGGAAAATACCTTTTCCCACAAATTTTAGACAGTATAAAAGGAGACATTAGAAACACCGTATTCTCTTATATTCCCAATACAGCAGAAACCTCATTTTTCGGTATGGTCCGCGAAGCGCAAAACCATATGAACAGAGAAAAAGAGGCGCAAATTTTGGCCATTGGGAGAAACATTACTTCTGCAGAATTACACGAAATATTAGAAGTAAGACCCCGTATAGAGAAAGTGGCTATTAAGGACGCCAAACTCAGGACCTTTATCACACAAGACTCCGGTAGAGATGACCTTGTTGCCCATGTATACGACGTGACCTATGGCTCGGTAAAAACAACAGACAACCTAGTCATTATAGATGACTCCATTGTAAGGGGAACCACTTTGGAGAAAAGTATTTTAAAAATTTTAGACCGCTTAGGCCCTAAGAAAATAGTAGTGGTCTCTTCTGCGCCACAAATACGCTACCCGGATTGCTATGGAATAGACATGGCTAAGCTAGAAGACTTTATTGCTTTTAGAGCCGCTCTAGCACTCCACAAAGACCGCAACACTATGAATGTAGTAGAAGGTATTTATAAAAAATGCCTGTCTCAGTTGGCGTCTAAAGACGCCGATGTCGTTAATTATGTCACAGAATTTTACGCCCCTTTCACTGTGGAAGAAATCTCTGCAAAAATTGGGGAGCTACTCACTGGCCCAGAAATAAAAGCTGAGGTAGAGATTGTGTACCAAACCATAGAAAACCTTCATTTGGCCTGTCCGGAAAACTTAGGAGACTGGTATTTTACCGGAGACTATCCTACTCCAGGAGGAAATAGGGTGGTGAATAGGGCTTTTGTAAACTTTTTTGAGGGTAAAAACGAGAGAGCCTATTAAGAAAGTTCTTTTAAAAGGCCTCAAGAATATTAAATTAAGGGCTAAAATACCATCAAATGTTAAAAAAAAGTGTCGTTCATCGAAAAAACATGTAGATCATCGAGTTTATTTTTTTCTAGCATTAAGAGCAGCTACATTTATGAAACCATAAACAATTAGGTTACGTTCTTGGTAAGATTTGGGGAAAAAGGCGGACAGTTGTCCGCCTTTTTTATGCGATCATTTTATTTTGTCATAGAAATAATTCCTTTTTTAAACTAGATGAATAAAATATTCATAAGGTTATGTTTAATGATAAGAATTTGTCAAAAAATCAATTGATACTTTAAACAAAAATGAGTGGTTTTTAAAATTATTGCTGCTATTGCTAAAATAGATAAGCATATCTAATGGAATCCATAAATAAATAATGTATTTTTGCAGCATACCATGGCATAAGTAGGTTAAGTTTATGGTAAGATTTGGGAGAGAAAAGGTGGTGCTTGCACTACCTTTTCTTATATAAAAAAGGCGCGTTCTTAGAGAACCGCGCCTTTTTTATTAATGCCTATTGCATGACTATTACAGTCAGAAATGGCTTTTAGCGTATTATTTATTCGCTTCGAACAAAGCAGTAGCGTTGGACCAGTTAATCACATTAAAAAATGCATTTACATAATCCGGTCTTCTGTTTTGATAGTTCAGGTAATAGGCGTGCTCCCAAACATCTAAACCTAAGATAGGAAAACCACCACAGCCAATTCCTGGCATGAGTGGATTGTCTTGGTTTGGTGTAGAACACACTTCAAGTTTACCCCCTTTGTGAACACAAAGCCAGGCCCAACCAGAACCAAATCTTGTGGCTGCAGCTTTAGAGAAAGTTTCTTTAAAAGCGTCAAAAGAACCAAAAGAAGCGTCAATTGCAGCCGCTAAATCTCCACTTGGAGTGCCGCCGCCATTTGGCGCCATAGACTTCCAAAAAAGGTTGTGGTTATAAAAACCACCTCCATTGTTTCTTACCGCCCCATTATTGAGGTCTAAATCTGCCAGTATTGTTTCAATAGAAGCGCCCTCCATTGCTGAACCAGCAATAGCAGCGTTTAAATTATTCGTGTATCCTTGGTGGTGTTTACCGTGGTGAATTTCCATAGTACGCGCATCTACATGAGGTTCTAATGCGTCGTGAGCATAATCTAATTGAGGTAATTCAAAAGCCATAATATTTTTTTTTAAGTTTATTGCATATCAAATTTACAATAAGTCTTTGAAAAAGACCCTAAAAATGAATAAGAAGGAGCAAATATGTGTATTTTGCATTAAAAAAGAGGGTGAAAGACAACTTTCTCATTTACAACGCATCTGCAGGGTCTGGAAAAACTTACACCCTTACAAAAGTGTATTTAAAGCTTATTTTGGCACCAAATGCCCACAATAATTTTGGCCACATCCTGGCCCTAACGTTTACCAATAAAGCGGTAAACGAAATGAAGGAAAGGATTCTAACGGGTCTGGCTGATTTTTCTCTAACGCCCTGTCCAAAAAAAAGTGAAGCGCTTTTTTCAGATGTAGTTAAAGAACTGGGTTGTTCTAGAGAGGTGCTTCAAAAAAAGTCCGAAAAAGTCCTGATGCAACTCTTGCATAATTATGCGTTTTTTGAAGTGTCTACTATTGACAAATTCAACCACCGTCTCATTAGAACTTTTGCCAAAGACCTAAAACTTCCTCAAAATTTTGAGGTGCAATTAGACACGGACTTGGTGCTCACAGAGGGCGTAAACGCCCTGATTGATCGGGCCGGAAATGACGCTGCACTCACCGATATTTTAGTGGCGTTCGCCCTAGAGAAAATTTCAGAAGACAAGAGCTGGGACCTGAGTTTTGATTTAAAAAATATAGGTAAATTACTTTTTTCAGACCAACATATAGCCCCCTTAGAACACCTTTCAAATAAGAAATTATCAGACTTTGAAAATCTAAAGAAAACGCTTAAGTCAAAAATTTCTCAAAGCGAACAGGTATTTATGGAAGCGGCAAAAAGTATTAAAACACTGCTGTCAGAAAGTGGTTTAATCCCCACAGATTTTAGCAGACAGTCCTTGCCAAAATTTATAGATAAAATTATAAGCGGTGCACTTCCAGATACCACCGCCAAATGGATTCAAGAATTCGAAGACACCAAATTATACACCGGAAAAACCCCTGTGGAAGCTCAGGACACTATCATGAGCATTCAGCCACAATTGAGTGGTTTTATGAAGGTTATTTTATTGGCCATAAGCCTTCAATATTTTTACCGTAACGCCCACAAGCACTTGCTGTCCTTGAGGCTTATAAATGCCTTACAATACCAAGTAAAAAGCTATTGTGAAAATCAAGAAATATTACCCATATCCGAATTCAATAAAAAAATACAAGGCGCTATAAAAAACCAATCTGTTCCTTTTATTTATGAAAGAATGGGAGAGCAGTACAGCCATTTTTTTATAGATGAATTTCAAGATACTTCCTCGCTGCAGTGGGACAACCTAAAACCCTTACTGGAAAATGCCGTAGTTTCAGAAGATGAAAAAGGCCAAAGAGGCTCCTTGCTTTTGGTGGGAGACGCCAAGCAATCTATCTATAGATGGCGTGGCGGAAACGCAGAGCAATTCATTGACCTCTATGAAAACAAAGCATTCCCTGCCGCTCAACCAAAGGTGATTAACCTTCCTAATAATTTTAGGAGTCTGTTCGAAATAGTGCAGTTCAACAACCGCTTTTTTAACTATACCGCAGCCTATTTAGAACGAGAAAATTTTGCGTCATTATACCGAGATGGGAGCCACCAAAAGCCTCAAAAGGAAAGTGGTGGTTTTGTATCACTAGAATTCCTAGATGATGATCCGGACAAGGAAGCGCACTATTGCGAAAAGGTATTAGATGCCATAAATGCTTCCTTAGACAAAGGTTTTTCTTTTGGAGATATTTGTCTTTTAACCCGCAAAAAAAAACACGGGGTATTACTTGCTCAGTACCTAATAGAAAAACAAATTCCTGTAATTTCTTCAGAATCTTTGCTTTTAGACAACCACCCTAAGGTGCGTTTTCTGGTTCAATTAATTCGCTTTGTTTACCAAGAAACCACCCCTTACCAAGCATACCCACTACTGGCCTATCTGGCTCAGACACAAAATAAAATCTCCGTACATGAGTATATTAAAAAATCTTTGGGGAATGCTTCAGAATTTTTTAAATCCGAATTTGGGTTTAATCCGGAAGCTTTAAATACTGCATCGATCTATGATTTTTGCCTTATGGGCATCCGCTCTTTTTCATTGGCTAATGGAAAAGACGCTTACCTTCAATTCTTTTTAGATGTAGTGTCAGAAGTAAGTTTAAAAGAAGGAGGTGGCCCAAGCGTATTGCTTCAATACTGGGAACAGAAAAAATCTCAATTGAGTGTTTCAGCGCCAGATGGATTAAATGCCATTCAAATACTCACCGTTCATAAAGCCAAAGGACTTGAATTCCCTGTAGTGATTTTTCCATTTGCAGAAACGCCTTTAAAAGAAGAGCGGAACCCTACTTTTTGGCTTCCCGTTCCAAAGGAAGACTTTGATGGTTTTGAATACCTGCTCTTGGCTAAAAATGACAAAATTGCACAATACAACCCATTGTCAAAGCAGATTATTGAAGAAGAAGACCAGCGATTGGTGTTAGACGCGCTCAATATTTTATACGTAGCCCTCACAAGAGCATCACAGGCACTTTTTGTCATTGGCGGGATGGCATTAAATAAAGATGGGAAAGTGAATAAAAACCAATACTCCGGATTGTTAATAGATTACCTCATGGATCAAGGGGAGTGGTCTGCGGAAAAACAGCGCTACACCTTTGGCCACTTTAAGATGCCGGAAGAAACAACAGCAGCCCACAAAAACGATCCTAAAACCATATTTTTTCAATTAACACAAAACACCCATGAGCGTTATGCACTGCTGATGCATCCGCATACTTTTGTTCCAGAGAAAGTATTGCAAGCACAAAACTTGGGACAGCAACTTCACTATTTATTAGAACAACTGGATATTCATCCCTTGGAAAAATCGCTTGAAAAAACAAGTAAAGCTTATCCCAGCGCAGATCTGGGATCGCTTAAAACCCAAGCCGTTGGCATAATCTCACACGAGCACTTGGAAAAATATTATCAAAAAGGGCTTAAGGCCTTTAATGAAAAAGATATTTTTACCCAAAACGGCTCAGTGGCACGACCAGATCGATTGGTTTTTAACGAAAATAAAGTAACGGTAATTGATTATAAAACAGGTGTTGAAAAAGAAGAAGACCAGGTTCAAATAAAAAGTTATGGAGCACTTTTGGAAGAGATGGGCTACCAGGTAGAAAATAAAATTTTAGTCTACGTAGACGGTGCGCGTGTGCTGCCTATATTTGTATGAAAATAAAACAACGGTCATGTATAAAGAAATAGGATCATTCCTAGCAGAAGAGCTAGAACAAATAAAAAAAGACGGTTTATTTAAGAGTGAACGAGTGATAAGCGGGCCACAAGGATCAGATGTATCACTTACGGATGGGTCGCATGTCATTAACCTGTGTTCCAACAACTACCTAGGACTTTCTGCGCATCCTGAGGTCATAAAGGCAGCCAAAGACACCCTAGATTCTCATGGATTTGGCATGTCTTCTGTAAGATTTATCTGTGGCACCCAAGATATTCATAAAACATTAGAGCAAAAAATAGCTTCCTTTCACCAAACAGAAGACACCATTTTATACGCTGCTGCTTTTGATGCAAACGGAGGGCTCTTTGAGCCATTATTTGGACCTGAAGATGCTATTATATCAGATGCTTTAAACCACGCCTCAATCATTGACGGAGTGCGGCTTTGTAAAGCCAAAAGATATAGGTACGCCAATAGTGATATGGCAGACTTAGAAACCCAATTAAAGCAAGCCCAAGAAGACGGTGCTAGATTTAAAATTATTGTAACTGATGGGGTGTTTTCTATGGACGGCTTAGTGGCACCACTAGACAAAATATGTGATTTAGCAGACCAGTACAACGCGCTAGTCATGGTAGACGAATGCCATGCTGCTGGTTTTTTAGGAGCTACCGGAAGGGGGTCTCTAGAAGCTAAAGGCGTAATGGGAAGGGTAGATATTATTACTGGAACCCTTGGAAAGGCCCTTGGTGGCGCCATGGGCGGATACACCACAGGTAAAAAAGAAATCATTGAAATGCTCCGCCAAAGATCAAGGCCCTATTTATTTTCAAACTCTTTGGCTCCAGCTATTGTGGGTGCTTCTATTAAAGTATTTGACATTATAGAAAAAGACACTTCTTTTAGAGACCAACTAGAGGCCAACACACATTATTTTAAAAAAGGGATTAAAGCCCTTGGCTTTGACATTGTGGATGGTGACTCTGCAATTGTTCCTATCATGCTTTACGACGCGCCTTTGGCTCAGAAAATGGCTTTGGATCTTTTAAAAGAAGGGGTTTATGTGATTGGGTTCTTTTATCCTGTGGTTCCCAAAGGAAAAGCAAGGATTAGGGTACAACTCTCTGCGGCACTCAATCAATCTGATCTAGACCAGGCGCTTAAGGCCTTTGAAAAGGTTGGTAAAAACCTTGGGGTCGTTTAAAGGTCGTAAATTGTCGTTAAACTGCAGCTATTGTGCTTGTTTTAAGCTGTTTAATATCTTAGCCTATGAATCTAAAAAATAACCTTATGCGCAAAAACCATTCTTTTTGTACTAGAAAACGCAATAAAAGGGTAGGGGTTGTGGTAAACTAATGTATGCCAAATAAAATATTGTATTAAGCGCCGTTTTAACGGCGCTTTTTATATTTTTAAATAAAGTAAGCCCTTATTAAAATGACCCCATTTCTCGCAGAAATCACTGATAAAATAATTAAGGAAAATCCTGATTTTTCCAATACTATTTGGGTATTCCCAAGTAAAAGAGCAGGGGTTTTTGCGGCAAACTATCTCAAAAAAAACAATTCAAAAACCATTTTTGCGCCTGAGTTTTTAAGTATAGAGGCATTTATTACTCGGCTTGCCGTCATTGAGCCTGCAAGCACTGAAACGTCTCTTTGCCTGTTGTACGAGAGTTATTTAGAGACCGGTATAAAAGACAAAGAGTCCTTTTCTAGTTTTATAGGTTGGGGGACCACCATACTTCAAGATTTTAATGAAATTGATAGATACGGTGTAACCGCTAAAAAATTGTACACCCACATTCAAAACTTACAAGAAGTATCTCACTGGGCCCTGGAAGAAGATAAAACAGAGATGGTAAAAGCGTATTTAAAGTTTTGGGAAATCCTTCCGGAGCTGTATGAGCGTTTCACCAAAAAAATGTTAGCACAAGGCATTGGGCACCAAGGCTTATTGTATAAAAAGGCAAAAGAAAATATAGCGCAATTTTTAATAGACTTACCCGCCACAACATTTTATTTCATTGGTTTTAACGCCTTAAATACGTCTGAATCTGACATTATACAATATATCTTATCTGAAAAAAGAGGGTCTATCTTTTGGGATTTAGACCAATATTTTCTGGAAAACCCCCTACATGAAGCGGGCTATTTTATGAGAAAACACTTGAAAAACTGGCCCTATTTTCAAGAAAGTAAACCAGAGGGGGTTTCTAATAGATACACCTCTACAGAAAAAAAAGTCAATATATATGGTGTCCCAAAGAGTGTTTCCCAGGCGCAATTGATCGGTGAAATTTTAAATGAATTCTCTCAAGAGCAAGTCTTAAATACGGCTATTGTTTTAGGAGATGAGGAACTATTAAACCCTGTCATACACGCTATCCCAAACGGGCTAAAAGCTAATATCACTATGGGAGCGCCCTTGTCTGGTGTTCCTATGGCTACGTTAGTGGCGCATTTATTTGATTTACACACCAACAACTATTCAAATGGTTGGCATATAAAACAGGTTCAGGATGTTTTAACCCATCCCTATATAAAACTTTTAGTAGAAGGAAACCAATACAATGCGGTGAACACATTCATCTACGACTGCCAAAAGCAAAATATTTCAAGTTTAAGTACAGATTATATAAATGCTGCTTTTAATACAAGCCATACAATCATATCCCTCCTTTTTAAGGATAAAGCGAATGTGCCAGCCACTTTTGTCAGTAGATTTCAAGAATTACTTAGGGTATTAAATGATTTTTCTGAAAAAAACAAACAGCCTCAAATAAGCTCTGAAGTAAACTATTTTAGTGAGATTTTTGATGGGCTTAGCGCCCAGTTAACTACCTTTCCGTTCATAGACAACCTTTCTGGTTTAAAGAAAATATATTTAGAAACCCTTTCTAAAAAAAGACTTTCTTTTAGTGGAGACGCCTTAGAGGGACTTCAATTAATGGGTATGTTGGAGAGTAGAAACCTGGATTTTGAAACAGTCATTATCGCTCATGTAAACGAAGGAATTCTTCCTGGAGGAAAATCCACCAATTCATACATACCACTTTCCCTAAAAAAGATATTTGGACTGCCCAGTTTTAAAGAAAAAGATGCTGTATACGCTTATCACTTTTACAGGTTGTTGCAAAGGGCAAAAAACGTATACTTGCTGTACAACACGGCAACAGATGTTTTAGAAGGAGGAGAGCCCAGTAGGTTTGTACATCAATTAAAAACACAAGGGATAGCCAAAGTACAGGTGAATGACCAATTAGCCATGCCTATTTTAGATGCTGTTACTCCTCCACTAATAGAGATTAAAAAAGACCAAAGCGTTATTGATCAATTGCTGCAAAAAGCAAAAAGTGGGTTTTCTCCCTCTGCTTTAAATACCTATATAAGGAACCCTATAGATTTTTATAAACGCTATGTTTTAAAGCTAAAAGATCCTGAAATCCTGGAGGAACTAATCGCTTATAACACTTTTGGAACTATAGTTCACGACAGTTTACAAGCACTTTACACTCCTGCTATTGGTCAAGTATTGACTGAAAACCACTTTAAAGAATTTAATCAGCAACTACCCCATATCCTGACGCACTTTTTTGAAAAACACCACAGCCCCACAAAATCGCTCAAAGGAAAAAACCTCATCGCTTTTTCTGTATTGCTTCAATACCTAAAAGATTTCTTAGAATACGATCAAGAATGCGCTAAAAAAGAAGCAATTTGTATAGAAAGCCTCGAGAAAGAATACCAAATGACCCTCCAAATTCCAGGTGTTTCTGAAAGTGTTTTATTCAAAGGTAGTTTAGACCGGGTAGACAAAAGAAATGGTGTGACCCATATTATTGATTTTAAAACGGGTGCGGTTAAACCCACTGATTTAAAACTCAAGGACTGGGACGGTTTAAACAATAGCCCAGAGAGAGCCAAAGTCCTTCAGCTACTCTCCTACGCACTTTTATATTCCCAAAATCATGGAAACACTCCTGTTAAAACAGGTATCTATAGTTTTAAAAACACCCAGGATGGCTATATGTTCTTTGAAGACACGCTTAAGCCCTCAAACAAAAACATTGTAGCAGAAGATACTTGCAATGCGTTCAAAGAAGTGCTTGTTGGCATACTTCAAGAGCTCTTTAATATAGAAACGCCTTTTGTGGAGAAAGAAGTTTAGGGCTTAAAATCAAGACTACACTCAAGAATTTGTCTTTGAATTCACAAAACTAAATCAGTCGTTAATTTCTTTTATCTTTTTTGTGATTTTTTAAAACAATCTTAAAATAGAAAAAAATATAGACTACAAAAACTACAACACCAACGGTGAACATTAATTGATTTTTCATAATTTTTATTTATCGTCTCTTCTTCTTTGTCTTAAAGCAACAGAAAAAGCTAAAATAGTAACTGGCCAAAGCCCTACATAAATACCTTCTAATTCATTTCCAGAAAACCACAAAAAAATGGAATAAAGAAAACTTAAAAAAGCCAATATTATCGGGTAATATTTTTCTAAAAATTTCATAGGAATTAATTTTTTATTAATTTAAGAAAAAATGTTTAAAATAAATTATAAAGTGATTCTTTCTGATAAATTAAATATTTTAAGAATTATTAGTCCAAAAACAACACTAGATATAATTAATAACACATTTGTTAAGCCTACCGTTCCAAAAGAAAGTCTCATTAAAATGGTACATATAATAAAGCCGGTATTTCTAATAATTTGGGTGTATTTCTCAGTGTATTGAAAAGAAATTAATAAAATAAAAACGTCTGCCAAGATTAGAAGCTCAAAGAAGTCGTTGTAAAATATAGTGTTTATGTTTACAGGTATTAGGCTGTTGGTTATATGAAACAACCAATTAAAAAAACTGTAGCCGGACATTAATAATAAGCAGAACAATAAAACCAAACTAATGGCTTTTTTAGAAACCACAAATCTTTCAATTTTTTCACTCATTGGTTTGATTATAATTCCTTCCCTGTCTTTATTAAAGAGGTAGATTAAAAAATACAGCATTAAAACGCCTAATAAATCATAGATTAAATTAAGGTTTACTTGGGTCGAAATCCAATCTGCTTCTAAATTCACTTTTGGGATGTCTCCAAAAATTCTTCTAATTAATATGAGGGATATTATTTCAAATTGCTTAGACAATGAAGTAGTAAAAGATCTTGGTAGATAAAGTACCAAAAGATATATTTCATATATTAAAATAAAGGTAAAAGGCGTGTATATCGCTGAAATTGGATTAGATAACAGCTTGTAGTCTACCGCTATATTTAACACGTTTAAATTGTTCAGATAAATCAATAACAGATGAACAATAAATCCCGCTATAGAGAGCCACAAGGTTATTTTCTCTATTAGCCCCCTTGACTTATCAGAGAATACAACATTAAAGGTATTTACAATGGCTTTGCGCAACTTAATATGAATATATTTTGATATTAAATTAGTGAAAAAAAACGAACTTTGACAATATATTTCAATGCCTTAAAATGGAGGACTTAAAAATCTTATCTTTAATAAAGCACTAAAAAAACGATATATGGAATGGTATATGAAAAATAGATGGTGGATATGGACTGTGTCTGGAATATATCTTGCCTATAGAATTTTCACAAGCATCTATTACTAACTGAGCCAATTCGGATAACTTATCCGGCGCTTAAGCGGCACAAAAAAACCTCACATTGCTGTGAAGGTCTGTTTTTTAAGGCTAAAGCCGATGCTTATTTAGTGGAGAATAGCGGATTCGAACCGCTGACCTCTTGCCTGCCAGGCAAGCGCTCTACAAAACACAATTTATTAGCTAAGCCTTATAAACATTGACTTTGCAAATATCTATTACAGCTAACTTTTGTTTAACTGTCAAATAGGTGTCAAAATGAATGTCAATTATCCTAAGATTTGTGTCTGCAAAGACAAACGTATTTATGTATTTTTCTATATCAACAGTAAGAGATATAGGTTGTTTAATGGAAAGAGAATCGGTTTACAATTAGACCCTAACTCTTATCCTGTACATATTAGATATGATAAAGCGCAACTATTAGCTGCTGAAGTTTATAAGTATATATCTCAAGGAGGTGTATTCAAAGAATATAATAAAGAGTCTTTAGTCACAGGTAAACTAACTGATAGAGAGTACATAAAAATTTCATTGAATCTAAAACATAAAGAGAATTACACTAAAGCATATAAATCAGAACTGAACTATGCATACAAACTTCTTTTAAGCGCTTCTAAGAACGCTAAATATGAGAGGAGAGATATTATAAAGGTTTTAGAATACTACAACAACAGCAGCTCTTACAACAGCCTACTTAAAAATTTAAAAGTACTCTTTAATAAAGCTGAAGAATTAGGTTTAGAAAACAACCCAACAAAGGGCTTAAAGAGAAAGAAATCTAAAGCCAACCTCAACAAACCGTTTGAAGATATCCCTTCAATACTAAACGAAATAAAAGTCTTTAATTACAATCTATACCTGTGTTGCATTATGACTTTTGGTTGCCTCCTAAGACCTCATAGAGAGGTCAGAGAGCTTACTTGGGGGGACTTCACAGCAGATTTGTCTTATATTAAACTATCAGGAAGTAGAAATAAATCAGGAAGAAATAGAATAGTTCCTGTGCCTTCATATATTAAGGAGTTGTTGAATAAAGGAGATAATAACCTCAACATATTCACAGGGACAACTAAAGCACCTAACCCTGACTATTTCAAGACCATTTGGGGGCGTTTTAAGAAAGTTTCTAAGCTACTTGAACAAGACCCAAACACTTTACAGTTTCAGACACACAGGGGCTATAGAAATCTATAAAAGAAAAGGTTCACTAAGTAAACTACAAAAGGCTATGGGGCATAGTTCTTTAGCTGTTAGTTTAACTTATCTAAGAGGGTTAGAAGTTAGTGAGTTGGAGGAGGGGGATATGCCTGTTATTTGATACAAAAGCAAAGAAATATTATTTTATTACTTTTTTATAAGACTCTCCATTAAAATAAATTTCAGTCATAATATTATTATAACCTATAACGTCGATTTGCTGAACACCATAGGGACAATCTTCCCCCGAAAACAAAGCGCCATCTATTATTTTTAATGACCAACTTACACCGGCAGCATTATTCCAAAAAAATTGACCACTACTGTTTAATGAAATATTAACCTCGTGCCATAAATTTTCGACGGGCTCTCTTCTATATTCCCCTAGAATTATTGATTGATTGGAAGTAAGGTTAATTTTTCGAGGAGCTTTAAGACCTTCACTTAAAGTAGGTATAGCATTTAAAAGCCTTTTTGTAATAGATTCAGAATAATAATCAGGCTCATATGTGCCTATGAAATCAGATGGCCAAGTAGACCTGTCAAACCATTGATGACCAGTTTTTTCAAGCTCAAAATTATTCCATTTTCTATAAAGATGATGCATAAATTCATGTTGAAACCATTGGGGCATATAAGCCCTGATTTCAATCTCACTATAATTTCCCACCCCCATGTGCTCTGGCTTTCTAGTAAACCAAGCATCATCAGATATAAAAACTGGTAATCCCGCACCATATAGTCCCATTCCGCCTGTTATAAAATCACCTTGAATATCAAAATCAGAGCCATCTCCAGGTACACCAGATGGTGCAATAACCCACCAAAAATCTGTTTCCTCGGATATTGATTTAGAAACAGAGTTAATCATTCCATAAGTATCTGGATAACTAATAACGTTTGTGCCATCATAATTATAAGAAACTGTAGTACAATCTTCGAGTTCAACTATTTTTAAATTTACCTCTAACCCATTTGTAATTGCTTTTACCCAATTCCTAAATAAATCAGTTGAAATCTTCAATAATCGTGAATCATTCTCTAGAATTTTAGGAGAAATATTGAGATTAACTATTTCCTCTTCTAGATTTGGAATTGTTGGCCTACTAACTGAAGCACAAAGGGCTATTACTACTGTCATGTTTAATTCCCCATTCTTTTTTGGATTACCAAGTGAGATTATGTTATCAAGCATTCTGAGCCCATAATAGGCTATTGGAGAACCAATATTAAGATTACAACTCTTACAATGTGAAAAACTGTTAGTGTTTTCCATCCATGCTAATTCGCTATAATCAATAGTTGAAAAAACTTTATCTACTCTTAATTTTGCAGCATAAAGATTACCTTCTTGGAGATTTTTAAACCCAATAATTAAAGATTCTAATGCTAAAGTTTGGAGTTCGCTAAAAGCATCTCTTCCTCCGTTGTTATTATAAAAATTAATTAAAGCCTCTGTTAATTCAAGATTCTCAAATGTGACTGTTACCGTCTTAGACTCTATGATACTTAGTTGGATTGGATTCTCTGTTGGGTCTATGTCTCCTATGTCACCACTCCAGCCTGTGAATAACCATCCCTCTTCAGGTTGTGCAGTTAGTTTAATAGTCGCGCCTGAATTATAATCAGTTGTTCTACCTGCGTTTACTATCTCCTCTAAGACCTCTCCCTCTCCTTCAAAGTTAACTATAAGGGGATACTTCTTCTTTTCAAAGTTTGCTGTAATGGTCTTAGTGGTGTCTATGGTTATTGTTCTGGTAGCATCTGTAATGCCATCAGACCAACCAGTAAATACATACTCACCTTGTGGGGTAGCTGTTACAGAAACAGTCTGTCCTGCCTCATACTCTCCTCCTGTTGTAGATACAGTTCCTCCTTCTCCTGCAGATAAGGTAATAGTATATTTAACTATTGGTGCAGGTGGGGGTGTTGAGTTCTCATCTGATGAACAGGACAAGACAATAGCAAAAGTAATAAGTAGGAAGAATATCTTTTTCATTACAGTAAGATTTGGAAATGGTAATTTACTTATTTCTATTAACATCTAATAATACTAATAGATTGATAGTATTTAAATCTATAAAAGGTCAGGTTCACTAAGTAAACTACAGAGGGCTATGGTTCATAGTTCTTTAGCTGTTAGTCTAACCTATCTAAGAGGACTTGAAGTAAGTGAGTTGGAGGAAGAAGAGATGCTTATAGTTTAGTTTCCTGATATGTATTTTGAATTTCTATCTATATTATGTTTTAGGTAAAACCTATTTCTTTTACTCACAAAGACTAAATGTCTTATTATATGGTATGGTGTTGTAAATATTCCAGCTAATGCAGCTCCAGCTGTTATAAAATTAGGAGCACCTATTGTAACACCAATTGAGATTAAAGTTGTATACCCAGAGACCTTCATATAACTCTTGCTAATCTCTACTTTGGTGTCTAACTGAATTTTTGCTTTTAATTCGTCTTCAGTTAATGAACTTATTTGAGCATTTAGACTTTGACCTAATACAAGAATGAGTAATAAAATTATTTTATTCATACCACAAACTTAATATAAAAATCTCTATCACCATAAGCTAAGAGACAATCATCTTTAGCTGTTAGCTTGACTTCTTAAGAAGGCTTGAGGATAGTGAGTTAGGAGGGTGATATGCCTATGATTTAGTTTGAGCATTTACCCATTTTATAAGAACTAACTCCGTAACTTTTTGCAACACAAGGATTGGAATAAGTGTACCCATCACATCCGCAAACAGGGTCATATTCCATTGTACACATAGTATCAATTAAAATATCTTTAGGATTTATGCAATCTATAGAGGCATTTCCTTTCTTAAAAATATATGTAATTTCATCATCAGCGATTTCAGGATTATCAATATATGTTAAGATTATTTCATTTTGTTTAACCTCAATTGTATATTCTTTTTCGTTTCCATTAATAGTTAAAACCCCATCATAAATCAGAAATTTTGAAGGTTCATTGGGTTTTGTAATAAATATGCCATCGTTAAAATCTCCTTTACTAACTAACTTATCCTGTTCAGGAAAAAACCAAAGTTGATTTTTAGTAAAATCATAATTGTCGAAGTAACAATAACAAATTACATCCTGAAGAATATATTGACCCTTAATTTCAGCTATTTTACTTGCTTCATCAGATACAGAACAAGAAAATACTAATGGAATAAACATTAAAATAAATAACTTTCTCATAAAACAAATATAAGAAAAACATCCAACCTACTTAAGAGGTTTAGAAATAGCTGAATTGGAGGAAAGTAATATGCCTTTGGATTGCAAATTTATTTGTGCTATATTTAATAAACTGTAAATCAATTTAATATGAAAAAATTATTATTAATACTGTTTCTTTTTCCATTATTAGCATTTGGACAAAAAGTTAAAGGCTTTTTAGGTTCTGATGAGTATAACGTTGCAAATGAGTCTTACATTAAATTTAATTTTCAAAAACATTCTGATGAAAACACTACTTATAAGTTTAAGTTTTTTCAAGATGTTAGTGGAATAGAATTTTGGGCTCATCATTCAGTTGATGCTTCAATTGAAAATAAGTATTTATCTATTTTATCAGATGATTACAAAGTAGACTTGGCAGGAGAAGAAATTAGGGAATTTTATACCTTAATCTCTAAAAATTATAAAACTTTCTTAAAAGAGGTTAGAATAAAAAAACCAAATGTTCATATGGATATTAATCTCAATGATGATGGGTCTTTTATCTTTTCAAGCCATATGATTAATTTAAAATCAAATTTTGCGTTTTGGTTAAATGAAAAAAAGCACAATATTGATGAAAAGGATTTTTTAAAGTTAATTGCTGAAATTAGAATTTATTTTGATTTTGAAAAAGTAGATTTAGAAGAGTAGTAGAAATAAATCAGGAAGAAATAGAATCGTTCCTGTGTCGACTTACGTTAAGGAGTTGTTGATTAAAGGAGATAACAACCTTAACATATTTATAGGTACAACTAAAGCACCTAATCCTGATTACTTTAAATGTATTTGGGGGCGTTTTAAGAAGGTTTCTAAGCTACTTAAACAAGACCAAACACTTTACTCTTTTAGGCATTCAGGAGCTATAGAAATCTATAAAAGAACAGGGTCATTAAGTAAGCTACAAAAGGCTATGGGACATAGTTCTTTAGCCGTTAGTTTAACCTATCTAAGAGGACTTGAGGTTAGTGATTTAGAGGAAGAAGATATACCAGTTATGTAAAAAAGCCCTCAAAAATAAGAGGGCTAATACTTTACTATAAGAATTACTTATAAATATTTATTGGGTAATCATTCCCTCTTCTGCAGAAGTTCTTACAGCATAAATAGCATCACCCGTATGAACCATAGGCCAAGCCCCAGTCATAATTTCAGGATATTGGGTGCCAAAATAGTGTTGGGCATCATTTAGCATTAAATTTATATTATTCCAATTATTAGTGTAAGCCATTATTTTGTATTGAAACCCCTCGCCTGTATGATGTTGCAATGCTTTTACTTCAGAAGTATATTTGCTTTGCTTAAAGCCATCATATATTCTAATGCTTTTACTCTGTAGATTCCTGCTTGGGCTAAATAGTGCGCTTCATCAATAAAGATGGCGTCAAAACGAGTCTCTTCAAAGAACTGAATACTGTCATATGTTGTCACTAATAGATTAAAGAATTGAGTGTTTTGAGCCCATTTCTTACCATACCCTGCAGGTATATCACAGTCTTGCTTTAGATTATCTACAAGCGCCTGCGTGGGGCATAGAATAGCAATTCTTCTTTGTGGGTTTTGCTTAGCATAAGTAATAATTGCTCTTGTTTTCCCTGAGTCAGTAGGAGACACTAATAAAGTGTCTTCTCCTTTGTTTAACAGTTCGCTTAATAATTCTAATTCTTCACTTAAATAGTTTTTAATTTCTAATTGTTTAGTTGACATATTAAAAAAATAAAACCCTGATATCATTCACCCCCCAAGTTGGAACACAGGAGTAAACAATAACAGGGTTAGTTCTTTTATTAGACAGTTCCAATTATCTACTAATATGATAACTGAAAAAGTCAAATCTGTTTTTAATTTATATGTAGAGAGTATTTAAGTGAAAAATTAATATCTTATTAGTGATTTAATTTTTATATAAAATATTAAAAATGAATATTATTTATATTGAAGCCATTCAGGCTTTCGCATTAGTGACGTCAATTATATTCGTTGCATATGAAATAAGACAAAACACTAAGTCTAATAAACTTAAGAATTGGGAAGGAAGTGTAGATAGATTTAATACTTTATTTAAAAGGACAGATAATATTGATGTAAGCAAGATTATAATAAAAGGACGCAAAGATTATTCAAATTGTTTAGACTTTGAAAAGGAGATTTTTAATAATTATTATTTTGAATTAATTCTATGTTATGAAGGAATGCTAATACAAGCCAAAAATCAACCTCACGGAGAAGAATTATTAAAAATTCCTTTTAAACATTTGTCTTACCATTTTTCAAAAAAAGGGGTAAAAGAATGGTGGAAAGAATTCAATTTAAATTTTGGCGCGTCTCCAATGATGGTAAATTTTATTAATGAAGTTTTAAAAAATAACGAATAAAAATTAACTGAATATTGGCGAATCCATTTTGGGTTAAATTCGTAAGAATGGATAGATACAATGGAGATTTATTCATTTTACGTTAAATGCAAAATTAACTGTCAAAATTCTATTGATTTGGTCTATTTATTTACTCTTAAATCATTATATTTATTATGTTATATAGCTTGTAGAGTCTATTTAAAAAGCTGCCAAAAAGGCTGCCAAAAAGTAGTGAAATAAACTATTCTGAAGTTCAAATTGGAAGAAAGAGGTCAAGTGGCGCAACTGAATAGATTTAGGATTTATCCTAAATATTAAACGCTCAAGTCAGATGTATACTGAGATGAGCGTTTTAGCGCATATAATGCTTTTCGTGACCTCGACAGGATTCAAACCTGTAACCTTCTGAGCCGTAATCAGATGCGCTATTCAGTTGCGCCACGAGGCCGTTGTTGTCCCTTGTTGGGGGTGCAAATATAATTCTTTT
>Ga0208310_1000054_pt1 | contig 27842 bp, 26 predicted proteins | sample Colrivmet1557A02_FD_187675 | JGI IMG/M metagenome (GOLD analysis project Ga0208310, IMG submission 187675) | Estuarine microbial communities from the Columbia River estuary - metaG 1557A-02 (SPAdes) (version 2) | ecosystem: Environmental > Aquatic > Marine > Intertidal zone > Estuary | place... | reverse complement strand
AAAGGGCATCAAATCCTGATGACACAGACGATCAATTTTGGCGTTTTCCAGCGCTTTACAGTTTATCTATGGGTTCCTTGAGATACATCAAACCACCTAGCCGAGAAAGCTGAATAGAATCGACAGACATTAGATTGTGCAGGCAGGAAAGAGGGCGCCCAAAAGGGGCACATCTGTCAATGTTATCTAATCCTTGTTAGGAGGAAAAAATGTTCAGCCACATAATGTTAGGAACAAATAATCTTGAAGAATCAATAAGATTCTACGACCAAGTGATGCCGATATTAGGCCATCAAAGGCAGTGTACCGGAGAGACATTTGCTGGGTATGGAAGCCCAACTACTATTTCAACGGGTGTTAATTGCTTGTGGATAGGAAAGCCGTTCAACGGTCAAGAGGCTAGTTCCGGAAATGGAGTAAACGTTGCTTTGCTGGCAGCATCTCGACAGCAAGTAGATGATTTTTACTCCGCAGCTTTAGAAGCGGGAGGTATTGACGAGGGTTCCCCGGGCATTAGAGAAGCAGCTCATCCAAACTTCTATGTGGCATATGTAAGAGATCCTACGGGAAATAAATTGGTCATTGTGTGCCATGAGTCACCATCCACATAACATAGCTGAAAGTAAGGCGCTTTCTGGCGCCTTATATATTCGCGTAACAGGTATGATCGAATTTGATGTTAATTCTGCATCAGTTAATGAAACGTACTGCAAAGTTATGGCTGATGGCGATAAAGACGCAACTGTCGGCGGGTTTGCTATTGATACTCGGAAAGGTGCATTTAGAAAATTGGTTTCCAGCGCAGCCCGTGACGCGTTAGAAAAATTGATGCATGACTTATCTAAGAAAACAAATTTGTAACCAAAAGGCAGTGGCTCATGATGCTGGGGCAACTAAGATTTATGAAAAGACTTATTTATATAAAGGTTTACAAGGGATATCTAGAGGCGAGAACGGTCGGTCTAAACAATGAGCGTCAATTTAACTCGGAAGGTTTAAGCCATCCACGATCACTGGCTGGAAAATTTATTGAAGTAGAGAACACTTTTAAAAAAGCCATATCTGCCCAACCAAAAGTATTATTTGGTTTTTTCAAACCAAACGTTCTAGTTCATTTAGTGCCAGAGATGGAAGGCGGGTATACAGAGGCTGAACATCGCTTTTATGCTATTTTCTGTCAAGCAGGTGGATTAACAAGGCAAGGTACAGGTAAGAGTCAGCTTCGGGGCATTGCTTGTGCCATCAGCCTCGAAAATTGTAAGGATACAATATGGAAAATCGAATTGTTCTAGATAGAACAACAATTATTGCAAGAATTCTATCTATATATCTATCGGTAACAGGCCTTGGATTTCTAGTTTCTAATAGCTATTACAGCGAAATGATCGGTAATCCCCCCATTAATAACCAAAGTTAAAAGTAGAGAGTTATGCAGCTAACGCCAACTTCTGTTTTGGTGTTATACCGCCAAGTGCCATATTCGGTCTTTCATTATTGTAAGTCCAGAGCCAACGGGTCGCATAGTCTTGAACCTCTTCAATTTGCGCGAAGAGATAATGGCTTAACCAATCGTATCTGACTGTGCGATTGTACCGCTCGACATACGCGTTTTGTTGAGGGTTTCCAGGTTGGATGAACAGTAAATCGATACCCCGATCTTCTGCCCAACGCGCCAGCAACTCACTAATGTATTCTGGCCCATTATCACAACGAATCTGCCGCGGCTTACCCCTCCACTCAATGACCTGATCCAAAGCGCGCTTAACGCGGATGGCGGGCAATGAGAAGTCAACTTCAATGGCGAGCCCTTCACGATTGAAATCATCAATAACGTTGAACAAGCGATAACGTCTGCCATCCGACAGCTGGTCATGCATGAAATCCATTGACCAACAATCATTGATGGCGGCTGGTACCGATAGGGGTTCTGGCTTGTGCCGCACTAAGCGCTTCTTTGGCTTTATGCGAAGATTGAGCTCCAGCTCGCGGTAAATACGATAAACGCGCTTGTGGTTCCACCCAAAGCCCTTCACATTGCGCAGATAGAGATAGCACAGGCCAAATCCCCAGTTGCGTTGATTGTGGGTAATTCGAATCAACCAGTCTGCGATGAGAACATTTTCCTGACTCAGCTTTGGCTGATATCGGTAGCACGTTTGGCTAATCTGGAACGCTAGACACACCAGTTTTACGCTGACTTTGTACTTCTCTGTCGCCACCTTAGCCATCTGTCGACGCTGAGATGGCTTTACCACTTTTTTGCCATAGCCTCCTGAATGATCTCAGCCTTGAGCCGCTCATCGGCATACATCTTCTTTAGTCGCCTGTTTTCGTCCTCCAGCTCCTTGAGTCGCGTCATCATCGAGGCGTCCATACCGCCGTATTTACTGCGCCATTTATAGAAGCTCGCGGAGCTCATGCCGTGCTCCCGGCAGAGCTCTGGCACTGGCGTGCCAGCTTCGGCCTGCTTAATGATGGCTATGATTTGACTGTCTGAGTATCTTGATTTCTTCATGCAGAATCTCCTGCGTATCGGTTACGAGAATATTCTACTTAAAACCTCAGTTAATTTGTGGGGGGATTACCATTTATATCTTTTACGACAGCAGGGGGTTTATTTAGATAATAAGCACAATAAATCTCGTTTATTGCACAAGATTGCTGTAGCGAAGATTATACAGTAGGAATGCAGGGGGGCTAAAAGCGGCAAATAGCCGCTATGCTATTGATCTGGCTTGGTTTAGCTCAATACCCGTGAAGCACAAATAACAATAAAAATTGAAGGTCAAGTTAACACATTTTTGGAGTGTTGATTAATACGTGAAACTAGGTTGGGCAGTAAGAAAATCAATTCTACCGCCACTTGATCGCTTATGAAGAGGCAAGCGTTCGAGCATGAAAAGCATTCGTCTTTATCGGCATTTTATGACACAAAAACGCGATATCGGAAACGAAAAGGCTCAACAGGCTAAAACTGATTGAGGATGAAGGGCGGAGAAAAATACACAAGACATTTTTGTGCAGTAAACATAATTACTAGGAGAGTCAACAATGAGAAAAACACACTTAGCAGTACAAATCAGTGCCGCGATTGCGCTGTCGGCGACCATGTCATCGATGGTTCAAGCGAACGATGACGTGCTAGCGCTAGAAGAAGTTATAGTAACAGCGCAAAAGCGCGAACAAAGCGCGCAAGATGTGCCAATCGCTATGTCTGCGGTAAGTTCAGACGATATGGAGCGCATGGGCGCGACAGAAATCAAAGACATTCAGTTTTCAACTCCAAGCTTAGCCATTGTTGGCGGCAACCCAATTCTACAGTCATATGGTATTCGAGGTGTTGCGGATCGAGGCAGAAACCCAGGCTATGATCAACGTGTGGGCGTTTACATCGACGGTGTTTGGGTCGGTAAAAGCGCGGCGTCTAATCAGTCAGCACTTGATGTAGCTGCTGTTGAAGTTCTTAACGGCCCTCAGGGCACGCTGTTTGGAAAAAACACAGTGGCTGGTGCGATCAATATTACCACGAAGAAGCCTGGTGACGAGTTGGCAGGCTCTATTTCTGCCGATGCAGGTAACTATAATTTTACCCACTTTAAGGGCTCAGTTAACGTTCCATTCTCCGACACCGTAAAAGGCAAAATATCGGTCAGCAAAATGGATCGAGACGGTTATATTGACAACATCAATCCCAACGCAGAAGTAGACAAGTACGCGGATAAAGACGAGTCGGCAGTGCGGGCGCAATTAGTATGGGATCTGAGTGACTCCACCGAAGTGTATTTTACAGCTGATCACTTTGAATCTGAATTTAATGATAATGGTTACGAAGCTACTGCCGCTTTTGATCCCATAACGCCCGATGCGAATAGGGTCAGCCTCGATGCCCCAAGTAAATTCAAGGTTGATGGTGTTGGTGGTGTTAGTATGAGAATTACTCACAAATTAGCTAATGATTTTGAGTTAACCTCCATTACCGCACAGCGCTATGAAAAATGGTCTTACGAACAAAATGATGCGGATCTTACAGCGAATGACGTAGCTCAATCGGATACAGCGGCTGATTCTGACCATTTCTCCCAAGAAATTCGCTTGGCGTCTCCAGCAGATGAAGAGTTCAACTACATTGTAGGTCTTTATTATCTCACTCAAGACATTGATGGTGATGGCAGCGCATACATCAACTATGGTCCCTATCATTTGATCGCAGGCAATACCGCCAAGGTAAAAAATGAATCAATTGCGGCCTTTGTACACGCCAACTATCGACTGACAGATACACTTCAGTTAACCGCCGGTGTTCGCTATACCCAAGAAACCAAAGATATCGACTATATGATGGAAGATAGCTCTGGCTTATTTATCGCTCCAGGCCCAACGGTATATACCCAAGAAACATTTTCCGGCGACAGATCGTCTAATGACGTGTCCCCTAAAATCAGTTTGAACTGGTTTGCCAGCGAAGATATCATGGTTTATGGCGGTTACTCAAAGGCGTTCAAGAGTGGCGGCTACAACGCTGACTTTATTGCAGATCTAGACGGATTAGAGTTCGACGATGAAGAAGTGGATGCATACGAGCTAGGTATTAAGACGACCTTGTTGGACGGCCGCCTGCGCTTGAACGGAGCAGTATTCAGCACCAATCATTCTGACTTCCAGGTAAATGCTCAATTACCGATTTCTCCCACTAAAACAATTATCACCGTTACCAATGCTGGCGAACTAACCAGCCAAGGTTTTGAATTGGATTTCCAGTTTCTCGCTACGGAATGGCTCCGTCTGTGGGGTAGCTACGGCTATGCCGATGCATCATTCGATAGCTACAAGGCTTGCGGCCCAGGTCTAGATTGCACTGGAAATAAGGCGCCCGATGCTCCAAAAGTCAACTACAACTTTGGGGCTGAAGCGACCATGCCAATGGCCGACGGTGAAATTTTCGCTAACACCCAATATTTCTGGCGAGACGAAATGTATTCAAACCCCGTCAACAATGTTGAGTCACTTAGTGAATCCTATGATGAACTAAGCGGGCGCATTGGGTGGCGGTCGAGTTCAGATGCATGGAACATCTCGCTTTGGGGTAAAAACCTAACTGATAAAGAAGCGGCCATCTACAATGTTCGTTCGTTCCTCGGCACGCCCGCTTCACAGTTCAACACGCCACGCACCTTTGGTGTATCAGTTAAATGGAACTTCAATAGTTAATGATTTAGATTTAAATCTTAGGTAGGCATCTACATTCAGCGGCAACAGCTGGACGTGGGTGACCTACCTTTTTACTTTGCTGGCATAGTAAGGGGCCTTTTTATTTTTACATCACGCTTTCACACCCAGCGATGCCCGCAAGCTTACTGCCCACAATTCAAGCTAACATCAATAATCACCAATTCACTCAACTAGTAAACCTATGAATCAACTAACAACCTCCGACCATAAAGCACTGACTACTCGCTACTGGACGTTGGCCCTGCTGACTATGGTTTATGCGCTGAGCATTCTTGATCGATACATTCTAGGAATTGTATTACCTCAAATTAAGGAGGAGATGGCTCTTTCAGACATGTCACTAGGCTTGCTTAGCGGTACGGCATTTGCGCTTTTTTACGCTACATTAGGTTTGCCTATAGCGCGTTTGGCAGACCGATTCAGTCGTAAAAAAATCATTGCCTATTCAGTACTCACTTTTAGTGTAATGACGGCACTTTGTGGTGTTACTAAGAATTTTGTAGCTTTATTCATTGCCCGCATGGGGGTAGGCGTTGGTGAGGCGGGTACCAGTCCGTCATCTTATTCGATAATTTCTGATCTCTTTCAAAAAGACCAGCGCTCAACCGCGATGACGATTTTCTTCATTGGTGGCAATGTAGGAATACTTGCTGGTTTTATTGCAGGAGGCTATGTCGCTGCACACTATGGCTGGCGAGAAGCTTTTTTAGTTGCTGGTATTCCAGGGGTTATACTGGCGCCTTTGTTGTTAATGACATTGCGTGAGCCTAATCGAGGGCTTTCCGATAAGCTGACACATGCTTCCGAAGCAAAAAAATCGTCACTGATGGAAACTACACGGTTTGTTTTGAGCCAAACTTCCTACCGACACCTCATTATGGGGCAGGCACTCCTACTCGTAGTGATGAACGGTGTAGTCGGTTGGTTGCCTTCATTTCTTGAGCGTAGCCATGGGATGGCTGCGGATTCTGTTGGTCTTCAAATGGGTTTGGCTATGGGGTTAGCTGGCCCCATTGGGATGCTGGTTGTAGCTCGTCTAGCTGACCGGTACACCCGTCGCGATTTACGCTGGGGTAGCTGGGTTGTAGCCCTTTGTTGTTTAATTTTATTCCCGGGTTATTTATTGGTGCTTGTTGCTCCAACGGGAAGCTTGGCGATAGCAGCATTTTTTATTCCTGCGCTGTTGGGGGGCTTTTTTGCTGGTCCTACTGCGGCATTGAGTCAAGGTCTGACACCTCCGCATATGCGCACCACATCCGGCGCTCTATTTTTAATGGTTACGAATCTTATCGGACTTGGTTTAGGGCCATTGGCTTTTGGTTTGTTGAGTGACGCGTTATCAGGTGCCTTTGGTAGTGAAAGTTTGCGTTACGCATTGGGCGTGGCGCCGTTATTTGCGCTATGGGCCGCCTACCATTATTTTTGTGCAGGGCGCACCCTGGAGGTAGATGTGCAACGTGCCGAGGGCTACGTTAATACGTCACCGCAAAGTTCATAAATAGGTCATTGAGAAAGGAGACGTAGAGAATGGGTCAGTTAAAATCAGTCATAAAATTGCAGTTGCTTTGGCTAGTTGTGGCTATTCTATTTCACGTGGTGAGTTTAATTAGACTTTCGATGGGTATGACATCATTGTCCACGAGTTCACCGATGATGAGCATCTTACAATTACCACTTTTATTCATTCCCATTTTCTATCTTGGCTGGAAATCACACTTAGTAGGCTACGCTTTTACTAATACTTTATTATTTGGCCTATTGTTGATTTTGGGGCATATCCCCAGAATTATTATGTATTTTTCGCCAGAGGGAATATCGGCTTATCCGTCTGCTGTTGGTTTTTATGGCGGTTTGGCGATTAACTCCTTTGGTATTCCTGTGGGTTTCTATGGAAGTTACTTGGCGTTGAGACTGGCATGGCAGAAAAAAGTTAATCAATCCGTTGATTAAAAATATTGTAAAAACGATAGTCGAGAATGAAAAGACGTTGAACGCAAAAATATAACTAAGCAATCAGAAAATAGCTTAATCGTGATGCCCACGAAAGCGGATACCGGATTAAAATAGCCTACCCAGCTTGCAACAACATGATTGCACAAGCACATCTCAGTAACCTATGTGTTTGAGATTGAAGCCTTGTCTTGGCCATGAAGTCAAATCTGACGAATATCTGGCATGTGCGTAAACATCTAATCATTCTGTTACAAATAGATATTTTTTTTATTACGACACACCACAACGGATGCTCAAACACACCACAAGATTGAGGTGACTAATAAGATGGGCTATTCGTTCTGATTGAGTCATGCTAAATCGACTAGGAAAAGATCGCTAATTCTTACGCTTGACCGATTCAATTATAATTGGGTTACTCAATATTTGGTCTTTCATGTCAGAGTCATTATAAGACGAAGTATCCCTTATTTGTTGAATTGCTCGCACTACCTCCATACCTTTTGCCACATGCACAAAGGCCGCAAAACCCTGTTTATCGGGGTTACGGCTACCACCAAAATTCATACTGGGTTGATCGCCGATGGCGATGAAAAAGGCTGCGGCGGTCGCAGAGCCAACTTCACGTCTGGCTAGTGAGATTGTACCGTCAAGGTGCTCAATGCCGGTATATTGCGTGGTTTCATGGGCAATGGGCCCTGTTGGAGGCGTTTCTGTTAGTAACCCACCTTGTATTACTTCAATCACTGGTGAGCTATTATCATTGTCGGGACGAACGACTCGATAAAATGCCGCTCCCTGGTACAAACCGCGATCTACGTAGTTCAAAAAATCCCCAGCGGATAATGGGGCCTTTTGGGGATAAACCACCAGTTCAATATCCCCAAGTGAAGTGCTCAGAATAACGATTACTGGCTTTTCTTCCGCTGCAGCTAGCGCTGACTTGAAAGTTCCCAGAAGCGCTAAGAAAATTAGTAGTATCGTGACAAACTTCATGATTTCCTCGATTTTTTAAGCTGAAGTCTAAAGCAGATGACTGCCAATATTTTTTAAGGGCGGTTCTTTACCCTTTTCGCGCGCAACCTCTGCTATCTAGCCCGATAAGCGTCTGCCGAACAGCTAAGAGAGACTGCCCTGTAACCATTCCTTTCCAGTCGTCTACATCACCATAAAAGCAACGACGTATTTCCGCTTTAATGGGTGCGGCCTCAGCACTTTGAGGGTCGCCGTGGGTATGAAGCCAGCAGTCTGCTTGCATGGCCGATAACACTTCAAGCGGAGACACAGTGCCGACTTCAAATGCCATGCAGGTCACTTCGGCTTGGGGAAGCAGTTGAGGCACAGCTTCCAGCCCAGACCCTCCAACTTTCGCCGAGGATGAAGCGCCATCGATTACTGACGTGGCTGCCGAACCATACCATTCAGCGGCGCGCTCAAATTGCTTACTCGACTTCGGTGCAATAATCATTTGCTCGGCAAAACCCCACGGGCCGAGAGCAGAGTGATAGTCAATCACGGCAACGCGCTCGGCGTGGGTAAGGTAGTTTGAGAAGATGCGCTCTTGTGTCAGCCGTGACCAACTGGGTGCTGTGCCGCCGAAGAAAAGCCCACTGGGATGACTATATTGACCACCGCTGATTGCCTGTTGAAGCGCCGCGAAGCCATGCTTTTCCGTGAAACTTTCGATTACTTGCCATGAGACGTTTTTTGTTTCGGCCTTCCATGTTTGAGGGCAAATTGATGCATGCAGATCTGAATAGGTTGGATTTTGAGGAAGGGGTTGATTGAAATCGATCCAGTTACGGTTGAGGTCAATGTTTTCATTGGTGACGCGTCGAAGCCATGCGAAACCGTAGGGATTGATCCCGTGGATCATGAGTATGCCGACACCTTTAGGTAAGCGAGCAATCTCGCCTCGCCGTAAGAGGTCGATCTGAGCACCAGATCCACAAAAGCCTTCGGCGCCGTGGGTGCCTGATATCAGTACAAGAACTTTGTCGGCCTTATCGAGCCCGAACGCTGCGACGTCTGTGAAAAGTGGGCGCCCATCAGGCCCGCGCTCTGGGTGCGATATGGCGTCAACGACGCCACCAACGGCGGTAGCTTCCTTGAGAAATTTTGATCGCGCTTCCTGATAGTCACTACTAAAGCTGGCAGAGGTGTCAAACATTAAAAGACCTTTTGAACGTCGACGTGCAATAAACCGGCATAAAGCCACGCAAGTGTATTTGATTTTCGAAAATTATACACGGCTATTACTATCCGCAGTAGTGATAGAGATCGTATCCCATTTTTATTGGCATAATTAACGCAAATGTCAGCTTAAATTATCGTCACGTGGAGTGCGCTTCCAAGAGCGTGTTGGGTCACCCTTGTAAGTCTTATCTACGAGAACCCATTTCAGCGTGGTAAACCAATAAAACCTAGTGGACTTGCCGATTTTTTACTTAATTTTTGGCTGAGTTTTTAAATAAGCCCAGTGCGGCAATAGTGTTGAGCACTGTGCCGTAACTATTAATAGCCACTGCAATCGCAAAGGCTAAAAAATTAGCGTAATGTTCCAGCCCACTATCCATATAACGCACGATATTTCCCACTACACCGCCACCTCCCATCAAAATAATTGCTAGGAACATAGCAAAGCGGTAACTTTTGATCATACCTATACGGGGTAACAATAAGAAGCCGGAATAGAGCACGAAGCCGATAATAGCAGGTAATATCGGGGCCGCACTCAAAGCCTGCCCAGTCTCTTGCAGCTGATAAGCGCTAAGTAATAAGTAGCTCACTCCAATAAAGACATAAGACAATTGTAAAAATAAAAGTTTTGATAGTTTGATCATTTTTTATGCCTGATAATTGCTCAATTGATTAGGGTTTTTAGGTTAACTTGCCATCGGCATTAGCAATAATAATATGAGCTTGCACTTACAGTTCGTCAGTATTGACTTTTTTGTTGCGAAAACCGGAACTGAAAAAGCGGGTATTGTTTGTCTGTGGTTGCTTGTTATGCGTTACTCTTTCGGTTTGGAATTCTTAATTTATCAGGGGTTTAGCAAATAAGATACAAAAGAGTTGGGTGTTATTAGACCTTAAGTTCAGCAGTGCTTTCCTGCGGAACTCTTTGCGTCTTTATAATTTGAACAAAAAATTCAAGTTAATGAACAACAGCTATACGCATAAGGTGAGAAGGTTACATATCGATTTGATAACAAATGTCATTCTCCGGTTCAAACAATAATCTAAAGGCATAAAGGTTTTGTGTTGAATTATGTCATGCTGGTGGTCATTTTTATAAATAGGCACAGTAATAGTGGATAGTGCCTAATGTTCGATTTGAAGCGCTTTTTGGAGATAACAAAAATGGTAATGAAATTTAAAGTATTCGCAGGTGCAATCTTTTTGTCACTCGGGTTGCCTGTTCAAACTTCGGCCGGCCAGGCAGAGCCCGGAGAGGAAATGATTACTAAGGTGTATAGCTTAGGTATTGCTCCTGCAAAAGTGGCCCCCCTTAGTGGTGACGAGGCGGCCGGCCCCTATAAGCGTTTAATCATTAAAAATGTCAATATTATCGACGGCACAGGTGCGCCCGCTCAGGGTCCTATAACGATCGTGATCGAAGATGACAAGATTGTGCGTTTAGATGGTTACGGCGCTGGCTCTTTTCATCGAATTGAAGAAAAGCAGGATGAAAACACCCGTATTATTGACGCTGCTGGCCAGTATGTATTGCCGGGCTTTATTGATTCCCATGTGCATTTGGGGACACCGACTCATGCATTTGTTGAGGCCGGCATGTACACTGACCCTGAGTATGTTAATAAATTGTGGTTAGCACATGGTGTTACAACGGTTCGAGAGGCGGGTTCCGGGGGAGGGCTGGGTTGGACGCTAAAGCACAAGCACCTGAGTGATGAAGGCAAGATAACTGCTCCGCGAATGAAAGTTCATGTCTTCTTTCCAGATACCATGAACTCAGCTACAGAGGCGATAAAGTGGGTCAAGGCGGTACACAAAAAAGGCGCCGATGGTATCAAATTTACAGGTGCTGCTCCTGAGGCTATCGAGGCGGCGATCACTCAAGCGCGTAAATTAAACATGAAAACCATGTATCACCACGCCCAAATTTCAGTCGCGCAGATAAACGTGCTTGATTCAGCCCGCTGGGGATTGGATAGCATGGAGCATTGGTACGGTTTGCCAGAGGCGATGTTTACAGACAGACAAGTGCAACATTATCCCAATGATTACAACTACAATGACGAACAGGATCGCTTTTCTCAAGCCGGGCGACTTTGGGCTCAAGCGGCTAAACCGGACTCAGATATTTGGCAAGCGACTATTAGCGAACTAATCAAGCTGGATTTTACCATTGATCCCACGTTCGGAATATACGAAACCAACCGCGATACCATGCGAGGCAGGAACGTTGAATGGTTTGATGATTATGGGATGCCTTATGTAATGCGTTCCTTTGAGCCTGATCCAAAAGTGCATGGGGCTTATCATTTTGATTGGACGACGGCTGATGAAATTGCCTGGAAAGAAAATTATCAGTTATGGATGAAATTCATCAATGATTATAAGAACGCTGGCGGACGAGTGACGGTAGGTTCCGATTCTGGTTTCATCTATGGCTTGTATGGTTTTGGCTACGTCCGTGAACTTGAACTGTTACAAGAAGCGGGCTTTCATCCACTGGAGGTTCTGCAAGCAGCAACACTCAACGGGGCGAAATTACTTGGCATTGACGATGAGACGGGATCGATCCAGGTCGGCAAAAAGGCCGACCTGGTTATCGTCAATGAAAATCCTTTAGCCAACTTTAAGGTGCTATACGGCACGGGTCACCAGAAGCTGAACCGCGAAACCGGCATGATGGAAAGAACCAAGGGGATAATCTACACCATCAAGGATGGCATTGTATTTGATGCTAAAGCTTTGCTTGAAGATGTAAAAACCATGGTCGCCAATCAAAAGGCGTTGGAAGAAAAAATATAGCCAAGTAAGCACAAAATACCTAAATCGTGATGCCCGCGTAAGCGGGTATCGGATTAAGATGGTCTGCCTTAGTGACAAAAGAACGACGTAACAATCCATGCCTATGAACTTGCAACCATCCCTCGGCAACGACATAAAGATTGAAAATCAGTATTAATGAATAGGAGCTTATTAACGCAATCAGATTAAAGCTGAGTATTAAATTTGAGTAGCTTTTAAGGCAGCGATTTCTGTTGAGTTTTAAGCTCGCCGATCTGCACTCGGCGTTGTGTCATAATACTGCCGGTAGGCACGGCCAAAACTCGATTGGTTATGATAACCCACTTCTAATGCGACCTCGAGCACCGAAAACTTTCCTTCTCGCAGTAATTTCCTTGCTAATTCCATCCTGCGCTGCAAGAAATAATCTGACAATTTCATACCATAACCTTCTTTGAAGACACTAGATAAGGTGTTTTGGCAGATGCCTAGTTCACTAGCAATCTCACCTAACGTGAGCGACAGAAAGCGACTATGTTCTAAAGCGCGCATTAATTTTGTTAAGGTGGCAGACTTTTTTCTAGGTAAGGCATTATCTTCTGTAACCTCAAGCGCTGTAGCAGAGGCTAATTCGGCAATAAGGCAAAGCAATTCAGTTAACTTAGCTCGTAAATATTGGTCCGCTCGTACGCCCTGGTAAGGCATTTTGAAGATATCATTGGCTACTTGGTTAACGCTGGCCGTAACAGGCAGAGTAATAATACCGCTATCGGGGTGGTTTAGTACGGACTGGGTGTCGACGGGCAAGCTGCTTACATCTACACCAAATGTTTCCAAAAACAAGCGAGGTACCACCCAAATACCGATGGTGCGGTATTTTTCTCCCATTTTGTGCACGCGTCTTTTTATACTACCGGGGCCATGACTGGCCACGTAAATGCGTGGCATGCCATCATTGTGCAGACGACGAGCCCCTAACTGAACTTCGCTATTACCTTGAAGAATAATTTCGACACTAATAAAGTCGTCTAAAGCGGAGTTGGTGGTGAAATCTTCAAGCACCTCGAAGTCTAGCAATGCAACTGCAGGGCAGACCGCGTTCATGGACCAAAGTTGAACCTTGCCTTTGATAATCGAATGGCCTTGTAGGCCCGGATAATTACTGGCATCAATGGGCCCAACATTTCCAGCGTGGCTAGCCTCATAAAGCTCAAAAAACTCTTTAGATGTTGCCGAAAATTCATGCATGCTGAATCTCTTAGTGGAGCGCGTTAGTGGTTAAATGCGATGTATAGTATCAATTATTACGACCCTTTTTAAAAGCGTTGCCCTATAAGCGTAAATTCTTGTATTAGCTGCCAATATAGAGAGTAAAGACACCCGCTTGGTCACTATACAAAGGCGATTGACAATGTAAACAGATGAAGCTCAGTCAATTAACTTACATAATTATTGACACATGCAACTCACTTTTCCTGTCTAGCTCGTTATACGATTGATACGACATTGCCGACAAGCGTTCACGCTTTTAACCGAGATGATGAAGGGTATAGGTTCTTCATGACTAGGCTTGATATGGCGTTTGAGAGCTAACCCGAGTGCAACTTTCGAACTATGTTTACTACTGCAGGACTAGTGGTGCCGAAATATATTTTACGCTTGCGCAGCGGCTACGCATTCAAAATACTTACGGGCAGCTAGACGACGGGCCGCGATATGGACGGCAACGCATTTTCGTTGAATTGTGTCATCGACGAGGGGCGTATCGAAGATGCCAAGACGCTATCCTTTTGCCGCCACAATCGGATTTAATGATTTGTTGATGAAAAGTGATAACCCATATTGAGCAATATTTTACATTAGTTCATCCGATCTGCTTGGGGATAACTAGCTCAGCGTTATTAACTCTTCAGGTCATTAAAATCGGCTTACCGAGAATGCATCTACCGCAATGTGTGGGTCGCGCTCGGCGATCAGCTCTGCAATTAAACGCCCTGTAACAGGGGCCAGCGTCAGACCCAGCATGCTATGGCCAGTGGCGATCAGGCCGTTATTGAATTTTGGAAGCCGCCCTATAATCGGCAGGCTGTCCCAAGTCATAGGGCGCCAGCCATACCACTGATCTTCAACCTGCCCCGATGCTGATTCAATCAGGTAATCGCGAGTGGATTCGCGCAATTGACGAATGCGGCGAGCGGGTAGTGATGTGTTAAAGCCGGCGAATTCCATAATTGACCCGATTCGGTAGCCCGAATCAAAAGGCGTAACAAGAGTATGCGCCTCACCCAGCGCTATCGGAATTCGAGGGCAACACGGAGGCTTTCTCATGGTTACCGAGTAACCTTTGCCCGTTTCAATGGGTATGTCGCACTCAAGCGCAGTCGAGAGTTTTGGCGACCAAGCGCCCGTGGCAAAAACATAGTGGTCACTGCTTAACTTGCCTTGAGAGCTAATCAAACCTGTAATGGACGAGGCGTTTTTTTCAACTCTGTCGACGCGGCATTCTTCGATAAATTTAACGCCTTTGTCTGCGAGCATTTGAGCCCAACCTTTGACCAAACGGTCTGGACGGACTCGGCCTTCTTCCTCAAAGTAGTAGCCGCCGGCAAGATCACTTTTGATCGCAGAGTCGAACTGTGGAAGCTCGGTTCCTTCTATCCGACGAGAATTAAGCCCAAACTCGTTAGTCATGAGTTCAGCTATTGGGGCGAAATTAGAAAGTCCTTTCTCTGACTTGTAGAGGTATAGCAGTCCGGCTTCTTTCCATTCGGCTTCTAGGGTGGGATTGCTGGCAAATAAGTGTCGGTATTCCTGGAGTGAAGACTTCAATATGGGCTGAAGTTTTCTGCCGCCATTAATCATATGCTTTTGTGAACACAAGCGGCTGAATCGCCAGAGCCAACGATAAAGTTCCGGCCTTGCTTGAAATTTTAGTTGAAAAGCTGCTTTAGGATTAAACAAGGACTTAACGCCGTCCATTAGTGCACTGGCTTGTGCTAGTGGAAGGATGTGGCTGGGGGTAATCATACCGCAGTTGCCATGGGAGCTGCCGCTGCCGATGCGCCCTTGATCAATGACGGTGACTTGGTAGCCAGCCTCTGTTAAATAGTGGGCGCAAGCAATGCCAATAATCCCTGAGCCCACCACCAATACTTTATGACTCATACCCTTTAAATCCTTTGCAAACGCTTAAACGTTATTGTGACTAACTGTTTAAAAAACGACGATAAATCGACACCGCCGAGAACAAATCCTGAGCTGTAATCCCCAAGGAATTATACAGAGTAATTTGCGTGTCGTTGATGCGACCGGCGAGATCGCCAGCGGCGACATGGCCAATCTCGCCAATGACGTGACTCATATCGATAGCGCCTTCCTTTACGGGAATCATGATATTACCTGCTTCTGCGGTGGTGGATGCCAGCGAATCTACATAGACCCTAGCATTAGTAATCAAGGCCGTATCAGCTTCTCTGGCAGTTAGGCTGTGGGAGCCCACAAGGTTAATATGTGTTCCAGGGTTTACCCATTCTCCTTTTAATATTGGCTCAGAGGCTGCAGTAACGGTACAGATAATGTCGGTTTCAGCAGCTTCTATGGGATCAGCCACTGCGCTAACTGTCAAGCCTGTACGTTTTGACTGCCGCTCAGCGAAAGCCGCAGCAGCATCATAGTTGCGAGCCCATATTAAAACGCTTTCAATTGGACGCACTGCGGCGATCGCATCGATATGGGTTTCGGCCTGCAAGCCAGCGCCGAAGATTCCCAAGGTCTTTGCGTCTGTGCGCGCCAGTAGCTGAGTGGCTAGCGCGGATGCAGCGGCAGTGCGAAGGCCGGTAACGGAGGATCCCTCGATCATGGATTTGGGTTCGCCGCTCTCATGATCAAATAAAATGATGGCGCCCTGAATAGTAGGTAATCTTTTTAGGGCATTGTCAGCATGTAAGCTGATCAATTTCACGCCGTAGAAGCCTAATTCTTTGCAAGCGCCTGGCATAATCAATAAAGACTTGCCTGCCTCAACGGATATAGAGCTACGCAAGGGAACTTGAACATTATCCTGCGAGAAAGCAATCATCGCTGCACGGACTGCTTGAATACAGTCCTTGGTGGGTAATAGTTCTCTGACTTGTGTGGCATTTATCTGAATGAGAGACATTGGTTGACCTTTATTAAATAATTAAACCTGGTGTGAACAAATGCTTCAGACAGTTTATCCCCCCCAAACGTCTTTATAAACGCGGACGAGATTTAACCCTAAGATTTTTTGGGTATCTTCTTCGCTATAGCCTCGGCCAAGCAGAGCTTCAGTTAACCGTGGCATGGTTTGTGGTGTTTCAATGCCTTCTGGGTAGATGTGAGGTGGTCTTGGATAATCTGGCCCTGTCCAGACGCCCGCAGCCACACATTCATCAAAGATTTTAATAGCTTCTTCTTGGTCTGCCACAGGATGTTGGCCTGGGTAGTAATCAATGCCCAGTGCAACGTGATCGATACCGCCGATATTGACAAGGTAGTCAACATGTTGAAGAAATTGATCCATAGACGGGTGGCTTGAAGATGATATAAATCCTGGGAAGCCCGCCACACCAACCACGCCACCTGAGTTAGCAATTGCCTTGATTTGATCGTCATTAATGTTTCGATCACTCTGGGTTTTAAAGACTTGCTTGGGATTAGAGTGTGAACAGATAACGGGTTTCTTTGATGCCTTGATGGCTTCTAGGGTTGTTCTCACGCCCGTATGTGAGCAATCGACAATAACGCCGACGTCGTTACAGCGTTCGATAAACTGTCTGCCAAAGTCGGTTAGCCCTTTGTCTTCATCCACTTGTGCACCGGAGCCCACTAAATTGTCCACATTGTAGGTGAGCTGCATAACGCGCACACCGAGTTTGTGGAATAGATTGACATTGTTAAGGTTGTCGCCAATGGGATCAGTTCCCTGGAAGTGGAAGACTATGCCTATTTTTCCCTGAGACTTCGCATCATAAACATCCTCCGCACGCTCAATGAGTAGGAGATCATCGCGAGTGCGAATCAATTCGAGTAAATGCCCAATAAAATCATAAGTCATTTGTGCTGGACGAGGCCCTCCCACGCTGGGCGTGACAATCGTAACGCCTCCCTCGATGTACCAATCAATATAATCAGTATCGTGCAGAAGAGGACAAGTTCCATCGATAACAATGGAGCGGTCATGAAGTTGTTTGGCGTCAGGGTTATACATAAAGTGCACATCCGAAAGAGTTATTACTTCCATCTTAAGCTCTAGCGCCACTCCGCATTGTGCAAATTCATCGATCATTTCTACATTTACAAAATCCACAAGGAAAACATTTCACAATCTTTCTGGCGCACTATTGCCCCCCAAAAAAAAGCTTCCAAAACCCTCCCACTGCCCGAATATCAGTAATCCTGTCACCGAATTCTACCAAAAGTCGCTGCAACCGGGCCTCGGCACGAGTAATACTCCACCAGCCTATGGCAGTGTGATTCGAGTTTTTGTATTTAGCCCCGTTAGTCGCAAAGGCGCGACCAGGAGGGGTCGATCAAACCGGTCTGAGGTGATGCGCGCTCTGGCGGCAGCGTATGTCGCTTTGTGTCATCAATTGCAACGGCCTTCTGGTTCAGATGCTTGAGGATGTGCGCAATTACCGCCGGATCTTCGATGCTGGCAATCACCTTGACCTTTCCACCACAACGCTCACAGGCTTCAAAGTCGATATTGAACACGCGCTTGAGGCGCTGCATCCAGGTCATGGCACTATGCTGTTCCTCCTGGCTCTTGTCGAGCCAATTGGCACCGCCCGCTTGCCCCTTTGTTGTTTTCTTACCACGCTTTGCGGGAGTGATCTGATCACGGTGTTTGCTGTTGGGCGCAAAAACGCTTTGAAATTTTGTCAGGTTAACTCTAGGCCGGCCTGTTTGAGTGCAGTCAGGTTATTGGCGTTGATCGGCATCCAGCGATCAGACCCTTCACCACGACCACCCTTGGTGCCTTGCGCTGAAGTTGCCCACAGGTTGCCCAGCTAGGTGAAATATTTTTATTCTGCAGGCTAACTTGGATTAATTTACGTAGTGACTTGATTTTGCTGGTAATTTTGGTAGCTACGGGTGGACTTGAACCACCGACCCCAGCATTATGAATGCTGTGCTCTAACCAACTGAGCTACGTAGCCATAAAAACAAGACAGTCCCCGAGGTGGGGGCGCGCATTTTCGCCATCCAAGGCTAATTTGTCAATAGTCTAGCGTCTGCGGCGGCCACAAAGTTTGATTTCGACTTGCGGCTATTTTGAGGGTGATGCAGATCTCACTTTAAGTCGATCTGGAGCACGTTTTGCGAAAATGTTGCCTAGGTCATCAAATTGAATTCTAAATGTTCTCATAATGGACGGAGCCTCTGATCGGGGCTTGCCAATATTGTCTGGATCAGCATTTTTTGCTTTGTTAAACCGAGATGTCCAGAAGTCTCAGTGTTTCAACATCAATGCTGATCTTCTAACAGGCGGCAGTGGCGGTGGGTTCTCGGTCAGGGGCGCTTTTTTGGGTCTGGCTGGGGCTGTTGCTTGTAGAGTGCGGTGACCATGGAACCGCCTACGACCATGACTGCGCCGATGAGTGACAGCACGCCTAGCGCTTCTACCACTATCCCTTCTATCGGTATTATATGAACTGCTGCGACTGTGAATACGGGTGGCAGTGCGATCACAGCGCTAACTTTTGATGCTTCTATGTGGGCTAATGCTTCTGCAAAACTGCCGTAGGCTATAAGTGTGTTGAGGCCGCAGAAAATCAGCAGTCCCCATTGCCATTGGGAGAGCTCGGCCATTTTACTGAAGTCGGAGAAGGGTAAGAACGATACTGCACCGATCCAGTAAAATATAACCATGGTTTCCTGTGAGCTAAAGGCTTTTAGTAGGAACTTCTGGAGGATGCCGTACCCTGTCCACAGTAGGGCGGCGACAAATACCAAGAGCATGCCGACGCCGTAGTCGCTAAAGGCGAAAAACAGGTCGTGCAGGCGATGGTAAAAAAACAGTACTAGCCCTAAGGCGAAGCTGAGGAACCCTAGCCACTGTGTTCTGGAGAAATGCTCGCCGAAAACCCACAGACCACTGAGTAGCAATAGCATGGGTGCAACCTGAATCATTACCTGGGCTGCTTCGGCGGTGGTCTTTTCAAGACCGAGAATATAAAGGGCGTAATTGCCAGCGAGAAGTAGCCCAGCGGCAAGAAGTTGCATAAGCAGTTTTGGCGAGCGGAAGCGGCTGCCTTTTTCGGGCATTTGGCTGTTTTTATGCTTTAGTAGGATGTATGGGGTGAGCAGCACGGCGGCGAGAAAGAAGCGGAAAAACGTTGTGGTGATTGGGTCGAGGGTCTGCATCACGCCTTTTAGTGCGATCGGCAGTAGGCCCCACAATATGGCTGTGGTGAGAGCCAGCAATAACCCGAGTTTCCAGCGTCCGCTTATTTCGCTCAAGGCGTATTACTGACGTGGCTAAACATTGAAGCGGAAGTGTATTACGTCGCCATCCTTGACAATATAGTCCTTTCCTTCGAGACGCCATTTCCCAGCGTCTTTTGCTCCCTGCTCGCCATTTCCGGCGATGTAGTCGTCATAACCAATAATTTCTGCGCGGATAAACCCTTTTTCAAAGTCGGTATGTATTTTACCGGCGCTTTGGGGTGCGGTGGCGCCTACTGGAATGGTCCAAGCGCGCACTTCTTTGACCCCTGCTGTGAAGTAGGTCTGCAAGCCAAGTAGGCTATAACCAGCGCGTATTACGCGGTTTAGGCCAGGCTCGTCCATGCCCATCTCTTGTAGAAACTCGGCTCTTTCGTCATCTTCTAACTCGGCTATTTCTGCTTCTAATTTATTGCAGATAGGAACAACTATCGATCCGTCTTCTTTGGCGATGGCGATAACTGCGTCAAGATAGGGGTTATTGTCGAAGCCGTCTTCGTCGACGTTGGCAATGTACATGGTTGGCTTGAGGGTCAGCAGACTTAACGGTCTGAGTACTTTGAGCTCATCAGCGGTCAACGGGAAGGCGCGCAATGGCTTTGCTTCGTTGAGATGCGGCAGGATTTTTTCAGCCACTTGCTTCAGGGCTACGGCATCTTGGTCTTTGCCTTTGGCGGCCTTGGCGACGCGGAGAAGGGCTTTTTCAACGCTCTCAAGGTCTGCGAGGGCAAGCTCGGTGTTGATCACGTCGATGTCGTCGAGCGGGCTAATTTTGCCATCGACGTGAATGACGTTGTCGTCGTCAAAGCAGCGCACAACGTGTGCAATGGCGTCGGTTTCGCGAATATTGGCGAGAAATTTGTTGCCGAGCCCTTCGCCTTTGGATGCGCCGGCGACGAGTCCTGCGATATCGACAAATTCCATGCTGGTTGGCACGATTCGCTCGGGTTTAACAATTTGCGCGATGCGGTCTTGGCGTGGATCGGGAATGGGTACAATGCCAGTGTTTGGCTCGATGGTGCAGAATGGAAAATTTTCCGCGCTGATACCGGCCTTGGTCAAGGCGTTGAAGAGGGTCGATTTGCCAACATTGGGTAGACCGACAATTCCGCAATTAAAACCCATAGTAAAATTCCTGTGCTAATTCGCTAGCCGGTGTAATTCGAATGCAGAGCAGTCATGGCTTTTTCCCAATGGCCGGCGAGGGCTAAGGGGAGGGCGCGCTGCGCATCATCCATGCTGTTAGAAATCAGTTGTTGGTCATTCGGCGCTGCTTTCTTGAGTACGTAATCGGCAACTTGGCTGGCAGTGCCTGGATGACCAATGCCAATTCTCAGTCGCGCGAAGTCTTTATTATTTCCAAGGCTCTGAATAATATCGCGGAGACCGTTGTGTCCGCCATGGCCGCCGCCTTTCTTAAATTTTGCAACGCCCGGTGGCATATCTAACTCGTCGTGCACGACCAGTATGGCGTCGACAGGAACTTGGTAGAAGCGCGCGAGGGCGGCAACGGCTTGACCACTGCGATTCATGTAAGTGCTTGGGATCAAGAGTCGAATGTCACGGTTGTCGATAACTACTTTCGCGCTGTCACCGTAAAATTTTGTTTCGTGCTTGAAATCAGCGTGCCACGATTTTGCGAGCTCCCTAACGAAGTCGGCCCCAACATTGTGACGCGTCCGATCATAGTTTGGGCCGGGGTTTCCCAGCCCTACGATTATTTCAACGGGCATATCCAATGCTAGGGCCTGCTAGGTTAGCGGGCTGAGTATTACTCTCAGCTAGCTTCCTCGTCAGAGTCTGCGCCACCGTCATCGGTGTCGACAGCAGTCTTAGATTTGTTGACAGTCGCAACTGGCAAATCGTGCTCAGGGCCGTGGCTCAGTGCAACGCTCTCAACGCCTTTTGGCAGAACCAAGTCAGAAATATGCACTGTCTGGCCAACTTCTACTGCTGCCATATCAACTTCGATATATTCGGGCAGGTTTTGTGGCAAACAATGAATGTCGAGTTCGGTCATGCTGTGGGCAATGATGCCGCCGCCAACTTTTATGCCAACACAGGTATCTTCATTGATGAAGTGTAACGGCACTTTGGTGTGCAGAACGGTTGTTTTGTTCACTCGCAGGAAGTCCATGTGCAGGATAATGGGCTTAGAAGGGTGACGCTGCATGTCCTTCAATACCACATCTTCTGCTTTGCCATCGATGGTCAGTGCGATAACGTGTGAGTAGAAAGCTTCGTTTTGCAGAGCTTTGTTCACTTCGCGCTGTGACAGGCTTACTTGAGCAGGCGTCTTGCCTCCTCCGTAAACAATTCCTGGAATTTCAGCGGACAGACGACGCAGGCGGCGGCTCGCACCTTTCCCTGTATCTTCACGACCTTTTGCGTATAACGTAAAATCAGTAGACATAATAGTCTCCAAGTAATGCCTAAACAGACCGCGACCAGACCTGTAAAGGAGTTTAAATGCCTTAAAATAAGGCGGTTGTTATAGTGCGGTGGGCTTGTTCAGCAGCGGGTTAAGGCTGTTGATCAGTCGAACATCGCACTAATAGATTCTTCATTGCTAATACGACGCACAGATTCGCCGAGCAGTTTGCCGAGTTGCAGTGTGCGTATTTTTCCACATTTCTTGGCGTCTTCACTCAGAGGAATACTGTTGGTGACGACCAGTTCATCGAGCTTAGAATTCGTAATATTATTGATAGCATTGCCTGACAGTACGGCGTGCGTTGCATAGGCAACGACTTTCTTGGCGCCATTTTCTTTCAGGGCTTCTGCTGCTTTACACAGCGTGCCGGCGGTATCAACAATGTCATCAACCAGCACGCAGGTGCGATCTTTTACTTCACCGATCAAGTTCATCACTTCAGTCTGATTGGCAGATGGGCGACGCTTGTCGATAATGGCCAGATCGCAGTCGAGTTTTTTCGCGACTGCGCGAGCGCGAACCACACCGCCGATATCAGGTGACACTACGATGAGGTTTTTATGGTTTTGGCGTTCAATGTCTCCGAGCAATACGGGTGCGCCGTAAACGTTGTCTACGGTACAGTTGAAGAAGCCTTGAATTTGTTCAGCGTGGAGATCGACGGTTAGAACGCGATCGACGCCTGCGTTTGAGAGCATGTCAGCAACCACTTTGGCGCTGATCGGCACGCGCACAGAGCGCACGCGGCGGTCTTGACGGGCATAGCCAAAATAAGGAACAACAGCGGTAATCCGCGAGGCAGACGCCCGACGCATGGCGTCGATCATCAAAACCAGTTCCATTAGATTGCGATTAGTTGGTGCACAGGTGGGTTGGACGATGAAGACGTCGTTGCCGCGAACATTGTCATGAATTTCAATGTTGATCTCGCCATCGGAGAACATTGAGACGTTCGCTTTGCCCAGCGCAACACCTAACTGCCGAGCGATTTGATTTGCCAGTTCTGGGTTAGCATTCCCAGAGAAGACCATTAATCTAGCCACGTGCGCTTTCCCGGATTTCATAGTGTTATAAATTGGCTGGGGCGGGAGGAGTCGAACCTCCGAGTGGCGGGATCAAAACCCGCTGCCTTAACCACTTGGCGACGCCCCAGTAAAAAAGTTATCTATCTGTTTGTGCACTTCGGAGTGATTCACTCCTTTTGCCACAAACCCAGTCCATTGGCTTGGAACGTTGAATAAAATACGTTCCCCTTCAGCTTGTGTTGCGCAGCGACAAAAAACGCTGGCGCCAGTTCCAGTCATCATCGGATTGCCGTATGTCTGCAACCACTCCACTACCTCTTTTATTTGAGGGTAAAGCTTTTCGGCGATGGCCTGGCAGTCGTTCCTGTACTGCTCCTCTGAGAGGGCGCGTATTTTGCTCGGTGGGGAGTGCCTTGTCAATTCAGGATGTGAAAAAATTTGCCCGGTTGGCACCTTGCAGGGGGGTGTAATGACTAAATACCAGCATTCGGCGATCTCGGTGGGGATAAGTTGCTCACCAATACCTTCGGCGTAGGCAGTTTTACCTTCTACAAAGACAGGGACATCAGCGCCCAATTGCACGCCTAATTGAGCGAGTTCTTTCAGTGAATAGTGACAGTGCCACAGAGCATTGAGGGCGAGTAATGTGGTTGCGGCGTTGCTGCTGCCGCCGCCGAGTCCTGCGCCCATGGGCAAGCGCTTATCGAGTTCAATATGGCAGCCTAATTGGCTTCCGCTTTTGGTTTGTAAGAGTTTGGCGGCGCGAACAATAAGGTTGTCACTTTCGGGCACACCTTCTACTTGGGGTGACAGGCTTATGGTGCCGGTCTTGTTCGGGGTAAATGTCAGTTGATCACCGCCGTCGAGCAGCTGAAAAAGCGTCTCTAAATTATGGTACCCGTCGTCTCTGCGGCCGGTGATGTGCAGAAATAGGTTGAGTTTCGGTGGTGCCGATAAGGTGATGGATATCAACGGGCGTTACTCTTGGTTAAAAAATATCCAGTCGGATATTATCAGCTTAAAGGAATAGAGCCTATTTTCGCCGGCGTTAAGCGTGCCGACGATTTTTCTCGGCAAAATGCCTGCCTTGGTCTCAGCATAGCGACTGAACGAGAGCTGCCAGCCGTTTTGTTGAAAGCCGCTGGCAAGTCCGTCGGCGCCTGTGCTCAGTTGTGTGGCGGGCGCCTGTGACGGCGATGGCAGGCCGCGGGCCCACCAGCTCAGTGCGTCAACGGGGAGCGGTAAGTGGGTGAGCTGCAGGGCGAGTTGCTCTGGACTGTCGCGGTAAAGCTCATCGCGATAGAGCATTTCGGCATAGTGCTGGTCGCCGGAGATTTTGGCACTGCCGGCGCCAAAAGGGCCGCTCAAGAGTAAAACATAGTTGGTCTGGTGCTGCGTCCAAGTGACTGATGCACTGCCGCCTTGGTCCGGCGCACGAAAGCCTAACTTGCCTGATAATTGCCAGTGCTGGATCGTGGCGATTTTGCGCTGATGCTCTTGCCATTGGCCTTCAGGGAAGCTGATGGGTGGTTGCACACTGCAGGCGCTGACAAAGAGAGCTGCTGCGATAATTGCTCGACGTATCACTGCCCCACCTCTTCGTTTTGCTGCTCTACCTTTAGGCGGCGCATGGTTTCGAGAATATTCTTGTGGTTGGGCACCTGTCCGAGGCCGCGCTGCCAAGCCTTCATAGCGTCGTCTCGGCTGCCGAGAAACCAGTAAACTTCACCAAGGTGCGCGGCGATTTCAGGATCAGGCATCATGGCCATGGCTTTTTCTAAGTGGGGCAGGGCCTGCTGCGCGTCGCCACGCAGAAAAAGAGCCCAGCCAAGGCTGTCCATAATGGCGGGATCCCCTGGATTTAACAGATAGGCGCGCTGAATTAATTTCTGCGCTTCTTCATAGCGGTCGGTATGGAGCAACATGGTGTAGCCCAGCGCATTGAGCGCGGTGGTGTTGTCAGCATCCATGGCTAACAGCGCGCGCAGATCTTGCTCAGCAAGCGCAAAATTATTTTGCAATTCAGCTACCATCGAGCGCGCATAGAGTAGCTGGCTGTTGTTGGGATGCGCTTCCAGCCCGCTGGATAGGATCGCCATTGCTGCGTCAGTTTGTTTGGCGCTAAGCAGAAGGTTGGCTTCAATTTGAAACAGCGCGGCGGACTGGCTGGGATGTTCTAAACGCAATTGCTGCAAATACCCGCGAGCTTCATCAAGCCCCTGCTGTTGAGATAACAAGAGGGCACTTCGTGTTGCGGCAGTAAGGTAGTTCCTGCCGAAGCGAACCTGTTGGTAGTAGCTCAGAGCTCCGCTCACATCGCCGTTTTTTTCGGCAATAGCGCCGAGATGGTAGTAGGCATCTGCACGCAGGGTTGGATTGTGGGTGGCTTGCTGAAACAGCTGTTGCGCGCGCGCAGCGTTACCTTGGTTGAGATAGAGCAAGCCCAGGAGAAACCCGACTTCTTGGTCTTGTGGATCGTCTTGATAGAGCACTTCGAATTCACTGATCGCTTTGGCGCGGTCGGTGAGGGTTAAAAATCGGGCATATTGCAGTCGCAGACTTTTATTCTCTGGTTGGCGCTTGAGGGCATCGGCAACTACTTGGGTGGCTTCCGCTAGATTGTTTTGTTGGTGGAGCGTCTGCGCTAGCAGCAGCAAGCCTCGTTGATCGTCAGGCCAAACGGCTAAAAATTGTTTTGCTGTGCTCACCGATTGCTCTAATTGGCCCATTTCACGGTAGAGAATCGCACTGGCCAACTCTGCGGCGGGCTTTTTGTCGGAGCTCAAGGGCAGTGAGCGATAGGCCTCTATTAGCGCTGGAATAAGCGCGTTTTTCTTCCCTTCGCTGATCGCGGTAACCGCTAAAAATGTCTCAATATCGTCGTTGTTGGTGTACAGCCAGAAGGCATGGGGTAAGGCCGCCATGGGGTCATTGTGAAGTGCATACGCCTGCAAGACCGCTCGATGAGCGTCAGTAGAGTTGGGCGCAACGTCGAGCCAGAGAAGGGCAGTTTGCAGAACGAGGTCGGCGTCCCGCTGATGGTGGGCAATGCGGTTGGCCATCTCAACAACACCGGCATCTTGGGTTATTTGCGCTTGTTGCAGATACTTTTCGCTGGCCAGCTGAAACTCACCTCGGGTCAGAGCAATATCTGCCACTAATAGCTCGTAAAGTGACTCTTCGGAAAACGGCTTAACCACCGCCTCTGGGGATTTCTCTGCAACGGCCGCCGGTGTGCTCTCGGGCGCCGGCGGCAGTGGCAGCGCGGTGCACGCAGACAGCAACAGTGCGGCGCCAAGCTGGTAAATCGTTGCGGTGGTCTGGAAAATTTTCATTGTATTCTTTTAGTGAGACAGGAGCCTGAGATAATTATTGCCCAAAAAGGTTCGTTGAGTATTCGAGAATACCCTTTTTTTCCTGTATTTCAGATTATGCTGGCCAGACTGGTGTGAAACTCGTGTAAAATTGTCCGCCAATTCATCCAAGCATTAATACTCAGGTCTTTGATTCTGATTATAGACCGCAGATTTAGCAAGTAGCAGAGCGACAATTAGCAATGGGCATTCTGGCATTTGGTATTAACCATACAACCGCGTCCGTGGATCTCCGCGGCAGAGTTGCGTTTGCCCCAGAAACGGTGATTGAGTCTTTGCAGACCGCGCTTGCTCAGCTACAAGGCGATGAAGTTGCGCTGCTGTCGACATGCAACCGCACCGAGATTTATCTGCATGGTGAAATAAGCGACACAGAGATACTGAACTGGCTGGCTGAGCACAAAGGGCTCGATGTCGCCCTTTTAGAACAGTGTTACTACTGCCATCGCGATCAGCAAGCGGTGCGACACATTATGTGCGTGGCCAGTGGCTTGGATTCCCTTATCCTCGGCGAACCACAGATTTTCGGGCAGATTAAGTCTGCCTATGCGGTCGGGCGAGAGGCGGGTACGGTCTCCAGCAATCTTAACCATGTTTTTCAGAGTGCGTTTGCGGCGGCGAAACGTGTTCGCTCGGAAACGGCGATAGGCCAGAATCCCGTTTCGGTGGCCTATGCCTCGGTGAGCTTGGCCGAACAGATTTTTAGTAGCCTCAAAGACGCCCATGCGCTGCTTATTGGCGCCGGCGAGACCATCGAATTGGTCGCACGGCATCTGCGCGATAAGAATATTGGCAGCATTACCGTGGCTAACCGAACCCTCAGTCGCGCGCAGAAATTGGCCACCGATTTTTCAGCCGACGCTATTTTGCTCTCCGAGATTCCCGATTACTTGCCGCGGGCGGATATTGTTATCTCTTCCACAGCCAGTCAGCTGCCGATTCTCGGAAAAGGTGCGGTGGAGTCGGCGTTGAAAAAGCGCAAACACAGGCCCATGTTCATGGTCGATATCGCCGTGCCGCGTGATATTGAGCCAGAGGTTGAAGAGCTCGACGATGTCTATCTTTACACCGTGGACGATCTGCAGGAGGTGATTCAGGACAATATGCGCGCCCGTGAAAGCGCTGCGGATGTTGCTCATGAGATTATCGATGAAGAGGCGCATCTGTGGACGCGCCAAAAGCGTTCGCTGGCCGTGGTCGATACGATTCGAGCCTTTCGCGACAGTGTTGAAAAAATCCGCGATGAAGAGGTAGATAAGGCGCTGTCTGCACTGCAGCGTGGGCAAGATTCCGCGTCGGTTATCGCAACCTTGGCGCGCAACCTCACCAATAAATTGATGCACAAGCCGACCACACGCCTCAAACAGGCGGGCGAAG
>Ga0208310_1000002_pt1 | contig 89636 bp, 102 predicted proteins | sample Colrivmet1557A02_FD_187675 | JGI IMG/M metagenome (GOLD analysis project Ga0208310, IMG submission 187675) | Estuarine microbial communities from the Columbia River estuary - metaG 1557A-02 (SPAdes) (version 2) | ecosystem: Environmental > Aquatic > Marine > Intertidal zone > Estuary | place... | reverse complement strand
ATTAGCAAACTGTTGTGCCGCAATATATTTATCCCTATTAATTACATACTGTTCTGCAAGGAACTTATAGTTCTTAAGCGCTTTTTGACTATTAGTTGTCGGTGGCTTTGGTTTTTTAATTTGGGCTTCTGGTTTGATTTCAATAATCATGTGCCCAATTGAACCATCGTTCTTAAGTATCTTTATATAAAAGTCTGGGAAATAATTACGTTGCTTATTATGGAGCTTTGACCAATATGGTATCTGTATAGGTTCGCTGGACCACATGATTACATTTTCATTTCGGTCGCACCACATCATAAACTTACGTTCCCATGATGACCTGTAAATAATTGGCTGTGGACCAACGTATTTTGCTAAATTAGTTGGCGTAAAATAACCCTGTACAAATCCGGATTTTTGGGTTGGCTTTATTCTTTTAATTGACATTAGATTGAAAACAATCCACCGTCTTCGCCACTGTTAGCTCCAGCTCTATCGATGGACATTGTGTCTTTGTATTTTACTGGATGTAGTTTGTTCCATCCTTTAGCATAACCACGCTTGGCGATTTCTGTAAAGTATGCAAATGCATTTGGATAATCTGGATTAAAGTTCTTCCAGTATTTCAAAAGATCTAGCAATGCAAATTGAAGGCAATCCTCGCGGTCTTCGTCATAGACATAAGACATTTTACGGATAGCACGCTCAGCAAGAAGCATAAGCATCTTTTCGGCAGTTGGCGTTAATTTACCCTGCTCTTTAGATTTAACAATCTCATTGTATAAATCTTTATTGTTTAAATAATTTTTAGGTTTAGCCACCTGTGATATATTGTTTTTTAACGTAGTGTATCAAATAATACTTATTATACAATAAAAAGGTCGCATTGTTTATAATGCGACCTTTTCATATTAAAAATATTTGAGCAGTATTAAATGCCTTCGCCCTGTTCGAGCTCTAGTTTTGATTTTGGAACCCTTAGAAGATCTTCATCTTCAGAGTTTAGAAAACAAACTACAAGGTCATCATTTCCTGCTTGAGAATAACCCAACGCGTCGATGGCCAATTCAGTACCTTCAGGCATACCTTCCCATTCAAATGATAGGTAACCTGGTACATAGCCGTCAGAACGCGATGTATCTTCTTCTTTGATCATAAACTGCTCAAATGCTTTAATGTGAACAAATTTTCTAGTTTTAAACATAGATTCTTCCTTTATAGAAGTGTGTGATTCTTTAATACCGCGCTTGTTTAGCCACTTAGTCCAATCTTTATCAGACCAGTTCATTCTATCCTTTGCACCTAAATCCCAATAAGAATTAAAAACCTCAATTGAAAGATCTTGATCCCAACCAAATTCGTCATTCATATAATCGGCGAATTGAGTTTCGTCCATGTATTCCATTGAATTAACTAGGACGTCAATGATGATTTTAATATTTTTACCTTCGAGAATCATTATAGAGAAGCTTTTAATTCTTTAATATCGTTTGTGAACTTTTCAATCTCACCCTCAATTAGAGCGTCAGCTGATTTAATTTCTGTAATAGCTCTATCAGCATCAGCTAATAGATTTCTTTGATCCTTTAGGAATGAAATCATTTCTTCAATCTTTTCAATCTTAGAAAGTGTTGATAGTCTAGCTACTGCATCACCTTCTAGAAGGTCTGCAACAAAAGTAGAGATATCAGTATTTGTCTTTTCATTAACGTAATCAACAAGCTCGTTTGCATTTTTAGCTTGGAAGAAGTTATACAACTTAGCTGTTTCATTTATTCTTGAAACAAATAGATTGTCACCCATTCTCATAACGTTAATTAAGTTGTTGTTTTCTTTAATCGTTTTAACAAAATCAAGATCAACAAACTTATCAATATTTTTTGCAGCATTTACAAATGCTTCTGCAACTGGCTTCTCGTCGTATCTAATAACACCCGCTGCCATAATATAGTTTACAAAACCTTCATCAAGAACTTGAGCATTGCCCATATAAAATGCATTTTCAGAAATGCTGTAATACATTTTATAGATACCCTTATACCATGTAATAGCATCGCTCGAAAAGCTAAAGTTTTCAACTGCCCATGCAAGTGGCATTAGTTCATTTGAAATTGTTTCGTTTTCAACAATTGTATTTTCTGTAGTATTGGCTGTAAATGATTTGCCGCTTAGGTAGAATTCTACAGAAGATTCGTCAATAATTCTAATTGGTGAAAGATTCATAATTTATATCTTTTGTTTTTTTATATATCTTACTCTACAATGCGTTTTGGATTATCATCAGATGTTCTGTCAAAATCCTTTGGATCCGTAGATGTTGGTTGTGTATGAATTTGGAACATTCTATTACCAGCATGCATCTCTGTGTCCCATTCAAACGAAGGAACGAATGAATTAATCTCAAGTGAGAACGTAACTTTATACCCCTCTTTTGAATCAAATGAAAATTCCATTGGGCGCTCTGTTGTATAATCTTCAGGCATTGCATAATATGAAGGCAATCTATATGAACCTTCATTCAAGTCACCAACTTCAACGTTGTATTGATTTGATTTATAAAGACGCTTAATAATGCGCTCAGTAATTTTGAAATTATCTAATTGCGATGATGTGATAATTTCAACATCAACATTAATATTAATTGGAATCATTTCAAATTCAGCAGTATAACCCTGCATTGAACCGTTATCATCCATTTTTGTATATGCACCTCTAATACGTTTATTGACTAGTTTACCAGAATCAACAGACATGCCAGTAAAATTAACAACGCCACGTGGAACCCTATCATAATTACCATCAGCTTTTACTGAATCCGGTTCACATCTCAAACCATCCTTAGTTAAGAACAAGAAGTTATCCTTTAAGAAATCTTCATCTCCAGCAATAGCATAATAGAATGGCACATCAACCTCAACCCTACCCGGTTGTTGAACAACGGTACCGTCTGGTTGGATTTCAGTTCCACCATTACCAAGTTGGCGGTAGAAATAAACTTTGTTATTTAAGTCGGCTAAAAGACCGATAATAATCTGTCTAACGACACTATCGTCTTTGTTCCATTTTACGTTATAAGTTGCCATAGATATTATATATCCTTATTCTATGGTCTCAATCTCAAACTTAGAAAAGCCGTTATCACGATAGATTTGAATCTTTTTATCAAATATTTCGTGGGGTAAAACTGAGTGGTTAATGACAAAGGTATTGATTTTGTTTTCTTTAATAACCTGGTTTAGGATTTTAAGAATGTTATATACACCGTCTGAATCAACTGATGACAAAAGCTCATCCAAGAATAATAGGTTCAACTGTGGGAAGCGAAGCTTAAGAATCTTAATGATTGCAATGATGATAATAAAATCTGCGGCTTTGCGTTCTCCAGTTGATAATGTCATTGGATTGATCTCTTCACCCAAGTGGTTAATGATGCAATTAAATTTATCATCAAAACGGATATGGAATGGCAAGTGCATTGTGTTAATCATTGCTGCAATATTTGCATTCAATCCTGGAAGGATTGTTTTAACCGCCATGTTCTTAACGCCATCTTCACCAAGAATCGCCTCAATTGTTTCAAGGAAGTAGTAGTCATTTGAAATCTTTGACTTCTCTACTGTTTTTGTATCTTCTTGTTCCTTGAATTGATTAATAATAGTTTCAAGATGCTTGAATTGCTCTGCATTACCAGATGCGCTTTGAATCTTAACCAGTTCATTTTTGAGAACCTGCATGTTTGTTTTAAGTGAAGATACCTTATCGCGAATCGCACCCTCTTTTTCTTTTGCAGATTGGATTGATGACTTGATAGATGCAACATCATCTTCGATTGCCGTCATTTTACCAGGGATTGCTTGAGCTGATTCCATGTATTCCTGCTTTTTGTGCTGGTGAAATTCAGTGTCGAGTGGTGTTTCACATGTTGGGCATGCATTTTTCTCGTATAGCGCAAGTTTCTTTTTAAGTGTTTGCAATTCATATTGCAAATTAGAATAAGAAACATTCTTTGTAGACAACTGGTCTTCAAATGTACCAAGCTTTTCTTTAATAGACGATTGGGCTTCTTCTAGCTTAATACGCGTATCATTAAACTTTGTAAGTTTATCCTTTAATCGCTGAATTTCATCTTTGTTCTTTTCTTCACTTTCTGCTTGCAAAACATTTAATTGCATCTTTACGCGAAGAATCGATTCATTGATTTGTGTAAGTTCTGATTCAAAAGAATCTAGGTCGGTCTTAAGTGTCTTGCGTTCTTCTTTAACCAAACGCTGCATATCATTTAAGACAGAGAACCCAAACATCTTATCAATGATTTGCTTCTTATCAGCTGGTGTCATTGTTAAGAATGATTTGAAATCATTAATTGATAGGATAATAATATTCTTAAATACATGGTATGGGATACCATATACTTCATCTTCGAGATAATCCTGAACTGACCTCTTACCGGCTTTGTCATATTCAACACCGTTAATAGTTACATTGAATTTACTCGGTGCCAATCCACGTTCAACTACAACATCCATTGTACCACAACGCACGTGGACCTTAACCCACAATTCCTTATTGATTCTATTAGGAAGGTCGCTCAGCTTAACGCCCTCAACCTTACCATATAGACCAAATACAATAGCATTGGCAATGGTTGTCTTACCATATCCATTCTTACCCAATGTCAAATAAAGTTCTGCTGAATCTTCTGAAAATTCAAGCTTCTGCTTTTTGTTGCCGTAAGATGCGATATTTTTAAATTCTACTGATATAATTTTCATTATTCGGTATCGTAGTTGTTAATACTCTTTTCGTATATCTTTTTTAGTTCGCTTTTTATATTTTGTTTCATATCAGTATCGACTGACATTCCCTCAACATACGAATCAAAAAGATGCAGGATATTATAGCTTTTAAATTCACCCTCGATTTCTCCCATATCATGTAGGTCTTTATCGATAATATCCTGCTCTTGATAGATATTTGGTTCAATTTTACGGGCTACTCTCTGTACTCTATTGATTAAGGCACTTAAGGACGCGTTTGTGGCTATTTTACTCGGAATGAATAGGTCTACGAAGTTATTCTCAATCTCTCGCTTAAAGTCGCCCAATGGCGTATTATAAAGCATTGCCAGATTATACTTAACAAACTTAGGTGAAACCGTATTCTTAAAGAATGTTTCTTCCATAGTTGTAAGGTCAACCAAATCAAATCCTTTTGTATTGCCTGAATCAGATCGTGTCAATTCATATGGGGTGCCAACCATTCTAAGTTGACCTTTACGCTGACGGTAGTGGATGTGACCAGAGTATACAGCATCGTAGCGGTCAAATGTATTAGCATCTGAACCGTGCATATTTTTAACTTTGGCATTAAGCGCAATACCTCTAACTTCTGAATGGCAGAACACGATGTTTGTTGATGGGAATTCAGAAAGTGTTTCAGCTTCGTGTTGCGGATCACGGCGCCATGGCATCATAAGAATATTCTTATCGTGCCATTGCATTAATTCAGGTTCTTTGTAAATCTGAACATTCGGAATCCATTTGAGTGAGTCGATTGATGTAATCTCATTTGACTTCTTTGCCCAAATATCATGGTTGCCACAGATAATGTGGACTGGTAGAATTTCACCCAGGCGCTCAAATAAGTCTACGGCGTAACTTAAGACTTTTAGATTGATTGATTGACGATTATCAAAAGCGTCGCCAACCTGAACCAATACATCACCATCTTGGACATGCTCCTTAAGAGTTGGTATGAATTGGTTTTCATAAAAATCTTGTTGTATTTCAAGCCATTCATTTGAGTTCGAGCGAATACCTAAGTGCATATCACCAAGAACCCAGACACGCTTAACCGGCTTGTCCTTTATTTCTTGTGAAATCATTAGAACAATCTATTAATGTTTCTACTTTTTAGTACACCTGTTTTCTTATCTAATTCCTCAATTAAACTTTCCTTAAATGAGTTTGAAAGTGAACTGTAAAATTTGCTTGGATTAATATTAAAATAATCCGATAATTCACTAAAAATATCTATACAACTATATTTGTTAGAAATCTCACAGTAAATGAATTCATAAACCTCATTGATATCGCTCTTTTTCAACTTTGTTGTATCTGCAAAATCATCTAGTTTATTAAATACATTAAATCTGCTTTTTTCAATCAGTTCATGAATATTCTTTTGAAGTGCAGCTTGTTCAATCTTATCTTCTTCAGGACGATCATCAGAATATTGTGGGCTAACAGTAAATGTTAAATTACCATTTAATTCAAACTCAGTGCTTTCAAAAGAGTTATCAAAAATCTTATCTGTTCTTGTACGTGCCATATTATAAAGCGTGTATATTTGATCCCGTAATATCGTCGGTCTCTGTTAGGCGCATATAATTATAATTAATCTGTAGACGGCATTTCATACCCTTTCCTTCACCGTCACGAATCTTAAGAATCTTTAGCCAGTATTCATGGTTGGCATGCATCAATTCATCCTGAATAATACCAAGCATAACGTCGGCCGTGTGTGATAGACCCGCAGATTCTGCAATGTCTGTTAGTGAAATATCTGAAGCATTATAACCAGATCGTGTGATCTGAGTTGCCGTAATAATCAACCAGTTGTTACGAACACCCATAGCGCGTAGGTCTTCAGCAATCTGTTTGATTTTCATATATGTGTTTTCTGTGTTTTGATTACGATGGTTTGCAAGGATGTTAATATAGTCAATAACAACAACATCCATTTTAATGCGGCGCTCCTCTTCAATTTGTTGTAAATAAGCTTCAATATCCAGAACTGTTGCCTGTGATGTTGGGAATTGCTTAACAAATAGATTCCCAGGTGGTGTCAAACCATTACCAACAGCTTCAAGCTTACGCTTGATTAGGTCTTTGTTCCTTGCCTTCTCTTGGTATTCATTGATTGGAATTGTCAATAGGTTTGAACCAAGACGCTTTACAAATTTATGTGCTGCCATCTCTGCGGTGATTACCGCAGTATTGTGTCCCATCTTAACTGCAGTTGCAGCATCGTTTGCTAAGAATATTGATTTACCAATATTCTGCTCACCGGCATATACAACAAGGTTACCACCTTTATCATAACCACCATTAAGTGCATGGTCAATGAAATTGTAACCTGAACTTACTTTTTCAGTTTCATGCTGATCGTGTGCATCAGCATTAAAAAAGTCAAGACCTAAATCAGTATTAAATGTAAGTGAGTTTCTATCATTAATAAGCATTTTAACCTTACCAATAATTGCCTCAACATTCTCTGGACTAACTTCTGTTGATTTAATAAATTCAACAGTATCAATAAGTGAGATATCAAATGTTCTCCACTTAATCCATGATTCTGCAGTATTTGTCAACCACTCTTCATCATATTCATTAAGATTAACGTCAAATATCATGTCGATAATATTTGATTCAATCTTGTTTGCAGACTTTGAGCGTTGTGCTAAAAGTTTAGTCTGTTCTTTAGATGGTGTTTCGTGGTACTTTTCATAAAACTTAAAAGCAAGACGCGATAGAATATCAATTTCGTCGGACGTATAAAAGCCCGTCTTGATTGATTCTAGATATTTTGGTTTCTTAAGTGAAAGTCTAAAGAAAATCTTTTCAAAATCTTGCGTGAATTGCATATTTTATTTTTTAATAATACTTATACCCTTAATTGGTTATAAGTTTCGGATGATACATTTAATTATTCGATTGAAAACGAACCAACCGTTTGTGCGTATGGAATATTAGTCCATAGATTTACAGCAATAGCTTTACGCGTTCCCGAAGTAACCGGTGCTACTTCATGTACAACAGTACCTGCATCAAAAATAATCATTCTGTTTGGAAGTGCTTTAATAACTTCTGGTGCTTTATCTGCACCCTCAGTATAAATTAAAAGCTCACCACCTTCAAATGTTTCATCTACAATTGGATAGTACACAGTTCCTATAACTGGACTTACGATCTCACCTGTCTTATCAAACCAAGCTTCGTCTTTGTCAAAATGTCTAACTAAATGGTTTTTATGACCACTTTCAACCACTGCAGTCTGAATGCCAGTCCAATATTCAACACCCGAGATTTTGTAACCATGATACAATGGTGAATTATATCTCCACATCTGTTCAATAAGTACTTTCTTAGTCGTATCAGCTGGTGAATTCCACCAACCATCCCACCAATAGTATACACCTGGGTCTGCGAAGAACTTCTTGTCTTCTTTAATGCTTCTAATAAGATTCTCATCTTTTAGAAAGTTGTCAATTACTACAATCATTCGAATGGATTTATTATAATTTTATATGATTCTTTACCAGGCGTGGTGTTTGTTTGAAGCACGTAACCCATTTGTGTAAGCTTGCTAATTGATTCGTCAATAATATTTGGATCACTGTCCTTGAACCAATACGTAATACAGTGATGTCTTGTAAATGTGCCTTTATACCTATGTGGATTTCTTACAGATAGGTCAATTGCATAATATAAGATATCGAGTGGATCTGGATAACCATCCAGACCTCGCTCAATACCTAAAATATATTTGATTGGAATGCGATCTTCATTAATCGTTAAAATCATAATCGCTGTCGTCTTCAATTATAGAATCATAATCAACACCCATAGATGTATTGTAATTGAATAGCGGTTTAACTTTCTCTTCAATTTTTTGTAAGATCTCTTTTGTAAATACCTTATCTGTAAAGAATTCATTATTAGGTACCGTTTCATCGAGGTGTTTGCAAATCCAATTACGTGCAGTTTTCTTAGGAATCTTTTCGCCCTTTTCAATAATACCACGTGTAATACCGATGCTTTCCCAGTCAATATAGTTTTCAAGACCAACGTATCGGTTCATACCTTCCGTATAGTGTAGATGGAACTTGATCGGATTTGGTTTTGCAAATCTGTTTTTATTTGGTTTAGCCGTAACAATGATACCTGCTTTATCGCCAGCAGAATCTTTCAACTGTGCCTTATTTAAGAATAAGACAATTGATGCAGCATATTCTGGACCTGTACCACCACCTGCAACTTGACGTGAAATAAAGTCTTGTGTTTGGTATGTGTGGTTTGTAAATAGGAATGGAATCTTCAAGTCAGCCATTGGCGTCATAATGATACGGAAGATTGACTTCAAGATTTTTGAACGTGTCATATCTGATTTCTCAGAACCTGAACGTGCGTCTTCAATTTCTTTGGCAGTTGCAAGGTTACCCGCAGAATCAAGGATAATCATAATCTTAGGTACTTCACCACCAGCACGCTTTACTTCTTGCATTTTACCCGTGATTGTTGTAATAGAAGTACGGAAGTCTTGTACTGTGTTTACTGGTTGGTAATTAACCTTAGATACATCGATACCAAACTTCATCATCAAGTCTTTATCAACCGCTGCTTCTGAATCATAAAATACAACATTGTATCCCATTCGAATTGCTTCACGGACCGAGTTAAGAATCAAGAAAGTCTTACCAGTACCAGACGGTCCGGCGATTGAACATGAACGGTTGTTTGGCCATCCGCCAAATAGTGAACCTGAAACACATGCATTTAAATGATAATTGCCGGTGTCAATCCACTCGGTAACATCTGAAAATGTTGATTGTTCCATCACTGAACCCAATGGATTGATATTACTCAATTCAGCATTAAGGTCTTCAAATGTAAAAGATTTATTAGATTTCGCCATCTTTTTCTGTTTGTCTATATTGTTCTTTTTTACGCAATTCTTCAAGCTCTCTTAGCAGTTTTGCCGTAGCTTCTTCAAGCGTATTCATGTCATTTTGTAAACGATTAATCTCACCATAGATAAAGTGGTATCGCTCTACATAATACTTTTCTGCCGGGGTTAGATTCTCGTTATTATCCATATCAGTAAGCTGGACTATTTTGTTGAATGTATTCCCAAACCAATTTACGAACTTCATTACCAAATGTCATATCGTTTGGATTTTCTGAATGAAGTTTCAAAAGCTTTTGCATAAGCTCATTTTCTTGTTTATTCATAGCGTTATAAATTTGCATTATTAATTATACGAGTTAATCTTGGCTTTGTTTAAAAAAGCGCGGTGGAGTAAATAAGGTTCCTATCAATGTTGTGTAGACCAACAGCAGTTAACACCCTATTCATTGGATCGATAATACATTTTTCAAATTGTGTCTCATAGTCAACTGGTGGTGCAATCTCATATGGATGATCACCTGGAAGATACGCAAACATATCTGATAAGTTATTTGGATCAATTGAATGATAAATCTTTAGCTTTTCGCCATTGCCAATCATTCTGTATTTTGATTTATACTTCGTGTTATTATTGAGTAAGAAGTTATAATAACCCGCCGCTTTAACGTTTGGTGGACATTTCAATCCAAACTGGAATTCAATGTGGTCGTCAACAATGTATTTCTCAAGGTTGTTTGTACGACGGTTAAATGAAATATCATCCAGCTTAGCTAACTTAAACTCTTTCTTTGCATTCTTCAAAAACTTAACTAGTTTTTCTAATGTTTCAGCAGTTGGACCAGTTGGCTCCGTAAAGATAATCTTGAGTGCCTCGGCCAATTTCTTACGAGCAAATGTTGGGGTTGACGACTGGATAGTGTCAAATCCGATGGTCTTTACTCGGCTTAGAGGTTTGTGTCGCTGTGTCTTTGGAAGCTTATCATCCCATGCAATGTCTTGAATGTATTTCTTTTTAGACATCCAGATACCACCGTATGCAACTGTTTCAAGTTCAAATACAAGGAAGTTATCGGTGTTATTAGAATCTGCATATTTTTGCATTGCTTTTGTAATGTAATCATTCAAACGGGATTCATACAATGCTAAAATAAATGTATCAATAGATGGTGCATTTTCTGGATCTTTCCAAACAATAGTATTGTACAATTCATCAAACTGTACATAACAAGAATCTGTATCAATATAGATTACCGCGGGTTGGTGGCATTGTCCCTTAATTGATTGCACACCGAGTTGTTCATGGATTTGACGGTCTTTATGCCAGAAATCTTGAACATATTTGTTCAAGATTTGCTCTGAATATAAAATAGCGTTCTGACTTTGGAGGGTAATAGATTCGGCAATATCAATGTTAAAGAAGTGAAACCACTTATTACCAAATGCACCATAGATTGAGTTGAGGGTTACCTTTACGGCTTGCTCATAAGCAGTGTACTTGGCAGACATTGTTTCATAATGTTCCGCCAAGCGCTGCAGATCTTCTTTACTTAGTGAATCAATTGGAGCTTCTTGTAATTGCTCTATTGTCATTATTCAGCTGTTTGACAGGTTGCAATTGTGAGGAAGGTGTTAGAGTCATTTGACTTCATAACAACTTTATTGCCTGAAACATAAACACAGTATTCTTCGCGATCAAGTAGGTTCAAGTACTTCTTGTAAAGAGTTGCCTCTGAAGCAGAACCGTTAAAGCTTTGATTCGCCTGGTAATTATAAGTCTTACCTTTTACGCGGACTTCGCTGTTAGATGCAGTGATTGAGAATGTTTCTTCTTTGTCAAGAGAGAATAGTGATTTGATTTTGCCAAGTGTATATGTGTCAAGTACAAAATCAAAGTCTGAACCTTCACGGTCAAAGATAGTTTGCAACTGTGCGTCAGTTAGGTCTTTGAAACCAAGTGATGGGTCTGAACACGCCAATGTGATTTCGAGTTCATTATTGAATAGACGCATTGAAGAGCACACAAAGTCTTCTTCATTTTCTTGGAATTCCATAACGGCTTGTACCTGGTCTGCATTAAACATTTTCAATGCATCAAGAACTTTGTTTGCATCAAAGAACGCAACTTTCAATTCTTTACCTTCTGGGAGTGCCTGAGAAATAGAGAAGATGTCTTTAATCTCTACTGTGTGCAATTTGACAGCATCACGTTGTGGTAGATAAACTGCAGAGGTAACTGCACCCGTGCGAAGTTTGAAATACAAAAACGTGTCAATAGCTTTTAGGCGGTTGATAAAATCAACAAAGCTATTTTGGTCAATGCGATTAATTTCTAATTTCATGTGGTATTTTTTTAAGTATAGTTATTGTATGTAAATAAATGTAAATGTTTCAAAAAAAGCGAAGCCGGGAAGTAGCGAACCCCCGGCCTCTTCCGTTAACTATAACGGTCCTAAGGGTGGCCATCACAGCCACACCCTCTTTATCCGTCGCAGCTTAAGCAATCTGGATCTGTTGCTCTCGTTGCAATATCACCTCTCAGTACAGATTCTGTTCGCATATAGTAAAGTGTTTTTACACCTTGCTTGTACGCTTCCAAGTGTACTTGGTTGATGAATTTCGGAGTTGCTTCTGTTGGGAATGCCAAATTCAATGAAACTGACTGGTCAATGTATTGTTGTCTAATACCAGCTTGACGAACAAGTTCCATTTGATTTAGTTCCTTGAATGTTAAAAATACATTCTTGATTGGCGTCCACTCATCCTTTTGAATGTCTGTTAGTTTAGCCCATTCTTTAGCATCAATATAAACACCCTTAGTTGAATACTTACCGTACCATTTATCAAGTGCTTCTATATCCTGGACTGAACCACCGTCAATAAGGATTTGATCCCAAATTTCTTTTGTATTAATACCTGCATGCGTCAAGAAATCTTCAAGAGTTGGATTCTTACGGATGAAAGTACCTTTAGCTGTTTGCTCAGTGAATACGTTAGCAGCCCATGGTTCAATACCCGGTGAAACGTTACCAGATAGTTTTGAGTTTGATACCGTTGGTGCAATAGCACGTAGGTGTGTATTTCTCATACCTGTCCCAACACACCAAAGTGGTTCACCAAATTCAGTGGCCATGTCTCTCGAGGCGCGTTCTGATTCAACTTTGATTTGTGAGAAAATCTTGCGAGTTTCAAACTGAGCACCCATTGAATCAAATGGAATATTACGTTCTTGTAAGTATGTATGCCATCCTAAAACACCAAGACCAAGCGCTCTACCTTTTTCAGCTGAGCGGACAGAGTTCTCAAACCCACGCATATATTTTGCACGAGTGATGAATTCTTCTAGCACACCGTCTAGGAACCAAGTTGCAGTATAAACAAGATCGGTATCTTTCCACTCGTCATACTTTGCAAGGTTGATTGAAGACAAGCAACAAACAAATGAGTGATTCTCATCAGTGTGAAGTGTAATCTCAGAACAAATATTAGTCATGTAAACTTTAAGACCATTGTTCTTGTATGCATCCGGATTTGCGCGGTTGATATTACCCTTGAACATAATGTATGGTTCGCCAGTCGCTCTACGCTTACGAAGAACCGCAGCCCAACGCTTACGTGCTTCTTTATCACCAGCTTCAAGCTTTTGCATAAAACCATCTGATACAACAATTGATTGGTGCATATTCAAGGATTGGCGGTTCACATCACCCTTAGGTTCACGAATCTCAAGCCATTCCCAGAAGTCACCGTGTTCAATATCAATATTAACAGCTGCTGCACCTCTACGTACAGAACCCTGGTTTGTTGCAAGGATTGATGAATCGTAGATTTTGATAAATGGTACAACACCGTCTGATGTACCATTCTGTGTAATCTTAGAACCCGCTGGTCTAATTTGATTTACACCAATACCCACACCACCGCCGTGTTTAGCAAGTAGCATCATCTCAAGATTCTTTGTACCAATCTCATGGATTGAATCACCAACGTCAATACCAAAACAAGAAATAGGTAAACCACGTTCAGTACCTGTATTTGAGAATACTGGAGTTGCAAGATTTAACCAACCTCTCCAAATATAATCATAAAACTTGCTAGCTAATTCTGGTCTACCAAGTCTTTTGGCTACTGTTGTTGCGACGCGCCAATAAGCGTCTTTTGGTGTTTCATCTTTAAGTAAATATCCTTTAGATACTGTCTTAACGTAGATTTCGGTATTACCCCAAATAGGGAAATCAACACCTAGTTCCCAGCCAAGCTCAGCACCGTAATTATGTATATCTGTCATAGTCTTTATATTAATCGAACAAATCGTCTTCGTCCCAGTTTTCGCCTTCACCAGCTTTAGAGTAGTCGGTTGGTCTTACCGCAAAGAAGTCAGTGTGTGTATGACCTCCAGTCAAATGGTAGAACCAATCAAGCGCTGCAGCTTGGTCTTCATTATAGTCAAAAACAGGATCAATGTTTAGCTCTGCAAGCTTTTCATTTGCTCTTTTTTTAATAAAATGTTTTAGGTCGTCCGCCTTCATATTTTCAAGATCGCCTAGCTCGAACATTTTATCAATATAGTTCATTTCCATTTCAACCATAAGCTTTGCAGCTTCAACCACTTCGTGCTTTACCTCACCTAAAAGTTCAGGATATTCTTCACACATATGGCGGAAAAGTTGGCAACCCATCTTTGAGTGTAGTGATTCGTCACGTACAGACCACTTCATTTGCTGACCAATGCCCTTAAGCATATTGCGCATTTGAAATGAATAAAGTACAGCAAACGATGAATACAATGCAACGCCTTCAGCAAATGCTGAAAAGATAGCTAATGAACGTGCGACCTGTCTACGTGCTCTTGCACTTGTTTGAAGATCTTCCCATGTCCAATCAGCTTCTGTATTCATCAAGAATTCAAATCTTGCAGCAGTTGATGGTTCATGTAAGAATGCTTTAAAATCTTCAAGTCCTAACGTTTCATTTAAGTATGAATAAGCAGTTGCGTGAATTGTTTCTTGTGAACCAAACATCATTGCCATTTGCTTAATCTCGTGTTTAGGAAACCATTTAGTTACCATACCAGTCCAATAATCAGATACCGCACATTCAGTCTGTGCAAAACCCAATAGGATATTACCCACAAGATTCTTTTCTTCTTTTGTCAATGCCTCATTCCAATCTTTGACATCACCCTGCATTGAAATCTCAGTGTGTAGCCAAAATGCTTGTGCTTGCTTCAACCAACCTTCATTATAATAAACCGGATATTCAAACGGTTTATATTCTATTCTTTCTTCAAATAATTTTGACATTTTCAAAAATATTGTTTTTTTAAAAAACCTCTTTAGACGACAAACGGGTCTTAGATTTTTGAAGATCTAGACCCGCTTGGTTTTAATAAATTATATATTCACGGGATTCAAAAAACACAAATTAGTGTATCACACTATAATTTAGCTAATCTATCTTTTACCTCTTTTGCCTTTGTATAATACTCATAAGAAGTCTTCTTATAATCTTTACGCTGGCCATAAAGGTCACTTAAGATTTGCTTAAGAATAGAATCCTTTTTATCATATACAACGCCATTACTGCATACAATTTCATCCTTATTCTTTTTGCGTTCTGGAATCTGTGAAATTGGAATAATTTCTTTATATGAATCAGGCGAAATATTAAATTGTCGCATGATTGATGGGTATAGAGACGCAAAGTCAAATGCAGATACACCTTGATAGAAACCAACCTTTGGTTGCTTTACATATGCACCAGCAAACTTACCGTCTTTTTCACCACCTTCTTTACCTTCAGAAGCAACACGCCTGTTTTGTTCCGCGAGTTTACGGGCGATGAGTGCTTCAGTCACTGATACCGGAGACGCTGCTTTATATAGTGGCATCTTGGTAATCGAAGCTAGTGTAAGAAGTACTTCCATTGATTTTAGCTTCTGGTCAATATAGTAAACCAGAATAGAGTCAACTACGTTATAGTAGATGTACTTAACAAAATCTTGCTCATAAAGGTCTTGTAGCGACCCCTGGAACTTAATCTTATTTAGATTAAGAACCTGACCCGATACATAATCAAGTGAGTTTGATTCCTTAACTTTAACAGAACGGTCGTACTTATCATACAACTGCATATAGTCGAGAATACCCATATGAAGTGGTCGACTGTCTGTTCTGTCAAGCTCTTTTGTTTTGGCCGCTTGGGTAATATCAATCTGAAGGCGCTTGCATCGATTTACAATGTACTGCCAGTCATAGTTGATAAAGTTCCAACCCGTCATCATTGGAAACTTAGTCATGAAACGATTGATGAATGTAAACACCATATCGTATTCTGTTTCAAACTTGCGGTAATCAAATGTCCAATCCTGATCCAATGATTTAAAATATTCATTGGTATCGTTCTGGATTTTCTGCATCTTCTCCTGCGGCATATCTTCTAGACCAAGAACGATTGCCTTACGGTCTGGTGTAATGATAGAGAATGACAGGATGCGCGTCTTAGCTTCTTCTGGCTTTGGGAAACCATCAATAATCTCAGTCTCAATATCGACAAAGTACGTCTTTGGCATTGTTGGCTCAAAGATAATATCTTTATCGGTTTGAGGTAAATTGTCAAGAAATGAAATAAGTGAAAACTTATTGTATTGACGGGCGTTACCTTCTTTGATTGGGCGACCGTCCCAATTACGTAGGGTTTCGTGTTTGTATCTATCGTTCTCTTCTGTGATGTACCAGTTTTTGTATTGTTCAACCGGATAACGGCGGAACTTAACCTGGCCCTCTGTGTCGTAATAGGAAACAATAATTTCTTTTTGTCTTTGCTCTACGTCTAATAGCATTAGTAACCTCGTTTTTGACGGTTCTTATTCTCTTCTGCCTTTGCAAAGTAATAGTTGTATGCTGTTTGTGCATCAAGACCAATTGACGCGGCGTAGTTCATAAAGAAATGCAAGATATCAACCCACTCCATATAGAGTTCCTTCTTATCACCTTCAGACAGGTCAGCTACTTTCATTGTATCGTATTTTGCAAAGTCTTTCTTCCAAGTCTTCCATACTGCACTACCCGATCCATCTTGGATACCGCCAAGTGCATCTGTCATCTCGTGAATCTCATCAATAATAGCATGTGTATTTACATGCCAAAAGCTCATGATTTCACGGATAGTCATATTGTCAAAATTGATACCGTAAGTTTTCTCTTGCATCTCTTTCTGATGCTCCATGATGTCTGCCAAGTGCGTTGAAGATTCTATATAGAAATCTTTAACTTCAAGGTCTTTACATTGATTATCTGCGTTTGCCATATTATTCTGTTGTAAAAGGTAGCTTACCATTCCACTTTGGATTGCGTGCAATGTGTAAGTCGTATGTGTTATTCTTAGTGACGAATTGGATTAATGTTTCTGAATCTTGAATGATTTCTTCAACCGGCTCTGACAAGTACTTGTAAGCTGATTTACTACGCACTTTGGCATAGTCCGTATTTACAAGTGCTAACAGTTCATGCAATGACAGTGTTTGAAAGTCAAGTACCAAACTTCTTCCAAGTTGAACATCATCATGAGCATCCTCAATACCGCCGCCGCCGTCTTGGCTCCATGTAACCCAGCTAATTTTATCAGCTAAGATTTCTTCTGTACCGTTTTTAACTAATTTAAAATTTGTTTCCATAGCTATTATATGGTTTTATTCGTTTTTGTTTTTTGAACTACTAATGATCATGGCAATCAAGTTGAACAAAAAGTGTGGCCATGCCATTACAATATATAGTCGCTCACCGAAACTATATTCAGTCAAAGATTTCAAATCTTTATCGTCTTGTTGTTCCGCAACTTTACGAACAACAATCATTGACAGATCAAGCATCAGCATTAAGAATGTACCGATTACTAGATAAATTGTTAAATAATTAAAAATATTCATCAGTTGCTAAGTGGTGCTTTAATTGCTGGCCATGGATCGTAATACTCAATTGTATAATCAAAGTCACCTTCAAGTACACTGCCCGTAAGCTTTGTCAATTTTGGAAGTGTTCTTGGTTGACGTGCCAATTGTTCTTTAACCTGTAATTTATGGTCATTGTAAATATGTACATCACCTAGATTACCAATAAGTTCATCGGCAATCATACCAACCTCTCTTGCTATCAATTCTAGCAATAGCCCGTATGACGCGATATTAAATGGAAGCCCCAAAAATGTATCTACCGAGCGTTGGTTCCACATTAGAGAAATATAGCGCTTACCATCTCTTTCTTGAGTATAAACCTGAAATCCATAATGGCATGGCGGTAATACCATGTCATCAAGTTGTTCAATATTCCAGGCACTAACCATTAGTCGACGAGAATCTGGATTTGATTTTATTTCGTCAATAAGATTTTTAAGCTGGTCAATACCCGGCTTTACACGCTTTGTTTCACCAAGAATATAATTTGTTTCATATCTTGCACCCCATTCGCGCCATTGCTTACCATAGATAGCACCTAACTCACCCCACTTTTGAGCAAACTCATCATTGGTTTTGATTTCGTTGATGAACTCATCCATAGTGTACGGGGTAAATTGCCAAGGTGTGGGTTCAAAATTATTTCTATAATTCTTATATGCATCACCATTCCAAATATTACAACCATTATCAACAAGAAACTTGATGTTGGTATCGCCGCGTAAGAACCACTTTAATTCTGTAGCAATGCCATTGGTATACATGCGCTTAGTTGTTAGCAGTGGGAAGCCATCGCGCATATTGTGACGAATCTGACGACCAAACACAGACACTGTGCCAGTACCAGTTCTATCGCTTTTTTGGACACCATTCGCTTGGATATCCTTTAATAGATTTTGATAATCTTTATCAAGCTTATTCATTGCAAACTAAATTAAATGCCCGCTCAAATGATTCAATTCGAGTTATATGCATATTAATCTCTCTCAGGTCAGCGGCTTTTTGTAATACTTCTGCCCGTAGGCCGCGGGCTGAAGCTTCAATTAGAATTTCTTCGATGTGTGCTTCGTCTGTCATAATTTTACCGTTTTACGTTTTTCACGTAACGTTTTAATAAGCATCCATACGGCCATGTCATGGTCGTACTTATTCTTTTTATCACTAATGATTGGAATTTCGCCAGAACCCTTAAAGTAATTGATATTATACTCGCGATGACTATCAAAGATATCGATGCATCGACGAGCAGTTTCAAGATGATTATAAGTCTTACAAGACCTAATTATCTTGGCAATCTTATTAAAGTAAGCGTTTGGACTAATCATGTATTTTATACATGACTAACATAAAATGTTTCAGATTCTATTTGCGAATTGGCTGAATGTGATAACATTTGCTGCAGCTCTGTGTCTTGCAGCTTGCTGTGCCATTTCTTGGTCTGGATCATTTGCAGAACCTTTTTCATATTCACCTTCGCCTAGTGCTTCACCCTCACCCTGTTCAGGTTCAAATGGCTTAATCTGCTTTTGCTCTTGAATGAAGTCTTCAACACTCATAAGCTTCTTTCTTTTCTTAGCTTTACCAGGACCTGCTGGAACATCACCAGAACCTACAGCATCACCATTTGGTAAGCTGACATCACCCATACCACCAAGCATTGCAGGTGTAACCGCAGATAGATTTTCATTCTTTAGTTCGTGGTAGTTATCGTTTGCCTGCTTGATATAGTTGTATGACTGTGAGATATGGTCTTGAATCCAACCTGGTAAATCTTTTTCTTCTGTACCAATCTTTTCTTCTAGATCCATTGCGGCATTGATAATAGATTCTAATTGACCAAGCGCCATACCAACTTCATGGTCATTTGCCTCGACGATAATATCGTGTTTTACAAGTACTGCTGCAACTGCCGCTTTGATTTCTTCTCTTAATTCTGCCTTGATTTGTGGATCTCTACTAAAACCAAATTGCTTCATGATTTTATGCATGAGTGGATCGATAAGCATCTTTAGTGCTTCGTTTACATAAGATTCTTTTACCTCTTCCGGTAAATCTTCATGTGGTGTTGAAGCAAAATCCTTAAGGTCTTTAAGAGTCATACCGTTGACTAGTTCCTCAACTTTGTCTCTATATGCATTATCAACATCAGACAGTTGCATATCGCCGGATTTAACAGCATATGCAACACCCATTAGACGTTGTTGTGATTTACTAGTGCTTGGCATTATAATTCAATCTTTAATAGTTTAACTACATCATTAAGTGTAGACTTATCATATTTGTAACCACGTACAGTCTTATCACCTAGTACTAAATCTGCATCATCTGTATAAACTGAATCACCAGCCAATGGGGCAAGAACTGCACTGATGTGCATTGCTTTAGTTGGACCTGCAAAACCTCTTGGTAGCTTTGCACCATATTCATCTTGAATGGCTTCTCTATCGTTGATAGAAAGATATACCTCTTCACTGAATTTGTAATCACCGTCCTTTTGGATAAGTTTTCTAAGAGTGATTTCTGCTAAATTATTATCTAGTTCCAAATCTTTAGCTTCATTAATAAAAGCTTCAAATAGTTTAATATATTTCATAATTATTATTTTTGATTTATTACCAGGCGTAATCTAGATTAGAAATCTTAGATACTCTGTCTTTAACATCCTTGGCGTATACCGCAGCTTCTTTCTTATAATAAGAACCTGATTCTGGTTCTTTTTTTAATTTATTTACATATTCAACATATCTTGAATATGAATCTAAGATATTTGCCATATGGTTTGATGCATCTCTCAGTTTAACTTCCTGACCCTTTGGAGAAGTACCGATTAAAAGATCGCCGTATCTACCCATTTCCATTTTCTTAGTAGCTGTCTTGATTTGATCTGCAAGTTCATTAACTGCATTTTCAACCATACCATCAATATCATCATTCATGGCTCTAGTCTGAAGGATTTCTCTATATCTCTTAGTGTTTTCAGCTTTAAAATCTTTGTCAGACATAAATGCAGTTGCACCTGCTTTTGCAGCATTTCTTTCACGTCTCATATCTAATGTAGACGGTAGAATATCTGGGTTGAACATCAACACTCTATCAGCCACTTCAGCAATTCTCTTTACATTGTAAAGACCAGATGCCTCGTAACCAGAATATCTTTTATCAACGCCGATAGTATCACTAGCACTATTCGTAGATGACATATTAATATCTTGACCATTCTTAGACCAATATCTTGAATAAGTTATACCTAAGAAATCATTTGAACCCGTTGCAACTGCAAGAAGTGTATTACCAGAAAGTTGTCTAACATATTTAGACGTGGCATATGGATTATCCTTTGGATTGTCTAGGATATAGAAGTAGATACCTTTCACCTTACTTTTATATGCTTCCATTGGATGAAGCTCGACAATTTGATCATCTGTAATCTGATCAAGCTTTACTTTTGTATAATTGTAAAGCGCCTTCATTGTTCTAGAATTAAAACCAGAAAGATTAAGCAGTGATGCTAATTTAGAAGACTGGAATGCCTCTGTAACAAGACCTTCATTAAATGCATATCCATCAACCTCTAGTCTATCCCATTCGCTTTTTGGCATAATACCAACGCCATCTTTAGTGTGGAGTGCATTAGTTTTAAGCATGATTTCCATCATCTTTTCCGCTGACTTCATTGAAGTGTGTTCGCTATAGAAGTGCATTTTCATTGTGCCTTCTTTCCAGTAGCATACGTAAGTTTCTTTTGCCTCATTAATAAATGATTCAAATGATTCGTAAATAAATCTCATTGGTTTGTTTTCAATTTGTTTAGTTTCATTAACAGATGCTTGTGGCTTTGCTGGTAATTGGGCTAGTGCTCTTTTACCAAACTTTGAAAGTGCAACACCATCTTCAGAAACATTAAAATACTGTGCATTTGCTTTCATCCATCTTTTACCATCCGCTGAGAATTCAGAAAGAAGGGCGTCAAACTGTTCTTGTGTTAGTCTACCATCTGCAATAGCATCTAGCATTTTGTTTCTAACAATTGCTGTCTTACCAGCTGTTTTTGCTGGATAATTTTCTGTGTATTTTCTCTTAAGAGTAATGTGGCGTTCGTTGAGTTCATCGTAAGATTCAACGACTGATTCAATTGGGTTAAATGATTCACCAACTAATTCAGCATCAGCATCCTTAAGACCAACTGCATCGTTTAATTCAGCTTCCAGCTTTTTCTTTTGAGCAGTTAAATCTTTTAATTTAGCAAGTAAATCTTCTTTATCTTTACCTTCAGCTGCCTTCCACATATCTACTGTATCCTTCATATCGGCTGTTATTTTACCCCAATCCTTTTGAATTTTATTAATTGAACGAGCTTCATTCATATCTTCAGTTTGATATTCATTGTAAACCTGCTTGAATTCCTTAAGATTACTAACCGGTTCATCGTACAATTCAACTGTTTCGTCTTCAACGTTAATGCGAATAGCTGAATCTTGATATTTAATATCTAAAATTAGTGTACCGTAGTCCTTTCCAATAGCTGTACCACCACTGATTCTCTTGCCTACCTTTTCAACCCAACCAGCTACAGTATTAACTAGAGAAGTAATACCTTTTCTTTTAGCAAAGTCTTTAATATTTGAAGGAACATATCCTTCGTTTACTGATTCGTTAGTTGGCTTCATTGGGTCAAATTGTTTGATGGTATTGTGTTTAGCATTTGTTGGAAAGTCCATTGCAGTTACGATGGTATCAGCCAATTTAGCCATCTCTCTTGCACCAGTTCTTGTGAATTCTAAATCAGTATCAGCTGCCTTAAACCAAACCCAAACTTTACCCTCTCTGATTGAGAATTGAACAATCCCTGGAATTTTATGGCCTTTGTAACCTGCAAATTTTACAGGCGCTGACCAACCACCCCAATTATCTGGAAGTTGGAACTCAACATTCATATTGAAATGAGCTTCATCCGAACCAAATACTTTAGTATCGTCATACATGAGTGAACCCTCGCCAGTAAATGTCATTAGCACTTGGTTGATATAACTCATAGAACTACCTCTATAAAGGGCTTTGGTTACATCGTTCATTGAACCTTTAACCTCAAATGATTTGCCGGCAAGTTCTTTAGCAATTTCTTTACCAAATGACTGAAGTGCTTTCATTGCAAGAGAGTTACCCCTTGAATCACCTCTCTGAAGAGCGGCTTTAACAGTGTTCTTATACGTATCCCCAGATAGTTCATTGATTACATCTTCGTTTACCGATTCTCTCATTAGATCTCTAACCTCATCGTTGAATTGACCATCATTAGATTTGTGGATAACATATGTTTCTTTATCCTTATCAAGGACCTGCTTCATTTTCTTAGCAGATTCCAAATCATAAAAATCGGTATTATGCTTATCACCATTTTTTAGATAAATCTTAAATGAATATGGATGCTTAGCGTCCCATTTCCATTGTGACACTGGATATTTTGCTTCATTCACCGCAGATTCATAAACCGCAACAACAACGCTACTACTTTTCTCATAACTAATAAGTTCCAGACCCATTTCTTTACCAACGGCTTCAAGCTCATTTTTCGACATGTATATTGAAGTTCTCACCTCGTAACCCTTGCCAGCTTTCGATATTTTCTTGATAGCTTTTTCAGAATTACCAGTTACTTCTTCGAATTTAACAGGATACTCGTATCTAAAATCAGACATGTTACCGCCATATGCTTCGTGAACTTCAACACTAGCTTTTTCAATTGAGTTATACCACTCGTCAATGTTTAAAACCTTTCTCATGTGTAGGTGTGTATTTTATTATATATTCTTAATGAATTGCTCAAATGTTAAAACAGTATTATTAGATTCAGACATAGCCATAGATTGCTCAAGCTTAGACTTTAATTCGTCGTACATACCATGGATTGCTCTTGGCGTTAGCTTTCTAAACATCTTTTCATCGCCATCCAGCATTGTTTCTCTAACTTGAGTTGCTGAAATATTTTGACCGGTTCTAGGAATTTCAAATAACTGGAAGTCTTCCCTACAGTTAAGCTCTTCTCTATATTGTGGTTTATCAACCTGGTATGAATAAGTAGAAAGTCTATCGGTACCAGTACCCCATAGGACCGGTTCATATTTTGGACGCATTTCATTAAACATAACATCAATTGCGCCTCTATCAATAATAAACACCTCTTCAATTGGAAGTTCACGCTTTAGCTTGTTAAGCATTGCCATTTGAGTTGCCTCATCATAAGGTCTCTTGAATGCATCTTCCTTTTTAGATGTTTTTGATTTAACTAAGAAAATAACTACAGGATATCCATTCTGTTGATGGATTGTATTGACTACCTTCTCGTGGCCTAGAGTAAATGGTTGGAATCTACCAACAAACATATTAACTAGCTTAGCGCCCTGTTTTGGATATTTTACATTTAGACCCTCATTTACCTCTGGTAAATCATTGATTTTACTCTTATGCATATATGAATTAAAATCAAGAACATCGTTTTCGCTGATCTCGCCATTAACATGCTCTTGAATATTTTTAACAATTGAGTTCATTTGGTTAACCATATCTTCTGATAAAATATCAGTAGTTTTTTGGCGCTTGTTTTTAAATGAACTTAACACAATTTTAAATAGCTCTGCTAATACATCGTTTTCAATATACTTCAAAGTTTGTTGATTTTCGATGAAATTAGTATTTAGCTTGAATGATTCTTTTTTTGCAAATTCAGCCACATCAAAATCAACGCCAATATACTTTGCTGCATTCTCTTTAATATACGTATTAAATACTTCGCTCATTAGTTCAAGGAATCTACGGTCCTTCTTTTCTTTAATAAGTTTGTGCTGCTTAAAATCGTAATCTGATAAATATTCAATCAAATCAATAATTGTAATTTGATAAATGTCTGATGATTTTCTTTCGGCTCTTTCTTCATTTATTGTTCTGAAATCTTCTAACTTAAATGAAGACATTTTCTTACCATCAATAAATGAAACTACTAGACCATCAATACTAGCATCTAATGATTCTTGAAGCATTGAGCGACGAAGATCCGAATTAAAGATTGCAAACATATCTTTTGTAAACGATTTTGACTCATACACTTTTGCAAATTCAGTATCTGTCATCTCAAGCATTTTAATAAGTGCTTGCTTTTGATCATATCTTAGTTGTCCTTCAAATACAATAGGTGGTCTTTGAACTTCAAGTAGGTCAGCCCACTTATTAAGAACTTGTGTATCTCTAATTACTTTTTGAACCTGTTCTGTAACAGGATGTAGTACTTGGATATGTGTAAGAACCAAATTATTTTTAGGCAGCATTGAATACTTAAAGTTCGGTGTATCACCGTCAATCATATAATCAAAGCCAAACTTCCAGTCAGATGGCATTGCCTCTTTAACCGAGTTATTAAGACCTTTAATATGAGCAATTGCAGGTTCATAAAACTTAACAATTGTTCTATCAATAATATTAATTGATTCTGTTTGACCAGATTTATAAAACTTATATCTTAGGGCATCCTTCTTTACATGAAATGAAGAAGCCGATAGCTTTTCAACAACGTGAATCTTGCTATCAAGCATTTTCATAAACGCATCTCTGTGTGTCTCTCTAAAGAAGTCCCTTAGTTTTGTAAGTGCCATAGCTCTAATTTTTATCTACCGTATTTAATAATACCCATTAGCTGATTGATTGCAGCAAATGTACCGGTTAGTTTATATATTTTACCATTATATTTGAATACAAGACCTTCAGTTGGGATAACTGATTCAATGCCGCCGATTCTTTCAAGGCGCGCCAGTTCCATTTCAACTCTTTCAATTTTAGAAAGATCACCTGATCTTTTAATCTTTTCAGCTTCTGTGCGAATCTGATTGTGTAGTCTTTGCATCTCGGCGTCTGGTGAAGCTGCAACAAAGTTTGAAGCATTTTTAAGTACCACTGAACCAAATTCTAAGAATAGGTCTTCAAATGGTCTAATGTTCTCTTTGTACTTCTTACCAGCAATTTTATCATATGCTTTAATGGCATCCATTCCCTTCTTATCAACTTGCTTAGCCATATCTCTGAAGTTCATAGCTTGCTTATTACCAAATGCCCATCTATTCAGAAGTGCTTCTTTAACCAAGTCATCAAGACCTGGGAATGATTTATCAATCTCTTCTCTCCACCACATTTCATGGTATTTAGAAACAGGATCTGAACCATTCAAATTATATGTAGATTGTAATGCATCAATCTTCTTCATAAAATAAGGGAGACGTTCGCTGAAGTCGATGTCTTTACGAAGTGTCAATACCTGTGGTGGGATAATGTTAAACACTTGACCGATGTGGGCATTAATATTTGTTAATAGGTCTACAATTTCTTTAGCCGACCTTGAACCCATATCACCAATTACTTTACCATTACCATCCGTAATCATGATACCATGGAATTGGATAATGTCTCTATCGTAATAGATAACGTTTGGATTCTTTGAATACATGAGCTCCATGTTCATGAAGTTCTTGCCATTGTCAAAATATTTCTCTTGCGCTTCTTTGCTTAATTGTGGAAGTAATCTATCAAGGTCTTGAGCTGCAAGCTTAAATGTTTCTCTAACCATTTCAGATTTATGGTCCGCAAACATTTGCTCAATACCCGACAAGTCGATTGGATAATTAAGTTGTCCGGCATTTCTTGCAAAGAACACCTTACCATCCTTAACTGTTGCCACAAGATTTTGACCGTCCGTCTTTTCAGTTGGCTCCTCATCAAATGTCATTTCACCTTGTAGACCGGCTTCAATAAATTTTCTGAAATCATCGAATGTTAGATTGTGATCCTCGAATGGGTGTGTCATGTGACCAGCAGCACCGCCTTCTAGGATCAAATCTGCATTCATTGCATAATTTGCCTTCTCTAGCAAAAATTCATTAAAAGAAATAAGTAGTTTCATTTGTTATATATTAGCTAATGCCTTCACCTCTAGTTTCTTCACCGTAAGCAAACTTCTTACGCATGTCTTCAGCCGAAGTGTTGTATCCAATGCTATAATTGTTTTCTTCAGCCCAATCAAGTAGATCAAGTACAGCACCTGCAGTTTTTGGATGTACTGTAATTTTAACAGCACCTCTTTCTGCTTTATCCATATGGTCACCAAAAATTGAACTTAGTGTATAAGCAAAAATACCATTAACCCCTGAATTCTTTGCAGCAACCACATTGTTAACTAAGTCAATAATATTTCTAATTTCGCCATATGTAACTAGAGGTCTCTTTGCTGATGCTTCAGATACAAATTCTTCAAATAGTTTTACGTTTTTCATTTCATTCAAATTTAATTATTTTGACCAAGGGTGGTTTTTTGATACAAGTGCTTTACCATGAATTAAACCAAGCACATCTCGGTCTCTTTCACTGTGTTGGATTCTGTAAGAATCATGGTCGTATCTCCAATGGCCATCTTTTTCACCTTTACGAAAGCCCCAAGTCTCGTCTTCTTTTTTATCATAGACGACTTGGTTGTCTGGGTGTAATTCCTTATATGCTTCAACAAACTTATTAAATTCATATGGACCCATTTCATTATAGGTCCTAAATATACCTTCGCTCACAAACTGTTCGTATAGCTTAACCGGTTTCATTAGATTACAAAAATTTGGTATTCGTCACCGTACTTTTCAACAATGTGAATCATTGTTCTACTAGCATCGATAACCGTTACTTTCTTACCATCAATACCTGAAAGCCATTCATCAAAATCGAAAGTCATATAATCGATTGAAAAATAACCAAGGATTGCATCCTCTCTGTTCAATTCTTTCTTGCTAGTAAGAATACCCATGGTTTCATTTGTTTCTACCGTGCCATACATTTTTTCAAATGTTCTTAGCAATACAGTCTTACCTTCGTTTCTTTTAGCAAAATCCATAATGGCCTGCTTCTGATTTTTTGCAACCTTAAGCGACGCCTCGTTGATTTCAACAGATTCTTGAACAAATACAACCGCACCGTCATTAGATTCAACGTGAATCTTACAGTTTGGGTATTTGTCTTTTAGTACTGAAACAGAAGCTGGAACTGCCTCTGGTGTATTTACAGATTCTTGGTAAACAACTTTTTTACCGTCGATCACTACAACCGCAACAGGATAGCTTGCTTGCTTTGCCGCTTTATGAATTTTACCTTTATTAACTGTACCCTCGTTAACAAAAGCTTCAAATAGTTTAACTCTTTTCATATTACAAATATACTAAAAAAGAATGACCCAGAAAAATTTGGGTCAAACTTTTTTTAAGCTTTTTTATTAGAATGCTGGCTTTAATTCTAGGGCATCATAAATGTCTGCCATAAACCATTGCTTCGTCTTTTCGTCCCACAGGTAAACAAACTCTGCACCTGCGTTTCTTTTTACTAGTTCAAGATAATCAATAACTTTCTTGACATTACCAGTTGTTGGCTTTTCACCATCATTATAGAAATTGATTTCATCTGGATTTAGCATAAGACCAGAATTGTCACCCTTCTTAATAACATCATCTACACCTTGACCGTTCTTATAGTTTCTCTTAATCATTCTAAGCATGTGCTCAGGATAAGAGTCGTAGTGTGTGTAAACAGATTGGATATTACCATTCTTGTCAATCTTACCAAATTGACCTCTTGTACCCTCTTCGATGATTTGTTCAAAAGCATCTAGACTAACTGATTCATTTAGTTCAAACTTAGCAATAGCTTTTTCAAACTTATTAGCAGCTGCTTCTTCACCAAGCTCTCTTAGGTAAGCTAGTGTGCCATTTGCAATTGCATAACCACTCCAACCTGCTGCATGTGCGATATCGCTGTATGCGTCAGAGCTTTTACCTTTAGATGCAGCACCAATACCCTTTGAGCTTTCCGCCTCCCAATGGAAGTTTGCATCAGTCATTGCATCAGCATAAACTCTAGCAATGCTATTTAGGTCTTTAACATTAGACTTTTTCCAAACTGTTAGTACCTTACCATTTTCTCTTTTGCCTTCGTTTACCGATTCTTTGAACATCGTAATCATTTTCTTTTGAATTGGATTATTTGGTTTACCTGCAATTACAGATACCAAATCCATTCTATCTTTTAGTTTACCTTTCTTAACAAACTGAAATACTTTTTCAATATCTAATTCATTAGAATCCACAAACTTTTGAACTGCATCTTTGTTCAAACCCGTCAAACCACCAATTTCCATTGCGGTTCTATTAGCTGCTTCGTTTACCTCACCTTCTTTAATAAGAACCGGATACTTTTTACCTTCGAATTCAAATTCTTCTAGACCTTCGTCTTTAGCTTTTTTGGCTGCAGCTACAAATGCTCTACCCTCTTGTACAGCTTCTTCGATTGAAGCTCTTACATTTGGTTCTCTCATTACAGCGTCTAGGAAAGAAATAACATCATCAAATTCAAAACCATCATTATAAAGATCTTGTGCAATTGCTACAAAAGCCATTTTAAAATTATTTAGCTCTGTATTATTAATAAGACTTGAGATTCTTTTCATTTCTGATGATGAAAGTCTTTCTGTAACCGCTTCAGCTTCATTTGCAAATTCTTCAGCGTTTTCTTTGTCTTCTTTATCTACTGATTCAACATCAAATTCTTCGCCGTCAACCTTGAAAGTCTTTTCACCCTTAGCAATAGCTTCAGCTCTTGCAGCACCAAATGCATTGCCTTCATTAGCAAACTCTTCAGCGTTTTCTTTATCTTCAGCATCTACGTCTTCAACTTTAAAAGTTTCTCCGTCTACTTCAAATTCTTTTTCGCCTTTAGCAATAGCTTCAGCTCTAGCAGCACCAAACGCATTACCTTCACCTAGAAGTTCTGTAAAAAATGTATCTACATCTTCTTCATTTAGATCATTGATATTTGCAACATTATATTTTTGGAGCAGCTTGTTAAATTCAGAAACAGTGCCTTCTCTTTTGACGGCTAGCTCGTTCTGTCTAGCGTCTTCTTTTAGCTGAGCTTGTAGTTGGCTAAAGCTCTTGAATGATTCAATTTTTTTCATTGTATAATGATACTTTATTTTAATAGTATAATACCTTTTGTTATATATCGCCTAGAAAATTAACTTTTTTAACTTCATAACTGAACTTTTCTTGGCGATAAATCTTTTTACGTTCATGGCCATGGCGATATAAATAGTTCTGCCATTCCTCAAAACAAAGATTATCAACAAAGTCAATAATGTTAACTGAATCTTTTGATTCGTGTTGACGTAGGCCTCGGCCAATTGATTGGCGGATAATAACCTCTGATTTGAATGATTCCGTGAAGAAGATATTGTGTATTTTCTTAATAGAAATACCAGTTGAAAATGTACCATAACTGGCTACAATTACAACCTCATCGCCCTCTTCCATCTTTTTTTTATATTCTTCCCTGATATCCTTATCAGTATTACCATCTACATAATAGACTTTTTTGTCGCTGCGTTGACGTAGTAATTCATATAGCTTTTTGCCGTGTTCAATCCTATGAAAAAGCACCAAGGAATTGTTTGATATTTTTGAAATTACTTTTGTAACAAAATTGAGACGACCGGTTGAGTTAATCACATAGTTTTGTTCTAATGAAAAAACATCTTTGTTCTCATACTTATTGGTAGCCAATTCCATGAACGCTTGCTTAGCAGATTCAGGTGCATAGTTCATTTCAATAATCTTAACATTACACCCAGCAATGTGACCTTCTTGTTGTAAGAAGTTTGCCTTAATTTCTGTAATAAGCGGACCCGTCTGTGCCATGAGTGTTAGCTTGTCCAATGAGTTTTCTTTAGGAATTGTACCAGAAAGACCATACTTGTATTTTGCCATGCGGCACTTTTCAAGAATCGTTTTAATTGAGTTTGATTTCGCCTTGTGTGTTTCATCCACAATAACCGCATCAAATCCATCAAAGAACTCTTTTGGCTTCTTGACCAAAGACTGGTATGTACCAATGACAATGTTGCGGTTCTCTTTTATCTTTTGACCGGAATAGATTTGTTGAATAAGCATCTTAACTCTATTCTCATGGTTGTATTCGCCAAAGTCTTCGGTTGCCTGAACAACTAGTGATACGTTTGGTACAATGAATAGGATACGTGTGGCTTTTTGCTTTTCAAGCATATATGCCACTGTTAAAAATGAAATAAGTGTTTTACCAGCTGACGTTGCCAATTCTGATAGGGAACGCCTAAACTTTAAAATATTAAATGCTGCTTCAATCTGGTAGTCGCGTGGCTTGATGCCGTCTGGGTGATCTTGAAAAAAATCAATAGCCCAATTCTCAAAGCTCTCTGCCGAAATATCTTTATCAAACAATCTAGTGATACCGTTGATTTTGATATCATACCTATATTGTTTGCAAATCTTTGTAATCTCCTGCCATAAACCTGCAGGTACCCACTTATCGTCCTTTACATAAGAGACATAGCCATCCCACACCCCTTTCTTAACCAATGGATTAAAACGCCAAGCGTCAATCCTTCGAGTAAGGGATATCTTCAACTGCTCTAACTCAAGTTCAGTTATATCATCAATACGTAAAAACTGATTGTCATCAGTGAGTGTTAGTTCCATGCATAATGAAACTGTTTTTATTTTCGTTACAGTCCCTGTAGTTGAAGCTTGTTACGAACGGCCCAACTCATATTATCTAGAGTCTTAACCGATTCACGCAAGAAATCCATCTGCGTTTCAAGTAAGCTTAGTACCATTGAGTCGTCCGACATGTCGGCTTTCAAAAATGATTCCTTCTGCTTATCTGTTAGTTTATAATCGTATTCAAAGTATTTGACATACGATGATTTGTATATTTTAGCAAGCTTTGCTTCTTGCTGCTTAATCTTAATGTTAAGTTGTGCGATTTGTTCAATGATAATTTGTCTATAAGACGGAATAAGTACCATTGCCTCATTCAGGTCATCAACGTTCTTAAATGATTTTGCAAGCTCTCTAATTTTGGCAGTCCATTCCTGGCGCTGGTCATTTAGATATGTGTCTATTTTTATTACTTTATTTTCTGACATTAGAACAGTGATGATTTATTGTTAGACTTTGGGGTCCATGGATTTGCCCTTAACTTTTTCTTCATCTTTGGTTTGTCAAACTTAATTTCCTTGCTTTTATATTCAGTACAAAGGTTATCAAATTCTACAAACATTTTCAAATCATTATGCTTTTCACTTTCGTCGTAAAAATCATCTAATTCATCTTGCATCATTAATTCAAAGTCAATCATATGTACAGTGCATCAAGTTTAGAGTCTGTAAAATAATTGCCTATATTTTTTAGTGCTGGTGACTTTAATTCATAGCACTTCATTACCAAGTCGTTTAGGTCCTTGATATCCTCAGTGTATATATTTAGCCCACTTTCTTTCAAGAATTTTGACCACATAAACACAGATTTATTACGCTTAAGCTTTTCAATCATCTTTGTCTTACCTGTCTCGTCATTATCAAACATATAACGAGTCGTTGGTATTTCATCTAATTCTGTAGTTGAACGACCGGCTGTTGCTAAAGCTAAAGAATTATGCATAAACATGGCATCAAGGGGTCCCTCAAAAATGGTAACCGGTCGTGTCATATCAATACGCATAATATTAAAAAGTGTAGATATCTTATTGATTGATATAAGCTCTTCGCCTTCGTATGGGAATTCAATACCCATCTCGCTATAAAGTTTACCCATATCATACGTAAGATATCTTGATTTATATTTGCCAAGCTTTCTACTTTGGCATCCAAGTATTTTACCGTCTTGTGTCTTATTTAAAATCCAAAGATTCTGACCAAATGACGAATAAAGAAACTCATCTGACTTTTGATGCAATCCACGATTCTTTAAATAGAACCAAGCATAATCACCAACCTCTATTGATTTAGCACCAAAGTATTTTTTAAAGTCTTCTACTTTAATTGCAGATTCAGCAGCTTTAACATAGATACCGTGCTTCAGCGTTTCAATCTGTTGTACCTCGGTCTTCTTGGTCTTGATATACTCAATAATTGTAATTGAGTCATCACCACCCCGCATTCTAAGGTTATGATCACGTAATAGTTTATTTAGGTCACCATGCTCACCACAGTTATAACAGTGGAATTGTAGGGTGTCCCAATAAAGGTTGCATCGCTTTTTGGTTACGTCAGTTGAGGAGTCTCCACAATAAGGACAAGCCAGCGTCAAACGACCTGGCATCTCCTTAATCATTTGCTTAGAGGGGTGACCGTGTTCTTGCACGGCCACCTCTTTAACTAAGCTTCTAATTCTATTTTTGAGTTCCTCAGTGAGATTAGATGTCGAGTCCATTCAAGAATGAATCAAGGTCATCGTCATCACTTACGTTTGATGTACTACCGCTTGCAGTTGCATCAACGTTGTCCAAGTCAAATGATTCGCTAGCCATTTCAGCCGCTTTTGGTGCTGATTTTGCAGGAGCTGCAGATACAGCGCCCATAGCACGACCTGGGTTTGAAATGTATTGGCCAAGAACTTGGTTTACAAAGTCACGAGTTTGGTCATCCCATGGCTTGTACTCGTACACTGAAAGTGAAGGAGCTGCATCCAATTCAGTCTTGATAGCTTGCATTGATTCTTGATTGCGTTCAGCCGGTTTTTCACCAACCATGATTGCAGACGTCGAAGCAGAAAACTTTGACTTATCATAGTTGTTGTACTCACCCTGACGAGTAATAATCAATTCAAAGTTCTTGCCTTCAAAAAGGTCAAATACTTGAGTTGGCTCGCCAAATGCTGGTGACAATTCCTCGTCAATCTTCTCTTTGATCTTGTAACCAAACTTGAATACCATGTATTGGCCTTCTAGAGCTGGGTTCTGAGGATCTTTAATAACTTTGATCAAAGCGTAATATTGTTCGCGACGCTTTAGACGCTCAGACATTTTACGGTCTACCGCTGAGTCTGATTTGCGGAGACGGAAGAACGTGTCCTGGATAGGGCACTTTTCACCCACTGAAGTTGGAGAGTCGACTAGACGACCAGAACCTGAAGGGTCTGTCAACCAGTGTACGTACTTTCTAACAAGTGATTTGCGTGGGTTTTCTGGATTAGGTACGAAGCGGATAAGTGCTTTGTAAGTACCGTCCTTGCCATCATCGGCTGATGGTTTGTAAACAACTTCAGTAGTTGAAGAAGCTGCTTGGTTGTGAGTTTCAACATCGTTGACGCTCAAGTTGAAAATGTCAAAATCTGCCATAATTCCTTTAATACTTTAATTTAAATTGTTGAACTTTAAAATCGTTAAATACCTTTAGAGTAACTTAACACTACTTATACACCAAACCTGAAAAAAGTTTCAAGCTTGTCTTATCACATGCGTGAATATCTAGCTCCGGCTTCGTCGATCCAATCACCGTTGTCGGTCTTAGTCAAACCAGCTTTAGCTAAAAAAGATAACATCTCTGCTTCAGTGATTCTATTTTCAAGAACCATGATTTCAAGAATATCTTTTAGAGTACTTAGGTATGTTGCATTAATCATATCTTATATATCTTTTATATTATTATACTATTTTTTAAAAAAGTTTCAAGCTAATGAAACAAAACCCCCAATATGCTCATATAAGTTATGGTTTTATGCCTGAGGGTAAAATACAATTTAAAGGGTTTGAGCATAAGACATAATAAAGTAAGCATCTACAAGGTCATCTAAGGGCTTCATAATCTTTTTGTCCTCTTTGAATTCTTGACAAAAGTTCCAAAGACCTGATTCAATATTTGATGTATCATTGATATAAACATACCACATGTCCATCTTCTTCATGTTACCTTTACCAGCATGTTTCTTAATACTTGTAGGGGCGAAGACTTCAAGTTGAGTTACATTAAAGCGATCAATCAAATAAGATTTAAGTATAGAGCTGGCGGATGCTAAATCAATAAGAGAGTTGGTTCCGAATCTTGAGGTGCCATAAGAAGAACCTTCAAAAAAGATTTTATACTCTTCTTCTGGATTGGTATTTTCTGCAATAATATTACATATACCTTCAGCAATATCACGGTGTCTCATGACCCTTGCCATTTCCTGTTTATCAATGTTTGGCTCTGGTTGATATATTAAAGTAACATCATCAAGTAGGTTCATTTCCTCTTGAAGCTTTTGTTCTTTTTTTGTACCAGTACCTGGTTTTAGATATGAGATATAATATGGCTTTCCATCTTTAAGAAGACAGATGCCTGGAGAGTTGATCGAAAAATCGATTGCTATTAAATTCAAATTAGATTCTTTTACCAAGACTAGCACCTAGTGCAGCACCAACAAGTCTTGAAGTTAACAGATCGTAAAAAATACCTTTTTCAATACCTAGTACTTTAGCAACAATCTTGCCGACAGATTTACCTAGGGCAAAACCTGTAAGACCACCGATAATAGAACCAAGGATACCCTCATTAGTTACCTCTTCATTAAAAGCTGCTAGGTCGTATGAACCATCTTCTTTTTTGTATTCTGCTAGAAATGCTTCAATAGCTTCATCAACTTTAGCTTCTAGTTCTGGAGTCCACTCCTGTTGTAGAGATTCGTTCAAAGACTGCATGTCTTTTTCAGTTACGGCTTGTTCTTCTAGGTATTTTAAAAAAGTCTTCATCTAAATATTCTGTATTTGATATTTTATATATCAGTCTAATTCATTAAGTAAATTAAACTTATTGTAGAAGAATGTTATATTGAATGTTGAGAATTCTGCAATATTACTTGCCATGTTTAATTCTAGCTCTGAAATAGAGTTCATAATTGGCTTCTCAAATACAGCAGACATTACGTGAATACCTTCAGCATCTAGGATTTGAAGCTTAAAGTCATCAATATATTCATTTGTATTTGCTCTATTGTAATGGTATAACAGAGTGTCTGACATAATCCAATAGTTAATAAAACCGTCCAACAACTGCATTGTTACAGTAACTTCTCTATTGATTAGGTTTTGAATTGGTTGGTACCCGCGTTTATATGTGATTGTACCATCGTTAGGTGCTTGTTGAGCTGGATCGAATGAAACACCAGGTATAGCAAGTCCCTGAATTGTGTAGTTAACAAAATCAATAGGTTCCTCAATAATGTTACCTGGCATTCTGTTAAGATACGGTCTGTACTTATCAGCTACCTCTTGCGGTACAAAGTTCTTTGGAAACTTAAAGTTAAATAAATTACTTCTTGAGTTGAGTATCATATCAAGATTTAGAATTTATTTATTTCTGGAAGCGGTGTAACTGGACTTACCGATTTAGGTGTAATACCTAAGATGTTAAAAGTTCCGTGGTGAATTAAGGTTTTATCAGTGCCGTTCTGAATAGAAAGCATATAATTATTATTCTTTTCTTTAGATGCTGCAGTAATATCTGCTTCACTGATTTTAAACATGATTTCACCTTCACCAAGCTCGACATCAGCATAGTTTAGTGTATTTTCAATTGCAACACCACCCAAATTTAGGATAACCTTATCAACTGATTCAAGTGATATATTAATTAAATCAGAACCGCTTTTCTTAGCAATCTTAAATTTAACATAGTTATCAAATGGGCTTAGAGTTAAAACACTCTTACCGTCTGCAAAATATGTAATCTCAGAATTGTCTACAACCTCGTTGCTTGTAATAGTTACACTTGTTGAACCAGTTACAATATTCATGCGTTCAATAAATGTAGGTACAAATCTTGTTTGATTACTTGGTAATGTTGCAAGGTTTTCAATAATCTGTCTATTCTCAAGAACATTTGGAAGAGTATTGTATACCTTTAAGATTTTGTTTGTTGATGGAAGATTGATAGTTCTAAGTCTCTTACCAAACTTACCAACATCATATGATGTAAATGAAGCGCGCTTTACAATTTGAGTATTATTAGTCTCGTTATAAATTCTCAATGTATAATCAATATTGTAAGCGGTAGCTGTCGATGCATTTTGAATTACCGGTCTAAATGGTAGTGGGTTTGAAAAGTTTTCAGACTGTGACATTGACATTTCGTAGCTCTTATCAAAGAACGATGTGATTTGTTCATAAACCGCAACATCGTGGAATACGATAATATCGTCACCTGAGAATTCACGTCTGTTCATGATGTACTTATCAAATTCTGAAATTGATCCGTCTTTAGTTCCGTATAGTAAAAAGTAATCACCATCTGTAGCTTCTTCAATAACAGCTGCAATATCCTGGTATTCGTCTTCCTTAGCGATTGTAAATTCAACTTCTTCACCAGTATTGATATAATCAAAACCAAGGTCACTGTAAACATTGTCAATCAATTTGAATGTAACTTCATAATTTGACGTAGTGTCTAGTGCATCAGTACCAGTACCAAAGAACCAATCGATGAAATCACCATCTGGGTTTGCTAGAGAAGGTACCTTAATTTCAATGAACTTAGAATACATTGTTTCGCCTAAAATAAATGGCTTTGGATTTTGAATCTCAAATGAAGATGAATTCAAATAGACAATAGATGTAAACATGTTCTTAACACCTGAAAGTCTTTTTGCACCAATTTGGAAAAGGAAACCCTCATAACCTCTAGCATCAAAAGAATAACCAGCGCGCAAATGAAGTCTTACAGTATCATAAGTAATTGTATTTGCTGGAATGTCCGTTGCATCAGCTTGGTCAATTGTTGAAGATGTTGAACCAAGCCAAGCTATATTATTATCAATAAAATTATTTGTAGAATCTAGAAGTGCATACTTTGATTGAAGCGCGCCGTCTACAAGAACTGCTTGGTATCTTCCAATTTGGCCAGCCCCTGTTTTAATATCGTTACCAGTTTCTTCGTCAGCCGTTGCATACAATGGATTAGCAGTAGTTTGTACCGTAATCGCACCGCCTTTAAGTGATGGATATGTATATGTGTATGAACCATTAACCGATGGTACAAATGTATAAATACCATTTGAATATGTACCAACAACATTACTAGTTGAATCTAGAATTTCAAAGCTTGATGGTATTGTAAGCGCAGCAACATTAAATTTGTATGTTTTGCCGTTAGCAAGTGTAAGTGGTCTTGCCGCAAAGTTTTCAACAAGAAGCATACCACTGGCACTAGTTACATCAAAGTTTACAACTGCAGCACCAAGCTCATGAATAAGATGGCGAGTGTCTGAAGTAGACGCTGTAGTATTAAGTGCAAGTAGGTGTGAACCATTATTATCAATTTCAATTTGATAGTTACTAAGTGTAGCTATATTTTGATCATGATAAATGAATTCTAAAAGAACATCCTGATCCAGTCTTGCATATTTTGAAGCTTGTGCCATCTAATAGTTTATATTATTAAAATTGTAACCACTTTGGTGAGTATCCTAAACTAATTCCAATAACAGGTGAAAGTCTAAGTCCACCATTGAGTGGAATAATACCATAACCAATACCAGCGTTAACCACCCATCTTGATTTATTCTTATATGTATTCAACTCTTCATTAATAACTTCAATACCCTGTAATTTAATATCATCAAATGGGTATTTAGTACTTATCTTAAGTTGTGATACACCGTCCTTTTTTTCAATTACACCAAGTAGCGAAATTGTTTGATAGATTGAAAGGTTACCAGTAACTGATGATTCATTAATCTTACCATCCAATCTGACAATTCTAATATTGTTGTCACCAAAGTTAGCTGAATCATTAAATGTAAATGTTGAATCAGGATTAATTTGAGCACTAAGTAAAAGACTATCTTTAACATTAAGCTCTGCCTGTAATAGAGTATTTACACCTTGTAGTTTTTTATTCAAACCAAGTGCAGCTCTGTACTTTTTAGTAAGCGCGCCATTATTCTCGACCAATTGTGTATTTGTATACTTAAATGTTCTTATTTCAGATTCAAGAAATCCAGCTTTATTAACATAAGTTCTAACTGAATCTTTAGATGCCTCTAAGTTATTATCAGCAATAGAAACAGTTTGCTTAAGTTCTTTAATATCTTCTCTTAGTGCAGCATTACTAGAACACTGACCTAACAAAATAAAAATAAGCACAGCTATTGCAATGAAAGGAATCCAATCTTTATCTATTTTAATGTTAATCATTGTATATTAAATATTATTGACCAATATTTATGCTCCTTCAATACTTACACCACCACCAATTTCAGATAATGAGTACGTTAAGTTTGTTGCTTCTAAATAAATCATATAAATTACAGTTGCAGATTTTGGTGCAATTGCAATTGTTCCAGTTTGAGTTGGTGTTGAATCTGGATTACCAGAAATAAAGTCTGAAGAACCACCAGATTCTGGTTCAAGAATACTAACAGGATTATATACATCACCCTTATCTATTGTAGTATTGCCAATATTTGTTGTATGGGTGTGGTTTGCTAGTGGAATATTTACAGAAACATTTGTTAGTTGAGTAACATTCTTATTACCATGTAATGTATTACCAGTCTGAGATGGTGTAGAGTCAGCAACAGATTTACTGTAACCAAGTGCAAAACGGTCTCTAAGATCTGGAGTTACATATGTACCCCAAGTTTGACCATTACACCAGTACCAACCAGCCCAATCATCTTTACCTCTACCAATATAATCAAATGCCGCATCACCAGATGATGTCCATTGAATTTTAGTAGCATTATTAATTATGAAAGCAGGTGCCATTACAATTGTACCAATCGGCACAACACCTGGATCACCCCAAGTAAATGTACCTTGAGCATCTGATGATTTAAGTACCTTATTTGCTGCTGCACCTGATGGCATTTTAACAGCACCGTTGAATTTAGTATTTGAAGTAAATACAGATTCAGTTACATCTAATTTAACCTTAACACCAGCACCAGATGAAAGTGTAAGACTAGAACCTGTAAAATCATATACTGTATTTAAGGCACCAATCGCCGAAGTTTTAAAACTAAGGATTCTATCAGCGCCATCATCATTAAATGCAACATCAATAAACTTTGTAGTACTATCACTTGATTGAATTCTAAGAGCTGTGTCAAATAAATCTTGATTTGTAATAATACGCAAAGTTGAATCCTTATAATCTACAACACTTGGACTGCCGTTAGTATCGGCATTTGCCTCACCAAGTGTTAGAGTAGATACGTGTGTGGTAGCTGGATCATTCTTAAGATATACTGAATCCTGTTCCACAAAATCATCAACAACAAAGAAATCAGTGTATGCGCCCTGTGCGCCAGTTGCACCTTGTGGACCAACAGGACCTTGAGCGCCTTGTGGGCCAGTTGCACCAGAAGCACCCTTAGATCCAGTTAGACCAATTGGACCACCGCCATTGGCCACAATCTGGTCAAAGTTATAATTAATTTTATCAATTCTTTGTGCTAATGAATCATTATCAAGAATTTCTTGTATATTAATCGCCATGATTAGCTATTTATTTTTGTATAGATATAGATCTCTTGTCTAAATCCAGGTCTTTTATTATATATTACTCTTATATTTAGAGGATTGATATTATCATACTCTAAAATGAAATTCTTATTTTCAAGGAATGGTGTATAAAGAATGTCGCTAAGAGAGTTAGCATTTAAGATTTGGCTTACTTTAATATCCTTAGATTCATTTACAAAAAGTCTAACATCAGTTATGTTCATAAGCTGAAGTAGATTTACCTCAATGTATTTCTTGATATCATCATCAAGCGTTGTCTTATCACCATAAGATTCAGATGTATTTACATACTTTTTAATACTAATACCTGCATTATCTGAAATTAATAAATCAGTGAGTACATTACCAATGTATAGGTCCATGTAAAACTTATCATCATCTTCAAAGACTACGGCGCTACCCTTAAAGTTATTTGCTGCTTTTCTAGTCTTCATATCATCCAATGAATTAGCCCAGCTAATTTGTGGATAAGCAGTAATATCGTATTGATTCTTTGGTAGATTCAATGTTGATGCAAGGAATGCACCTTCTTCATACGGTGACAGTGTACCATACACATAATTAACCTGCTTGTTACTGTCATTCTTTGCATAGAATTCAGGCTCCCAAGAAGAACGGAATACATTTATATCTCTACGGTCAATAGCAATCTCGCCTATAAGTGGATACAATGGTAGTTCACTTGTACTATTTGAAAGCTTTAAAATACCGTCAGCTTTTTCAGGATTAATCTTATGATAAAACATATCCTCAATTAGACCGTATTTGTATTGACCCTGATTCATATAAGAACCAAATGCAACCCCAAGTCTATTGTATCTATTGTACAATAATTTCTCGCGAGCGTCTGGCGCTATGATTTGAGTTGTTTTATATGGTCTATGAATATCTGTGAATGTAACAACAGGTCTTGCAAGTGGTGTGTAATCACCAGACATTCTAATTAACTTAACCTGGTGTGGGTCATTTCTTTCAACAATAATATCACCAACCTTACCAGAACTTACTTTATAGCTGTTTGGTTTATTAGGATCTGGACTTGTAATCAAATCAGATGTTCTTACAATCTCATGACCATCTTCAATGTTGATGATGAATCTATTTAGTAATTCATTACCATTTTCATCAATAGTAATATACTTGATAGTTCTGGTATCGTTATTATTTAATAGGTCAGCAATAGCTTTAGCAGAAATACTTTCAAATGTAGATTTTGCAAGCTTGTAACCGCCGTCTACATATTTGAATGATGTTGTAGACCAGACCGTACTTGGTAATAAAGAAATATTTAATGTATTAACACCAAGCTCATCGTATACAATACCAAACGATGTTGTATTGATTCTAATAGAATTGTTATTATAAACCTCACTTACCGGTAGTAACCATGTTGTACCAGCATAATCGAATTTAATATTATTGTATCCACCATCTTCATTCAATTGAATCTCCCTAAGTAGTTTTGTATCAACACCAACCGCATCAATGTAATTATCTTGACCGGCTTGTGGGATATCAAAATCTAGGTAGCCATTAATGTTTGTATCTACCGGTGTTCCAGAATAATCAACAAAATCTTGTAAGTTATACAATAGCTTTCTATTTAAAAAGCTTAGGTTGCGCTCAGACGAGTTAACATTAATGTATAATGTAATAGTTTTAAATACTTTATTTTGAATGGCTTTTATTTGCACATTATCAAAATCATTATCGTATTTATAGTCTAATACGGCTGTAAATTTATAATCATTAAATTCAGTTGATGTAATAAGATTCTGTGGATTTGCTAATAAGAATTCTTTACGACCATATATCTTAACTTTAAGTCCTCTAAATAGGGCTTCAGCTGGTGCTGCATCACTACCTTTTCTGAGTCTTACATACTTAGGTGTTGGCGTTGCAGGTGCAAATCCAACCCCAGTATAATCAAAACCATCATAAACAAATAATCTATCGAACCAATTATTATCGATATCTTTTAGATTAGCTTCTGTAAGTTCAATATTAAGTTCTGGCTGAATATAACTTTTTAGTTTTGTAACCATTTCTGCAACATCAGATGATGTCATCTGCTGACCGTACTGCGTGCCGTCGGGTATATTATAAGTTGGGTGTTGGTATAAATAGAACCACTCGTGCGTCATTCCATTAATGTTTCTACCATCAACCGTAATATCAGGTGCAAAGTTAGTTTTACCAAACGCTTCACTCATTGAAAGCATATATGGATTTTCTCTACAGTTTACACCTTCGAAGTATTTCCATTTATTTACAGTAGGTACAACCCTAGAATAAAGAGCAAAGTCAGTATTATTATTCTCTTGAAGTCTGTCGTATTCATTAGCTATTTTAGTAACGCCAGATCCTGTTTTTGTAATTCCAGTATTAACGCTAATTAAATTATTAAAATAAGTTTGTGCACTTTCACTGTATTTAACAATATCCTCGAGTTGGTCTTGTTGAATATCTACAATATAATCCTCATATACTAGTTCACCTAAATCTGAATTAGCAGTTGAATAAAAGTTGAAGTCAAAGTCATAAAAATCAAATGCTTCAAACTTACCAAACTTAATCTTATTTTCAACCCAGAGGTTTACGCTATTATCATTAATTTCTAACTTGTCAATTGGACCATCCAAACAAACGCGGTATAAATCAGTATATGTGTCGTCTTTTATAATCTCAACAATACGAATAAATTTATTACCATTCCTGACCCAGGTATTTTCATCAATGTCTCCAATTTCATTTTGTGTAACCAAAAATCCAGAACCAACGGCTGAACCACCACGACCAGACCATACATTCCAATCCGTATAAAAGTTTACATCACCAGTAACAGCATCAAGTTTCATGTGCTTTAACACATTATCTGAAAGACCCTCAACAGAAACTGCCGAACCATTTAGTGCATCTTGTGCAAAAAAGAAGTTATACATTCTGTTGCCACTTCTATAGTTATTAATAGTAATAACATTACCAACTGCGGAAACAGAAACAGAAAGGTCTTCTATATTTTTAATGGCGCCCATCATTGCAAATGTAACTTGCTCGACGGTACCTTTATTTGAAAACTTGTGATCTTCATAAGTTCCTGCTGGTAAAACAGGTTCTGCTACAATCTTAAATGGTGTTGTATCACCAGAAATTATAACTTCTGTAAGTACACCAAGAATATAAGTATCTCCAATGTTTGGATTACCATTAACAGTAATTGTTAAATAGTCTCGGCTATCATCGAGTAAGTTATAGATTTGAAGAGTATCCAGCTTTTTTACATATTTGTCAGCCGTGATATCAAATGCATTTACTTTCAATTTATAAGGATCAAGTACCTTACCTTCTGCATTATTTTTTATATGTGCAAATGAATCCCCTGATTTCACCCACTGTAAAACTGGATCAACCAAATCAAGCGTAGGCAACATATCAGTAGCAACCAATGATGTTCCAGTTAAATCAAAATTTGTATCAACTGTAGATGGGTTAATAGTTAAATAAGTACCATCGTATTTAGTATGCTTAAACGAACCCTCTTCATGTGCGTTTACATAAATACCGATGTACCTGTTAACCTCATATGGATTATCAAAATCTTCAAATAAGAATTCAAGATTAATAAGATTAGCACTGACTAAATTGTTTCTGCCAAAACCTTCAGTAATAAAAGCATTATTAAGTATCTCAGGTCTGTCATTATTAACAAATGCGTTATAAATAAATTCAGACTTTTGTGTGAATCCACCCTTAATAAGGTCAATACCATTCCAAGATGTTTTGCCATCTTTTTCAAATGATGCTGTGAGTGGGGCTAGCGGCCTATCCGGGTCATTTGCAAATCTGTGTAGGTAGTTACCAAGCTTGCTACCAGGTCTCATATCAAACGCCTTCACAATCGTTGCGTTTGAAAGCATTGTCATAATCCTGTCATTGATGCCATACAAATCGTTTGTAAGTGGCATTGTAGAAACAGGTTCTTCAATTCTGTATACAACAAAATACTCGGGTAACTTTTCATCAATCCATAGCGGCGCCATGAATCTGATGTTCTCGCTAAATTCTTTATAGCTATTTAGAGTCGCGCCGTAGTGGTATTGCTCTTCATATTGTTTTTGATATTCTCTATACACTGACGTATCTGAATCCTTGCGTAGGACGCCATACGCGGCTTTTAATGGAGTCTTATCGTAAAACTTAGCAATGTCATAGGCAAGATGCCCAGTGCTATCAATTGCAAACTTTTTATAGCGTTGATCACTCAACGTCTTATTAGCACTAATACTATCAAGATATAGTTCTCCTGATGAATCAGTTACTAATTTGACATTAGATGTCAATAGCGGGTTAGTCCTTAGAATAACCTGGCTCTTATTGTCGATTGAATTAGAGTTGACCTCAAAGTTTATGCTAGCCATTAACCTGTGATATATTTAGCGCTTAACTATATATCCCAGTAAATTTAGGCCTTATACTTTGCAAATACTTCTAGATCAAATGAAAACTTCTTGTTTTGTGAATCCAGGATATCTAGACCAATTCTCTTAGAGTAAGTTAGGTTTGTCTTAGTTTGACTGTATTCACCCGCAATGTAACCAAGTGATGCATCAGATACACCAGAGTAGTCAGTCATTCTGTATTGGAAGATAACATCAAGTGCAATTGCATTGTTTTCACCAGTATTGATAATTGATTTACCTTCAGTGTTATCTGAATTTACAACCAATGAATCAATTGAAAGTGGAGACATAAATAGGTATGCACCACATGATTTACCACCCAATAGGTATTGGTCTTTTGAATCAAAGCCCATTTTAATAGTACGGTTTTGAGTACCATCGTAATAGAACGCCGTTTGAATGTTGTTTGAACCTAATGTTTTTGGTTGAACAACGCCAGCACCATTATTATAGATTGTTGAATATGCAATTTGATCTATAACATCTGGATGTTTGTAGTGCAAGAAAATACCGCTGTCGTAATCCTTGACAGATTGTAATGTATTAACATAAATAACATCACCACTTACGTTATTATAAGTACCATTCCAAATAAAGTTACCGCTACCTGGCGCACCGTTTCCACCTAGGCCCTCTGAAAGAATATCAAACATTGAATATTCAAATTGAATTGCAGCATCCGTATCAGAGTTATCAACGTTTGTAGTTGCGTATAGGTTTGCATCATTTGCTAGATTTTTGAATCTAGAATAAATGAATTGACCTCTCAGCTGTGTAGATTGATATGGTGCATCATTTAAGAATAATGTTGATGTAAATTCAGGTGCTGTAGTATTTTGATATAATACAGGAACCAGGTCATACTTGCCAGATGATAGATAGTATGCATCGTCAGATACCGCTGAGCTTACAGATGTTTGGTTTGCTGTTGGACCAAAGCTTAGGTTTGCAGTTGAATGGTATGCTGGTTGTTTTCTATCACCATATAGTCTTGAGATAAGTTCAAGCGGGGTTGCTTTTGAATTTTCAAGAATAATCTTAAATGTCTTAGTTACAATATGACCTTTCTTAATTTGAAGGTTTGCAACCTCATCTGTATAGTATCCAGCAAATATCTGCTTAGTTGAATTGTTTTGAATAACCTCAACAGTACCATCTTCTTTTTGAAGCTTAACAATAAGCTCGCCAATTGTACCGTTGATTTGTTCTTTAAGTGCATTGATCTCAATTTGCATTGCAAGAAGCTTTTCGTACAATGTGATTGGACTTTGTGCATCTGTTAAAAAGCCAGATGCAATTGATTGTGCATCGTGTGAGAAATACTTATCATTGATTGTGAATGAATCAGACACGTGTTGGTAAACACCAGTGCTGTTCAATTCGTCAATAAGTTTTACTCTTGCAACTTCTTTAGAATTCTCATTGATTAGGTTGAGTACTGATTCATCAGTTTGTGAACCTGCTGGGAATTCAATTCTTGTGATGTCAGACCAATCTGATTCGATTGGGTTTGCTGGCCATCCAGCTTCAGATACTGACTTTACTCTGAATTCAACAACCTCACCCGCTTGAATAGGAATATCCAGCTGATTAATATTTACAGCTTGACCATCTTCAATACTTTCAGTTGCCCAGATATACTTACCAGTGACTTCATCCTTGATTCTCTTTCTTGGCTTAGATGCAACCTCTACCCAGTTTGAGAACGAAGCTGTCTTCTTTGATGTGCCATCTACAACATCAATCTGTTCAACACCCGCAGGCGTACCGTCAGATGATAGGTATCTATATTGTACTTTAAATTGTACAACCTCTTGTGGTAGTGTATCAGCAGCAAGCTTTGCTGTTGGCATTGTCCAGAAACCGCGCACTCTGTATTTCGCAGAGATATTAGACACTGAACTATTATCAGCTACTGATTTAATTTGATTAACCAAAGATGAATACATCTGAGATTCAGCTGTTCTTTGATTAAGGATAGACGTAAGCTCGTTACGGTCTCTATCTTTTTCAATAGCTGATGTGTATTTCTTCGTAGCAATTTCTCCACGCTTTTGTGAGATTGCTGAATCAATACTCTTAATAGTTTCCTCAACAGAAACTTTATTACCGTTAAGCTTCTTAATTGATTGGAACGCCGAGTTCTTTGTAAGGTGTGAATTAACCTGAACAACCTTGAAGTTATTTACATCAAGTACTGGAGCATTTGGCTTAACACCAAGTGTTGATGGTGGAATAGAATCATCCTTAAGTGCTTTGATCATTTGACCAAAGTCAGCAACCTCTGCCTTATAATAAGTAGCAAGGTTTTGAACCTCGCCATTGTCTCTTGTAATAAGAAGTTCATTGGAATAGAACGCCGTACCAGGTGACCAATTCTCAGCTTCAAGATTTGAATCTGGATCAACTGGCTTAATGAATACAACTTGTCTTTCATCAAAGCCAACATTAACCTCAATGCTATTATAAGCTTCTTTGCCCTTGTAGATTTTTAGTTGGTCAACACCAACCATGATTGATTCATAACCTTCAAGTAATAGTAGTTCAACTTCAAGAGTATCCGTGTTAAGAGAAACAATTCTATACTTAGTTGAAGCATTACCAGAGTTAACAAGTAGTTCATCACCAATCTTTAGTGATTCCGTATCCGACATTGTTTTAGACGAATCGCTGTATGTGAACTTATTGAGTGTATAAAGCTTGATAGTTTTTACTTGAGTAATACCATCAACAATAATGTTACGCTGTGTTGTTCTAACATTAGACACAGAGAATGCACCGGAGTATTGAGATGATCTTACAGGAGCATCAATAATTTCCTCGTCAACAATATACTTGATAGAGTTAGTTGCAAGATTTGAGACTAATGTATTGACTTCTAAGACATCTAGGCCCTTAAGGTTATCATCGAACCATTCAGTAGAGTTAGTGTCATTAGAATCGATTAAATACCTTCTCAGCTTGATTTTTTCAGTGTCAGCTGGTACTTGACCGTTAACATTTAGTTGAACCTGTAATAGTGGGTTTAAGAATGCTTCAAAGAAGTTATTAGTCTTAGTAATAAATTCTCTTGGAGCTGAAATTGAAGTAACAGATTTTGCTGGGGTCTTTAGCTTAGATTTATTAATTTGTCTAAATGTACCATCAGCCATCTTCACAGTGGCGTCGCCAGTATTTAGGCCAGATAGTGATTTGAAGTTTAGATCAAGTCTTTCAATCTCACGCTTCAAGTAACCAAAAGCTGGAACTTGAACAGTCTTAAGATTGCCCTGTTCATCAAATAGATCCAGTGATACTGTTTTTTTATCAGTAGTAATGGCTTCAGAGATCTTTTCAAAGTTCTCCAAAGAGTTCTGGTTCATTTCCAGAAACTGTCTAATAATTTGCGAAATACTGTTATTTGCCATCTTATCTTAGTACGTCTGCTACAAACGTTAGTGTTGCTTGATTTGTACAAACAATCTCAATATAAGGTTTGCCATTTCTCAAATCGCCATTTACAATTTGAGCAACTTGTGACCAACCATTTTTCTTGTCTGTATAAATGTTGATGTTGTAACCGTTCATTTCAATAATGTTATCAAAAACTAGCTTTAGTGTTTGACCATCTTTCCATGATGCAGTGCTATCATCAATGTATATATTAACATCATTATTTGCCACGCTTCCACCACTCTTAATATTAACTCTCATCATATTCTCAAATGGCTTAAGTCTTGCAAAGATACCTTTATTTAATGCATTAGATGCATCATATGCAGTAACCTGTAGACCAGATGTAGATGTAAGATTGTCCCAATCAAATAGAGTTAGAAGCTTGTATCCGTATACGTTATTGTTAATCTTAATCTTATTAGGCACAGATTTATCAACTGTAGTACCTAGACCGTCGTGAATAACATTTGTATTGTATTGCACTTCTGTTGGAATAGTACCATCAACAATCTGATTGATGCGTCTATTGATTTCAGTAATCATTTGTAGAAGTGAAGTCTCATCGGCAAAGTTAAGTGCCGCATTTTCAAGCTGAGTTTGTAAAGTAACAATTTGTTGCTTCATCAAATCAGCGTCCTCAGATGATAGGACCATATTCTCCATAACATCAAGTCTATTAGCAATGGCATCATATCTACTGTTTGCCTGCATTAGAAGCTTTGCTGCGTTCTCAAGAACTGATGTAGTGTCAAAGAAAAGATCCATTGAGAACGTTGTAAAATCGTTGATAGAATTTTCAACGCCAACATTGTCAAGTGAAGTATTGTATTTGATATTAAGCTTTAGTGAATAAGCATTACCGTTCAAACCAGTAATTGAGTTTGGCTTGAATTTTACAAATTCTCTAATCGTGTTATCCTTAAAGTTATCAAGCAATAAGATACCATATAGGTTTGTAGCTCTATTGCCTGGGTTTGATTGTGAATATAAATCGTAATAAACTAGAACAGCATTAAACTTAAAGTTACCGCCCTTTTGTGAAAAATCATGCAGTGTATTGATTGAAGAGTTAACGCTAACAGCATAGTAACTACTTTCATTAAAATCAATACCAACAGCTGGGTTTAGATTTGTGTTGACATCATATTCACCATTTGTATCAACTAGTGTATCTAAGCTAAAACCAACTTCAGGGTGTGTTGTTGTAGCTCTACCTTCAATCTTTGTGTTAGCTGTAAGTGTTAAGCTTGTTGTATTATACGTATCGTTTTCAAAAAGAACAACTGGCGTATAACCAACAGATGAAGGTACATTAATAAAGATTTCCTGGTATGTATTTGCAGCATAATTCTTGTCATTGATTACATCAATAGTTCCAAGATATTTAATGATACGCTCATAATCATTACCTGTGCCACTTGCATTGTCCTCCTCTGTGTATCTACCTAATGTAGAAACGGCTTCACCAGAAGTCGCCGTTCTCAATCTAAACGCACCAATAGATTGTAGATACTTAAAGAAGATCTTTTCAGCATCAGATTTATATAGGATTGGATCAAAATCATCATCATTTCTAATGATTTCTTCCAGGTTTAATGCATAATTCTGCAGTGTTTCAGCCCAAGACCTGTTAGTGTCTAGGCTTGGCACATAGTTATTACCCGCAACATCCTCAAGTCTTTCAAATTCGATTGTATTAAGACCGTTAACCTGAGCAGTAACCTCTGGAAGATCAAGTAGGGCATATTGAGAGAATTCAAACTTTAAGTCTGGATCTCCTTGTGCTCTTGTTAAATCTCTTGCAGCGGAAGCAAAGGCGTACATTGTACCACCCTGCTCTTGCACGGTTCTTACTAATGGTGTTGCCATGGATATATTTATATTTTATTAAGCGATGTTAATATTAATTGGTGATGCAGCGATTACATACCAATTTGAACCAACATATCTTAGAGTAATTGTACCAGCTGGGTCAAGTTCAATTGTAGAAACACCAGCAACAAGCGAAGCGTCTACAGTAACCATTGCATTAGTTGCAATGATTGTAATTTCTTGACCATCTTCAGCTTGTGCCAAGCTTACAGAAGGCGCTGAGTTACCATCAACAACATATGTTGAACTTGTATAACCCAAAGCACCTGGCATGCTTGTTGAAACTGCAACAGAACCATATACAACACCAGCACTTGCAGTAAGCAGTTTAGAAACCTCAGTAGCAACATCAATAGTTACTGCAGAAGCACCAAGTGCAATATCACCGCCAGCAACAGAAATCGCAGTAGCTTCAATATTATTTACGCCAGTTAGGTTTGTTGTTGTTGGGTCTAGAAGTGACGTTACCGATGTAAGCTCGTCATTAATAGCAGTGAAATTATCATTTAAAGTTACTCTAGAACTTGATAAGCTATCTGTACCCTGAATTAGTGAAATGATTGCCATTTTACGTTTTTTTATTTAATTGTTAGTGCGTTTTTGCTTATTTCATTAGTGTTACCATTAACATCAGTAACTTTGAGCTTAATTGTGTAATCACCCTTATGCTCAAAGAGATATGTTAACCACTTATTATTGTAGTATATATCTTCAACGTTTTGACTGTTATTCTGAATAGTCCATGAATAAGCGACCTTACCCGGTATTTTAGATTTATCAACCGAGAAAGTAACGTGTGATAGAAGTTCTAAGTCTGTATGATCATCAATAATTTTGATGTCATTGTACGTTGGATTGTATGATTTATAGTGAACCTGGTCTTCAATTTGAATTGAACCAACCAATACTTCAAGCGAGCTATAATCATAAACATGCGAATACTGTTTACCAACCACAAGAATGCCTTCACAAATTGTAGGTGAACCCGCTTTGAAAATTGGATTATAGTTAAACTTAGATAACACGTAATCCGTTGAAGCATTTAATAGATCTGCAGTATTTTGAAATGCAGCTGTATCTAGTGGGTCGGTTAGATCATCGAGTAGTGTAATAATGCCACTGTAAGTCGTATTATTAGCTACATTAAAATAGTTAACCTTAAGTTCAGAACCGATATCACCGCTTATGATTTTGAACGAAGATGTTTGGTCCATACCAACATAAGTCGCATCCCACCAAGTGTGCTTACCGTCATTCCATGTATGCTTTGAAAGGTTTTTCCAAAAGTATGGTCCAGTAGTTTCACCATAACCTCCAGGTTGTGCAGTGTCTTTATATCTACGAACCATTGAAAAGTTAACACCCTGTGATTCATCATGTAAATAGTTTGCTCTGTCAAGAGTTAAGTACAGTGTACCAATTTCAGCATCAACATCTTCTGTATTCTGCTGTGGGAAAACCCAATCACCACCGGCATCTTCCCATTTATATGTTGAATTACCCCAAAGAACATTGTCAACATCTTTCCACTTAGTGATACCGTAAATTTCAATAGATTTCATTTTAACCTCAACCGCGTCTGGGTATCTAAGAACAGTTACATTGTTAAACAAATCAACCTGTTCAAACTTGATAGAATACTTACCAGCATATGGAAGTGCTAGGGCAACTTTTAGGTAATCATCAATTGAACCGACAATTTGAACAGACCAGTTCTTTGGACCAGTAATAGTCCAACGTAATTCATATACGTTTCTCTTCCACCAGTTGTCCCATGTAATAAATGATTCAGCATCGTCCCATGTGAATTCAGCATCATTCCATGTATTGGCAAATGAAGTGCACTCAAGCATAAGTGGTGCACCAATCTTGAGGTCAATACCACTATCCTTGAAAGTACTTCTATCTAAATTATAGTAATCAGTATAGAAAGCTTCAACATCAGTATATAGTGTCGCCATATCTGTACCATCCACCTTTGAGAAGTCTTGTGATTTACCTTCAAGGATTGTTGAAACTTTTTCTAAATCTTCAATAAAAATAATGTCTTGATGGATCTTGATAGAAGGTTCAACACCCGCATTGATAGATGTGATTTCATTCTGGTTATTCCATACATTTGTATTATACAGATTGTAGAAGTCGCCTTCACCGATAATATCGATAATCTTAGCTTGAAGTGGTAAGTATTCACGCTGAAGCTTATTCTTCAGACCATATAGCTTTACAATAACTTCGTCTGGTGTAAAGTCAAATGCCTCTTCAACTGTTGGCATATCCCATTCATCAAATGAACCCGTAGGTGTATTAAGCTTATAGAATAAACCAAACCTTGAAGTCTTTTTGTATGAAGAAGATGGTAGCGCAACCTGCTTTAGTTTAGAAACAAAACCATTTGTTGCCGATGGCACTTCAACCGCTTTCATCTTACCAAACATTGGCGAGCGGTCATCAATCATTAACCAGTATTCTTTAAGCGTAAGATTATTATAGCCAAAGAATTTAATAGCATTAATAAGGGCTTTGTATGTACCGACAAACGGTTTAATGTTTGATAATTCTAATAAAAGCTCCTTACGTTTTCTATTGATTAGCATCCAGTCGGTACCAACCTCATTAATATCATGGTCCTTAAAAAGGAATTGGTCCTTTGCAGTAAGTGTTGCGCCGAAATTTGATAAAAGTATTTCAAGTCTTTCGTCCTCACCTACTGTTTCACCATATACATAAATCTCTGCAATAAGATAGTTATCAACCGTATCATAAATACGTAGGTATCTATAGTGACCAGCTTCATCCTGTGAGTTGATGGCCAATGTAAACTGAATAGCTTCTTTTGAATATGAATCACCAAGTGTATGGATGCCGTCTGTTGTACTTGTTGGTAGTGTACTAGGTTGTGGTTCAAATAATAATGAATCAACATTAGACACAATAAACTCATCATCAACTAGGTTTGTTGTAATAAGATTAATGTCTCTAGATGTATTCTTGGCATTTATAAATTCTGCCTTAAACTGAGAACCTACATTACTACCAATTGGCTTGACAATAATTGGCGCGCCATATTGATTGTATGCTTCTTCAAGCATGAAAATAGTTGCAGTTTCATAAAGACCAGTCGATACCTCCTTTAAGTGCAAGCTACCCTTAAATACACCGTCATTAGAATCATAAACCAATTCAATCTCCGATGCATTACCATTAAATAATCTAATACCTGAATAACGCATTACTTAACCCTCCACTCGTCCTTATTTACGCTAAAAGCTTTGAACACTTTTAGTCTTGAAACAGTTTTAATATTTTCTACAAACAGGTCTTGAATAAAAGAAATAAAGTCGGTAAGAGTGTCATTTCTTTGAATGTGCTTTGATAGCGCATTTCTAAGAATACTCTTTGAATAATCGCGACCTTGATTTTTGCGCTGATCATTCATAGTCTTAGTCAGACTGTACTTCTTAATAATCTTATATCTATAAAGACCTTCGTATAAATTCATTACAATGATTTTCTATTTGCAGATTGAATTTTTGTATATACAGTTCTTGGAACCGGCTTCGAGAAGCTAACAGACAGTGATGCCATTTGTCCAACCTTTGGCTGGTCAACAACAATACCACCAGATCTATCTTGCCATCCACCTCTGAACATAGCAACTTCTTCTTTATCAAGAATAATGTCACCGAATTCATCAAGACCCGTAACGTACTCCCTGACATCAGCTGGAATACCATTTGATGGATTAAATGTAACCGTGTTAGACGTCACAGTCTTTTTGAAGAATAGGATACGGTTCTTACCGTTACCAACATCTTCAAGAACCGGAGCTTGAGGTGTGATGGTAGTCTGAGTCACTGTATATGAACCAGTCCTAAGAGCATCCTCTTGAGACTTTGAAAGGAACTGTACGTTAACAGAATCGATACCATCAATATTTTCAATAAGAGCTACAATATCCGATTTAGGAAGTCTATCTCTTCTTGTAATCTTAAGAAGATACTCAGATACTTTTGCTCTAATATTATTCATAAGTTGAATTTCATCAAAACCCTCAAAGTGTCTTACAGAAACGTTCATTGCATATAGCTTTTGCTTTGGTTCAACAAACTTAATTTCTGTAGTCACCATTTGCTGGCCAGATGTTTCGATAGCCGTACGGATCGCATCAAGCTCAGAAGGCATAAAGAAGAATTCTTCAACAGGCAATGAGAAGTAATCCTGTGAAGATGTTGTCTTAGATGCAACCTCAGGTAGAAGGAATAGGTAGATAACATTGTCATCATCTAAGTATTGATCATCTGTCAAGTTGTATGCATCTATATAAGAGAACATATTGTATCTAGCCAAGAAGTGTTCGTAGTTATCCGGTGTAGCCAGTACAAATGACTTTGATTGCATTGGCGCAATTAGCTTTGTAAATTCAATTGATTCAGCGTCCGCACCCATTTTAGGTGATGAAGTCACCTGCATTTCAAGTAGTTCATTTAAGTCATATTCGTTCTTAACACCATCGTAGCCAGTGTCAACAAACTTAAAGGTCACATCTTTCGATTCACCAAGATTACCCGCGGCACCCTTTGTCTTAATATATTCAACAGTAATAAGAGCACCGTTATTTGGAATCATACCAAAGTTACCATTACCAAAGAACAGGTCAATACCACCCAAGATACCAGTCTTTACAATAACGCCGCGAGTGGATGCATTCATGTCATATAATGAATTGTAAATTGTCCACGATTCACCGTTAACTGCAACCTTTACCTGGTCGTGTGCTGTAGGTCCACCAGTCTGGATATTGAAAGTTTGAAAAGCTTCACCAGTACCCGTGACTGTTTGATTTTCAATTTGACCTTGAATAATAGGTATTTTAATATAATTAAATTCTGATTTGCTTAACGAAATAATATCAGAAGAAGTACGCATTAAATAAACATGACCGTTTAGATCTGAACGGATTTGGCTATTGGCTGGAATGTATAAAGCACTTCCTGCAATATCATTTTGTGTACCTGGTTTCCATCTAATCTGTATTTCACCAATAGATGAAAAACCTCTTGATGGATCGTGTCCAGTTAATCTTGCCAGACCATAAACTGATTCTGGTTGTTGAGCAGTCATAATATTCTGTTCAACTGTTGAATCTTCAATGTAATAAAAGATCATCTCAGTTAATTCAGACATTACCTGGATAATTTGCGCAAATGGCGAAGCTGCCGTAAATAAATTACCAGCTCTACCATAGACCCTACTTACGTACTGTCTTGCGTCCTCTTTAATTTCAGATGCCTTGATTCTAGCAGCTTGTAAAAATTTAAATTCAGCCATTTATTTAGTTCATTAATTTATGTAGACACCAACTTGATATTTGCTATCAATTGTAACGTCTATTTGCGCAATGTCTCTGACCTCACCTCTATAGAAAGAAACAAGAACCTCAACATTAAATTTTGCAGCCAATGGTACAAAACGTTTAAATTGTTCATTGACAATACCCTGAATTTGAACCTCATTATAACCTAATGAATAAACTAGGTCTTCCAGGTTGCAACCAAAATCAGGTTCGCCAAGTACTTCACCTCTATTTGTAAACAAAGTTGTCTCAATCTGTCCAATGAGTTGGGCTACCTCACTCTCAGAATGTACTTTATACGGATCATAATTAGGATCACCAATTGTTTTAACATAGAAGTCCATAGTAATATTATATATTCATCTTATGAGTGCATCATCCAATCAGTGCCTTCGTCCGATTTAATCTCTTCAATAATCTTATCAAGCTCGTCTTGACCCATACCCTGGATAATATCGGCATTGATAGTAATACCACCTGGTAGGTTGTAACTAAAGATTGCAAGCTTTTGACCAAACGCAACCATAACCTTAGCAACAACATATCTAAAAAAGATTTCATCTGCAAACAATGCACAGTCCGGAATAGTTTCATAAACTTCTAGGAATACGCCTTTCTTCGGTGTCTGTCCTGTGAACTTTAGCTCATGTGTTTGTTGTGAGTAGTGGAATGAAAGCGGATTCTCAAGAATCTGTCTAGACATTTCCATACCAGATTGGTTGATTACATAGTACTGTAAGTTTTCCATGGCATTAACCATACCAGCACCTTCATTTGAAAAAGAACCGTAAATCATACGCTCAATATCAAAGTCACCAGTTTGAAACGCAATTGAAGTACCAAAGCTACCGCTACCAGTTTCAAAAACACCGTATACAGAATAAACTTCACCACCGCCTGTAATGCTAGATGGTCCAGGCATTGTTAGTGCTCTTCTTCTTTTAAAGTGATCAGTTTCAAATACTTCCTTTGGGATGTATAAGAAGTTTTCAACCATAGAGTATTCATAGTTCTTATAGAACCATTGTTTAGCTCTTTTAATAATATTGTAGATCTCTGACTGTGGTAGATTCATTGGAATCATACAAGCACCAGTTACATATGAACCAATCTCGTTTAAAAAGTCATTTAAACAATTTGGATCATACGATGGTGGAGTTGTTAAGTCATTTAGATCTCCTACAAAAATATCGCCCATTTTTTTATTAATCTATTTTTTTTGATTGCACAATTTCAGTGCCATCAAATTTTGCTGTTTTTGCGGAGTACTTACCCTCCCTAAAAATGCCGTCCTTCATTGAACCTTTAAATACACCGTCTGTGCCAAATACATAGCAGTTTTCAGCAGAAGATGTTTGGTGAACATATGAAGACTTTAGTTTTGAATTTTTAATAACAGTTGACTGATATAAATTACAAGTCTCAATATCACAACCATCTAATTTACATTTATAAAAGTCACTATATTTTACCTCACCTGCAATTTCACAATCTACAAATTCATAAAACTCAAGACCGTGCGCACCCTTAAATACACCATCCTTGATTTGAATCTTAGACCTATCTGAGTCGTAGTTAATATGACCCTTTGTCATGCCACCCTCTGATATCAATTTAATAACACGCTCCTTGATTTGGTCCCAGTACATATCAATGGTCTCACCCCTGTTACCACCATCTTCACTAAGGTCAAATGTAAATCTGATATCATCAAATTGTTTAAAGTTTCTATGGTCTCTATACAAGTCAAGTATTGGTTGCATGTTACGCATAATTTTACGTAACTCAAGTCTATTCAATTCAGACAAGCTTGAATCAGAACATACATCATGAAGCTGTGTAATAAATAGGTCCATCAATTGTAGGATGTCAACCGTGCGTTTTTGATAATCAGTACCACCCAAGTATCTGAATTCAAGATAACCCTTTTCTTGCTTCAAGAAATTTACACCATAATACTTGGTGTCTGGATATTTAAACTGTGTCTTATTTACAGTATTCTCATTGAATAAATACATACCATTTTTTGGTAGGATGTATTTAATAGATTTTGCATATACAAGATTCTCTCTTTGTGGGAAGTATTTATAGACTTGATCCTCTTTAAATTCAAGTACAAATTTAAGAGTATTCATATGTGTTATAAAATACTTGCCATAAGTTCCTGATTGAAATGAAATATTTAAGTGTAAACCACAACGGTCATTTGTGTAACCATTAGTATCAATCCACTTAAGCATCTTGATGGCAATCAACCTAGCATCCGTATATGGCAAAGGGCCAGTAACTAATTCAATTAGCCCGGCCCCACCCGACATGTCGGGTTCCATTTTAAATACCTTATCAGATGGCTGAAAATCCGAGTGTGCTTTCTTTTCTATTTGAATCTTTCGACCCAATAGTTCGCCTACCGATTTTGCAGTTTCTTCTACAGAAGTATTTGAATAAAATTCAAATTCAAATCCAACTTGTGAATTTAGAAGAACATCTTTATTGTGTTGGTTTAACATAGGTGGAATCTATCTTGTTTAAGTATATATCCACCTCACATAAAGGTTAGTTGGAGCTTAAGCCCCAACCACCTTTAAGAAAACCTTCTTCGTATCATTGTCAATCTTGGTAATTTCGACAGCAACCTCGTCACCCTTTGTAAATCTTTCAGTCAATGAAATATTCTTTTCAAAGTTAGATACGTGTGCCATACCAGTGATAGTTCCATGTAAACCAACAAATACGCCGTAGTCTTTTACAGATCTAATCTTACCTGTAACTACAGATGGAATTTGCAAATCTTTTGTGAACTCTTCCCAAGAGTTGTCTTCCTTAACTTCTACCTGTTCAATTTGAGTAAGGATAATCTTCTTGTTATTAACAATCTCCTTAATCTTAAATTCAATTTCATCACCTGGTTCGATTGAATTATTCTTATGCTTGGCAGACCATTCTGGACTTAGGTCATTAATGTGGATCATACCTGTCAAACAGTTATTGAATTCACAGAAGACACCAAACTTAGCCGTACCGGTCACAAAACCCTTCTGTACTGCGTCCAAATTGTTTTCAAGCTCACCAATCATTTTTGGAATCATAGCTTGTAGATAAGCTCTGTGTGAGACCACAATAGTACCACGCTTAGCAGAGAATGAATCAGGCACAACATACATTTCAGTACCAACGATTGATTCAAAATCAGCCAGCTTATTGATACCTGCTAGTGAACCTGGCATGAAACATTCAATACCTTGAACCTTAACAATGTAACCACCGCCTGGAATCATTGAAGTAACCTTACCCATAAATGCAGTACCACCTTCGTCAGCTGCCATTCTAAGTTCAGCAAATATAACTTGCTTAGCACCTTCAGTAATTGATGCAAGTGCATATTCACGTGCTTGAGTCTTATCACTAAGAACCTTTACAGATACTTCATCACCTGGTCTGTAATCCGCAATAACATCACGGTCTTCACGAGACAAGTCGATATACAACATTTCTCTATAGTTTACATCAACCGTTGCCCATCTAGTAGACATAGAATGAAGCTTACCAGTCATAATAGACCCTTCAACAAGTTCACAGATTTCATCCAAATGGAATGAAGCATTGTTGTACATGTTGTACATCTCCTGTGCATTTGATGCGTGTGAATAAACAATGTGTTTGTGGTTTAGCGTCTTAACCTTATGATTAGGTTTTAGCTTGTGGTTGTGATGCGCTTCGTAACCGTCCCAATCAAATTCACCATTAGGAAGGATGAAGTTATACTCATCATGGTTACCTTCCAGGGTTAGTTCGAAATCGTCTTCTTGTACTTCGTTTAAGAGTTGTACATCCTCTGTTTGAACTTCAACTTTTCTTTTGCTGATACGTTCTCTTTTTTTGTTTTCCATTTTTTTGGTTTAAATAAAAAGGTGAATAAAAATAAATAATAAATTATACATTATATACCCTATTTTTATAGGGTCAATTTTTTAAAGTTAAGAACCCGGGCGACCGCCAATTTGTCCTACATTATCGGGGTTATAACTACCCGCGGCAAATGCCCGATTGCCAGATGAAACGATTTGTGGTTGCGGAACCTTTAGCCATTCGTTATAGCTCTGGAATAATTCACCCCATTCCGCTTCAATCTCGTCAGAGCTATTTACTAATTTCTTAACAGCTTTACGGTTCTTTTTCTTAAGTGGCCATTCACCATTAACGCTATATCTTGACTGTGCTTCAATCTGAATTTCTTGACCTGTTATTGTAGCACCCTCTTCAATATTACCACCGCCGGCTTCAGGGTGTTCGGTTTTATAACCATCATCTGAATTCTTAGCTTCTTTTTCAGCTTTAGCAAAAGCATCTTTTAATGATTGCTGTACTCTTACAATAGGTGCTGCAAGTTGAACTATATCTGTTACAGCCCTATGTTCACCAAGTCCAAGCTCATCCATAAGTTTTAATACAACTAATACACCGGCAAGTACAATATCAATCTTAGTTTTAATTGCAATAATCTTAAGACTAATTTTCAAAACACTACTTAGTGGGTTTGGAGCTACTGGTCCAACAACCGGTGGCATGAAGGCATCCGTGATAGACATAGTTACCTCTTGTGCAACACTACCCATAGTACTTTGCATATCTTTAATCTCAATCTTTAATTGATCAAGCTTATCCTTAAATGCTGCCTTACCAGGTCCCTGTAAAAATGCCTTAGTCTTTTCTTTCTCAGCTTTTACTAAATCTTTAATAGTCTTTTTATCAACTTCAGGATTAGCTTCCTCTAAGTCTTTTTCAATTGTTTTAAAACCAAGCTTATTATCCATATACAAGTCCATGATAAAATCATCACCCGGTAAGATAGCGCCCACTGCTAAATAAGCCGTAATAGCACTTGTAAGTTCGGCAAGCATTAAATCATTTGAAGCACTAGATGAACTAGGGGCATTAGAAGTACCTGAAGTACCAACCGAACCAACACCTGGATTTGCGGCACCGCCGCCCTGTGTTTGATCACCACCGGTCTCCTGTGTACCACCATTGCTATTAGACATCGGTACACCACTATTTGGGGCTACTATTCTTTCTGGCATGTTTTATCTCTTTTGCTTAAAAGTTTTAAACTTAGCTTTAGTCAATCCAAGCTGAATAGTTGTATTCGGTAATACTGGACCGCCATATGGAATATGTTTATGATTGCTAATAGCATCAACAATTTCTTCAAGTATCTTTGATAGTGTTTCACCCTTTACTGCTGGCTCACTTTCATCATTATAACTTGATGCTATAAAAATATCATCAGCATTGATATAAACTTTACCATCCTCCGATAGTCTAACCATTGGCGCGCCAGCTGCGCCGTTGCCTGTTGAGATAATAATACCTTCACCCGGTGAATAAAAAACCTTTGCGTTTTTTTCACCATCATACATTAAAGAAATAACATTTTCCGGTTCTATTGAACCACTTAATACGTCGTCTTTTAAAGCCGTATTGTTATTAATGTTATATTTATAAAGAGGTGTATAGATATTACCGTTGTCAAATATAATTGCAACTATATCGCCAACCTTAGGTACATTATATGAACCGTGTGTATTATTGGCAGCCAATGCCCATGGGATATCCTCAGCATCTAGTAAGTCGAACTTACCAAATACTTTGACTTTGCATCGACCGAGTTGTTGTGGATCTTTATTATCAACAACTTCTCCAATCCAATGCGAGTCCCTAAGATTATCTGTAAATAATTCTCGTTGGTTCATTATTCATTAACATTACCTAAATTTTGCCTCTGGCTACTTATATTATTTATCGTCGGCAAAATTGAGTTAATTGAACCTGCTCTCAACGCGGTACCCAATGTTGTACCACTACGTACACCAAAGATATTCTCCCTGGCATTCTTTAAAATATTATTGGTTTCGGCTTTAGCCGCCGTTACATTATTTTTAAATATGTTTTCAGGTATTCTTGAAACACCACCTGCAAGATTGTCAAGTTGATTAACAGCTCTCTCAAATGCAACATCAAACACAGAACCATATACATTGTTTGGTCTTGTAATATTTTGAATAGGATTTAAATTGTTTAAACCACCCATTGCAGTATTTAGTGCATCATTAACGGCCTGACCGGCACGTGATGCATACGTCGTGTTACCCGGTACCTCTAGACCAACACCTGGATTATCATCAATAGTTTCACCCAGCATACCATTTAAATATTGTGCTGAAATCTTTTCTATAGTTTCATATTTAATCCTAATCTTTGGCTTTGGATTTTCAGGCGCTGCACTATTAAGATTTTCAAGGACTTCTTTACCAGATGTAATATCAAACTTACAAGCACCAAACTTAAACATAAAGTGAGGTTTAAAATCAGCAGTAATATTAGTATTAATATTTGTATTACCTATTGATGTCTGGATGTTTCTAACCTCAGACACAATCACATACATGTTGAATCTTTTATAATTCTCTGGCAATACTTGTGTCCAACCCTTTAAATTATAAACAGCTTCACGGTAAAGGTCCATCAAACCAGATATTGGTAGGTTGATAGTTTCATTACATTCAATTTCAAGTTTTGCATCATCACCACCCCAATAAGGTTTTGTCATATCAAAATCAAGAGCACGATCAACACCAGTAATTGAATTAAAATACCATGGCATCTCTTGGTTGATTAAGAGCATAGTGTCAATAAAAGCACTAAGCTTGTCAGCTCTACGGTCTTCACCATATTGTTCTCTTAGTGACTTCACCGCAACATCCTTATTAAATAATGGACTTGTTACATCAAACATTAATGTAAATGTCAAAAATGTAGGATCCTGGTATGGATTCTTTGCATTTTTATTAAGGTGTCCTTTTAAGAACTGATATTTAGTTTGATCTGCCATTGTTTATATATCACATATTTCCCATCTGGGCCGGCCACTCTCTACGAGCTAGCTTAAGGACCTGACGGTATTGGTCGTCTTGATTATACTTGTACTGAATGCCAATAATAACATAGTGACCACTTAAGAATTCATCCAATGTAAAAGTACTGTAATCACCGTCTTGCTTCACAGATTCAGCTTGTAGTTCAGATTCCTTTGTTGTGAAACCATCCTCAATTGCTTTTTTATTCTGGTCGTCTTGAAGTGCTGCGGTAGATATCTTATAATTGTAAATAGTTACAGGCACTTTCATATACTTATAAAGCGCTGGGTTTGCCACGGCCAATTCAACCTCAAGCTGTAACTTATCTAGCTCTACCATATTCTGAATATTATTAACTGCCGCAAAATTGTAATTCAAATGAGTAGCATCAGATTGAATACCAACATACTTTTGTTTATAATGCGAAGCCCATTCATCATTGTCATTATTACGACGACCTTTTAGTGGCTCCTCATTATCCGCAATCGTACTACTGACCAATGATTCAACATCAAATTCAACCAGTGTATTTGTATTAGCCAAATCAAAAAACTGCATCTTACGCTTGTATCCATTCTCCAAAGCTACTTGAGTTGCATTATTAAGAAGGTTGTAGCTTTCAATGTATTGATTTGTACCATTAACTAAGTGATGGTTTGAAAGTATCAATTGCACATCGCTCTTACCGGCGCCCTCTTTTGGATCAGTACCCCTTTCATTAAAAACCTTTGCCGAAATCATTTCATGTATTTCAATGTCATTTGGCGCATTGAATACTGTCTGTAAATCTACGTAATTAATATAGTAATATGGATCAATTGAATAAGTTTGAAATGCATTATCTGAGACATACGAATGTAATACAGTGTCTGAAATAAGTTCAAGCTTAGATTGGTATGCACAAAATCTACGCATCTTATCATCAGTTGCACCGATGTTTGTTGCTAGTCCAAGCTGTAGGTCTTGTGCAATTAATTTGATATGTTCAAGTGATGTATTTTCACCGTATGATTTACATTCATCCGTATACATTCCAGGTATCCTAGCAATAGCTCGAACCCTATATACAGAACCGGAACCATTAGTTATTTCAGTTGCATTTGTTGGAAACCCTTTAAATTCAAGAATGTTAAAGTCCATTCTAATATCTTTATATGTACCGGCTTCATCAAGCTGTATTCTTAAACTAAGAATGTCACCATCTCTTGGAAACTTGTCAACAGACAACAATCCCTGTCTATCTGAAATCCTTGCACGGATTTCTGGGTACTTGCCATTTAAGTCTAGAGTAAAGTCTTCAATATCACCTTGTGTAAAAACATACTCATTAATTTTAATATACGGCGCAGCCCCACCTTGAGTATCCGATATACCATCACCCGTTGCACGCTCGCCAATATTAGGCATTTGCATAGGTTCTAGTTTTATACTAGGTTCTAGTATTGTATAAATATGACTATCTAATGCCATAATTAAACTTGGCTAGGATTTAAGTCCGTGATAGGACCAGATGTAGCATCTTTATTTACTTGACCGGTCTTAAGTCTATTTGGTGGTAGCGCTTCTACCTGTGCAATTGACTGAAGGTATTCAAATCGCTTAATATCTTTTTCAGTCATTCTACGTTGCTTTAAGAACTTTTCTTTTTGAGTTTCTTTTGACGAACGGCTTGGCTTAATAAACTTTTTAAATGAAGTAATATTTACGGGAATAAAAAGAGTGTCGCCTTCATTAATGGAAAATGGATTTGAAATACCATTAAACTTTAATAGGATATCAAGCATCTTATCTGTTGAATAATATTTTAAAGCAATTAGATCAGGTCTATCTAGTTCATGTAATGAAACCTCGTGCTCAATAAGAGTATCCGGGTTCATATTAAAAAATACCGTTGTAGGTTCAGTCATTACAACTTTACCATCAACAATTCTTTTATCTTTTAGTGTACGAAAGTCCATTATCCGTTAGCCATTTTTCTATAGATACCAGCTTGATGCGGTGTATCTGCATTACCATAAACTGAATTGTTTGTACTGTTATTAGTATTAACGCCGCCTTCCGGTGTTAGGTACATACGTTCTCTACCACCATTAAACATTCTTTCAATGTCCGCCTTATCTCTCGGTCTAGCTGGCTTTAGCGAAACAACAACAGTTAATTCAGTCGGGAAACCCTCGTATGACATTTCACCGCCAAACTTAAAGTCCGCCTTATCACAATATAAGTTACCAATCGTAGCGATAGGCGCCATTGGATTACCAATAGTTACATGGTATTGACCAGTAGGATCACCAGTCAAAAATGCTTTAATAGCTTCACCACCTTGTGGAGTACCAAATAAATCCATAAGTCCGCCGCCGATTATATTCTGTGTAAACTTATTACCCATAATACCATTCTCTTTGATATCAGCAACAATATTACCAACCTTACCAAATACGTCACCAACAATAGAACCCAAGAAACCACCAAAGTCACCAGACTTTAATTTACTAAAGTCACCAAATGGTTGATTCATACCTTGCGCACCACCAGTATATCTAGTTGATCCACCCCAGAAGTTACCATTATTATATGTAAGCACTAACATGTTTGCCAGTAAATCTAAGAATGCAATTTTCGGCGATACACCATCAAGTTGTCTTAAGCTATAATGAAACGTTAGGGACATGTCGCCCGTAAAATCAAGACCAGCTTTTCTAACCATTACCTTATCAATAATGTTGATAGGACCAAATACGTGGTTTGGATATGTACCCTTTGTAGCATCATAGCCGCTATTTGCCGCCTGTATTTGACTAGCATCCATTCCATTCGCAGCGCCTAAAGCAGCAGATGCAAAGAAGTTACCACCAATCATTTCACCAAGCTTACCACCTTTCTTTTCGCCACCCTGTATTTCTTGGATTTCAGATTTAACCTCTTCCCATACAGTGCTCACATCAAACTTTAAAATATCTTCAAGTTTATTGCCAATAGTTTCGTCCATCCACGTTACAGCACGTGCAATATCTGGCATGCCATTGTTAACAGTTTCTCCACCTGGTCCAATAACCATTGGATTAATAATATTATCTTCAACCGGCATAGGGAATCTTCTCAACGTAACCATATAATTATTAGATACCTTACCATAGTATTTAGCCATAGCAAAATCCGCAAATGACCATTGGTATCCTGGGTTATTCTTCTCTTTGGCCCAATCAATAATTCTTGTTGCGCTTGGGTTTCTATAATCAGTTAGATCTTGACCAGCATTAAGTGGTTTATTGTAGTCGGCATTTGAGATTGTATCAAGTGGCCCACCAACATAATTCATAAGTGACCAATGGTTGAACAGAGAAAATGGTACGTCTGGTTTACCAGGAATAGTCGTACCAGCACTATCTGTACCATTACCGCCATTTGCCTTACCCGGCGTTTCAACCTTATAAGATTCAGACGGCGCAGTCGCAGAGTACACGGCGCGTGTATCAGCAAAACCCGGCTCAACAGAACCTGGACTAATAAATGTTGTGTTTGTTGGTATACCACCGGCCGCGGCGATTTCAGCCCTTAGCTTAATAGCGGCAGCCCCCGTAATTCTTTCGCCGGTTAATTTATTAAAAAAAATACTTACACCACCTTCTGATTGCTCTATAAAATGATCAAAAGACTTGGTAATGGTTTGGCCATCTTTAGATGCTTCGGCCTCGTCCTTCTTTCGTTGTGCCCACGCTTTAGCATCGTAATACTGTGTAGTACCCCATTTTTTAAGGGATCCAGCTTCATCATATAACCAGCCGCCAACTGAATCAATTACGCCCATATATAGCTTTATTATTTATACTATATATCAAGCACCTATATCATCTAAATCTTCAAAGGTTGGTCTGCTTAAAATATCATCAAGATATTCCTCGGTAACATCTATCTTATCTTTTAAAAATCGCTTGAGCGCTGTTCTAAATTCATCCCGGTTATTAAATGCATATTTACCGCTTCTATACTGTGTACGAGTAACTGCATCAAAAATATCTCTTATGGATTTTTCAATAAGAAAGGATTCAATTTCATTATATAATTTTGTTGAATCGGCAAGCGTCTTTGTGCACATAACAGAATCAACAACCACCATGTATTTTTCAACACTCTTATGATTTTGTAAATGCTGTTCAAAGTCTTCTCTTGTATTGAATGAATTTCTATTAAATGCAAATGTTGTATCGTGTCCTAAAAAGTCTCGTTGAAACTTTTGGTTAAACATATAGCGTTTAATGAAATTGATATCATCATAGAACCTGATTATCTTAATAAGATATTGTGGATTATATGGGTCCATGGCCACATCATAAATAAGGCCACGTACTTGAAATAAAACGTTGGGGTTTGATCGGCTGGATATTAACGCATGACAATATTCCCCTTTTGGAAATATTCTATGATGTATCATTTGTCAATAAATTTAACAGCTTCAAATTGGCTTAATACACCACGTGTCGGATAATCAGTACGACTAATGATTGTAAGATTCATGGTGATTTCACAATCTTCTAAAATATCAACCAATGTACTTTTAAGACCATTAATCGTTTCTTTATTTAAACGCTTAATTAGGTATACTATAGTCTTAGGATGATTATCAAATTTATTCAGCTTTGAATTATACATCTTAAGCTGATTATGAATATGAAGGCCGATCATCCTGTCAGAGGGTTTCTTACAGGACACATCGGCCTTCATGAGTTTATTAGAAATGTCGATATAGTTGATTACATAAGAATTTTCGTCGTGATTTCTCACAAAACGATTAAATTCCATTTTAGTATTACACCAAATGCACTCAACTATAATGTTCATTACTTAGTTTGTAGTAATTTTTCGAAGTAATCAAGCTTAGCTTTTAGCTCGTTGATTGCTTCTTTAATTTCATCATCGGATGGTTTATAATGCTCGCCCCACTCGCTGATAATTTTAATTTGATCGGCTTGCTTTGAATTACCCAGATCAACACCCATATCCTCAGCCAACGTAAACAACATTTCAATCTTAGTATCAATTGTATCGTGACGTTCCAAGTCATATACAACCTTTGATTCAAAAGTCTCACCGGCTCCGTTGATATTATCATCAACAATAGTTTTAATGATGCCATTGTCGGCAATCTCAAGTGTAATAATCTGCATAATAAAATATTAATTCATTTTGCTTGCCTCGCGGAAAAGCTGGGTTGCCGCCTTACGGTCAGCACGGTATGTGTCATCAAACTTAACAGTAAGAAGTCTCCAACCCTCAAGCAGTTTTTCAACCTTTGCCTCGGAATAACCAAGACTCTCATAATTAGATTTCATTGAAGCTTCTTTGTCAGCCAAATAAAGTTCAAGTCTTTTCTCATCACGCTCGCGGTTTGCTTCAAATAGTTTTTTGCCTTCTTCGCGGGTTTTGCCATACCATAGTTGGCCGACCTCTGTGAATGGTCCGTACATATTTTTAATACGTAACATCTTTGCAACTCTTAGTTGCCATCTGCGCTCTTTACGATTTGCCATTTGTGTTTAAATTAATTGTCTGAATAATAATCTGATAAAAAAGTATTTACATTTTCCTTAATGTAATCCTGTAATTTATTTATCTCAATTTGTTGGAGGGCCACTTTTGTAATTTCATCCTGCAAGTCTTGCTCTTCCATACCTTCCAAAAGCATGCCATAAATAGATGGCGTTGGAATATTGATATTAATATTGATTGGAATTTGAACAACATTTTTCTTGCTCATTTTCATAATCATATTACCCATAACTGTGGGTGTCTCAACCACTGTTTCTACCGCAACCGGTGTTGAGGTATTTGTTACAACAGTTGGCGTTTGATTCTGTGCATCATCAGCCATCAATGCACCATCAGTTTTTAAAACTTCTTTATCACTCTTAACTTCAATCAAGAATTCTGGTAAAACATTTTTAAAAATACGTGTACCGTCCGTGAAGTAAATAAATTGTGCTTCCGGTTGTTCATCGGCAACTATTTGAATATTACCAAATTTCTCGCCCTTGATCCATTGGTATCGTACAACTTGCTTATCCTCCATAACTTCTACCTGTTCCATTTTACTTTTTGTATTTTTCTGTGAACTTTTCAGGAATAGATCCATTAGTTTTTTCATATGTTTCTAGAAAAGCTATTATTAATATCATTGAATCTGATGGGCCCATGAATGCATCTGTTTTTTTATATTGATCAAATACTTGCTTTGGATTTGCATCAATACAACTAATTAAATATTCTAGGTCTGGGATAAATGCTTTATTAAATGACATGTGTTTGGGTTACATTAATATTTGCTTTATTTAATAAATCTATACCACTCATATCACGATATGTTTCATTATAGAATACTTCTTTAATACCTGATTGAATAATCAATTTTGAACATTCAAAACATGGCGCTGTGGTAGTATATAAAATTGCACCATCAGATGATAGAGTTGATTTAGCAATTTTAGTTATAGCATTTGATTCTGCATGGAGTACTTCACGCTTAGTTGTATGTTCTGTTTTTACACAACATCCATCCATGCAATTAAAGCCATTATCTTCTAGATCATTAACAATATCCGGTGACGTTGCGTAATCTACATCAATCTTAGTAATTACATTATCTTCACATGCATTTTCAAAACCAACTGGGGTTCCATTATATCCAAATGAAACAATTTGATTATCCTTAATAATAACACATCCAACCTTCCGTCTCTCAGCATAACTAAGTTCAGAAACTGAATAAGCAATATTCATATAAACGGTATGTATGTCAATTCTTGGCATATAAAAAATAAAAGGTCCATGTATTATACACGGACCTCTATTGATTGTTTCGTAACAATCGTGCGAATTTGTGTTATCGCTTATTCTTCGTCGCTAGCTTCTGGTGTCTTGTCAGCTTTGACTTCAACCTCAATCTCATCGCCGTCAGCACTAAAAGATTCTTTAAGCTCTTCGATTTTCTTAGCATAAGATTCTTTTAGTTCATTGCAAACACCTTCATATGTTTCAAGCGTCATTTCTTCTTTACATTCTTTCAATGCATTGACCGCTAACGCAGCAACTAGCGCCGCATTTTCTTTTAAGTAAGATTCAACAGTATGCTCGTCGTGCATATCAGCTTCCCAAGCTTTTGCTTCGTTTTTAGCAGCATCATAACACTCTTTAAGCATTTCAGCAACTTCTTTAGCAACCTCTTCTTTAGTCTCTTCAGATTCACATACACATGGATCTTCGTTGCACTTATCACAAGATTCTAGAATAGTTGAATCCTCGTGTACTGGAACAATACCCAATTTCTTTGCGTATCCTTCAATCTTACCCTCTACGTTTTCAAGATTTTTAATGATTGAATCAATAGCTTTTCTCCAATTAGAATCTGTAGTTTCCTCGCCTAGGTCATGTAGCTTAGAATAAAGCTGCATGAATTCACCATTGATTTCTGGGATAATATCAACCTCAGCTTCAGAGATAAACATCTCTTCAACCGCCGGTGCAATAGCTACCATATATTCTTTTGATTTAGGCACTTTCATTTTTGCAATAGCAAGTTTCTTTGCACCCCAAAGATCTTTAGCTTCATCTTTTGTGATTTCAACTTTTTTACCATTGAAAAAAGCAATCCAACCTGCAAAGTCGTCTGTTGCTTCAGAGATAAAGATATCATCACTCATGGCTTCATCAAGAAAATCAAATCCAAATGATTCTTCAACATCTTCATCGTCATCAGATTCGTCCTCGTCGTCAGATTCGTCCTCATTGTCTGATTCATCTTCGTCGTCAGATTCAGCACCCTCAATTTCGTCAGAGATATCTTTTGGCTCCTCGTCAACTTCTTCGCCATTTACTAGAACATCCTGTTCATCAGAAGGAACAGTATCATCCATATCTTCAACCTCCTCTCCGGCCTCATCGCCTTCAACTTCGGCTGGGCTTAAATCCCCGCCATCTTCTTGGTCTTGAGTAATCACTTCTTCTTCACCTTCAGCTTCGGTTGGTTCACCCATCTCCAGCTCAGTGTTTTCAATCTCTTCAGCAGAATCGATATCAGCAACATACTCTTCAAATGATTTTAACTTAGTCATTGTATAAGTATTTTTTTAACTTTATTAGTTATATATCGTTAATATTATACGCTTTTATTAAGCGGATTTCAATTTATTGTCGTGGCCACCATCACGAACCTCTTTAGCAATGTCAGAATCAGCACCACCCCATGTGCCTTCTTGCTTAGTTAAAAATGAATTAACTCTAGCATAGCCCCATTGTTCTTGACCGGCGCCTGGTCTGTGACCTGTCTTCCAAGCTGCCATACCTCTTCGCATGACAAGTCTTAGAAATTCAATCGGTACACCGGTTTCTTCTTCTTTTTTCTTAAGTGCTTTTTCAATATCTGGATTATCAATTGGACCCCTATCGCCTTCTGCTTTTTCTTCATTAACTACAGATTCATTTCTTTTGCGATATTTATACTTTTTGTAAATCTTATCGTAATCTACATCGTCCTCCTCATAATCAGAAAGCTCTTCATCTGTCTTATCACCATAAAGCTCATGGTATGATTTAACATGCTTGGATGTTTTAACCTTACCTTTCTCTCTAGCTTCTTCATCACCCGGCATTTCCTTATAAGCAGAAGCATCGTCATCGTCCATATCGCGTTGCTTTGCAATCTGGTCTTCCTTATCCTCTTCTTCTTCCTTATCAAGACCTGTCATATACTCGTCTGGCCCTGGCTTAGCTTCAGCTTCAAAAGATAAAGCAAACGATTTGTCATACTTTTTCACAAGCTTCATAAGAATCGTAAAAGGCAAGCCAGATTCTTTCATAGCGTCTTCAAATGACATACCGCCACTAGCTACAAGTTTCGCATAAGATGATGGAGAATACTTATTAATATTATAAGCTTCGAGTAGATCTTCACGGCCTAATTGTTTATAGACCTCTTTACGAGTATCTTCCATTTTGCTTGCGTATTCTGGATCTTCATTTCTGTTGAATACAATTTGCTGTGTAAGTGCACCTGAAATTCTTTGAACATCACCATCACGTGTGTCAATAAGCCAAGCCGCCAAATCTTTTGGACTCAGTTCCTTAAATTTACCATTAGCATCCGGTGCATCTGAATCATGCCATTTTGGCTGTTCTTCATTTATAAAATGCTCAAATAATTTTATGTGCTTCATGATTATTATTTAGTCAATGTTTTTTTCAAGATAGCTTCATTAGATTGCATACGTAAACAAGCTTTCTTACTTGAACGTGTGCTTCTTAGACCGCCTCTAAATTTTGCCTTATGGATTTCCTTCTTAGTCATTTGTATTCAATTGTTTTTGTAATTCTTTTGAAAGCTCTTTATCAGTTGATTTATCTTTTGCAACCATCTTACTCAATACACGCTTAATATCATTATCAGCCATACGCATGATATGTTCAGTTGATTGAATTCTAGATTCAAGCTTTACTTTATTCACATATGTTTTCAATTGCGGTTCGACCTCACCAATTTCATCCATACGCTCAATAATATTAGTTTCCAAATCCTTAAGAACTTGCTTTTTTATTTGGGTTGGATCATTATCATCAAAACCAGATTTAGACGGCCTGTATGATTTCATCGCAGCACCTGGACGTTTATCTTTAGTTGAAGTTGAGTATGGATCAAAATCATCTTGTGCTTCAAGCTCATTCTCGAATTCTTCAATGTTGTTTTCTTCCATATCAATCTTGGCAATACTAACGCGAGTCTCAACAAGCTGTTTAGCTAATTTATCAAGTTCTCTTTTAATTTTAGGATTCTTAAATAAACCCTTAAGCCAAGAAAATAATCCCTCGTCAAGCATTGCATCAATTTCAACGTCCGAAAGATTTGTATCCATGATAGAATTTATACACTCATATAATTCAGCGTTATTAAATGCTTCAAAAAGTTTTATGTGTTTCATTAGAATTGTGGGATACCCCCGATTTTTTTAGCACGTCTTCTCCATAAATCAAGTACGGCTTCACGTTCATTACCATCGATAACACCCGCTTGCTCTTGAGTATCTAAGTATCTATTTACAGCATCGGACATGCTCTCTCTTCTCTTCTTTGATTCATATCTTAAACCCTGTAGGTTTGCATCAACTTCTTTTGGAAGCATAAGATATTGTGACTGTGGAAGGATGCCCATTTTAATAAGTAATCTTACTTGGCTATCATCATCAGACGGTTTACCAGGTCTGTAGTTGCCAACCTCTTGACCGTCTTGTGTGATGTGTTCAATTTCATGGCGCATTGTATCAGAAAGATACATGTACATTGTTGACCATTCACCCGGTAACCACTCTGGATTAATGCCGAAATCAATAATGATATAAGGCGTTTGCTCATCACCATCGTCATCGAATGCACGACCATCAGCACCTGTAGAATCTAGGATTTCAAAACCCTTAACTTTATTACTAACATGTAGTGTACAAATTAAATCAAACGCAAGCTGACCATCAACGTCAGTTTCATATTCAATTTTGGCTTCACCACTTATATAGTTTTTTACCCAATACTTAAATACATCAGATGTAAGTTTAGAAGCTAATCCATCAAGACTGCTTCTACCTTCATTAATAAATGATTCAAATGTATTTATGTATTTCATATTGTTAATTATTCAGTTTCGCCATACATCGGTCTATCCTTCTTGCTAACTCTAAACCATTCGTTGTAATCTGCATATACGTGTTCCTTAGCCCAATCACCCATATTAGCCCAAACATCATTAAGCACTTGAATAGCACGCTCAGCAAAGGTGCCATTTGCACTTGCCAACTTTAATTCATCCCAAGTAATTGGTTGTGGACCTGTACTATCATTGCGTGTAAGATCTAAATCATATTCTCTATGCATGTTGATAATGTCATTCATTAAATCATATAATTCATGCGACCATCCTGATGCATTCTGAAGTTCTCCAAGAATAAACTTCTTCATAGGAGCTGGAACTTTAGCAGTAATTTTTGCGCCAACTTTTGCCTCAAATACAAAGCTTTCAAAAGTTTCAAAATGTTTCATTTTATAATAATATATTTTTATTGCATTATACTATATATCATAAAAAGAGTGAGGGGGAAACCAGTTCCCCCTCATTAGGATTAATCCTATTTTGATGCTAAACGCATCGTACATCTATGGCATAACACTTTGCTGGTGTTTATGTCGACCCGCACCACTTCATTGCAACCACCCTTAGGTGCAACTTTCCAGTACTTGCTGGTTTCTGGGTCGGCATTAATACAAAGGAGCTCTTTGTATCCGAGAGATTTCAATTTATCATTTGCCATAATCGGGTGATTTAATAATTATATGCTAAACTTTAAAAATGTTTCACTTGTCAATGCTGTCCATATAGAGTGATGTGACCATACCTACTACAAGTACCTCAGCAACATCAATACTGCCTACTCCAAAAATAACACCAAACACACCACTAATCATCCAAGTAATTGCAAGGAATGGCGCCCAATATTTTGGGGTTGTTATAATTTCAAGTAAGAACATACCAACATTCTTAGCATAATCGATTGCGTTTTCTAAAAAGTTTTTCATGATTTTTATTTTTTATGGATTAATAAAAGTTATACTGTATGCATAACATATTGTTCAAGGTACTTTTGTACCGCTAATTCTTTTGCCTTGGCTTCAACCTCAACATCAAGATCTAAACCATAGTCATTAATATATTCATAAATATAATCAGCGTGTGCCCGCTTATTGGTTTGCGAAGCGTCTTCGTGAATTTGTTTACATGAAGAGAAGTGCACAAGCTGCTTGGCACTTCGCCAAGTTGTAGCTGCCAGCTTAAGTGCTTCTTCTTGTGTTAGTTCTCCAGGGTGACACCAATGGTGGTGGTAATCGAACGTGATTGGAATGCCTATTTTGGCATAGACGGTACCGTGAAGATCTTCAACAGTATACTGTTTTTCTTTATCGTCGTTCTCAACCACCAATCGAGTACGAACTGCTGGATTCAAAAGCCAGAAGTTAGCACAGAAACGTGTCATGGCATCCTCTTTGTTTGGAGCTGTAGTGTTAACGTGGATATTAATGGCTGCATGTGGTGTGCGTGGTAATCCCATTAAGTCCATAATTTCACCGTGTTGATTTAAGTCTTTAATTGTATTCTTAACAACATGTGGTGTTGATGATGCCAAGACTGAAAACGGCCCGGGATGGAATGTTAAACGTTGTCCATAACTTTGTGCCAACGATCCAGCTTCTGCTAGAAGCTCTGCAATAACACTAAAGTTTGGCAAGTCACTTAGCTCATACTCAGACATCCACGGGAACATATCACTTGACATGCGGTAGAGCTTGATGCCATTGGCTTCATTCCATTCAATGATCTTAATCATATCACGACAATTAGCTTCAGCCAATTCACCTGCATATTGGATGCCACGTTCAAGGAACGTCTTCTTAATCATTGAGCGTCCAATGTATGTATTAGATTTCTTCTTAAGGGTTGTATTGATACAACAATATCCGTAATTAGTCATTATACTTTATACCGTTAATTCTACAAATGTTTATCATCTTACGTTCTATATTTGCAGCTTCTTCAAGTGTATAAACTTGTAGGTCTGCAAATACTAGTCCATCAGTGGCTTGCACATAAATATCATCGCATACAGAATGAACAGACGACACCTTATGTATGGTCATATCATCAATACACACAATATGCGATGTGTTTGAAATTCGCGCTAAGCGATCTTCAAATTCAAGCATTAATTCCAATCTTTTTCAAAGGCGTACCAATGATCGGCACCGGCACAATCGCGTAAAGCTTCCTTAACCAAAGTAGACATCGCAGCACCGCTTAACATTTGTACTTGTGCATTGATCCAAAGTTCAGCAAGTGCTTCAACGTTTTCCCATTTATTCAAGGCATACTCACTAAGTGCGGAATAAATACGCCCAGCAATATCGTTGTTATTACTACATCTAGAACCATAATATACATCGTGTGTATTTTTTGCAATCTCAGATACAATATCTTCAAAGTTTTCCATGGTGCGATATACTGAAATATAAGTTTCAATGGTCGCGCGTGAATTTGGGCCAATCATAGAAGAAGTGCTGGACCATCCGTTACACTTGATTTCGTTCACATTGAACTTGGGAGCTGATTTAGTCATTTGTTATTTTTTAATTATAAAGTAAATATAGCAAAAAAAGTTGAGATTAAAAAATCGGATTGTAAATTTTTTGAGTTATTTTTATAGAATGTTTTTTAGCCCAACCTTCTATCATCTTTTCACCACCCATACCAAGTTCTTCAATATGCCAATCGTGTGGTATAAGGGGTTTACGTTTGGTTGTTGTAATGATATCATCACACAATAACCCAGGTTTTGTGAATACAGCAAGATGCTTTTGAATACCTGTCTTTTTACGATATACGACTATAATCAATCTTCTGCAATTTTAAAGAATTCAAGTACTGTGTTCCAATTTGGAATATCATAGGTACCAAAATGAATGTGAATACCATCAAATTCATCTACGCCATTTGCAATACGATCATCAATCAAATAGTCCCCGCGTAATAGTCCTTTGTTATGGGATAGAATAAGACGCTTATACGCCTCGCTACCCAAATGCTTTTCAACCCAAATACGCTTGGCTTTCCATGCTTCTGGATTATCCCATGGCGCCGTAGATAAGATATAGACATTATACTTTTCACAAAGTTGTCTAAATCCAACTATTGCCCCAGGAATTGGTGGTGCATCGTAAAAGATCTGCGGATGCATATCTATAATTTTGCCAATACCATTTTTGGCAATATACTCTGGGCTGAATGTTTCGTGGATATAGTGCTCGATGTCAACAATAACGCCATCAAGATCTATGTAAACTATTTTATTATTAATCATTACTTACAAATATAGCAAATTTTTGTGAATTAAAAAAATCAATCGATACTTTTTTTACGCCCCCACCAACATTTTTTCGCTTCATATCAAATGGGACTACCCAAGCATGCTCGAGGTTTTTATGAATAGGTGTATATGCAACGCCTTCGTGTACATATACGTTAAAGCTATTTGCTTTCTTCTTTTTTTTATGTGGCATTATTCAATTGGTTTACGTCGGTCTAATTGAAATTTAGGTTCACATTTTTCACAAACAAAAGTTGTATAGTAGCCATGGTGTGGATGGCCCTTATGCATCTCAATGTCAATAGGTATTAGTGAACGTATTTCAGATTCTTTTAAGCAATGTGCACATAACACAATTTGCTTACTTCCAGTCTTCTTCGCCATTATCTTTTCTATGTTTACGTTTACGAGAATATTTAGACAGGTCGCCATGATCTTTTTGCATCATGCGACGTCTAATTAATTGAGAAAGGTGTCGACGGCTATATCCGTTAACTTCATCAAAGTCGTCTGGTAGAATATTCTTCTTAGACATGTTCAACCTTTTTATCATTTACATGTGTTAAACTAACACGTGACCACGTAAAGCGCTTTGTGTATTTATCCAATAACACCCACGCTTCTTCTTCATTCATAGCTTCAACTTCAAAATCGTCAAAGTCAAAGTCATTGTATCCTGGAACAAATCGAGTTCCTTGAAAATAGTACTTGTTAATATTGTTTTTCATATTGCTAATATACTAAAAAAATTCGACATAAAAAAATAATATATACAGAAATTTAAAAAAGTTTTAAATAATCAATGGCTAAAGTAGGTACATCATCTTCTAATTGGAAAGCAACACCAAAAAGAAGAAGACCAGGAGTTCATTCTAAGAAGAAGAATTCAGTTCATAAGAACGGTAAGAATTATCAAAAGAAGAACGTAGGTCAAGGTAGGAAACGTTAACTCATAGTTTCGATTTCACTTTTGTGATGTGCTTACAATCACCTCTGCGAAATGAATTTGCAGGACATGTACATTTCCAATATGTACCGTTGAAAGTCACATTATAAAATGTACCAGGTTTTGATGCTTCAATTTTCCAGTTACTTTTATTTGTAGCGGGCTGTTCTATCTTTGCCTCCTCCATTTTTTTAGCAACCTTATTTGGATCCATATCAGGTGGGTACCACAATGGTAGAGATTCATCAAACTCTATTTGATCTCGTGTTGTATCCTCCGGTACAGGGTGCCACCCTGGGGTTACATAAGTACCACTAAGGGTTCTAGCAATACCAAACACTGTACCAAAGTGATGGTGCATGGGAACTTTGATTTTATTCATTACCTAAGTCAATATTACGTTTATACAAATATACAAAAAAAGTCCGACATAAAAAAATGCCGGACTCGTTTTTTTCAAAAAAGTTTTGATTAGTTCAAAACTTCACCATGTTGGTATGAATTCAAACCTTTGAAAGGCGAAGGTACTTGATTACCAAGGTCCCAACCTTTCTTGCCAAGTAGATTACCAGCTTTAACCATAAGCGCGGTACCGTCGTGTGATTGGAAACCATCAACGTGGTCTTGGCCATGTGATGCAAAGTGCGTCATTGAATTTACAACAGACCACACTGATTGGTCAGATTGTGCATTCTTCAATTGAGCTACATTGAATTCATTAGCATCAATACCAGCACGTGAATACTCAAGCAAGTTTTCATTCAAAGGAATCCAACTAGTTGCACGATCACCTGCACCTGCATTCTTGATTGCCTTAGTTGCTTCTGAAAGTTCATACAAAGAAGCTGGGGTTGTACGTGCCTTTTGAACGATTGAATCAAATTCAGTCGGCATGAAATTACGTCGCGTAAGATTCTGCAAATAGTCGTTAAACTTATTAAGAGAATCAGTACTCAGGTTTGTCATGTTCCACTTGTCTTCTGCAAACGCAGTAGTAAGACCATTAGTACACCATAGACGATTTACATAAGGCGATACTTGAAAGCCCGTAAGTGGTGAATTCTTTAAAGAGATACCCGTTGTGAAAACGTCTTTCTCATCGCCAGCAACTGAAAACGCAGAACCGCTATTGTTGATTGCGTTGATAGTGACAATGCCGGTCAATGGGTCAGTAGTCCATTGGGTTACACCAAAGTTTCCGCCATTCAAAATGCGTTCTGCTTGGTCAACAAAGTTTGTATTAGAGATAAGTTCGTTTGATTGTTTTGTGAAAGCCACAATAACGCGGTTCACAGGATTCAAAACCATAGTCAAGCTTGATGTGCCACCAGCGTTGGTTGCCATTGCATTTTTCATCGTGTTGATGAATTGAGCTTTAGTCTTGGGATTGAAAAGTTGTTCGAACTTCTTAATGAAGGTTTGGCTCATGCCAACCATTTTCATTAGAGATTTAAAAGCATTAGGAGTAATGCTAATCTGTTTGCCATTGTAGAGAATAGTCTTCTCGTCAATGATTTCAATTTCACGCGCCAATACGGTTTTGCGTAGGGCTTGTGCGTTCAGGGTTTCGAGCTTGCGCGACTCGATTGCGTTGGAAGATAGTGTTGCTACCATGTTTTAATTTATTAATTAGACTTTATTGTCCTTTGATTATACAGTAAATATACAAAAAGTTTTCGACATAAAAAAGCTTTTTTGAAAAAAGTTTCAAAAAAAATAAAGGGGACCGAAGCCCCACTATTATAACTTTGCGTTTGCAAGAATGTCAAGGTAGTAAACGCCGTCACTACCAATTCTGTCAATGTCCCATTGAAGGTCATCTACTAATTTGTCTAGATCACGTTGATTTATTGTCTTCTCCGCCTTTACAAAAAAAGCATCAAGTGTTTGTTGACCTGATGTGCTCATTCTATCATAAACACTATCAAGCCCATTAAGTGCGTCAATCAAGTCTTGGTCTGAAATCTTTTTCTTAGCCATGTTAAATTACTTTGTTTAATTATATATTCTTGTTGATGTATATTTTAGCAAGGTCTTTTTCAAGCCCCTTTGCCTCAGCTTCCCAAGGCCTATCGTAATATGATATTGTATTTAACTTTTCTAGATCATACTTTTCGCCTTTCCAGTAAAACGTCTGACTCTCATGGTCAAACACCATATCGCCGCGACTTACTTGATGTACGTGAACAAGCTCGTGTGAAATCACAAGCGGCAACATATCATCTGGGCAATCCTCAAATACACATACACCATGGTTGCCCATGAAATAATATGCAAATGCATACTTGTCGCTTCGCGTTTCTTTAAGCTTACGCACATTAATATCGACAGTAAGGCCAAGGTGTTTGGCCACCCGTTCTGCTGCACTACGCACTTTGCGTTGTTGATGGCTAAAGCCAGAAACATTAATCTTATTCATACACTACAAATATAGCAAATCCCGGCGACATAAAAAAATATATGCCTTAAAAAATTGGATCTGTTTTGTATTTAGTATCGTGCGCATTTACAAGTTCTGGGAATGCGCCATCAATATTAGTGACAATAACTTCAACCGTTGTATCCTCGCGTTCAACAGCTTTAACTCTGGCAGCCCACGCATTATAACTCATATCAATCAAATATGTGTTGAATGCCTTTGACCATTCAATAAGATAGTCATTGGTTTCACCGCGGTGAGCAAATGTGTTTGATAGGATAAATGAATAACCCTCTTTATCAAGCATGGTAATATACGCTAATAGTGTATGTTCGTCTTGGTCTGTCCATCCACCATACTGAAACTTCGATGCCACATATGGCGGGTCAAAGTATATGATATCTTTTTGCTTGTCAACCTTTGATAGGTCCAGGGTTTCATATGAACCATACACCACATCAATGTTTTTATCTTGCGCTATTTTGATATGTTGTTCAATACGACCTGGATCAAATGGCTTTTCACCATACGCTGCATTAAATCCCTTTGAACTAAATCTAAATAAAGAATTGAATGACATCTGAATAAGAATATACAACATGTGTGCATTTTCATTATTCAAACCATGCTGCATATAGAGAACATTTAAGTCGTCTCGCAACTTATTATAACTATCCTTAGCATTACAACCCTCCGGGAAATATTCGGCATAAGTGCTTAATACTCTGTCCATTAAACCAGGGTCTTTCAGAACATTGTGCAATACAACCACATGTGGGTTGATATCGCGACCCTGACCGCCTCCATTTGAATTATAGATACAAACGCCCGATCCGATAAAGGGCTCATGCACACACTGATATTTGTGCATTACGGGCTTCAGATACTTATTCCAAATTCGGTACTTATTACCGCTATATGAAAACGGTCCTTTGATCATTCTTCAGTGCGAGTATCGTTGGTCTCTTTGCCGTAACCATATTTTTTAATATAGTTATCTAGACCACCAATATATGCCGCGGCATCAAGTAGATTGTCCTCTTTATAATTATAAGAATGACGACTAAACTTAAGAGCAATAAGAGCTGCATACATATCAGGTCCTGTAAAGTCTTTACCCGTCATACCGGATGCAATCATGGCTGCACGCTGCATGCCTTCTTCAAATGGACCATACATGCGCTCCTTTTCTTCTGAGCGATGATTGATAATTTTGTTAGCTTCTTCTAGAATGTTCATATGATATTATTTTAATATTATAGTATTAGAGTGTAATATTGTTTCATAACAAAAAGCCCAGGTCTCCCCGGGCTTTGTAGTGTTAGAGTATGTTATCGTCTGATTACCTCATCAATGATTCCGTACTTAACTGCTTCATCAGCGGTCAACCAAAAATCACGAGTTGCATCTTTAGCAACTTTGGTGGCAGTCTTACCGCAGTAAGCGCCAAGCAATTCAAACAGCTCTTTGTTAATCTTCTGCCATTCGATCCAATCAACTTCCGCATCCTGAATGTTTCCAGAGAAACCACCAGAAGATTGGTGTAACATAGTACGAGAGTGTCTTAGCGATGCACGCTTTCCTTTAGTACCTGCGCCAAGAAGTACCGAACCCATAGATGCTGCCATCCCAGTATTAACCGTGCGGATATCACACTTGATGTATTCCATTACGTCAACCATAGACAAACCTGATTTTACAGAACCACCTGGACTATCGATGTGCATTGTGATATCGTCCTTACTTGTATTATCTAAGAACATCAACTGAGCTTGAACTACAGTAGACATATTGTCATTTACAGGACCAGCAACCCATAGGATGCGATCGCGCATAAGTCGCGAAAAAATATCCATCTGTGTCATACGCATTTCGCGCTCTTCAAGGATGTATGGTGTCATAGAAGCTTCGATCTGCTTCTGGTAATAATCCATGTTTGATGAACTTACGTTCCAATCGCTCATGGCATACTTTTTAAATTCGTTAGAGTTGTTCATTTTTTTCAATAATTTTTACAAGGTCTTTAATAAGCATGCAAGATTCATATTCTTCAATATTTGTGAAGTACTCTAAACACTTGCCAAGAGACTTTAGATATCCATCTTCATCTAATTCCATATCATACTCCATACCATCAGAATCCACGAGGATTGCAAGTGGTTCGTCTTCAGGTAAATTACCTTCGATCGAATCAATAATATAGGTTACAATGCGGCGATAGAAATCATCGTGATTTGATTGAAGTTCAAGTTCAATATCTTCAATAGTTTCAATTGAACCAATCTCAATCCTGGGAACATGTGGAAGATCTCGCGGTTCTTCTTCATACCATTCATCCATCATACTAATATGTATTTGTGCAATAATTCTTTATAATCGGCTTGTGTTGCATCTGGGTTTTTAGCCAGCATATCAACTTCATTTATATACGCTTTACCAGTTTCTGTAATATTATAATATGGTGCGCTATTAGTAATAGTGAATAGTGGTGCTTTAACTTTTAGCTCAATAGTTCTATTAAGAGCGCGCTCATTCTTAATCTTGTCGGCCAATTCAAAATGGCGTTCATAGAAGTGGATGTTATCAGCGCAGTGGTAATAGGTACCGGTCTCTAATTCAGGATATGTTACCTGAAGTTGCAGTAGTACGTGTTGATAAACAAACGAAAAGAATGGTGCATCAAAAGTCAAACCATAAAAGATATCGTTAGAACGCATCTGAACTTTCATATTCAATTGATTGTCGCGAATATAGAAGTTCATGTACATAGTACATACAAAGTCTTTATTGCCTTCAAATTGAAACTTAGGTTGATTCAAGAATGCAATAGCTTGTCGGCTATTCTTATCTTTTTCAAGTGATTCAATAACCCACTTCAGCTGATCGCCAAAAAGCAATGAACCATAGTTTGAATTAATTTCATTTGTATTGGGGTTTGTAATACCTTTCCAGAATCCAGAGAATTGAGAAATATAATTAATGTCTCTGTCTTGTAAGAGGTACCATGCAAGCTCGCCTGCAAAATACTTGAAATTAAACTTTCGGTTTTCAAAATCCGCAATGGTAAATCTTGGGTCAAATGCTCGCATATCAACTGCAAGCTCTTTAACTTTTAGATCACGTGGTTGCGAAACTTGGCCTTGTGATTCGATATCTAAAATGATGTCCTGAAATATTGTATTAAACATATTGCGCTAGTATTATAATCATTTATTATATGATTATTTTACAGAAAGTTTATCAGAACCTTTACGATATGATACAGCGTATACCTTTTCACCTGGTACGATTTCACCATCTAGAATACCATCTGCAAGAATGTCTTCTACATATTTTTGGATTGCGCGCTTAAGTGGACGAGCACCGTATGCAACATCATAACCTTCAGTTACCAAGAAGTCTTTTGCTGCTTTTGTAAACTTGATACGGATATCTTGCTCAAACATACGCTCACGTACATTGTTCAATTCAATGTCTACAATATCAAGCATATCGTGTGCTGTTAATTGATTGAACAATACTGTTTCATCAAGACGATTCAAGAATTCAGGTGTGAACTTAGATTTAAGTTCTTTGTCAATCACAGCGTCAATACGCGCTTTTTCAGTTGCAATAGATGATGCACTTTGGAATCCAATCCCAGCACCAAATTCAGCAGCTTTCTTAGCACCAACGTTTGAAGTCATAATAATGATAGTATTAGTGAAGTCAATTGTACGACCAAGTGAATCTGTCAAACGACCATCGTCAAGTACCTGAAGCAACACGTTGAATGTGTCTGGGTGTGCCTTTTCAATCTCGTCAAATAGAACAACTGAATAAGGTTTGCGACGAACAGCTTCAGTTAGCTGACCACCATCTTCGTGACCAACATATCCCGGAGGTGCTCCAGTCAAACGTGATACATTAAACTTTTCTTGGTACTCTGACATATCAATACGAATCATCGCATCATCAGAACCAAACATATAACGTGCAAGCGCCTTTACTGTTTCAGTCTTACCAACACCGGTTGGACCCAAGAACATAAACGAACCAATAGGTTTCTTGTGCGAAGATACACCAACACGTGAGCGCTTAATAACGGCAGCCAATGCATCAACTGCATTATCTTGACCAATGATTTGCTTCTTAAGTTCTTCACCCAACATCTTAATCATTCGGCTTTCGTCACCAGATAGACGTGAGAGTGGAATACCAGTTTGTTGTGATAGCGTTTCAGCAATGATTTCAAAATCAACTTGCTTACGATTATCATTCAATGACTTTTCCCATTTAGTAATAGCTTCTTCAAGCTCAGCGCGCTTGTTCATTTCCTTATCACGGAATGATGCCGCCTTTTCATAGTCTTGTTCCTTAACACTATCCAGCTTCTCCATCTTTAGAAGCTCAGCTTCTTTTTCAATCTTCTTAATAGATGTAGGTACCTTTACTTCTTCGAGGTGTAACTTAGCACCCGCTTCATCCATAAGGTCAATGGCCTTATCCGGAAGTTCGCGCGAAGAAATGTAACGATCACTCAAACGTGCACATGCTTCAATAGCATCGTCAGTATATTCAACGGCATGGTGATCTTCATACTTATTCTTGATGCGATTCAAGATAATAATAGTGTCTTCAACCGAAGGTGCTTCAATGAATACCTCCTGGAAGCGACGTGTCAATGCACCGTCGTCTTCAATGTTCTCACGGTATTCATCTAATGTCGTAGCACCAATGCATTGAACTTGACCACGTGCAAGGGCTGGCTTCAAAATATTAGATGCATCCAATGAACCGCTAACACCACCCGCACCTACAATAGTATGGATTTCGTCAATGAAACAAATAACGTTAGGGTTGTCTTTAAGTTCATCTACAATATTCTTCATGCGTTCTTCGAACTCGCCGCGGTATTTTGTACCCGCTACGATGATTGTCATGTTCAAAGAAATAAGACGCTTACCAATAAGTGTGCGAGCAACTTTACCTTCAACAATACGTTGTGCAATAGCTTCAACAATAGCGGTCTTACCTACACCCGGTTCGCCCAGAATGATAGGATTGTTTTTCTTGCGACGTGCAAGGATTTGACAAATGCGCAGAATTTCTGCATCGCGACCAATAATAGAATCAAGCTTGCCTTCCTGTGCAAGCGCCGTAAGGTCTTCGCCAAACTGATCTAAGTAAGGCGTCTTACCAGCTTTTTTGTTTGGCTTATTACCCCCGCGTTCGTATGGATCTTGTATAGACATTGGATGTATTTTATTTGTATATTATATTCAATATATTTATTTAGTTTACTTTTTGAACCTATTTTACAATGTGGTCCGCAGCGTGAATAGCTGGCAATACATCGGGCTTGATATTTGCCTTAATACCTAACGATTCAACATAACCCTTGGCTGCCGCAACAAGTTTATTTGAACGCATATTTGGATCGGCATTTAAGTCTAAGTCAATATTATCAACAATAATGCCATTGCTATTTAGATATTGTGCAACCTCAACGGAGTATTCAACCTCTTGCCACAACCTAGACCAAAAGTCTCGGATAGGTGGAACAACCTTATTGCGTTGATATAGTACATGACACCCTGTATTACCAACGTGTAATACTACTGTAGTGGCATAGTTTGTTTGTAGTTGTCGATTTTGGCTATCACACCCGATATAAATTCTAACATGTTCCTCACCAACTTCGGCAAGGTATTGTTTTACATAATCAGCTAAGTTGATTTTCTTGCCGTCGGTCAAACGATGAAACGTCATATATTAGAAATTAACATCATTATTATCTTTGTACTTTTTGAAGTATTCCATAATCTTATCACGGGCTTCTTCAGCTGTGTCAACTACACGGAAAAGGTCCAAGTCTTTTTCACTCATACGACCAGATTCAACTAGTGTTGCTTTAATCCAATCAATGAGACCACTCCAGAATTCAGTACCCACCAATACAATTGGGTATTTAATATTATGACCTGTTTGTGCAAGAGTTAAAGCTTCGAACAATTCATCAAGCGTACCCAAACCACCTGGGTAGATAACAAAACCCTGTGAGTATTTAAGGAACATTACCTTTCTTGTAAAAAAGTATCTGTTCTCAACTCCCATTTCAACATACTTATTCATACCACTTTCAAATGGTAATTCAATCCCAATTCCAATCGACTTACCGCCGACTTCTTTGGCTCCATGATTTGCAGCGGCCATAATTCCAGGTCCTCCTCCAGTAATCAGTCCAAATCCTTCACAGGCAATTAGCTTGCCAAACAATTTAGCATCTTCATACCATTTAGTTCCTACCTTAGTTCTTGCACTTCCAAATACGGAAATGCAGGGAATATCTAGTTCATTAAACGTATCGAAACCTTTTGTGAATTCAGCCTGGATTCTTAAGATTTGCCAAGCATCTTTTGATTTATCGGATTTATTCCAATTCATATTTTGAGTATTAAATGATACAGATGTTATACTCAAAAAACTAAAAATGTTTATAAAAGAAAAACCCCAGTCGTTCAACCAGGGTTCATCTAGAACAAATATGTCATAAGTAAATTAAATATTGCTTAGAACATGTAACACAAATTCGATATAGTATATATCATGTACAGTTTAAAAATATCTTACTTTTACAATAAAATATCATAATGGGTACGCATATTGTACCAAACGATACTTTATTTAGTACCTGCCGCTTTAATAAGATCAGATGATGATTGAATCTTACCACCACCCACATTCCAAAGCATATCAATCTTGTAAGCGCTAGAGAATCCAGCTTCAGGGGTGTTACCATCAACCCTGTCGCCACCATTAGCAAAAGCAATGGTACAATCAGGATACATCGTCTGCACTCTTACAAGCAAATTAATGGCTGTATCGTCATCATCATTAAATGGAAGTACTTCATCAACAGCACGAAATGCTCTGATAATTTCCGCCCGTTCTGCAAAGTTCATAAATGCTTTACCTTTCTTTCTAACTAGCCAAGCATCTGAATTGGCACCGGCGATAACCTTGTATCCAAGTTGTTTTGCAGCTTCAAACATTCGCACGTGTCCCTTATGAACAGGATCAAATCCACCGCTTACAACTACAATATCATATTGTTTATCTCTCTCCATTATAATGTTTTTAATAATTTATCCCCAAACTTATCTAGTAAGATTTCATTGATAGACATGTTAATTGGGCGAGTAGCTATTGAATCTTTCCATGGATAATGCTGGTGCCATGTAGTCCACATCTCACCTTCGGCTTCTAGTCCATGTGTAGTATTTCTTAATCTATTTGATTTAAATACAAATTGATTATTATTAGCTTCTAGTAATTCTACAAGGGCATCGCGCATTTCAAGTTGCACCAATCCCCAAATCTTATAATCAATTCCTTCTAATTTAATACGAACCTCGGTATGTACATTAAAGCCAAGGTCTAGATTCACAATAAGTTGGTTATTAGATACAATCTTAAGAACTGTACCTTTATATGTGTATTCAGGTTTTAGTACCATTAGTTTTGGATGGCAATATAAAGATTAAGTGAAGTGGCAATACACAACCATGCAAAGTACGGCAAACCCCATACTGCTTTCTTCCAACCCAATTCTGTTCTTGAAATATGAATCATAAGTAAGATAGTAAGTGTAAGGTCTGTAATTACCAGGGCTGATAACCAAACCCAATGCAATTCAAAGAACAAATAGTTCCAACCTACATTGAGACCCCAGCTACTTGCAAAAAGCATATTCATCCCGGTATTATAATCATAGGTATTGTAATAATTTGCAAGGAACGCCGCGAAGGTAAATCCAATCGCTGTCCATGCTGTACCAAACACCCAACCCGGTGGTGTCCATGGTGCCTGATCTAAACCAATATACCAATCACTTATAACCCCTTCCATAGTTGCAAATCCCCCAATCCATAGACCGAAGAAATTAACTACAGCGAATAATCCAAAAAGCGCCCAGAAATTTGCTTTCATTATTGTGGAAGCTTCGACTTGATCTCATTAAAGAGTCCACGGACATTTGCAAGCTTCTCATCGTTATCTGCAGAAAGACCCAAATCGATCATCGACATTCTATGTTCTTCAGGCAAACCTGCAAGCACTTGTATAATTTCATCAGCATCGGCTTCAAACGTTTCCACCAATACTTGAAACAACATTTCGTCTACTGACATATTAGATTCTTGATTTTCCATAATTGATTAAATAATTTATTATTCTCTTATTTATAATTAGAACTAGGCCAATTGTTTCATTAGTCTAGTAGTTCTATTAGTCTTTTAATTTTTTGAAATTTTTAATTTTTAAAAAAAAAGATTTTTTGTTTTTTTGATTTCTTTCCAGCACAGGAAAATTTTGTTACGCCAAATAAATTTTTGATTTTTTTAATTTTTTAATTTTTCAATTATTCCAGCAAAGCCGCAACCGATACTACAAAACCTCAAGCCCGCTTCAGCGAAGGAAAATTTCGAAACACCAAATAAATTTTTAAAATTTTTAAATTTTTATTTTTTCATTTTTTTAAGTACCAAACCCCGCCTATTATTTATTAGGCCACTAACCTGGAACCCCCTGGCAACCCTTAGAGTGTATCAATACCATAATGGCTCATGGCCACCGAAGAAATACCTGACCAATTACTGTCAATAGCAAAGTACTCCCCGTACTTAGTGTGGCGCCCTACAACAACCGCCCAATCGTCGGTAGTCCGCAAGTAGCTCTCGGGGTGCTGTATACTGTCGTACAAACCAGGGCCTGTCTCCTGTAGCTGTAAGATAATATAACCTTCCCCGATCCAACTATATGGGTGTACCGTATTAGTGGACTTCTTTCGGTCTATGAATTTAGTAGTAAAGCCCAGGTGCGTATAGAGGAAATCTAAGTACTCTGATTTACTCATAGGTCCTGTTAGTGTCGGCCTGTCGTCGTGTGTTATTGTCATAGTATATCCTTTAAGTCGGCCGGGACTTCCGGCGCCCTTATTATACGGTCTTTTTAGTTTTTGTTTCAAGGGCCCCCTGGGCTCTCGGGCTCTGAGACCTCCGGGTACTTACAGGGGCGCCTCAGCGGTTTTCTGTAAGGGTAACGGATTCTATTGGTTACTCGTAGTTACTCTGGGTGTAGGGGTGCTATTAGTATCGGTCGGTGGATTCTATTAGTATTATAGTATATGAGGGGGCCCCTTTGGCTTAGGGGTAAAAAGGGACTTCCCCGGGTGGCCCAATTTTTTAGAGGGGGCTACTAGGGGTAATTCTAGTTTTCTACGGGGGCCCCAAATTTTTAGGAACCCTGCAAAGGGGGTAAATTGAAGATTTCCGGGGTGCGATAGTTTGCGCGCTTCTGGGACTTGCTTCCCTCTCAATGCTTATTATTAGTTTAACCTTAGGTGTGTAGAGGCATGCCTACCATACAAACAAGAGGCATCTTTTTTTTAAATCGGGGAAATGGCCCCGAGGGCAAACTGCCTTTTACTTCCGGCTTCCCACAAGGGTCCCCAGGAGAAATGCCGCACTAAGGGCCAGGGCGCGTAGTGGATGCTCAAAGATGTAGAGTAGTGCCATACATCCGCCTTTTACTATAAACGGAAGGATTACACATCCTAGGGTCAATAAGCCAATAAGGACTGCAAGTACTTGAAAGGTCTCATTCTTAATAAGGGTACGCATGGGTCTCTCTTTTAATTACATTACTAATATAGCAAAAAGATTCCATATAAAAAAATGTTTTTGAAAATAATTTAGTTTATTATGCGGGCCTCTATATGGGGGTTATAGGGACTCTCCTGAGAGGGCCCTTATATAGTAGTTATTAGGGGGGTATAAAAAAGACCCCATAGAGGGGCCTTTCTTAGAGGTAATGGGATTCCTATTAAGAAACCTTTTGTGCACGCTGAACGGTGTCAAGGGTGGTCTTGTAGCCACGTCCGGTCAAGTCTTCAATTTGGATAGGAGACTTACGAGCACGGCTATTGTAGCCCTTAATGACAAACTCACGACCACTGATAGAAATACGGTCACCTACCTTTAAGTGGCCCAATTGGTGGAAGCGTGCATACATATCCCACTGGGTGGCCTCTTTAGTAATGGCCTTACCAGTAGAAGCTACCACATTAGCTTTAAGCTTATACGTAACTTCATTGCTAGAATAGGAAGCGTTACCTGCATTGATCTTAATGCCATACTTCTTCTCTACTTGGGCAAGTGCTGCATTAATCTCTTCACGAAGGATTTGCAAGTTCTGTTTGTTGAATTCTTGGATTTTCATGTTTTTGTTATTTAAGTTTTTC